>JABAOH010046832.1_pt1 | contig 11298 bp, 8 predicted proteins | sample 7062181 | NCBI WGS metagenome assembly JABAOH01 (sample SAMN14538630, study PRJNA623070) | marine sediment metagenome | biome: marine biome [ENVO:00000428]; feature: marine pelagic biome [ENVO:01000023]; material: deep marine sediment [ENVO:00002113]; isolation source: pool of 5 deep marine... | reverse complement strand
TGGGGCTCGATGAACCCATATCCCTTGGAGTCATTGAACCACTTCACCTTCCCCCGTGCCATTGCCTGTCCTCCTGCGGGAAAACCGAAGCCTACTTGGCGGGAAAACCGAAGCCTACTTGACCGAGCGCTATAGTGCGCGCCGCGTTACGGCGCTGTCAAGCGACGAGCGCTCAGCCTGGGGCGATGCCAATCACTGCGGCTCGTCGAGCGGTTCCGCCGGCGGGTAGAGGGCTCGGTAGAGCTCGATGTTCCGCAGNNCGCCACGGTCTTCACCGCCGCCAGCGCGCGACCGGGCGCCCGCCTGCATTGTAGGCGGCGAGGGCGAAGATCACATCCCCGTCGTACGCCTGGAGCAGCGCTGTGAGGTGTGCGGTGCCCACGTGGAGGTTCGCGTCGGACACGCCGAGCAATCCGGCATCCCACTCGATCCCCAGGCGTCGCGCCACACCCACGGCGGTGGACGGCATGAGCTGCATGAGCCCGCGAGCACCCGCGCGTGATGTCGCCCGGGCCATGAAGCTCGACTCCTGGCGTATCAGTCCGGCGAGGAGGTAGGGATCTGCCCCATACTCGGCCGCCTCATGCTCGATGAGATCCCGGAGCGGCCACGGGAAGATCACGCGCACCACGCGCACGTTGTTTAGCGTGAGCGTCCCAGCGGCCCGCCACCCAAGACGGATTCCCTGCGACACCCAGCCCCGCTCAATGAGGCCCTCGGCCAGATCGAGGGTCTCCTCGACGGGACGCCCGGTGAGCGCGACCTGTGACCGGACGATCGCCTCCGCCTCATCCAGCATCGCCGCCGCCCGCAGCAGGTCTATGCGCTCGAGGATGATGCCCACCGCGAGCGCCGTGGTCCGCTCCGGCGGCGCGGCGAACTGCGGACGCGGCATCCCAGCCGTCACCCTGCCCATGGTGCCATAGTAGCCCAACGAGTCCCGCCAGCCGAGGTCGGCCCACAAGCCGTGCGCGCGCAGACTGTCGCCCGACGCGTTCCACAGCTGGGCGAGCAAGTACTGGGCTGCGTGACGGTGCGTGCCCTGGGCGGCGATCTCCGCCCGGTACCACTCGACCGCCGCCGAGGTATCGCGCCGCGCCAGACCGCGCGCGGCGAGTGTGAGTCGTGCGCGCCCCGCGTACTCGTGTCTGGGCCAGGTTTCGGCTACCAGAGCATAGAGGCTGTCAGCTGGCCGGTGCCGCCGCCCGCGGCGATGCCGCTCGGCGACGAGGTACACCGCGCGCGGCGCAAGCCCGTGGTCCGGATGATCCTCGGCGAACTGCAGCAGAGCCCGGTTGCCCTCGCTCACCTGCCCCACGCGAGACAGCTGGCGCGCGCGCTTGTAGGCGGCGAGCGCGCCATCGCGACCTCCGAGCGCGGCAGCCCGCTCATACGCCTCGATCGCAGTGGTGAGGCGTCCTACGTCCACTTCCAGGTCGCCCCAGAGCCGCAGAACGAAGGCCGACGCGTTGGGGCTGCGGGTCGCGCGGCGCATGAGCTCCAGCGCGTATTTACTCTCCCTCAGCCGGCGATGGGCCTGCGCCACGGCGGCCGTCCCCTCGGCGTCGCTGGGCTCCAGACCCGCCCCGATGAGCTCGAGAGCCGCGCGCACCACGCTCGTGTCACCGGAACCCAGCGCGCCATACGCCAACTGCCGGCCGCGCGCCGTGTCCCCCATGGCCACGGCCAGCCAGGCAGCCTCAGGCGCCGCTTCCGCAGTCACGAGGGACTCGATGGCGCGGGCGGTATCCCCCGCCGCGAGAAAGAGGTCGGCCCTGATCGCTGCAGCGTACCGCTCGGCCTCCGGCGGCGCTTGCCGCAGCAGGCCAAACGCCTGAACCGCATCATCGGTGACCCCTGCCTCTCTCAGCGCGAGCCACCCGGCAATCGGTCGCAGCTCCCGTGCGGCCGTGCGATACTGCACCCTGGCGGAGTCACGCATCCCTGCGCGCTCGTAGGAATCACCCGCACGAGCGGCAAACGCCCCGCGTTCCACCCCCATCGCGTGCGCGGCCGCCCTGGCAAACAGCGCGCCCGCCGCTTGGTAGTCCCCGCTCTGGTAGGCCGCTTCGGCCAACAGGGGAAACGTCGCCGGGCCCGAAGCCGAGGCACCACCGTGCTCGAGCAGAATGGCGCGCGCCCGCGCAGGCCGCCCAAGTGCCAGCTCCGCCCGCACCGCTGCCAGGACCTGCGACGGTGCGGGGTCACCGGAACGGAGGGCCGCCCGCAGCCGCTCCGACTCGTGCCAGACGCCGGGTGGGCCGTCGGCGCCGAGCGCGGCGGCTCGGAGCCACGCGCCGGCGGGCATCGCCAGCAGCGCAGCCGCGACCAGAATCAGGCGAGAGGGTCTCAGTGTACCGTGTCCGGTGCAGGTTGGCACCAAGATAGTCATCCGGCGTCAGGGGGCCGTGTCACCTGTCACGATGGGGCTTCCGCGCCGCCGAATCCGACTTGCCCAAGCTCAGGGCCGGCGCTTACTTTGGCCCACTTACATGCCTCACGAAAACCTCGCCGGTCGCACCATCGCGACCTACCAGCTGCTCGAGCGCGTGGGTGAAGGCGGCACGGCAACGGTCTATCGGGCCGACCACCCCGAACATGGCCGGTGCGCCGTCAAGATCTTGCGCGAGCGTCTCCGTAGTGACCCCACGGCGGTCAAACGGTTCCTGCGCGAAGCGGGCTACCACTCGCGCGTGGTGCACCCTACGGTGGTCCGCACCTACGACTACGGGGAACATGACGGACTGCACTTCCTCGCCCTCGAGTGGGTCGACGGAGAACCACTGTCCAAGTTCGTGCAGCGCTCGGGACGCCTAGCGCCGTCCCTCACGGCGCACATCGTCTCGGAGCTTTCCCAGGGTATCGACGCGGCGCACGCAGTGGGAATCATCCACCGCGATTTGAAGCCGGAGAACATCGTGTACAATCCGAAGACGCGCACCGTGAGGCTCCTCGACTTCGGGATCGCGCGGGACGCCGAGCTCGACGCCGCCGAGCGCCTCACGCGAACCGGGTTCTTCGTGGGAACGCTGCACTACGTAGCTCCCGAAGCGCTCTCGGGCGAGCTAGTCGAGGAGGCCGCGGACATCTACAGCGTCGCGACCATCACGTATTACCTGCTCACCGGACGGCAACCCTACTCCGGACGCTCTCCGCGGGAGCTGTTCCAACAACTGCTCACGCAGGACCCGACGCCTCTGAACGAGGCGGTACAGGGCCTCACGTTCCCCAGGTCCCTTGAGCAGGCGGTGATGCGCGGCTTGGCCCGCCACCCGGCAGACCGCCAGCCATCCGTAGCGGCGCTCGCGCAGGATATTGCCCGGGGCGCCGCCGGCGCCCCGGAGCTGCCCTCGGTGAGCGGCCAGAAGGGGGCCGGATTCCTGGGCGGGATAAAGTCCCTCTTCCGGCGTGAACGCGATGCGGACGGGCCATAGTAGTTGCTCTAACTACTACTCCCGCGCCGGGTGATCCGCTGCGTGCCCCGATGAGCCCCGCCCCCGACCCCCGGACCGGCGAACTCGCCCAGATTCTGAGGCAGAAGTCCGTAGAGATCGGGTCTTTCACGCTGGCATCGGGCCGCCAGTCGAGCTACTACATCGACGCCCGGCGCACCACGATGTCGGCCCGGGGGCTCGAGCTCATCGGCGAACTCGGCCTGGCGGCCATCCGCGACGCCGGCTGGGCGGCCACCGCCGTGGGTGGCCTCACGCTCGGCGCCGATCCGGTGGCCTATGCGGTGGCCCTGGCAAGTCGGCACGCCCCGCCCGAGCTCGACGCCTTCACCGTGCGGAAGGATGCGAAGGCCCACGGCGCCAAGCGCCAGATCGAAGGTTGCTTTCGAGCAGGCGACAGGGTCGTGATTGTCGAGGACGTGGTCACCACCGGCCACTCCGCCCTCCGAGCGGTCGATGCGGTCACGACGGCGGGCGGCGTAATCACCGGGGTGCTGGCGGTGGTGGACCGCGAGGAGGGTGGGCGGGCCACCATCGAGCAGGCCGGCTACGCCCTTCGGGTCCTGATCTCGCTCCACGATCTCGGCATCACCCCCAACAGCGTCGATGCTACCGGGTGACGTAGGCGCCAAAGGCCGCGTGTCGCGGCCCTCTCTCGCCATGCGCATGCGGGGGTGGGGCGAGGGATACGCCACCAACGAGCAGCGGGCGAAGGACCGCGAGATCACGCGGGCAAGCATCGTGCGGCGCTGGGAACTGATCGGCGCCGTGCTGGTGCTCCTGCTGGCCGGGAAGGTGGTGGGCGCAGTCACGGCCGCGGCGCCGACCCTCCTGGCAGTGGTGCTCGTGGCCGCTCTCGGCAACGCCCTCATGGCCTGGCTATTTCGCCGCGGCTGGTACCGCTGGTGGCAGACCTATGCGCTGGCGGGGTTCGACGTGCTCCTCGCCGCAGCCCTGGTGGCGTTCTACGGACCTGGTGCCATGATCACGGCGTTCTTCGTCGCGATCGTCCCCTACACCTTCGACCAGGGTCGCGGGGTGGGTGAGCTGCTGATCCTGGCCGGATCGGTGGCCTACGTCGTGGCGGCGGCCCTGCACGGCTGGCTCTTCGAGGCGCGCGGGCTCTTAGCCGTACCGCCGCCGGTCTATCTCGAAGCTCTCCTGTTCGCCGCCGTCGCCTGGATGATCGCCGAGCTTTCGACCACGCTGATCCGTCGCATCCGCATCACACGAGGCGTCATGGCCGACGCCGAGGGTGGCAACCTTGCCGCGCGCGCGCCCGCTGAGCAACACGACGAGCTGGGCTTTCTCGAGGAGTCGTTCAACCACATGCTGGAGCAGATCGCCGCCAGCATCTCACAGGTTCAGCGTGAGGCCGATGAGGTGGCCGCGTTCTCGGAGCTCCTCGCCACGCATGCGGCCGAGATGCTCGCGGCGGGCAAGGACGTGGCGCTCACCGCTTCACAGCTCGCCCAGGCAATGGAGGAGCAGCGCGAGCTCGCGGACACGGGCCGCTCTGACGGATCTACCGCGGCACGGGAAGCCGAGCACCTGCATTCCCGCGCCGCACTCATGCAGGTGGACACCCGCGAGCTCGTCGCTGCGGCGACCCGTGGGCGCGACAGCGTGCTCCGCGCCAGCGAGGCGCTGCTGAACGTGGGGAACGAGGTGCGCGCGACCGCAGCGACCGTGACCGACCTGCGAGAGCTGTCCGAGGGAATCGGTGTGTTCGCCGACAGCATATCCAAGATCGCGCGGCGCACGCGCTTGTTGGCGCTCAACGCCGCGATCGAGGCGGCCCGCGCCGAGGAGCACGGCGAGGGATTCGCCGCCGTAGCCGACCAGGTGCGCACGCTGGCGGGCGAAGCCGCCGAGTCGGCGCGGGAGGTGACACACGTCATCACTGAGATCCGGAGCGGCATAGCCATCGTGGCGAATGCCATGGGCGCGGGCGAGTCACAGGTTCGGGACGTGGGCCAGGTCACGGACGAGGCGAAGACCGCGCTCGACGCGATCCACCAGGGCGCGCTCAAGGCGGCGGAGCTCGTCACGGCCACCACCGAGAGCTCTCAGACCCAGGCCGACCGCATGAGCGGGCTCGCCCAGCGGCTGTCTCGCGTGGCGGAGATCAGTTCTACCTCCTCGAGTGGTGCCTCCAGCGCCGCTCAGGCCATGGCCGCGCAGATCGCGGCTATGGAGAGCCTCAGCGAGACCAGCCAGCGGCTCGCCGAGCTGGCGGAGCGGTTACAGGCGAGCATNNGCGAGCATCGCGCGCTTCTCGGTGATGCAGCCGGAGTACACCACCAAGGAGCACTCGGCGGTGCGGCGGCCTTCGGGCGCGCACGAGGCCTGAGGGAGAGCACCCCGCACCGCACCCACCTGCAACCGAGGATGCAGACGGCGGCAGCTGAGGATGAAGCGAAGGGGGCGGCGGATTGTCCTCCGCCACCCCCCGTTGCTACGTGCCGGCGCGCGCTGTTCCAGCGCACGCGCCGTGGTGCGTGACTACGGCAACGACGCCTGGATGGGGCAGCCGCCGATCGGGGCGTTGTTGGCTGCGTCGAGCTCGTAGTGCAGATCCAGCAGAGTGCCACCGGCGAGCGCGTCTGCCCACATCGCCACGAGTTCGGCTGTGCTGAAGGCGTAGGCCATGCCCCAGGACGCGTTCAGATAAGCCGCCGTCAGCGACCGCGCCGCCTTGTGGAAGTCGTCGTTGACCTCCCACATGTCGGGATTCACGAAATGCCACATGTCCTCAGTGTTACCGCCGCAGCCGAAGAAACTACAGAACTCATCCAGATGATTGTACGGATTGGCACCGTCTCCGCCTGAGGCCACCCAATCCGGGTCGCTAATCACATCTGAGAACAAGCCGTTCGTGTTCCACAGCCACCTACCGCCGGCCTGCCCGCCATCCGATCCACCCTGCCAGAATCCGGGCGTGCAGCCCTGGGTGGGGGTGTTGACGAACGTGAACGAGTACGAGGCTCCGGACTGAGGCGGAGATTCGAAGTCGTGCTCCGTCGGACCCAGGGCGATCCACCCGTCCTGGGGATCTTCACCGACGTCATAGTAGCCGCCAGCCGGCAACGGACCCAGGTTCTCCCACGTGTAGCAGCCATCGGGCCCGGTCTCCCGAGTCTCCTGCCGGACGCCCGTAATAGTCAGGTACACCGGCCAGCCGGCTTTCGGAGTCTGGTCGTCAGTCGTCGCCGGGTCACCGTCGGCGTCCTTCAGCTTACAGGCCTTGACCTCGACGTTCTCGAAGTTGGTGAAGTCGGCCTGATACGTGGCGCCCGACTGCGGCGGCGACTCGAAGTCGACTTCCGTCGGGCTGGTTGCTGTCCAGCCGGCCGGCACGGTCTCGCTGGCGTCATAGTAGCTGCCAGCGGGCAGCGGACCGAGGTCGCTCCAGGTGTAGCAACCGTCGGCGCCAGTCAGCTCCGTTTCCGTGATCTCTCCGTCAACGGTCAGATGCACCGTCCAGCCCTCGATCGGCGTATCCTTGCCGCCATCGCCGTCGACATCCTCGTACTTGCAGGCCTTGACCTCCACCTTCTCGAAGTTCCCGTACTCGAGGGTGTGCTCCAGGTCACCGGGCAGGAATTCAACGGTGACATCGGTAGTCGCCCCTTGGTTCTGCCCGTCGAGGTTCGCGTACGTCACGATCCACCCTTCCGGCAGATCCTCCGAGACTTCGATCGTCGTACCCGAAGCGAACTTGAGCCAGCACGGCGTGTTGCAGACCTGCCAGTCGTGCGGTTCACCGTTGTGGACCTCACGATAGTAGACCTCCCAGCCCGTGATCTCCGGCTCGCCCTCGTCCTTCACGCCGTCGCCATCCAGGTCCTCGAACTTGAAGATGTGCAGCATCGGCGGGACTTCTTTGACCTTGAAGTTGTCCGTCTTGCTCTGGTCGCGCGGCGGCCCGAATCCGGGGTCGTTGTCATAACCCTGGAACACCCCCTTCTTCTTCACGATCTCCTGCTGTTTATCGCCGGGGACGTCCTCCAGGTCGCCACCGTTGGCTGCGTAGCGCTCGATCGGGATCATCCACGCCTTGTAGACGCCGCCGGGGTTCGGGGTGTCGAGGAACGGCATCAGCTGCACGACGATCGCGCCGAAGTCGCTCCCGTGGTCCACGTCGACATTGGTGTCGTGGTGACCGCTGGCACCGGCCACGCCAGGGTCGGTGGGGTGTGGCGGGTCGTCGTCGACGTGACAGTTCGGGATGAAAGTGGTGTTGTTCGGCTTGCCGGGCTCGGGCTGGTCGTAGCCGTCAGCCAGGCCGAGGTCGCCCACCGGCACGCGGCGCACTATCACGCCATCGCTGCTCACCTCAACGACGCGGCACTTCGCCGGGGACTGGGACAGCAGCACCCAGCCGGATGGGTTCGTTACCTGAAACACGTAGAACCCGGCATCCAGGCCGGCCGAAGTGACTGGGGCGTTGGGGGGCGGGCCACCGTCGAGGTAGACCTCGATCTTCGCCCCGTAGCGGACATTCTCATTGACNNCCTGACTGAGGAAAACAGCGGACCCGGCTCCAGACCCGGGGCCGAGTCCTCACTGGGCGCGACGAGAGCCTCCTTGTCCTGGCCGCAACTCCACCACATGGCAGTTGCGGCCAGGATAGCAAGCGGCGCTATCCTGCGGGGTCGCCAATGNNTTGTGGGTAACTGATACCGTTGCGTAGGCAGGGAAATCCCACCCCCCGGCTGTGGCTCGAGAGTGCTCGTAATGATCGGGCGCATCCTCTCGCGTCGGGGTGGAGGGTGGAGCCGACTCGCACCGACGGGTGATGTCCGCCACCCGAAAATCGTGAGCTACCTCACAATCCGCGCGCCGGCCCGACACAAGCTACAGGCCGGCCAGCGGCTGTCAAGGCTACGTGCAGGAGCAAATCCCACGCCTGACCGCCCCTCGGCACTCCACACCATCACCAGTCGTGTCCGTGGTCGCCTACCCCTGAATCGAGGGGTTGAAAGGTGCGGAACCGCTGCCGGAACGGGACGATCAGACGCGAGATGAAGTCATCCAAGGCGACACCGAAGGCATAGCGCCCTCGAAACTCCCCCGCGGTCACACCCAGCGCCGTGCGTAGGTGCCTGCTGAAGCTCTGCGGCGAGGAGTATTCCAAACGATACGCCACGTCGGCGATCGACAGGCCTGGCGACTCGAGCAGCCCCGACGCATAGACCAGGCGCACTGCCGCCAGGTAGCGCTTGGGGGACGGAAGGCGCGCCCGAAAGAAGCGCGACATGAACGTGCTAGCCCCCACNNCCACCCGTCCCGCACGCTGAGGTCCACGACGCGGCGCACACCGCACGCGCCCAGGTGCAGCAACCGCTCGCTCGAGACCGCGTCATGCCGCGAGAGCACCGCCACCGTGGCAATCCCAGGGAAGCCGTGCACCAGCGTGGCGAGGCTGGAGAGCTGGTCCCGGCCCACGCAGCGCGGCGAGACCAACACCGCGTTGACCGGGCGCTCCCGCACCGTACGGAGGGCCTCGCGCAGCGTGTCGCTGTGGATCACCGCGAACCGACCGCTCGCGCCGGCTTCGAGACGGGGCCGCTCGACGGGCTCGACGACGGTAGCCACCATGGAGCTCGCCCGGTATGCCATTGCACTCTCCTCGCCAACAAGGGGCGCGAGGATGGCCGAACCCCTTCAACCCGCTCTCAAACGTCGCCCTGTGGTGCAGGATCGTGCGGCGCTATCTTTCTCCGAGGGGTGGTGGAGCGTGACAGGTCGCGGCCCGCTGCGGGTGGGCTGAGGAAAGTCCGAGCTCCGCAGGGCAGACTGCCAGGTAACGCCTGGGCGCCGTGAGGCGACGGACAGGGCCACAGAAAACAAACCGCCCGCCTCGGCGGGTAAGGGTGAAAAGGTGGGGTAAGAGCCCACCGCGCGGCTGGTAACAGCCGTGGCACGGCAACCCCCAGTCGGAGCAAGGCCAAATAGGCGGCGAGGCCCGGCCCGGGCCGCCTGAGCCGCGGGTAGGCCGCTCGAGGTGGCGGGTGACCGCCACCCCAGACAGATGACCTTCCGGCGCTCCGCGTCGAACAGAACTCGGCTTACGGCTCCACCACCTCTGGCCCCGGACGCCCGCCTTTCATATCATTGCGCAGCCCTACACCCTCCAACCGACGGCATGCCCAAGCGCCCACGCGACACGCCGGAGCTGGACGAGCGTCCGTATCCCATCGATTGGGAGCAGGTCGCCGAGCTTCGGGTCTTCCGCACCACCGCAGAGCGGTGGCAGCGACTGATCGGCTGGCGCAGCGACATGCGTCGCAAGGGGTGGAAGCTGTTACAGGTCAGTTCCAGGACGGGGGAGATGTTGGCGGTGTTCGGCCGCACCAAGGAAGAACTCCTGGCCAGGCAGGGGGTGGCATCATGAAGGGGCTGACGCGGATCGCACTGCTAGCGCTGGCGAGCGCGGCGCTCGCGGGCTGCAGCACCTCGGGAGGCGGAGGAAGAGCGGCAGCGGCGCCACCCACTGCACCCCAGCTGCTGGTGTACCGACCGTTCGCCACGCGATACGTGGCGCGCTCGCTCGGGCGCGTAGAGCAGGACTTCAGCGGCCAGCTCATGGTGAGCGAGTTCAGCATGCGGTACTACGTCTCCGCCGCGGCAGTGCCCGCAGGCGACGCGATGGCCCTCACGCTGACCATCGATTCGGTGCCGCAAGTCGAGGGCGCCGGGCTCTCGCTCACTGAAGCGGCCCGGACCGCAGGCACGACCTTCACCGGCATGCTCAGCCCAGATGGAGCGATCCGCGAATTCGCGGGAGGGGACACGACCATCGCCCTCGTGCGGCAGCTCGCGTCCGGACTGGCGAGGATCTTCCCCCGGCTCCCCGAGGGGGGAGTGGCGCCGGGGCAGCAGTGGTCCGACACGGTGGAGACGGTGAGCCCCGGGGCGGGTCTCGATCTGATCGTTAGGGTGCTGGTGGATCACCAAGCAGTGAACTGGACCCAGCACCTCGGCGAGCGGGCGCTGCACATCGCCAGCGTGGCGCGTTACACCCTGTCGGGTGAGGGCACTCAGGGAGGCACCCAGATCTCGATTGACGGCAGCGGGGTGCAACACTCGCACCGTTACCTCGCGCACGACGGGCGCTACCTCGGAGGCACGTCCGCGGACACGTCCCAGAGCACCGCCGTGGTCGCGGCCACGGGGGGCTTCATTCCGGTGACGCAGATCCGCTACGACACTCTCACCGTCACACCGTAAAGTGACGCGCGCACTGCTCCGCGCCCTGCTCGCGACGGCCTGCATCACCCAGCAGGCCGCCGGCCAGGACACGCGACCGCGCTCGAGCGACTACGTGTTCGTGGCCACGACGGACGATGTGCGGGCGACCTGGCTGAATCCCGCAGGGCTCGGCGTGGTGAAGGAAGCGTCGGTGATGGGTGAGTTGGCCCTGGACCGGCCCGTCGACGGAGACGTTCGAATCGGGCAGTGGACACTCGGGTTCAACTCCCGCGGCCTTTCGATCGCCTTCCAGCAAAGCCGCTTTGCAGACGGCACCAGCAACAACATCTGGCGTTTCGGGGCCGGCCTGGGATTCACCCGCGGGGCACTCGGCGGCTCCGTGTCGTGGTTCACCGGTGAGGGAGACAACTCCCGTGCTGGAGACGTCGGCTTCTATTACCTGTTGGCCAGTCCGCTGAGCGTCGGGGTCGTGCTGCGCAACATCGGGCGCCCAGAGGTGCGCGACAGCGTGCTGCCCCTCACGGGCGCCGTCGGGTTGGGCTGGCTGCCGCTCCCGGGCCACCTGCTGATCGCCGCCGAGGCCCTCATCACCGAGCGCACCGAGGTATCCGACCTCGAGGCGGTGTAC
>JABAOH010041884.1_pt3 | contig 11298 bp, 10 predicted proteins | sample 7062181 | NCBI WGS metagenome assembly JABAOH01 (sample SAMN14538630, study PRJNA623070) | marine sediment metagenome | biome: marine biome [ENVO:00000428]; feature: marine pelagic biome [ENVO:01000023]; material: deep marine sediment [ENVO:00002113]; isolation source: pool of 5 deep marine... | reverse complement strand
ACGGCTCAGGGCGGTGTGGCCTGCCTCGCCGGCGGCCTCGGCAGCATCGTGGCGATCGGGGTGTTGAGTCGGGTAGGGGTGGATTTCACCCTGACGATCGCCGGCAACGCCTTCGACTTCGCGGACAGCCAGTATATCGTCATCCCGGGGGTCATCTTCTCGATCGGCTTGCTGATCATCGTCAGCCTGCTCACCCAGCCATCGCCGTCCGAGAAATGGAAGCCCTTCTTCGCGCCCGCCGATGAAGCGGCGCTCTGAGCGCGGGGAGAACTCACGGGTCGCTGGATCGTCCTGGAGGTAGGTTGGCTTGGAAGTTCGGCCGCTTCGCAGAGGCAGGCGGTCGCGGCCGGGAAGCTGTGGGCGGGATCAGACGAGCCTAGTCGCCTTCTTCCTCCATCTGTCGTTTCAGCTCGTTGAGCCGTTGCTCGATCTCGTCCGCCTCACTCGCGGCCTCGAGCTGACGAAGCTCCACGTCGGCCTCCAGCTCCCGGGCCGCTGACCGCTCGCCCAGCGCCTCGTCCACCTCGCGCGTCGCCTCGAGCAAGTCCTCCGCCGCATCGATGTCCTCCTCGGCGCGCTCGAATCGCTTGAGACTGCTCTCGGGTCCTCGCAGCAACTCGTCCAGGCGCCGCGAGGTTCCGGTCCGCCGAGCCCGGGCGAGCAGCGCGCTGCGGTTGCGCTCGGCGTACTTGAGCTGTTCGGTCTTCTCTTTCGCCTCGGCCTTCAGCTCTTCCACCTGCGCCCGCGCTTCGGCCGCCTGCGTCCGCAGGTCCTCGGCGTGGCTCAGAGCCTGGCGCGCCAGCTCGAGCGCCGAAGCCGCCTCATCGGCCCTGCCGGCGTGCTCGGCTTCCTGGGCCTTGCGGTGCGCCAGCTCGGCCCGACGGATCTGCTGCTGGGCCTGGTCGGCGACGCGTTTGGCCTGCTTCTCGAGCCGGGGGATACGTGCCCGCAGATCGACCAGCTCGTCGCGCATGGCGTAGAGGAGCTGGTCGATGTCGTCGCGGGTGAGGGGCCGCTCGGCCTCGCGGCGTTCGAGGGCGCGCTCGATCTTCTCGCGGAAGCGCTTGAACATGAGGCGAAAGTACGGTTTGGCGAATCGGGAGTCAAAAGGCCCGGATCGGGGCCCTTGCGGTGGAAGCGGGGAGCGGCTAATGTATGAACGTATGAGCAACTCTTCAGATAATCCGGCGACCCGCCTCGACCCGAACCGCCCGCTCCACCCCGACGCCGTGCGGGCGGCTCGCGCCGACCTCTGCAGCGACGAAGAGCTCACCCTCATCGCCGACACCTTCCAGATCCTGGCCAACCCCACCCGCCTCCAGATCGTGCAGGCCCTGGCCGGGCGCGAGCTCTGTGTGGCCGATCTGGCCGCCGCCATCGGAGCCAGCCCCTCCGCCGTCTCGCATCACCTGCGGCAGCTGCGGCAGATGCGCCTGGTCCGCCATCGCCGCGATGGCAAGCTCACCTTCTACTCCCTCGACGACGCGCATGTAGCCGGCCTTTTCGATCTCGGGCTCGAGCACGTCCGCGAGGAGCTGCGATGAGGGACGTGGAGGAACGCAAGACGGCGGACGCCGCCGGAGAACTCACCTTCGAGGTGCCTGACATGGACTGCGTCACCTGCGCGCGGCGGATCTCCGACAGCCTGAACGGGATGCCCGGCGTGCGACGGGTGGAGCCTCGGATCGTTTCGAAGGACGTCCGTGTCGAGTTCGACCCGGAGCGCACCGATCCAGAGGCCATCGCCAGCGCGGTCCGGGATCTCGGATACACCGTCAAGCGGGACCGAGATCGCAGCGAAACACGACGCGTATCGGGCGCCAGCGTTTGGAAGGGCCGGGCCGCACGCCGCACCTACCTGTCGGGGCTTGGGATCGGCATCGCCCTCGCGCTCCGCCTGTTGGGTCTGAGCCCTCTGCTGGTGGCGGAGCCGTGGAGGCTGGACCTCGCCGGGCTGCTCCTCACCGGGTCGGCTCTGGTCGGCGGCCTCAACTTCTTCCCGAAGGGTTTGCGGGCCGCACGGATCGTGCGCCTCGACATGAACTTCCTGATGACGGTCGCCATCTTTGGCGCCCTGTTGGTTGGGGAGTTCGTCGAGGCGGCAAGCATTGCATTCCTTTTCGGGATCGCGGAGCTGCTCGAGGTCTATTCCGTAGAGCGGGCGCGTCGATCCATTGAGAAACTCCTCGATCTGACGCCGGTCACGGCACGGGTGAAGCGGAACGGTGGGACGCTGACGATCCCGGTGGAGCAGATCGCCCTGGGCGACACGGTGCAGGTGTTGCCAGGCGAAAAGATCCCGATCGACGGCTGGGTGAGCGAGGGCGCATCATCCGTGGACCAGAGCCCGATCACAGGTGAATCGGTGCCCGTTCCCAAGCTGACGGCGGATTATGTCTACGCGGGCTCGATGAACCGCGAGGGATACCTGGAGATCGAAGCGGCGAAGCGCGCCGGGGATACGACCCTCGCCCACATCATTCACCTCGTCGAGGAGGCGGAAGCGTCCCGCTCGCCGAGCGAGCGCTTTGTCGAGAGGTTCGCCCGCCACTACACCCCAGCGGTGACGGCGCTCGCCGTCGTCCTCATGTTGGTCCCGCCGCTCCTAATCGGCGCACCGTTCTCGACCTGGTTCGTCCGCGGCCTCACACTGCTCGTGATCTCGTGCCCCTGCGCGCTGGTCATCTCGACTCCGGTGGCGGTGGTGAGCGCCATCACCAGCGCGGCACGCAACGGTGTGCTCATCAAAGGCGGCGTACACCTGGAGACGCTGGCCGCCGTCCGCGCCGTCGCCTTCGACAAGACCGGCACGCTGACGACCGGCCAGCTCGATGTGACCGATATCATCACAGCTGAGCGCGGCCCGTCCGCTCGCGAGGTGTTGGAGATCGCCGCGGCTCTGGCCGACCGCTCCCATCACCCCATCTCCGCCGCCGTCTCGCGCCGCGCGGCGGCGCTTCGGGGTATCAGCCTCCTCCAGGTCTCCGAGTTCGAGGAGGTGCCCGGCCGCGGCGTCCGCGCCCGGATCGACGGCCGGCCTTACCAACTGGGCCGCACCGAGCTTTTCGCCGACGGCCTCGAGCGCTGGCGCGGTGAACTCGATCGTCTGGCCGCCGCCGGACAGACTCCGGTCTGCCTGGGCGACGATCGTTTGGTGCTGGCGCTGATCGCCGTGTCCGACCGCGAGCGCGTGGACGGCCGCCACGCCATCCAGCGCCTCCGGGAACTCGGCATCGGTCGCATCGTCATGCTCACCGGCGATCACGAGGCCACAGCGCGCCCAGTCGCCGAGGCTCTGGGCGTGGACGAGTTCTACGCCGGTCTGCTCCCCGATGAGAAGGTCCAAAAGGTCCGCGAGCTCGAGGCCCGTTATGGTCGGGTGGCCATGGTCGGCGACGGCGTCAACGACGCCCCCGCCCTCGCCGCCGCTAACGTCGGAATCGCCATGGGAGCCGCGGCCAGCGACATCGCCCTCGAGACCGCCGACGTCGCCGTCATGGCCGATGACCTGGGTTGCCTCCCCTACCTGTTCCGCCTCGCAAGGCGAAGCGGCTCCGTCATCCGTCAGAACATCGCCGCCTCCATCGGAATCAAGCTGTCGCTGGCCGCCGGTGTACCGGCCGGGTGGGTCAGCTTGATCACCGCCGTCCTCGTGGGCGACATGGGCGCCTCCCTCGCGGTGACCGGCAACGCCCTCCGGTTGGCGCGGCTGGGCCGGAAGGGCGGCCGATGAGGAAGAGTCGAAAGCGACACCGCTGCTGATCGCCGGGTCTTATACGAGGGGTCGGCGGTTAGAACAACCGGCCCTGTCTGAGGCAGAATGTCCCGCACCGAAGGTTCCGCCGGCGGCCACCGGACCGGCCAACCCGCCAACTCTCAGCGCTCTAACACACTTAGTGTGCAGGGCACATGTCTTGCCCCTCCTGGAGGGTGCCGTCCCGTTGTTGCGCGAGCCGAAGCTGGACGCGAGAGGCCGGGAAGCTCGACGCCAGGCAATAAGAGCGGCGGCAGGCGGAGTGGGTCTTGTCGGGGAAATGACGGCCCTGTGTAGGCCGAGGACATAGAGTTGGCGCTCAGAGCAAGGTCGACTGACGGAATCACGTCGCTTAACTGGCTGGCAGGGAGCCGAGGCGCGGCGTTCCGGGGGCGATTGTCGGTTTTCGCCAGCGTGGCGACGCTGGCGCTGGCGACGACACCGCGAGCGGTGGCAGCGCAAGGCAACGACCTCTGCCTCATGTGCCACGAGAACGCGGCGCTATTCGCGGGCAAGGCGGAGCCTTCGCGCTACCTGGTTACGCGTGAGACCCACGAAACGTCGCTGCACGGCCAGGCCGGGATAGACTGCACGGAATGCCATCGCGGCCTCACCTTCCCCCACCCCGAGGATCCGCCGAAGGCCGACTGCTCGTTGTGTCACGACGATCAGTCGATGCAACACGCCGAATCTCTTCACGGTCATGCGGCGGCGCGAGGTGATCCGCTGGCGCCGAGTTGCTCCGACTGCCACGGGACGCACGACATCCGTGACCATCGCGACCCCAAGTCGCCGACATACGTCTTCAACATCCCGTTCCTGTGCGGGGAGTGTCACCACGAGGGAACGCCGGTCTCACGTGAGCGCAACATACCGGAGGATCGGATCCTCGAGAACTACTCGGAGTCGATCCACGGCGAGGGTCTCTTCCGACAGGGCCTAGCGGTCACTGCGGTTTGCACGTCGTGTCATACGTCGCACTTCATCTTGCCTCACACCGACCCGCGTTCCAGCATCCACGAGCGCAACGTGGTGGGGACCTGCACGGAATGTCATGCGCTGATCGAGGACGTGCACCGGCAGGTGATTGAGGGCCGATTGTGGGAGGCGGAACCGCACAAGATACCGGTGTGTGTGGATTGCCATTCGCCGCACAAGATCCGCCGGGTGTTCTACAGTGCCGGCGCGGCGAACCAAGACTGCTTCCGCTGCCACTCCGATCCTCAGCTCACGATGGAGCGGGACGCCGGAACGGTGTCGCTTTACGTCGACCAGGCGACCTACGACGCCTCGACGCACGGTGAGACGGGGTGTGCCCAGTGCCACACCGACGTCACGCCGTCGCTGCTCTTCCGGCCGTGCAGCACGACCGTGGCATCGAACGTCGACTGCGCGATCTGCCACGCCGTGGAGGTCTCGGACCACACTGCGGGCGTGCACGGACAGCTGGCGGCGTCGGGCAACCCGGACGCGCCGACCTGCCTCGATTGTCACGATCATCACGCGACCCAGGACAACGACTGGCCTAACTCGCCGACTTTCGCGCGCAACGTCCCGGAGCTTTGCGCCCGCTGCCACCGCGAGGGGGAGCCGGGGGCGCGCCGGCTGGTTCATTCGAGCCCGCCGCACATCGTGCAAAGCTACGTGATGAGCATCCACGGGAAGGGGCTGCTGGAGAGCGGACTTGTCGTGACGGCTACCTGTCCGGATTGTCACACGCCCCACAAGGTGCTTCCGGACGACGATCCAGAGTCCTCAGTCAACCCGGACAACATCGCGGCGACCTGCGGCACCTGTCACCACGGGATCGAAGAGCAATACAAGGCGAGCGTGCACTGGGCCAAGCGAGCCGACGCGCCCGCCGATCGCGAGCTCCCCACCTGTGAGGAGTGCCACACCTCACACGAGATCAGCCGAACCGACCTGGGTGACTTCCGGCTGATGATGATGAACCAGTGCGGCCGCTGTCACGAAGAGGAATCGGCGACCTTCTTTGACACCTTCCACGGCAAGGTTTCTCGCCTGGGCGACGCGGGCGCCGCCAAGTGCTACGACTGCCACGGCACGCATAACATCCACCCGGTCGACGATCCCCGCTCGACGCTCAGTCGCCGCCACATCGTGGATACCTGCGCGCAATGCCATCCGGGAGCCCACCGCCGCTTCACGGGCTACCTGACGCACGCCACGCACCACGATCCCCACAAGTACCCGTTCTTGTTCTGGACTTTTTGGGGGATGACGGCGCTCCTGGTGGGTACTCTCACCTTCGCGTCATTCCACACCCTCGCCTGGCTCTACCGGCTCTGGCGTTCGCCCGAGGACTGGAAGCGCCCCAGAAACGGACCGGAGGAGCGATTCCCAGAGGATCCAACCGTCCCCGGCGGCACGGCGGCCCTCGAGACCGAAGTGATGGACGAGGACGAGGACGACGATGATAGAGGCCCGTTCAACCCCGGCGGGTCGAACCCCGGTCGCTCGCACGGCTTCGGAAGGACAGCGAACCCGCCCGGACTGCAGGCGCCCGGTCACCCACACACCTTCGGGGTGACCGCCAAACCTTACCCCCCGGCGGCGACGGGTGACCCGCACAGCCTCGCAGTGACCAGCAACGCGCAAGCTCAGGCGCTCGACTCCACCGCGCCGCTCGGCGGCCGGCTGTACAAGCGCTTCACGACGTTCGAGCGCACCCTGCACTTGATCATGCTGATCAGTTTCTTCGTACTCGCCATCACCGGCATGACGCTCAAGTTCTCGTTCACCGGATGGGCGCAGGCTCTGGCAACCGCCGTGGGAGGTTTTGCCACTACCGGCGTGCTGCACCGGCTCGCCGCGATCACGCTGATCACCATTCTCTTCATCCACCTGGGCGATGTCTGGAAGCGCAAGAAATCGTCGGAGAAAGGCTGGGCGCAGTTCATCTTCTCCGACGCGTCGCTGATCTTCAACCGCAATGACCTCAGGGAGTTCGTCGCCTCAATCAAGTGGTTTCTCGGCAAGGGGCCTCGTCCCAAGTACGGTCGCTTCACCTACTGGGAGAAATTCGATTACTTCGCGGTCTTCTGGGGGATGTTCATCATCGGGTCCACCGGGCTACTGCTTTGGTTTCCGGAGTTCTTCACGATCATCCTACCGGGTTGGACTGTGAATGTGGCCACCATCCTTCACAGCGACGAAGCGCTCTTGGCCGTGGCCTTCATCTTCACCATCCACTTCTTCAACACGCATTTCCGGCCGGATAAATTCCCTATGGACACCGTGATCTTCACCGGCCGCGTTTCGCTGGAAGAGCTGGAATACGACAAGCCGCGAGAGTACGAGCAGCTGATGCAGAGACCGAACTGGGAGCAGCAGCTGGTCCACCCCTATCCCTTGAAGCTGCAGCGCGTGTTCAAGTTCTTCGGGTATTCGGCGCTGGCGGTGGGGCTCGCGCTGATCTTCGTCATCCTTTACACGATGATTATCACGTACGTCCGGGGTGGGCTGATACCGCTGTAGACGGCTGGACTCGCGGCAAATCGACCCGCCGGCTCGAAAGCGGCAACCAAACGCCGTCCGGTGCGTCGATCAGAGCTCAGGGCTCCCGAGGTTCGGGGCCAAGCTCCGCCACTGAGAGGACGTAGGCGACCAGGTCCCAGCTCTGCTCCTCGCTCAGGATCTTCCACGCCGGCATCGGCGTCCCCCGAATGCCCTCCTGCACCACGTAGTAGGCACGCCGCTCGGTCATCCGCCCGCGCCAGGCAAGGTCGGTGAAGTCCGCCGGCTGCACCGATAGGAAGTGGCGAAGACCCTGGCCATCGGCCCGCACGCCGTGGCAAATGGCGCAATGCTCGAGGAACAGCGCTCGGCCACGAGCGCGGGCTTCGGCGGAGGCCAGTCGGTCGGAGGGTATCATCACATCGCGATATTCCCGGGGCAGACCCGACGTGTCACAGGCCCCGGGCCCCACCAGCAGCGTCGCAGCCGCCGCAGAGAGCCACCTCCGGCATTTCGACATTCTCACCTTGCCGCCCCCGTCAGCGCGTCACACTTTCTCGACCCGTGCTGGGTTGCGCGGGTCCCGGCCGAGTGTCGCGGACAGCGCCACGACCGACTGGACGAGCACGACCAACGCCACAAGGCTATTGACCATGCCAGGCAGCTTACTGAAAGAGGCGTGGGAAGCGGGCAAAGTCTCACGGATCATCCTGGGCCTTGGGCTCATCTTCAGCGCTGCGTGGGCCGTCATCGTGGCCGTCGGAACCCTCAAAGTCATCGTCAACACTCTCCAGGAGCCGACGCTTGCCCCGGCTTACAAGATTCCCCTGCTGATCGTGTTGGCGGTTGTCGTGCTCTTCCTCGTGATTCCTCTGCCGGCACAATGGCTGATGTACGGCTTGCTTCGACTTGACGAGCGTCGACGCAGGGCTGCTGGCCCGAAGCTTTAGTTTGGCCGTCACGATCGCTACGGATCCCGAGATTTTTCAGGCCTCAAGGAATCGCGGCACCGCCCAGTCGCCAAAGGCAGAATCGCGGGCGCTGAATGAGAGGTTGTTGGTCGAGTGTGTCAGCGCGTAACGGCCACGATGGCCTAAGCGACGTTCGATCCGTGTGCAGGGTTGATCACCGCGAGCAAAGGCGCTTGTGGGAACACGCCGACCATTGGAACCCTGGCGTCGCTGTGATGCGCAGGCCCGAGTCGGCGTCACACACCCCGAGCGCGCCCGGCCGGGCTGCGGGTCTCGGACCCCGGTTGCTCTTCGCCGACAACGGGAGGAAGATCGTAGCCCAAACGGCACGCTTCCTCGACGATCCTTTCCACCAACTCGGGTAGCTTGTCCTTGACCACAGGCGAGCAGCCGTAGTTTAGCTCGAGGCTTTCGGGAACCAGGCCCAGCAAGACCAGCCGCCGGGGGTAGGCGTCAAGCATACCCAGCGCGTCGAGGAGGTCGGCCACGCCAACCTGGTGAGCGGAGAGGCGGCTGCGCACGGCGGGCGCCACCTCGTCGCCGTCAAGGCGGACGAAGGTCCCCGGCGGGCCGCCGCCATTGATCGCATCGACGATGATCACATCGTCGGAAGCCCGTATGTGTGTGAGCAAGGAGAGGCCCAGCGTCCCACCATCGAGGACCCGGACACCTACCGGAACTCGGTATCGGCGCCTGAGCGACTCGATCGCCGCCACGCCCAGGCCGTCGTCGCCGCAAAGTACGTTGCCCAGACCCAATACCAACAGAGAAGCGGGGCTGTCGGAAATCGCCATCAGTCGGCTCTCGCCTCCTCGGCCGCCAGGTCTTCGGGCCGTGCGAATCGATAGCCGGAGAACATGGAATCGATCGTCGCGTTTCTGGCCGCGCGCGCGACGAGCAGGGCGCAAGAAACGTGGTGTATGATGAACAAGACGATCACCCACATGCACATGTGGTGAATCCAGCGGGCCGTCTGCAGCCCCCCGAACAGCGGCAGCAGACCACCGAAAATCCGCATCGGCGAGTCGACCCCGGCCTGGACCGAGAAGATGGCGTAGCCGGTGAGGGCTGATAAGAGACAGACCGCATAGACGAGAATGTACGTCAATCCCGCCAGCGGGTTGTGGCCGACGAATCGTGGGGTGACCACTCGGAAAAGCGCATAGAACTTCAGCCACTCCCATGCCAGTTTCCAGCGACCCTTGTTCGTCGGGATCAGCTGGTTCCACCGGGCGTAGCGATTGCCCATGAACATCCAGGCGATCCTGGCAAGCTCCGAGAGGCTGAAGACGATTGCGGCGAAGAAGTGGATCGCCAGGATCGTCCCCATCACAAATTCCTGGCCCGCCGGATCCGGCGCGGTGATGAAGGGGTGCCCGATGTAGAAGCCGGTGATCGCCAGGACGGTGATGGAGATGGCCAGGAGCCAATGGGTGAGGCGGACCGGCAGATCCCAGACGTAGACGGGGATGACCCCGGGCTCAGCAGGCGCCGGCGCCCTGGTACTCACGGCCGATGTCGCCGCCCGATTCATACGACCCTCACTTTTGCCAGCTCACGACCGTTGCGGTCCACGACATGGACGCCGCAGGCGATGCAGGGATCGAACGAGTGCAACGTTCGCAGAATTTCGATCGGCTGCTCGCCGTCGGCGACTGGCGTATCGATCAGCGCTTCTTCATAGGGTCCGCGCTGACCGGCGGCATCACGGGGTCCCGCGTTCCAGGTGCTCGGCACGACGCACTGGTAGTTGGCGATCTCGCCGTCGACGATGTGCACCCAGTGCCCGAGGGCGCCGCGCGGCGCCTCGTGGAAGCCGGCGCCGGAGCAATCCTTGGGCCAGCTCTTCGGATTCCATTTCGTGTTGTCGTGGATATCCAGCTGACCGCGGCCCATGTTCGCCGCCAGCTCGTCGAGCCAATCCTCCAGCTTCTCCGCCAAGACCAGAGTCTCGATCCCCCGGGCCGCGACCCGCCCCAAGGTGGAGAAGAGAGCCTCAGGCCCAACGCCGAGCTGGCCCAGGGCGTAGTTGACCAGCTCCTGCACCCTCGGGTGTCCGGAGGCGTAGGCGACCAACATACGCGAGAGCGGCCCGACCTCCATCGGCCTGCCGTCGTAGCGCGGCGCCTTGAGCCAGCTGTACTTGCCGTCGGTGTCGAGGAACTCGTACGGGGGCTCGGGGCCGGTATAGGTCGGCTTCGTCTCGCCGCGAGAGGGGTGAAGCCCTTGCTCGTCGCCGCCTTCATACTCGAACCACGAATGGGTCACGTATTCGGTGACCTTCGCCGGGTCAAACGGCTCGACGGTGGAGAGGTCCCGATCACGGATCACTCCGGACGGGAAGTACAAGGGAGCCTTGGGATCATCGGCCTCCGGGTATTCCCCATAAACCAGGAAATTCCCCACCCCACCGCCGTAGCCGGCCCAGTCTTTGTAGAACGATGCGACCGCCAGCAGGTCCGGGATATACACCTTCCCAACGAACTCGCGGGCTTCGTGAATCAACTTCCGCATCGCCGCGATCGAAGTCATGTTGATCGAGGCCTGCTTGTCCGGATCGACCGGCGTGGCCATGCCGCCCACCAGGAAGCTCTGCAAGTGCGGATTCTTTCCCCCCAGCACCGCGTGCATCCGGATGAAATCCCGCTGCCAGTCGAGCGCCTCTAAGTAGTGGGCCACAGCCAACAGGTTCGCCTCCGGCGGTAGGCGATAGGCCGGGTGTCCCCAGTAGGCGTTGGCGAACGGCCCCAGCTGACCCCGTTCCACGAAAGCTTGGACCCGATCCTTCACGGCTCGGAAGTAGCTCGTGCTGGATAGGGGCCAATCCGAGATCGATTGGGCCAGCTGAGACGTCGCGGCCGGATCGGCCGACAGAGCGGAGACGACATCCACCCAGTCGAGGGCGTGCAGATGGTAGAAGTGGACGACGTGGTCCTGGACCATCTGTGAAGCCATGATCAGGTTGCGCAGCAACCGCGCGTTGGCGGGCGGCTGCGCCCCGATCGCGTTTTCCACCGCACGGATCGAAGCGATGGCATGCACCGTGGTACAGACACCGCAGATCCGCTGAGTGAAGGCCCAGGCATCTCTCGGGTC
>JABAOH010184293.1_pt1 | contig 11300 bp, 5 predicted proteins | sample 7062181 | NCBI WGS metagenome assembly JABAOH01 (sample SAMN14538630, study PRJNA623070) | marine sediment metagenome | biome: marine biome [ENVO:00000428]; feature: marine pelagic biome [ENVO:01000023]; material: deep marine sediment [ENVO:00002113]; isolation source: pool of 5 deep marine... | reverse complement strand
GCGACCGGAGAGAAGCTGCTGCCGGAGACGATGGGCGGCGGCGTGGCGTTCCTCGATTACGACGGCGATTCCGACCAGGACCTCTTGTTCGTGAACTCCAGCCCGTGGCCCGGAGCGGGTGCGAGTCCGGCGACGCAGCGGCTGTACGCCAACGACGGATCCGGGCGTTTCCGTGACGTGACCGTGGAGGCCGGGCTCGACGCGACGTTCTACGGCATGGGTGTGGCGGTCGCGGATTACGACAACGACGGCGACAGCGACCTGTTCTTCACGACCCTGGGGACGAACCGGCTGTACCGCAACGACGGTGGAAGGTTCGTCGACGTCACCGAGAGCGCCGGGGTCGGCGGCGAGCCCGATCGCTGGAGCGCGTCGGCGGGCTTCTTCGACTACGACAACGACGGCGACACCGACCTGTTCGTGTGCAACTACGTCGTCTGGTCCAAGGCCATCGACGAGGAGCTCAACTTCACGCTCAACGGCCGCGACCGTGCTTACGGGCCGCCGACGAACTACGCCGGCACCTACGCCTACCTCTATCGCAACGACGGCGACGGCACGTTCACCGACGTCTCCGAGAGCGCGGGCATCCGGATCGACAACCCGTCCAACGGGCAGCCGATGGGCAAGGCCCTCGCCGTGTCGTTCGCCGACGTCGACCGCGACGGCTTCCTGGACATCTTCGTGGCCAACGACACGGTGCAGAACTTCCTGTTCCACAACCGCGGCGACGGCACGTTCGAGGAGCTCGGCTCGGCCGCCGGGTTCGGCTACGACGGGTCGGGCGCCGCGACGGGCGCGATGGGCGTCGACACGGGCTACTACCGCAACGACGAGCAGTTCGCCGTCGGCGTCGCCAACTTCGCCAACGAGATGTCGTCGCTCTACGTCTCGCAGCGCGAGGGCCTGTTGATGTTCACCGACGAGGCGGCGGGGGAGGGCGTCGGCGCGCCGAGCCGGCTGGTGCTCACGTTCGGGCTGTTCTTCTTCGACTACGACCTCGACGGCCGTCTCGACCTGTTGCAGGCCAACGGCCACCTCGAGGACGAGATCCACGAGGTCCAGGCGAGCCAGCACTACCGCCAGCCGGCGCAGCTGTTCTGGAACGCGGGTCCCGACGCGTTGTCCTGTTTCACCGAGGTCCCGACCGACCGCGTCGGCGATCTGTCCCGGCCGCTCGTCGGCCGCGGGGCGGCCTACGCCGACATCGACGCCGACGGGGACCTCGATGTCGTCCTCACCCAGGCGGGGGGAGCCGCGGTGCTGCTGCGCAACGACCAGACGTTAGGCCGCCACTGGCTCCGCCTCGACCTGGCCGGGCGCACGGTCAACCGCGACGCGATCGGAGCGTGGGTCGAGCTGGAGGCCGGCGGGGCGATCCAGCGCCGCCAGGTGATGCCGACGCGGAGCTACCTGTCGCAGGTCGAGCTGCCGCTGACCTTCGGGCTGGGCACGACCCCGGCCGTCGACGCCCTACGCGTCCGCTGGCCGGACGGGAGCGAGCAGGTCGTCGAGGTGCCCGAGGTGGATACGACGCTGCGGATCGAGCAGCGCTGAGCGCAGCTCGGTCCTTTGCCTCGCGTAGTATCGTGGAGGGCCCGCTACGCTCCGACCCCGACGAGGACGACGATGAAGCCCCACGGATCGATAGGTGTCCTGTTCCTTCTCGTCGCGCTGGTCTTCGCCGGCTGCGCACCCCCCGAGCCGGCGCCCGAGTTCAACCTCGACCACGAGCGCTACCGGCTCGACAACGGCCTCGATGTGGTCCTGCACGTCGATCGTTCGGATCCCATCGCCGCGGTGCTGATGACGTTCCACGTCGGATCGGCGCGCGAGCTGCCCGGGAAGACGGGGTTCGCCCACCTGTTCGAGCACCTGTTCTTCCTCGACTCCGAGAACCTCGGCGCCGGGGGCCTCGACCGGTTGATGACGCGCATCGGCAGCGCCACGAACGGATCGACCAGCCGCGACCGGACGAACTACTTCGAGGTGGTGCCGACCGACGGACTCGAGAAGGCGCTCTGGGCCGAGGCCGACAAGCTGGGCTTCTTCATCAACACCGTCACCGATTCGGTCGTCGCCAAGGAGAAACAGGTCGTCAAGAACGAGAAGCGCCAGGCCGTCGACAACCGGCCCTACGGGCACATGAGCTACGTCACCGATCGCGCGCTGTACCCCGACGGGCACCCCTACAGCTGGCAGGTGATCGGCTCCCTGGCCGACCTCGACAGCGCGTCGCTGGCCGACGTCAAGGACTTCCACTCCAAGTGGTACGGGCCGAACAACGCGACGCTGGTCGTCGCGGGCGACCTCGACGTGGAGCAGACCAAGGCGTGGATCGAGAAGTACTTCGGCGAGATCCCGGCACGGCCGACACCGGAAGTCACGGCGCCGCCGGCCGTCACGTTGAAGGAGACGGTCCGGCTGTTCCACGAGGACAACTTCGCGCGGCTTCCCCTGGTCAATTTGACCTGGCCGACGGTCCCGCAGTTCCACGAGGACTCGTACGCGCTGTCGGTGCTCGCGGCGCTGTTGACCGACGGCAAGTCGACGCCGTTCTACAAGCTGCTCGTCGAGGAAAAGGAGCTGGTCCCCGACGTCTTCGCCTTCGACAGCGGTGACGAGCTGGCCGGTCAGTTCATCCTTTCCGCCCAGGCGTTCGCCGGAACGGACCTGGACGACGTCTACGCCGCCATGCGCGGCGCGTTCGGCCGCTTCGAGCGAGAGGGCGTCGACCCGCTGGAGCTCGAACGGATCAAGGCCGGGATCGAGACGCGGTTCTACGGCAGCATCTCGAGCACGCTCGGCAAGGCGTTCAACCTGGCCGAGTACACGATCTTCGCGGGCTCGCCCGATTTCTTCCGGCACGACCTCGAGCGCACGCTCGCGGTCAGCGAGGAAGACGTGATGCGGGTCTACGAGAGGTACCTCAAGGAGCGCCCGTTCGTGGCCACGAGCTTTGTCCCCAGCGGGCAGCCCGAGCTGGCCCTCGCCGAATCCGGGCGCGCCGAGGTCGTCGAGGAGCAGATCGTTCAGGGTGCCGAAGGCAGCTTCTCGGTCGAGCGCGGGGAGGAGCGCAGCCCTCAGGGAACGTTCGATCGCTCGATCGAGCCGCCGTTCGGCGACCCGCCGGCGGTGCCCGCCCCGCAGGTCTGGCGCGCCGCGCTCCCCAACGGCGTGCAGGTCCTCGGCATCGAGGACTACGAGACGCCGCTCGTGGAGTTCGAGCTGCGTTTCAAGGGTGGCCAGCTGCTCGACGATCCCGCCCGGGTGGGCGTCGCCAACATGCTCTCCGAGACGCTCGCTCAGGGTACGAAGAACCGCACGCCCGAAGAGCTCGAACGGGCGATCGATCTGCTGGGCGCCTCGATCCGCGTCGGTTCCGGGGGGCAGAGCTTCGTCATCTCCGCCTCTTCGCTGGCGCGCAACTACGCGGCGACGATGGCGCTGGTCGAGGAGATCCTGCTCGAGCCACGCTGGGACGAGGAGGAGTTCCTGCTGGCCAAGCGCCGCGTCGAGCAGTCGCTGCAGCAACGCTCCTCGAGCCCCAACGCCGTCGCGGCGGACGTGTTCCAGGGCCTGCTGTACGGCGGCCACATCCTGGGCCGCAACCCGCTGGGGACGACCGAGACGGTGCAGGCAATGGAGCGGGAGCAGCTCGAGGCCTACTACCGGCGCGCGCTGGTGCCGGATGTCGCCGCGTTCCACGTGGCGGGCGCCGTCTCCAAGGCCGAGGTGATGAAGTCGCTCAACGGTCTCGCCGATCGCTGGCAGGGCGAGACGCCGAGCTACCCCGACGCACCGACCTGGTCGGCGGAGCGCGCCAAGCTCTACTTCGTCGACATCCCGGACGCCAAGCAGTCCGTGCTCAACATCGGCTACCTGGCCCTGGCCCAGACGGACGAGGACTACTACCCGGCGACCGTGATGAACTTCCGCCTCGGCGGGGGTGGGTTCGCCTCCGACCTGACCCAGGTCCTGCGCGAGGGCAAGGGCTACACCTACGGGGCCGACTCCTTCTTCGGCGGCTCGGACCAGATCGGGCCGTTCAGGATCGGATCCGCGGTGCGTACCAACGTGACGCTCGAGTCGCTCCAGCTGATCAAGGAGCTCGTCGAGCAGCACGGCCCGTCGTTCGACGCGAGCGACCTCGAGGCGACGCAAGGATTCTTGCTGCGCGCGAATGCCGGCCGGCTGGAGACGCTGCGCGCGAAACTGGGATTGCTGCAGGACATGAGCGCCTACGGCTTCCCCGCCGACTACGTGCAGCAGCGCGAGCAGATCGTGCGCGACATGACGATCGAGCGTATCCGTGAGCTCGCCGGGAGCTATCTCGGGCAGCCGATGATCTGGCTCGTCGTCGGCGACGCCAAGACGCAGCTCCAGCGCTTGAAGACGCTCGGCCTGGGCGACCCGGTCCTACTCGACAGAAACGGAGACAGACTTTAAGTCTGTCCCCGCCGTTACTCCGCGCCGCCCGCCTGCGTGGCTTTCTCGCCCAGCCCGTACACGTGCTTGAGCGTGCGCACGACCAGCACGCCGTCCGAGACGGCCGGCGTGCTCATGCAGATCTCGTTCATCTCGTTGCGCGCGAGCTCCTNNCGTCTTGGCGTCGTAGGCCGTCAGCCGGCCGTCGTTGGCGCAGGTGTAGAGGTAATCGCCGTAGACGATCGGCGTCGGCATGTAGGTGCCGCCGCGATCGTGGCTCCAGGCGATCGAGTCGCTCGGATCGGCTCCCTCGGCGGCGCTCATGTCGCCGCTCGCGCCGGGCTTGATCGCGTAGATCGGCCGCACGGGCGGGTAGCCCGCCGTGACGTAGATCAACCCGTTCGCGATCACCGGGGTGGCGACGGTGACCTCGGAGTTCGGGCCCAGGGTCCACAGCTCCTTGCCCGTCTTCGGGTCGTAGCCGCGGATCGTCGTGCCGTTGGTGATCAGCTCGTCGCGCTCCTTCCCGCGGTAGATCGTCGGCGTGCCCCAGGTCGGGACCTCGTCGCGATCGGTCTTCCACGCGCGCTTGCCGTCCTTCAAGTTGTACGCCGCGATGAACGAGCCCTTGTAGATGTCCGCCTGGACGATCACGAGATCGTCGTAGATCACCGGCGAGCTGGCGTGGCCCCACTGGTAGGTCTCGTCGTAGAACCAGCCGGCGTCCAGCACGCCGACGTCGGTCTTCCACAGCTCCTTGCCGTTCATGTCGTACGCCACCAGCACACCGATCGTGCCGAACAGCGCGACCACGCGCTTGCCGTCCGTCGCCGGCGTCGAGTTGGCCTGCGTCGACTTGAGGTGGCGCTTGGCCCCCGGAACGGCGACCCCCGCGGTGGACTCCCAGAGGATCTTGCCGCTCTTGCGATCGAGCGCGTAGACCTTGAACGTGTGCTCCGACGTGTCGTCGACCGAATCGACGTCGCCGTAGAGCCCGGTGCGGAACGTGTCGTCCTCGGCGGTGCTGATCGCCGTGGTGACGAACACCTTGTCCTTCCAGATGATCGGGCTGGAGTTCGCCAGTCCCGGGATCGCCGTCTTCCACAGCACGTTCTTGCCCGATTCGACGTCCCACTCGACCGGCGCCCCCTGGCCGTCCCCGTTCCCCGAAGCGTTCATCCCGCGGAACGAGGGCCAGTTGCGCGCCGCCTGGCGCTCGACCTTCATCGGTTTCGATTCAGGGGCCGCTGCGGCCGTCTCGGTGCTCTTCTCCTCGGTTTCCGGCGCGGCGTCCGCTGTTTCCGTCACCCGCGGGAAGTCGAAGGTCTGGCCGCCTTGCTCGATGATCGCGCGCTCGATCGTCCCACCGCGCCCGGCGAACGCGATCTTGACCTGAGGGAACTCGATCGCCTCGAAACGGGAGTCCGACAGGGCGCGCAGCGTCAGCGGGCCCTGGCCCGTGACCTGCATGATCAGCTTGCCCTCCTCGAGCCGGGTCTCGAGACCCAACCCGATCGTGTCGTTCTGGAACTTGCCGGTGTAGGTCTGCAGCAACTCGGGACCGACGACGATCTCCTCGCGCTCGGGGATCTCGACGTCGATCGACTTCAACAGTGCCACGATCTCTTCGCCGTCCTCGAGGGCTTCGGCGAGCGACAACGCCTGGCCCACCGCCTCCGGCGTCAGGTCGGAGCCCTTCATGGCGGCCTCCACCATCGCCTTGTCACCGCTGCGGGCGCCCTGCGTAAGCACCCGGTCCGCACCCGTCGCGCCGTGCTCGAACAGCAGCCCGACGATCTCGGCGTGTTGGCCCATCGAGGCCCAGACGAGCGGGGTGGCCTGATAGAAGTTGTCGGTCGTGTCGACCTCGGCGCCCTTCCCGAGGAGGTAACGCACGATCTCCACGTGCCCCTTGTCGGCGGCGTAGGCCAGCGCGGTCGCGTTGTACTTGGTCTTCGCGTTGACGTCGACGCCCGCGGTGACGAGTGCTTTGATCTTGTCGAGGTTGCCCGACCGTGCCGCGTCCCAAAGCGCCTCCTCGGCTTCGCCGCCGAGCGCAAACGGACCGATCACCAACGTCAAAACGAGCGGAATCACTTTTTTCATGGGTGCGTGCCTCCGTTCCGGAGGATAGCATCGCGGTGGGGTCAGGTCTTGAATTGTGTCATTTGTTGGCTCGCTCCGCGCGCTATATCCTCGTCGCGAGAGAAGGGGAAGTGGATGCGCCGTTCGCACATGACGAGGGCACTGCTCGTGCTGGCGTTGTGGGTCTTACCCGCGGCAGCCGACGAGGAGGTCGATCTGCTGATCGCCTACGTCCTCGATGCGCTGGAAGCACCGCAGGTCGCGTGCAGCGAACCCGTGCGGCCCGAGCTCGAGGGGATGCGCCTCGTCTGCGGGGAATACGAGGGGTCGTTCAGCCAGATGAAGTCGGATTGGGAGCTGATCCAGCGCCACACCAAGATCCCGATTCCGATATCCGTCGACGACCCCTGGACCTTCCGGTACGGGGCTTACAGAGCGACCTACACCCACAGCGGCGACCGTGAGTTGCACGTCAGCCTCGACATGAACGCCGACCGTCTGCAGTTCGCCTACATGGAGCAGGAGCTCGACCCGTACGCGGGCGCTCTCGATCGTCCGCTGGATCAAGGAGATCGAGACACCCCGCGCCTCGCCGGCTTCGGCGGAGTGTCGGAGCCCAAGCTCATCGAGGAGTCCCGCGTCGANNCCTGGTCACGCTCGAGGTGGTCGTGGAGAAAGACGGCACGGTACGGCGCGCCGTCGCACTTGCCGCAAAGCCTGAGGGCTACGATTTCGAGGGCGCCGCCGTCGAGGCGGTACGGCAGTGGAAGTTCGAGCCTGCGATGTTCGAGGGCGCGCCCGTCGTCTCCCTCGTCAACCTCGTCGTCGAGGTCAAGCAGGACGCGCCCCTGCCCGACGAGGAATGACGTGGCGGGCACGGGCAAGGGCTACCGCACGATCGAACGCGACGGCTGGGAGATCCTCGTCGGCAAGGGTGCGCGCGACAACGACGAGCTCTCCACGAAGATTGCCGAGCCTTTCGACTACTGGTTCCACGTCGAGGAGTACAGCGGAAGCCACGTGATCATCCGTTGTCCCGGCGGGATCGAGCCGCCGCCGGACATCGTGCGCTACGCCGCAACACTGGCCGCCTGGCATTCGAAGGCCCGGGGCGCCGGCGGCAAGGTCGAAGTTCACCAGTGCCTGGCACGCGACGTGCGCAAGCCACGCGGCTATGCGCCCGGGAAAGTCCTGATCAAGAACTGGACGACGATCAAGGTCTACGCCCGCGATCCCGACGCCTGAGCGCCTGCGTGCTATCTTGGCGCTCCGCTCTCTGCGCCCGTAGCTCAGCTGGATAGAGCGCTTGCCTCCGGAGCAAGAGGTCGCAGGTTCGAATCCTGCCGGGCGTACCAACCGCGAACAAGCTCGCGCTTGGATCCGCCCGCCCGTACTCGTTCACGCAACTCGCTGCGCTCGTTTGCTCAGGCCGAATCCCTGCCCGTTCCGAATTCCGAGCATAATAACGGGCGACGGAGACTCGAGACCGTGAGGACTGCGGTCGAGAGCTTGAATGAGAAACGCGTGAGGAAGACAGATGCTACGTAAATCAATCGCGGTGGTCTTGACGCTGAGCATGGCCGTTCTCGGTGGCTGCTCCGTGGCGGTCAAGTCGATCAAGCGGAACTTCACCACCTACAACCACACGATCCACTACAACGACAGCCAGCAGTTGCTGCTGAACCTCGTGCGCATGCGCTATCGCGACTCGCCGCTGTTCATGAAGGTGGGCGCGGTCTCCACCTCCTACAGCTACGAGCTGCGAGGCGGCGGAAGCCTGGGCAGCTCGTTCGGCGAGAGCAACTGGGGCGTGACCACGGGCGGGGCCTACGCGGAGAAGCCGACCGTGACCTACACGCCGATCGAGGGCGACACGTTCGTCCGGCACATGCTCGCCGAGATCAACGTCAACAGCCTGGTCCTGCTCTTCCGCTCCGGCTGGCCGATCGAGACGCTGTCCCACGTCCTCGTCGAGAAGATCAACGCTCACGAGAACAACAGAGACAGTCCGGGCTACGCGGGATTTGAGGAGACCGTCGCGCGTCTCTCCGCCGCCCAGAAGCGAGGCGATCTGGAGCTCGTGGTCCGGGGTGAATCCGTCTCGCTCCGGATCAACCGCGACTCGGGTAAGAGCGAGGAGGCCGCGGAGACAATTGCGCTGGAGGACGTTCAGACGCGGTCCTTCGTCGACGTGATGTTCTACCTGGCGAAGAACACGACCGTGCCGGAAGCCCATGCGGATCAGGTCAAGCACACGTCACCCAACGGCTGGTTGAACATCCATCACGCGAAGGACGTGCCGCAGGACGCCCTGGTCTTCGTGGAGTACAACGATCACTTCTTCTCGATTTCCAAGACGGACATACGATCGAAGGACACCTTCGCCCTGCTCAAGCTCGTCTTCCAGATGCAGGCCGGGGACATCCATTCGGCCGGGCCGGTGCTGACCCTGCCGCTGGCGACGCCGTGAGCGGCGGCTCGCGTACAATGCGGGCGGGGGAATGAGGATGGATCTCGAACCGGGGAAGAACCTGCTGCACTACCGCCTGGTCGACAAGATCGGCGAGGGCGGCATGGGCGTGGTCTGGAAGGCGGTGGACACGGACCTCGACCGCGAGGTCGCGATCAAGGTGTTGCCCGAGGCCTTCGCCGCCGACGCCGAGCGGCTGGCCCGCTTCGAGCGCGAGGCCAAGCTGCTGGCCTCGCTGAACCACGCCAACATCGCCACGGTCCACGGCCTGCACCAGGCCGAGGGGATTCGTTTCCTGGCGATGGAGCTGGTCGCCGGACAGGACCTCTCCCGGCACCTCGCGGACGGCGCCTTGCCGCTGGGCCGCTGCCTCGACGTCGGCCGCCAGATCGCCGAGGCTCTCGAGGCGGCGCACGAGAGCGGGATCGTGCACCGCGACCTGAAACCGGCCAACGTCGTGGTCACCCCCGAGGGCCAGGTCAAGGTGCTCGACTTCGGTCTGGCCNNACCCCCGAGGGCCAGGTCAAGGTGCTCGACTTCGGCCTGGCCAAGCCCGCCGCGGAGGGCGCCGGCGACGTGGACTCCTCGCTGTCGCCGACGCTGACCTCCGCCGGCACGCAGGCGGGCATGATCCTGGGCACGGCCGCCTACATGAGTCCGGAGCAGGCCAAGGGCATGCCCGTGGACCGGCGCACGGACATCTGGGCGCTGGGCGTCGTGTTGCACGAGATGCTCACCGGTGGCCGCACCTTCAAGGGGGAGGGACTCTCGGAGACGCTGGCCGCCGTGATCCTGAAAGACCCCGACCTGGAGGCCCTGCCGGCGGACACCCCGCCGCGATTGCGCGAGCTGATCCGTCGCTGCCTGGTCAAGGACGCGCGCCGCCGGCTCCGCGACGTCGGCGAGGCGCGCATCGCGCTGGAGGAGCTCCAGGCGGATCCGACCGCCGGGCTGCCGCAAGCGGGCGAGGCGGAAGCGGGTCTCGGCGCCGCGCAGGCCCCGCGTCGCGCGCGCTGGCCGCTGGCGCTCGCCGGTCTCGCCTTCGCCGCCGTCGCGTTCCTCGCGGGTGTCCTGCTGAGACCCGCGGCCCCGGACCCGCTGCCCGTCCGGCTCGACGTGGAGCTCTCCGCGACGGAGTCGTTTCCGGGGAGAGGCCGGATGTCGGTCTTCTCGCCCGACGGGAATCGCGTCGTCCTGGCGCTGGGCTCGCCGCCGACCCTGCGTGTCCGGGAGCTTCGGCGCCCCGAGAGCACGACGCTGTCGGGAACCGAGTCGGCGGAGCAACCGTTCTTCTCGCCCGACGGCGAGTGGATCGGCTTCTTTGCCGGCGGCAAGCTGAAGAAGGTGTCCGTCCACGGCGGAGCGCCGTTGACCCTGGCGGAAGCTCGAAACGCTCGCGGCGGCTCCTGGGGAGAGGACGACTTCATCACGTACGTCCCGGCGTCGTCGTCGGGACTGCACAGGATCCCCTCCGCGGGCGGAGAGCCCGAAGTCGTCACGACGTTGCAGGAGGACCCGCGTGAGAGGTCCCATCGCTGGCCCCACGCGCTGCCGGGCGGGCGCAAGGCGCTGTTCGTCAACCAGATTCAAGGCATAGGCTTCAACGATGCCGACATCGAGATGGTCGATTTCGAGACCGGCCGGCGGCGGAAGATCCACAGCGGCGGGAGCAGTCCGGCGCTCGTCGCCGGGAAGTTCCTGACCTTCGTGCGCGAACGCACGGTCTACGCCACGCGTTTCGACGTCGCCACCGGAGAGACCGCGAGGGCCCCGGTTCCGGTCCTCGAAGGCGTGGCCTTCTTCGGTGCGAACGGCCTCGCGAGTTACACGCTCTCCGACGCCGGCGACCTGCTGTTCCGCTCCGTCGACCCCGGAGCGCAAGCGGACGGCGAGCTGGTCCGGGTCGCTCCCGGCGGAACGGCCGATCCTCTCAGGATCGAGCCAGGAGAGTTTCGCGGAGCGTCCCTCTCACCCGACGGGCGTTACCTGGCGTACGTGAGGGTCGACGTCGCCGGGTCGAGCGCGAACATCTGGGTTCACGACCTGGAGCGCGACGTCTCCACCCGGCTCACCTTTGCGGAGGCCTATGAATGGCGGCCCAGCTGGACGCCCGACGGTCGGTACGTGACGTTTTCCTCGAACCGCTCGGGAGAGATGAAGGTCTATCGCAAGCCGGCCGACGGCTCGGGCGAGGCGGAGCTCCTCACGCCGGGAAGCGGATCCGCCTGGGACGGCGGATCGTGGACACCGGACGGCGAGAAGCTGGTCTACGTGCATTCGGACGCCTCGAACGACCTGCACTGGATCGACGTCGACG
>JABAOH010016402.1_pt1 | contig 11300 bp, 14 predicted proteins | sample 7062181 | NCBI WGS metagenome assembly JABAOH01 (sample SAMN14538630, study PRJNA623070) | marine sediment metagenome | biome: marine biome [ENVO:00000428]; feature: marine pelagic biome [ENVO:01000023]; material: deep marine sediment [ENVO:00002113]; isolation source: pool of 5 deep marine... | reverse complement strand
AAAGATTAATAATATAAAATACATTAAAGAATAGTATCGGCGGACTTAACATAGGTGCACAAAAAATAATCACCATCCCGTTTTTGCACAAAAAATCCGAGCAGCATTATTTTGAAAATCAATCTTGATGCCCAGTGTAAACATTTCTTGAATCAGACAGCAAAGATTATGAACAAGGCATTTACAAAGAATTTCATTTGTACAAGCAGTAGGGTTTTTAGTTCTCAAGTAATCCCCAAATTTTCTTTTTATTGCAGAGAACACGCTTTCAGCATTGCTCCTTTGATGATAATGTTTCATAAATTCATCATGATGTTCCTTGAAAAAATGATGCATAGTTCTCCATATGGGAACTCCCATTGCTCTGCTAATTGTATTCTCCTTAAAAGGAATATAAGGAACACCTCCATGATGGGCAACAATACTATAATTCTTACGGCTCATATACCCCATATCAGCACAAACTTCCTGCATATCAAAATTCTGACCTGTATTATTAACTAAATCAGGGAATTTTAATGTATCATGTACTGTATGATCCGTTACTTCTACATGTGTTATAATATTAGTCCGAGTGCCACTCATTATATGACATTTCATATATTTCCGAATATTAACAACCTCCATCTTGCTACAAGCACGAAGATTCAACCAACGTCCAAACATACTCGTAGAGAATCCTGTCGCATCCACAGTGAATATTTTCTCAAAATCCTTTAATGGAAGTGCTGAAAGCTGAATAAGTTGCGTAAGATAAGACTTCAAAACAGGGTTGTTAAGATAGTTTAAAATTGAATTGAAATGAGGTATGCGATCAATATATCCAAGCTCATAAGCCAGTTGAATATCACCCTCAGATCTACGACTGCTGAAATCCAAGTATATTTTTAGACAGCAACAAAAAATCATATCACCTATATTGATAGGTGGTCGTCCTCTACCATTTCTTTTTTGTTTTGGTATTTGGGATGTTAAATCATGTAGAAATTCTAAAAATAGTATTTTTTCCTGTGTTTGCGCTTGATTATATGCTGACCAATCTTGAGGATAAGAAACTCTCGTTTTAGATTCAACTTCAGACAATTTCTTTTCCATATTATCTTTTAATCCTAGATAGTTCTCTATGGTAGTTTGATTTATATTTATACGAACCATGTTTAAACCATGTTTACTACCTTTTTTACTACCTATTATAGGGCATATGTATCCTAGTATATAAATTTTAGGTAGGATGTTTGATAGTATCAAAGGTAGTAAAAGTTATATAATTCATAATATATTTACATATGATTTTTATGGGATTCAAAACAACTATAGCTAAGGCATCTACAGTTGCAAATTCATATAGAACAACAGTTCCTGCTGCTATTATGGGCCAGTTTAATTTGAAAGAGGGAGATAAATTAGATTGGACATTAAAAGCTGAAAATGGAGAGATCATAGTTTTAATAAGACCTGATGCTGATTTGTAATGATCAAGTTCTAACTTTCTGTCTTACTTTACTTCTTAACTGTATTGGACTTGTTATTACGCCTCTTGTTCTGAGACTTGCTACTACTTCATTATATACTGGTGCTTTCTTATCTGGATCAAATAATGTAAAAATCAAAGCAAATTTTACAGGTTTTTCTCCTAATTTTACACCATCCCTTAATAAAAGATATACACGTATTCTCCAGTCTTTAGCACTAATTTTTTTTAGATTTGCTTCATATCTTTTTACTGGTTTCCATTTAAATCCATGTTCGATTATTTCTTTTTCGTAAATTTTTTTCAAATCCTTTGTTTTTGGAATTTCATGAAGATGATATTTAACTTTTTTCTTGCCTTTCTTTTTATATATGATGGATTGAAGTGAAACATCAACATTTGCCCGTACATATTCCGATCCATAACTTTCATCTAATGGCGTATCTGCTACCAATGTGACTTTTACCTTCCCTCTACACTTCCCAGAATTGTCAGTTAATGATTTTGGCCAAACAAATGGATATTCAAGAATAATTCCTTCATATATTTCCTGTTCAAAAATTAAAGTTATTTCACTATCTTTACAATGTAGAATATGATTTAAGTCAAGTGGCATTCCAAATCCTACGTATGGAAATATTTCTTCTGTTTTACCTATATTTGTAGGCAACCTACTATTATGAAAAGTCATTGCCTTTATTAATAAAGATGAAGGTTCTGGATATAAATTATGATGAACAAGGCTCAAAGTTCGAGCTACCAAAGGTGAAGAATAGCTTGTTCCAATACCTTCAACAATAGCACCATTTTCATCAAATGAGCGAATACCTTGTCCTGTAATATCTGGAATGCCCATATTTATAGAAAAATTCCCACTATAGTGAACTAATTCAGGTTTTGGTATAAAAGCAGGTCCTGGACCTTTACAAGAATAAGGTGTTGGTTGATTTACATCAACAATGCTATTAGGATTTTGGGTACATGCTAATGATCCAACCGTTATCGCCCTAACAGAATCCGCAGGAATTTGAATCTTATCCTGATTATTAAAATCAATTTGTGGAGGCCATTTTCTATAAGAGGTAGAAATAAAATTTCCACTTGGAATTGTAAATATTATTTTATTTTTATCTTGAAATTTATCTAAAAAAATTGCTAAAGACGAAAATCTATTATTATCAGCGGTTACTTCAAAACCTGCGGACATATTCCAAATTTTTGTATTATGTTTTTCTGATAAATTTGGTATCGATGATTGCAACATATCAATTAGATCATCCTCTGTAACTCCTTCGCCAGAATTTTCATCAGGTAATAAATGGATGTCTATTAGCTTAATATTATCCTTATCTGGACAAATATTATTTCCATTAATTTGTTGACCAAAACAAGCTAGACCAGCAACAAAAGTACCATGATTAAAATCAGAATATACCTCGGGAACAAAGCGTTTCCTATCGACAATCCATGGTTTTAAATAGGGATGCTCATCTGGAATGCCACTATCTATTATCCCTATTTTAGGATATTCTTCAGTTTCTACTGGCTTTATTGTTTGAAATTTTTTTCCTTTTATTACTAACTCTCTTGGTTTAACAATTTTAAAAGTTGGGAAATAAGAAACTGTTCTTACTGATGGATGATAACACAATTTCTTAATCTGGTCTTCATTAGCGCCAATTAACTTATAAATAGCAAAATTTTCCATTTTGGTAATATCTTTAATATTCAATTTCAAATCTGATACAAAATCAAGAAATTCTCTCTTGACAATCTTATTTATTTCAGAATTTTGATGATCAAATAATATTATCTTCAAAATAGTCACTTTGTCTCTTTTAGCTTTGTTTTTAAGAGTTTCAATATCTATGCCCATGAGTTTATCTTTTAAGTCATATGCCTGAAATTTTGCTACAGTTGTTAAATTTGCTTTTTGTGTCTTATTTTTAGGTTCGCCAATTCTTTTTTTAAGTTTATTCAATCCTGGTTTTGTTGCACTTATTAAAAGTTCACCCATTCGATCTAAGCCAATAATTGGACAGGTTTCTAATTCAAAAATATTGTTCGGTCTATGAGATTTTGCCCAGGCCTTAGAAATCAATTGAGCTTTTAATACTGATGGGACTTCAGGATATTTGTTAAAATTATCTTCCAAATTCCTTTCTACATTTTTTATTTCAAATAATAATTTTCTTTGATGTTCACGATATTTGGGAGTATCATATGGTATAAAAAACCTAACTCCACCTCCTCTTTTTTCGGACTTATGATAAAAATCTCTACTTGGATGTACAATCCTAACAGGAAGTAAATTATTTTCAGGCATTTTCATCTACCTCTTTAATTAAATTAGAAGTTTTTCCTGTAGAAAAACCTATCATCTTTGCTAATATTCTGATACCAAACAATTTTTTATTTTTAGAGCGAAGAGATTTTGCCAATAGTACCCTTCTTTCATTAATATCCTTTGTATTCGTTTCATCATGAGATAGACTTCTTAGTTGATATTTTAAAAATGAATCAAATAAGAATTTTTCTGATATTGATGTTTTTTTACTCAAGACAAGATTAGTCCTAATTATATTACATAACATTTCTATTTCTGAACCACTTAAACCATCTGTCATTTCTATAAGCATATCTACTTTTTTTTCATTAATGACAATATTACTTAAAAATTTATTAATCATTTTTTTCCTTTCTTCTATTTTAGGAGTATCAAAATACAACTTATAGTCAAATCTTCTCCATACTGCTGAGTCAAGAATATGATGATGATTAGTGGCAGCTAGGATTGGTAATTTTCCATGTATTGTATCTATATTTTGCAAAAGAGCGTTTACAACTCTTTTAAGCTCACCAAGTTCATTAGAGTCGTCTCTCATTTTAGCAATAGAATCAAATTCATCTAAAAATAAGATACAAGGTGTATTCTCTACAAAATCAAACAAACTACGAATATTTTTCGAGGTACTTCCAAGATATGAAGAAACTAAACCATCTATTCGAACAGTTACTAAGGGTAATTGTGTTTTAGAACTAATGTATCGTGCTGTTTGTGTTTTACCAGTTCCAGGAGGGCCATACATTAACAGATTTCTATAAAATTTTAAATTCTCTTCTTCAAGTTTTTCTGCATTTTTTACTAGATTTATAAATTCATTTATGTCATCAAATAAATGAATAGGGACACTTAAAAATACTTCTTCTTCAGTATATTGTTTTATATCTGCAAGCGGCAATCTTGATTCAGGATCTACAGGAGCTTTCGCTTTAAGTATAGGTTGTTTTTCTTTTAAGAGAGTTGATCTATTTTTTTTGATAGAATTTTTTAATCTATTAGCAGCTTTTGGATCACCATCTTTTTCTAAATTTTGTATCAATAATTTTGAATAGTTTAAAACTTTTATAGAATCTTCATTTAATCCTGCTTCAATTAATTTAACAATCTCGGGCAGATAGTTCATATATTTCACCAATATTTTGAACAAATATCAAATTTTTTGAACAAATCATCAATTTCATGAACAAATATATGTAATATTGAAATTGTTTTTAAATTTTTCGATATTTTCAGCTTTGAGCTAAAAGTTTTATTTTTTAATTAAATCTTGATATTTTTCAAGTTGGTTTACTAAGTCCTTTTAGTTCTATTCAAATCAACGGTGTTCATTATAAGGTGGCAAAAATAGGGTGTTGAATAGTGGGTGATGAATCATAGGGGGATTTAAATACTCTTATATTGATTTATGACAAAAATGGAGGAAAATTTATGGCAATTTATGGAATAGGTTATAAATATAAAGGTAGAAAAGATGTCTCAAAACCTTTTTTAGATAATAGTGTAGCTTGTATGAATCATGAACCAAAAGATTTTCCCTATTTCGTTGGTTTGTTTAACGAAATCAGAGACAGAGATATTGTTTTTTTGAAAACTGCACCAATGAGAGAAAAGAAATTAAAAATAAGAGCCATTGGAAGAGCAAATAATCCCACACCTGAAAAAAAAGATAATATAGGATACGGTATTGATGTTGACTGGGTTAAAGATTACCAAAATAGTAAAAAAGAAATCAGTATATCTAGTGATGGAGGATGGCATCAAAGATGTATGGCGATTTATAAAGAATATAATCCTAAAATTATTAAACAAATCAATGATTGGATTGAAAGATAATTGAAGGAGATTTGGCTTATTCTTTAATAGAACAGTTTAAACAAGAAATGGGGTCTATAGAGGGAGTGACTCAAATAGCTAATCGTTTTTCAGAATTTTGTAAAGGCGTTTTTGAATGTACTAAAAATTTTCATTTTGATGAAGGCACTTTTCCTCTGTGTTATTTTATAATCGCTGGTTTAGACGAAGACGAAGGAATATATAAGAAACCAAAATCATATACCACAACAAGTGGAGATAATTTCTTGCTAAGAAGGACACAAGGTAGTTAGTAATTGTAATTTTAACGAAAAACTAAATTTATAATCTAATTTTGAAAATATTCTTTTTCAAGAGGTTTGAATGCGATGTTATTTGGAGTTATGAACAAACTGATATAACTGTTTTTTACCGATTCATCCTCATTTTTTATATTTGGAGTACTCTCCTAAAAATCCATCAAAAATTTTATAGGAAGTATCAATCCAGTCTTTGTTAAACAACCAGCCAAAAGAATAAATCCATTCAACCATTGAATTAGTTAAATCTAAAAATTTGTCTCTCTCTTTTACTTCTTTCATCTCTCGAAGTATTTCAGACTCTATGTCTTTAGCATAGGATAAGAAAGATTTTTTCATTCCACTATTCTTCCATAATGAGTCTGCAAGGGGCTTTCCAATTTGATAATGAAACTCAAAAGGATGCTTTACTATTACATCATTACTTATAATCTCTCCAGATTTATTTTCTTTGACAAATTCATTATAACGTTTTCTATAATTAATAGAAGGTAAAAAGCATTCTAACCCTCCAAATAATATTGGATCAATTTTTCTTCTATATAAATCCCCTCTCCAGCTATACATAATATATAATCTAAAAATTGTTGGGGTTGATAGCATCCCTCTTTTTGAAAAATTTCGCATTTTAATACAACCTAATCTTAATTTTTTTAACCAATCATAAGGCCAAAGAAGTTCTCCTTCATCCGTATATGATACATCTAACTGATAAAGGACAGCGATGGCGCCAGAATCGAAAAAAAATGTCCTGCTTAAATCGCTTTCACCGAAAGTCATGTAAGAATCACAAATATATAATGGTATAACACCCCAATAACTAAGAATATTGACTAATGAATTAATTGTCTCCTTATCTAGAAAATCGTAAAATCCAGAAACGGGATTCATTGGGCATCCAACTAATACTAAATTAAGTCCGAAAGGGATCTTAGGCAAATCACTTCGAAATATCTTATATAAATCATGTAAAACAAATTCATATGATAAAACATCTGATCTTTTTTCTTTTTGCTTTGATTTTTTCAAAACTGCTATTCCAAAACAATAGTTATCAAAAAATTTTGGATTTTTCATTAAATATTGAGATGATCTAGATTTAAAGTCTTCAATCATTTCTTGAAGCCATTTACCTCTAGTTGAAAAATGAGAGTTAATAAAACTAATATAAGTATCTGGATAACTAAGTAAAATCTTATTAAAATTATGATTATATGATTCATTTGTCCATGATTCAACAGAATACTTTGTGTTTTTATCTACTTTCTTAAACTCCACCGTATCTTTTAATATGGATTTCATAGAAGCATTAGATATTAATACAAAATAATCTGGCTTTAATTCCTCAGATAACATATCAAGTTGTAAAAATTTATATGCCATTTGTGGGGTATCTATTTGTCGTACATACCTTTTGCATTCAAAGCACCAATTTTTTCCCTTAAATCTTGCGTCTATGTCTCTTCCAGTTTCATTACCTTTTCTAATATGAATGTCAGTGAATCCCATTTTTTTTAGAAGTTGACAACATAGCTCTCTAAATAGATTTCCACCATCTACAGGATTTAATCCCATTATTGAAATTATATCTTCTAATTGAATAATATTTGTTTTTTTTAAAAACTGATTTTTAGATTGATATTTATCACTCATTAATCTTTATATATTTGATCTCTCTTGAAAATCTTTTTCATATCATTTAAATAATATTCCAAATGGTTCTGTATAATATAGCGTTGGCAAAAAAGGGTTGGAAAATAAGGGTTGATTTTATTTTTTTTTCTTTAGATACAATTCATAAGTTTGAAAAATTGGTTTTAAAAACATTGTAAATAACATAACAAAAATTATTGCGAAATCTTGTTTTAGAATAAAATAACCAAACATATAAGTTAAAATTAATAAATTACAAAAAGCATATCTTCTAATTCTGCGGTCTGATTCTGTAATATTTGAAAAATAATTATAAAAATAATCGGCTTGAAATATTAAAATTGGAAATATCAGAGCAATTAATATGAAAAACCAGATAATAATTTCTTGTTCTATTATAATTTTAGAAGTTATGATTACATTTCCTATTATTCCAGCCAATATTAAAACTCCAATTATTGAAACATAAGAATATACCTCCCATACCCTTGGGACTATACTATAAAATTTAGTTGATTTAACTTCTTGACATATAAATTTATTTGCAATAATAATAATCCCATAGGCACTTATTGCTGTCATCAATAAAATCAAATCCTCATTCAATGAAAAACCCATAATCAAAATAATAATTGTTATTTAAATAGATTATACTATCTTTGTCAAATAGCTTTGCCCTAAAAATACATAAAAACACCGAATTTTAGGTCAAAAATGACATTTTTAAGTCAGAATAGCGTGATTTAAATATAGGGACGGTGTAAAAATGTTAGAAAACAATAAATCATATGGACAAGATACAGGAACTGAGGAGGAGTATATGGCAAAAAAGAAAAAATATCCTGAATTGGAAAGAGTTCTTAAAAATCTTGAAGATTGGAATAAAAGGACTAGGAAATATTTGGATGAAATGTATAAGAAAAAGAAAAAAAGGAATCCAGGAGACCCAATTGAAGAGATTTTAGAAGGAATTTTACAGCAAAATATAGTTTTAAAAGAAATAACTGTTCGAGTGGGAGATTTACCTAAAATAAGAGATAATACTACTTATATGATGGCAACATTGGTCATTTTGACAGCAGTTATGATAGGATTGGGAACTTGGATCGTAACCCATATATAATAATCAATCTACAACTATCGATTTATATTTTTGGAGTTACCTTATTCCATTTACAGTATCCATAATTCTCTCCTGCATCAAGAATATCTTCATATAAAATACTTTTTTAATAAAATTAATAACTTATGACAATCATTTGTAATTAGTGTAATGTTATGGATTTAATAACATTTATTTCAATAATGATTGGGATATTAGGAATATTTGGTACTTTTTATTTTGGTTTAAAATCTTTATATCTGCAACGAAAAATTAAAAGATATGAATGGAAAGATATTGAAATTGGTATAGAAGAATTAAGTAAAAAAATATTTAATAATTTTAATCCTGATGTATTGCTTTCTTTATCTGGCCCTGGCTCAATAATAGCAAATTTAATGCTTACCAAAACTGCAAAATATATTCCATTATATGTCGGTATTTCTAGAAAAATAAACACTAAAGATTTCTCATTTGAGCCACAAATATCGAAAACAATAACAACATCTAGATGGAAAACATATATTCCAGATGAGATATTTAAATTAATTAATAAAAAGATTGCTATTATTGAGGATACCGTAATTACTGGGGATACATTGAATGAATTAGTTAAAGTCCTTACAAAAAATGGAATTAAAAGAAAGAATATTCTAACTGTTGCTTTATTCGCTACTGAACTGGCATTATCATCAAATAAAGGACCAAATGTTTATTGGATTAAACTACAAGATAGTGATTTCTATTTACCTTGGGGTAAAAGTCTTGGAAAAGGTTATTAAATATTAAAGATTGTTTAATTTAATATATCTAATCGTAAAATAAAATAGATTTTTCTCGTTCCAAACCATCAAAAGATAACAAATCAGATGTTCCATTGAGCTGAATCATTTCATGAATAAGAACCGTAATATTATAACAAATGATCTTGCATAATAACTCGTTCTTCTGAGCAATTCTATTTTTAGATTTAACTGATTCTCCAAATTTTTTCTTAATTGCTGAGAATGTCATTTTGAAATTTTAACAAGTCAAATTTATATAGTAATATTGTTAAAAGTTAACACATAAAATAATGGCTCTATTGAGATGAAATAAATGAATAATAAAAAAACGATGAGATGCAAAAAATGTAAAAAACAGTTTCCTAGAAACAAGTTGACATTCAGCTATTGCTATAATGGTTTACTATGTCTTGATTGCTATAAGAGTCAATTCCCATCTATTCCGATGTATCCATCACCTGTTTTTATCAAACGTTATAGGATACAGAAAGAATATTCGATATTATTAAACTATCATACATTTAATATCAAATTTTAAAAAAAAATTATTTTGGTTCAAACCATTTACAATTTTCATGACATCCACCAACCGTCATCCTTCTAATTCTACACATTGGCATTTTAATTATATTCGGAGTTGGTTTATCAATACCATGTAGTTTTTTATTTCGATAAAAAAAATGTAAGCAATCTTCTCTCTTTACCACATCATCACCAAGTGTTAATTTCCAAGACCATTTATATAATTTTAAGTCAAAATCGGGATTTTTAGGTCAAAATTGAATTTTAGGGCAAAGCTTGCCGAAGAAAAAAGTTTAAATGTATGAAGAGGAAAATAGAAAATCATCATATAATATTTTTATTGGCTCATGTTGGTAAATAATCGGATAGAATGAAATCAAACCAATTACTTCCTTCATTTAGAAGCAATGAAAGAAAATCTACATAACCTTGTAGATACTTCTTAGATACACCCCTATATTTTCTGAGATAAGCTTTAAGGAACTGGTTTCTGTTTTCACATCCATTTACATGAGCACTGCCACGTGCCCACTCCTTCTCACTATGGTTTACCACCCAATGTTCTTGTACCTCCTCAATCTCACAAGCAATGTTCTTATAAATATCGTACTCATCTGTATTAACAATCACTGGACCAGTAATAAGTCGTTTGAGTTTCACATTTACCTTTTGAAGGTTCCTCATCACTTTGAATCTGACTTTGGAGTGCTTCCCCTTTTTACCATAGTCATCACCGGTGGTTTATCTTTCTTCCAAGTGCCTCTCCCACGTGTTCTTAAACCCCGTACTCTGGGTTTACGTTTCTTTTTCCCTTTTCTCCCAGCATGAACATATGTTTCATCAAATTCCACGATCTCCTCCAGTGTAACCTTTTTAGCATGTTTTGAAGCTATGTTTTGAACTTCATGGACAAAACTCAAAACTGAGTCATAATCTCGATTGATTTCTAATGAGATTTGACGTGTTGACTTTGACTCCATTTCTTTGATGATATAGAACATCTCCTCCAAAGGAAATTTATGATTATCAAAGATCGTATTTGTAAGATCATTGAAATATTGATAACATCGTTGACATTGGTATTTCTTTGCTCCTTTCAATGTAAAACCATCACTCCAGATATCACTGGAGCAACAGTAAGGACATCGTACTGTTCCTTTCCATCTTGATTTCCGTAAATACTCAAAACAGTCATCACCTTTTGGTAGAAACACATTCTTTACAAGATCATAGTGCACCATTTCCCATCCCAATTATCCCTAATGTTATCTCTCATTAATTAATTCTCCGATAGTTCAAAGGGAAGAGCCAT
>JABAOH010009964.1_pt1 | contig 11300 bp, 11 predicted proteins | sample 7062181 | NCBI WGS metagenome assembly JABAOH01 (sample SAMN14538630, study PRJNA623070) | marine sediment metagenome | biome: marine biome [ENVO:00000428]; feature: marine pelagic biome [ENVO:01000023]; material: deep marine sediment [ENVO:00002113]; isolation source: pool of 5 deep marine... | reverse complement strand
GATTGAGTTCACCGCCTCGGCGAACTCGGTCTCCATCAGGCTGGTAATGTCACCAAGTGTGCTCTCAAGCTCCTCGTCGAACGATATTGATCCAAGATGCGTTAAGCCTAGGGGGTCAAGCTGATTAATGACGAAGTCGGAGGGCTTCATCACCATGTTCTCAATGACACCAACTACAAGAACTCCGAGTTCGCACAACAACGCCAACAACTTTTTAACTGTCTCCAGGGCCACCCTCGAAGGTGTAGTTACGACAATGAAGTTTATCCTATTCACCAACCTTATGATGTCAAGGGTCGCGTCCCCGATACCCGGGGGCATGTCAATCACAAGATAATCGAGTTCACCCCATCGGGTGATGGCTAGGAGTTCTATTATGGCGTCGGAGATGTCCACACCTCTGAGAGGGGCTGGCTTGTCTTGAGAGTAGTAGGTTATCGACATGTAACGTAGGTCTTGAGCCAGAGGCGGGATGATTCCCCTGTCCTCCTCAGGGATTAGTCTCCCGACTCCCAGGATGACATGCGTCGATGGACTTGTGAAGTCTAGGTCAAACAGCCCGACTCTGTTACCTTTGTCCTTCAAACTCAGCGCCAGAGCCGTGGCTACGACGCTCTTGCCGACCCCTCCCTTCCCGCTTGAAACGGCGACGATTCTCTTGACCCCTTCTAGCCTCTCGCCTATGATTCCTAGCCTGGGGTCACTCAACACTCTTCACTCCCTTCACGGACGTGAGCCAGACGCCCCGCCCTTCCAGGACCTCGAAGTCTGGGCTCTTACATCGGGGGCACTTGAGGTAGACGTGGGCCATCTCGGGAACGAAGTGTATGGCTTCCGATGCGTCCTCGCCGAGGGCGTCGGTGCTGAACCCCCACTTTTCGCTGCAGATCCTGCATTTCAGCTTGGCGGGAACCGATTCTATGACGAACCCGGCGCCTTTCATGATGGGGGTCCTCAGTTGCTCAAGGGCGAACTTGAAGATCTCGTGTTCGACCTGTTGGAGCTCGCCGATCCTAATGGTCACCTCCGTAACTTCTATCAACCCCTCGTCATCTGCTACCTTGGTCGCGGTATTGACCACGCCCTCGGCAAGCGCCCATTCGTGCATACGAAAGCTAACAATAGACAAACTTAATTTAGATTACTATTAGGAGACTCATCTCCTTATGATATTGGCGATGTTATTGTTTGGGAGATTAATCTCTCTCAATGAACTGAATATTCCGAAATAGAATCCTTAGTAGCATGACCCTAGTTATCTATCTGATGGGTCGTTCTGACTCGGGGGCTCGTGTGTGCCTGTGATCGTAGACGACTTCTTTCCTCTCACCCAGTCCCTTCCCTACTAATAGAACTCCTAGCATGAGTAGAATGGGCAGTATGAGGCTGAAAACCCATGGCCAAGGCGATTTCCTATGCATCAAAGTCGTATAGTGGATAAGTATGGCGTCAATAACACCTGCCACTAAGAGCAAAACTCCTAATCTTAGTTTATTCATCCGCCCATCTATCACATTTTATGAAATATTCCTATTAAACTCTGACGACATTAATCCGAAAAAGTTTAACTGTAAGCATTATTTCATAGAATATCAATGTTCTGATTTTTTTTCTCAATGGGGTTGTGAGAATGTAAATCTAAATTCGAAACTATTCATTTAGACAGTGTTCTTTACTGTTAGTCTTATATATGTTATAGATGAGGTTGGTATGAGGGAAAATCATGGAATCAAGAGGCACTGGAATGCTAGCTGCGTTACTCATCATCGGGTTAGTGATAGGCGCTGGTGTAGGATACTTTGCGGCCCCTACAAAAACGGTGGAGGTCGAGGTCCCTGGAGAGACGGTGGAGGTCGAGGTCCCCGTTCCCGCACTGAGCGGGACAATCCCCATAGGCGTGCTGTACGCCAATACGGGACACATCGACACTGGGGGGGTAGCCGCCAGTATAGCCATCGAGGAGGTCAACGACTACGTGAAAGCACTCGGACTCGACTTAACGTTTGAACTCGTCGAGGAGTGCGGCGAAGGAGAGGCGACGATCGCCCTAGAGAAGTTCCAGAGCATGGTCGCGAGGGGGGTCAAGGTTGTGGGGGGCCCCAACTGGAGTTCCCACTGTAAGGCGATTAAGGACTACGCTGATGAACACCACGTAGTCGTCTTCAGCGAGGGATCGACCTCGCCGGTTATGGCGATCGCAGACGACTACATCTTCAGGCTCCCGGTGACGGACTCGACCCAGAACTCTGCCCTTGCACCTGCGATATATGGTATGGGAATAGAACACCTGGTAATCGTCTATAGGAACGATGCTTGGGGAGACGGAAACTACGAGACGATGAAGGAACTATTCGAGAAGGAAGGCGGCGTCGTTGAGGACGCCCTAAGGTACGACTCCTCGAAAACCGAGTTCTCTGCAGAGGCTGCCGCCCTCAACGACGTGGTCACTCAGCTTAACAGTCAGTATGGCGCCGAGACCGTGGGTGTAGCCACGTGGTCCTTCGAGTTCTCAGCCATATTCGCAGCCTGCGAGGAGTATCCGGCCCTTGTTAATACCATCTGGTTCGGCTCCAATGGATTTGGCCGATCCACCTCCTTCCTAGACGAGCACCCGAACGCCCACGAGACGAGGTTCCAAGCCATGATAATGGGCACGATCAAGTCTAGCAGGTTCAATGCCTTCGAGGAAAAGTACATGGAACTGTCAGGAGCACGACGCGCTGGGACCTACACAACCCACATGTACGACATAATCTGGCTGCTCTGCAAGGCCGTCCTCGAGGCCGGCGTCTACGACGGAGCCATCGTAAAGGATGTGCTACCGACGGTCGCCAAGCAGTACTTCGGCGCTTGCGGCTGGACGAAGCTGAACGAATTCGGCGACAGGGCCGAGTCGAACTACGAACTGTGGACCGTAGCACTCAACACCACCTCCGGACTACCTGGATGGTACCTTTCGGCAACGTACGATTCAGCCGCCGGCGCCCTCACTTGGCTCATACCGCCAACGTAAAGATAATGACTACAACCCATCCTCTCTTTTTTTTACATTTTTAGATGAAGAACACGCTGTGTTTATGGGAGAACGGAGAAGAATGGAATAAATTTGCACGCCAAGGTTGAGAGGGCCTTATTTAATGACTCCAATTAATGGCGGGGTTACCAGCTATCTTCTGAATAAGCGACCGAAGAACGTTTTCTTTTCAGCCCTCTTCGGAGGGATTTTAACATTCTTGCTTTCCAACTCATCGTGGAACCTTTCATAGTCCAGTCCCCTCATTTTCGTTGGCCTCTCCGGGAGGAGGCCTTGGGGACGGAACATTATGATGAGCAACAGCATGACGCCTATCATGATCTGCTCCAGCCATTGCACTTGGAAGGGGACAAAAACCTCGATGCTGTGCTTGTAAAATATTATCAGCCTTCGAAATGAGATGAAGATGAACGTCCCCAATGTGGCGCCCATATTGTTGCCTACACCCCCGACCATGAACATCAACCACGGGTAGAATGTCCACGCCGACCTCGTGTAAGCGGTCGAAAGGACGGCTTGGATGTAGAAGGCGTACAGCACGCCTGCAATTGAAGTAAGAGAAGAACAAAAGACCACAACCTTTGTCCTCACACCAACGACGTCCTTTCCGACACACTCAGCGCTCACGGGGTTCTCCCTGACGGCCCTTACGACCCTGCCTAGGGGCGAAGTGCTCATAGCCTGCAGTAAAATGAATATGCCCAACGTTATTAGAACACAGATCAATAGGTAACCCTCTGTTCTGAAATCTCCCATCCATGCGAAGATATCGGGGACATGCACCCAGAAGGTCCCGCCCACTAGCGGGTAGTAGTTCAATCCAATAACCCTCACCGCCTCAGCCATGCCGATTAGGACGATTATGAGGTAGCTACCGCTCAACCTGATCGCAGGCCTTGAAACTATGTATCCGAGCCCCGCGTTCAAGGCGAGAGATATAACGATTATCAAGATGAAGATGCCTATGCCCATGAAGGGATCATGAGTGAGATGCGCGTTGATCTCGTTTGTGATCTTGGAGTTCTCGTACATAAAATCAAGCTCTGGAAACACATTGTATATCCATCGCAGGATCCTGCCTGTTAGAGCACCGGCAACATAGCCTCCTCCGGCAACGGAGAGGGAGACGCCGAAGTGAGGTATTCCCGTGTAACCATACATGAAGTTNNAATCCATTGAAGTATGATTCCATATGTCATATGGAATCCTCCTCTCTGACCCTGTTCGACCCTCTAAAACTTGTTCTCAACTTTATGATTATCGAGGACATCCCACCCGGCTCGTACATCAGTATGATCGACATCAGCGTAAGGGGTATGAGCATCCTGTATGCCCCGATCCACAACCCGAACTGCTTCATTAGTAGGTATGATCCCCATACCTCTAGAAGGCTTATCAAGTAGCTACCTAATATCGCACCGTAGATATTCGAGAGCCCTCCGACCACACTCGAAGCGAAAATGCTAGTTGAGAGCATCCCGCCCGATCCCGGTCCGGATGAGAACCAGAGAGGAAGAAACGTACCCGCAAGGCCTGCAAGCCCGCCGGTTATGACCCAGGATACGATCGAGACCATCTTTATGTTGATCCCCAAAACTGCCGCCAGAGGAGCGTTCTCCACTGTGGCCCTCATAGCTATCCCAAACTGCGTTCTGGTAAGCATCATGTGCATAGCTACTATTACGGTGACGATGAGAACCGTGGAAATTATGAGAACCCCAGGAAAACCTCCAACACGAAAATCGTTCACTCTCAACATGAAGCCCCGTGAGTAGATATCGAGAACGTTCCTGACATAATCCGCGTAGATCTGAACCCCGGCGATAAAGATCTGTTGGATTGCGAGCAGAGATATTGTCAAAAGTATGGGCCCTGAGCCGTACTTCAAAAGTGGGTTGACTATACATAAGTAGACCGCCAATGCAAGAGTGGAACCGAGTACGAACCCCAGGGGCATAGCAATGTATGGGTTTATATGAAGTATACGGACCATAGAGAATGTACAGTATACACCAAGAACAGCAAAGGTACTCTGTGCGAAGTTGGGTATCCTAGAAATCAAGTAGACAAGGGTGAAGCCGATGCTCATCATAGTGACGCAGTTCGCGTACACCATGGCATCTTTGATAATTGGGGGAAACATCAATTAGCATTTTTTGAAGATATATAAATTGTTTAGGGCATAAAATAAAATAGCAATACGTTTTAACTATTTATGAATAAATAAGGTATATACATTAATGTGGTTGGTACGACAATTTTTATAATAAGTAAAAAAATAATCTTCTGAAGCAAAATGCCTCAAGCTGTTCTCTCCGTGAAGAATCTGACTAAAAGGTTCGGCGAATTCAAAGCTGTCGACGACCTCTCCATGGACATAGAAAAGGGCAAGGTTACTCTCCTTATCGGCCCCAACGGATGCGGGAAGACAACACTCTTGAACTGTATCACAGGAATATACGACTTCGATAACGGACAGGTCCTTTTCCACGGCGAGGAGGTAACGAAGAGAAAGACCCACGAGCTTGTCGAAAAGGGCATGGTCAGGACATTCCAGATATCCTCTCCATTTACTAGGTTGACGGTGCTGGAGAATCTTCTGGTCAGCTACGGAAAGAACATCGGTGAAACCTTCACTTGGTCACCTTTTAGTAAGAAGTGGATCAGCGATGAGAAGGACGCGATTGAGAAGGCTTACAGGGTTTTGGAGCTGCTGGAGATAATTGAACTTGCTAACGACCCGGCCTACACCTTAAGTGGAGGGCAGTTGAAGTTGTTGGAGATCGGGCGAGCTCTGATGACCGATGCAAAGATGATACTGACAGATGAACCAGCGGGCAGCGTGAGTGTGCCACTAGCTCAGAAAATCTTCTCCCATATAACTAACCTATCCAGAAAAGAGGGATTGGACTTCTTCCTAATAGAGCACAGGTTAGATGTCGCCTCTAAATTCGTTGACTACGTCTACGCCATGGATAGAGGAAAGGTCCTCGCTCACGGATTGCCGGCGGAGGTTTTCGAGGATATAAAGGTTATAGAATCCTACCTGAGCGTGAGAAGATGATAAAGGCAAAGGGCGTCAACGCGGGATATGGGCAAGTCCAGGTCCTTTTCGACTTCGACTTCTCGGTGGATGAGAGGGAGAATGTCGCCGTCATAGGCCCTAACGGCAGTGGGAAGTCAACGCTGCTGAAGACAATCATGGGCTTAACGACGCTATACTCTGGGGTTGTTGAGTTCGAGGGCCAGGATGTATCAAGGCTTGCACCTTATGAAAGGGCCAGACTGGGCCTGGCGTACCTGCCCCAGATTGGAAGCACTTTCGACAATCTTACCATAAAGGAGAACCTCAGGATGGCTGGTTATACATTACCGAAAGGTGAGAGGGATGGTAGAATCATAGAGGTACTGGAGGTCTTCCCCCTTCTCAAGGGCTACGTCGACGAACCCGTGAAGGTTCTAAGCGGTGGCATGAGGCAGATGTTGGCCACGGGCATAGCTCTAATGAGGAGGCCCAAGCTCATGATGTTCGACGAGCCAACAGCCAACCTTGCCCCGAACCTCGCCGAGGAGGTCCTCAACATGATAATAGATATCGAGGAGAAGTTCGGGATAACCGTGGTCATGGTCGAGCAGAACGCGACCATGGTCCTGGAGAGGTGCGACAAGGCGTATTTATTGGTCAACGGCAGGTGCAGGTACGCGGGCGACGCAAAGGAACTCTTGAACAACCCGCGCTTCGGACAGATGTTCCTCGGGATCGAGAGCGTAAACACATAAAACTCAAGTGTCAGCGGGGCCTGGGATACTTTATTATCTATTGAACCCGAGTCTCAATGGATGACGAACCCGCTATATTTTCTCATACCATCAAAGGATTGGCGCGTTAGGGTCTACACGCCTTTCCTTTTTGTCATCCTTGATTATGTCATGACGAGCCTTTTCTGCGGTGAATTCTCCGAAGAGGCAAACCGACTGCTGAGGGCGTTCATGGTCTCAGTCAACAGCGTCCCACTAGGCCTACTAATTTTCATGGTCTCCTTCTACGGCCCCGTCTATGTGCTGTTGTGTCATTTAACTAAACGAAATTGGGATGGCTTGATGGGCGTGAGCTTTCTGCAGTTGCTGTCCGAGCACGTGCGCCCGTTGTACGATGTCGCTTTCGGGCTCGGTGTGGCCTCCAGGCACTTCGAGGGGGCGATGAGTTGGATCCTCCCCCTGTCTAACAGGCTGTGGCTGGCCATTGGCTTCGTGTTCTACCTCTTCGCTGTCCACATCGGCACCCTCGTAGAGAGATTCAGAAGCTAACCCAATGTTATGGATCGACCCTCTAATCTTCTCCGTAAGATTAGTACAAGGAAAACACAGAAGAGGATTACCAAGACAATGATCGACAGATAAAGATCCATGGAGCCTTGTCTCTTCGTTTCCATCTTGCTTATGAAAAGAGTCTCAACCTGCTCATCGTTCAGTAAAGACATACGGATAGAAAGAGGCATGTATCCCTCGCTATCCACTTCAACGATGTAGTCTCCCTCCTTTAGACCATCAAATTGCACAGCTCCATCGGGTCCCAAAATTGCAGTAAAGACCTCTGTTTTACTAGTACGGTTCAGGCTGACTTGGGCGGAGGACACGGGCTGGTGGGTCCCTTCATCAATTACCTTGATGGTCAGATCGCAGAGCCTCGGTCCAAACCTTATCTCGTCTTCATAGGTGCAGTTCGATATGGTCGCCTTCCCCTCATCGAAGTAGAAGATGAACCTCAACGTGGAGTCCGAGACGGAGACTCTAGAACTGTCGTAGAGTATGATCTCGATCATTCGGGTGTCATCGACCTTGGCCGAGGAGTTCCCCATCAGCAGAAGGTAGCACAAGTGGGAGTTGACCACATTCACGGTGGTATCGTTTAGGCAGTGCAGGGCCCACAGGTACGATTGAATCATTTGGATTTGAGTGTTGTTTTCGCAGATCATGTGGGTCCTCCTGAATGTTGTGTTTTGGATCATGAGGCTTGCACCGTACGACCTGAAGAAGAATAGGTTGTCGAGCCCCCTGATGTGCGAGTCATAAGCTTCGAATGCCGTGTCCTTCTTCAGGAGGATGCCATGCTCGTAGAACCCGGAGTGGTTGAATATTATTTCCGTGTTCTGGAGGATCAGCCTCCCACCTCTCTTAACAATGATGTCTCCCTTGGGCCTGAGCACACGATCTTTGATAACGACCTCTAAATCTTCCATAACAATGAAGTCGGGGCCGTTTACATCAACGGATGTATATTCAAGAGTACGTAGCTCGCGTAAAGACCTCCTTTCATCAGATAGCTCAGAGAGTTCTGGAACCGAATGAACAGTTGGATTCACTGATATCAATGTAAAGGAAATTGTGAATAATATCGCATATTTAAGAGGATTTTTCCATCCGTGCTTAGGGTAATCCACAAATGTAACAACTTTAATAATTTTTTCTAGATCTATGTACACTGTTATCATCGATATAATGTCAATTAAAAAAATAAATTTTATCTAGAATTATAAAACTTCTTTACATCTTTTTTTTCGATACGAAGGCATTATGTTTTTTATCATTCTTTAAATATTATAATTTTAATTTTATGCGAGGGTATGGCATTAGCTCGTAGGGAAAGCCTATCGTTCTTTATCCCCTTAATCGTGTTAATCTCAAACTCAATAACATCATTTGGGCAGCTCACTTTCGTCGCAGTTGATTTCAATGAGATCCCTGAGGGCTTCACCATTATCGATAGGGATACGACCTATGAGGGCGACCTCGTCATAGATGGGAACAAGTCGGTTCTGATCGAGAACTGCAGCTTCGCCATAAAGGGCAGGATAGTCGTGTCAGATTCATCGACGCTGGTCATCAGGGACGCGAAGGTGAGGCTGATAGAGTCGAGAGAGTCGGAAGTCGGAGAAGGCGAGTTCTGGTTCAACATCAGCGGGGATTCAAGATTCCAGGCCATAGACATTGCCATCGAGACGATCTACTTCAGGAGCTTCAGCATCCACGTCTCCGGCAGCGCAGATGTGCTGTTTAGCAATGTCTACTCCCTCGAATGGTACGGCCTTGTCTGTGAGGGGGATTCCAGGATTCAGATCGTCGACTCGGTATGCTGGTCTATGATAGAGACGAAGGATACGAGCATCCTGTCTGTGAGGGATTCAAGGATCTACGGTGTAAACGTCACAGGCGATTCTAAGACAACCTTGGAGGGCGTCTACACGACGAGGGCGTCGGTGGCAGAATCAGGTTCTCTCGAAATTCGCGACTCAACCATCAGCTCACAGACAGATGGGCTGGAGATTATCTTTTGCAGAGGCACAAATATTACGCTCAGGAACTTCTCGACTGTGCCTAGCGGCATAGAATACGAATACTGCGAGCATTGGTCACTTCAAGAGGATAATGAGGTCGCCAAAGCATACATGAATGCGACCTTGAACAAGGTGTACCTCAGACAATTACGATTTATAATGAATGGGGGATCCGATGTTGCCATCGATGGGCTCCAAAACCCTAACATTGGCGTCGTCTGCAGCAATGAAGATCTAACAGTAAATGAATCGACTTTGAATTCGGTCGCGACATCGAGAGTGTGCGTTCTACGCGCCTATAATGTTTATTTAAAAAAATTGCATGCGTCTCAACGCTCCTCAGCATACGTATTTGATTCGAAGCTAGATCGCGTATCGTGCGAGAACGAAAGCGTCACAATGCTCTCTTCCTCTGAAATAGAGTCTGTTGAATGCAACGGCGGCGCCTTTTTGCATCTGAACAATTGCAGCCTTCCCGAATCCATATCGGTCGTAGGGAACTCCATCATTTTCCATGACCCCCAACAGGTCACGATAGATGAAGTAAATTACAATGTGGCGAAAGGTCTACTAAGTTTGGGGCTCAAAGTTCAGTCGATGGGTGGAGCCTCGATTAACATGGTTTTAAATCGTGGAAGGATCAGATACAGGAGTAAACTTGAAATCACGTCGGATGATGAGGCACAGGAGTTTGATATAGACACAAAGAAGGATCTGGGGACGATATCGTTTCTGCTGCCACCAGGAGAAACACGTTTGGAGGTCTCTTTGGGCCCACCGCCCCCGGAATATGTGCCTTTCTTCCTTACGCCGGTGGGGCAACAGATAATCTCTTTTTTAATTATACTCATCCTAGTCATAGCTGTCCTCGTGGCTTGGAGGTGAGACAGATTGATCCAAACGGCAGCATTAAAGCGATTGAATGCCGATGACTGGCATGCATTGAGGAAATGGGGTCTCATATTCCTGATTTTTACTACATTCTTTATCCCAGCCTCTAATGCGACTGAAGAGCCTCCTAGTGAAGAAGAGAGTTGTACAACCGCTTTGGCCGCCGGCAACGCTACCAAGGACGGCTCCATCATACTGGCGAAGAATCGGGATCTCTCGGAGTACGAGCTCCAGTGGCTATTCCGCGCACCCAGAGGGTATCACGCCGCCGGGACTATGTTGAAGCTACAGTACATTGAGATACCGCAGGCCAACGTGACGTGGGCATGGGTCGGCTCGAAGTCTTACACTAAAAAGTGGGGGGTAGGGATGGGCATAAACGAGTGGGGGGTTGCCGTCGCGGATAACGACGCCCCTACAAGGGAGCCCCTCGAAGGCGAGAGGGGCCTCCACGACAACGACATCTGCCGCCTGATCCTTGAGCGCGCGAGGACCGCTCGAGAGGGCATGTCGGTAGCGGGTGAGCTCATCGAGGAGTATGGCCACTCATACGTGGGTGAGATATATTGGGTAGCCGATCCTGAGGAATGCTGGATCGTCGAGTGCGCAGGCCACCACTGGGCGGCGGTCAGGATAACGGATGGGACAGCGGTAAGGGCCAATCAGTTCCAGATAACAACACGATGGGACGCAGGCAGCGAGGACCTTGTCGAGTACGCAATCAGACAGGGGTGGTGCAAGTCAGCCGAGGACTTCGACTTCTCAAGGTGTTACTCGAAGGAAGGATACCCGTACCGGTCCTCTCAGACGCGGCTGGAGAGAGGTTTAAATCTCCTTGAGGGGAAGGTCGGAGACCTGACGAGGGAGGATCTAATCGGGGTCCTGAGAGACCACTACGAGGGAACGGGCATGTTCAGGACCGCCCACAGCAACCAATTCTACAGAACCGTCTGCAACAAGAGGACCGTCTCGGCGATGGTGGTCCACCTCAAGCCCGATCTCACCTCCGAGATGCAGCTTATGTGGTATTGCATGAGCAG
>JABAOH010002701.1_pt1 | contig 11300 bp, 12 predicted proteins | sample 7062181 | NCBI WGS metagenome assembly JABAOH01 (sample SAMN14538630, study PRJNA623070) | marine sediment metagenome | biome: marine biome [ENVO:00000428]; feature: marine pelagic biome [ENVO:01000023]; material: deep marine sediment [ENVO:00002113]; isolation source: pool of 5 deep marine... | reverse complement strand
GGGTTCACGTCAGGATCGGCGTCGTCGCAATCAACTGATCCACAAGCCCCTCCCTCAACGGCATAACCATCACCGTCCGCATCGGTACAGGTAGCGGGTAGACAAGCCCCGTCTGCACAGCCATATGGACATTGGTAAAACTTGGGCCAGGGCATCGTTCCATTGCAAAAGAACTCCCTCAACTGACCTTCATAGGTCCCGCTGGTCTCACACACGTCATACTTGGTGTAGGGCCACCCATTGGGACCGATGCCCTCGACATACCCGGCCACCTCATAATTCAGGCCACCATCGCTGTCGGTGCAAGATGGTTCGGTCGTTTGGCCCTGAGCAACAGGCGCCGCTTTAGGCAGTTTCAATACAGGTACCACAAGGGTCAGCGAGAGAATCGTGAGAATGACAAACCACCGGTTTCGAGCTTTCATATTTAATACCTCCTCAATTGTTTGTTTCCTGTTACCCCAAAAGGCTCTGCCGCTGCAAGTTAGTACGGTAAAGTCGACTACGATTCCGGAGCCCAGGGCTACGCTTCGTCGGGTTTTAAATGCTTGATAACCCTGGCCGGAACGCCAGCGGCGAGGGTGTGGGGTGGAACATCCTTGGTCACGACGGCGCCAGCCCCCACATATGCCCCTTCGTGGACGGTCACACCAGGAAGCAGGATGCTGCCTGTGCCAATGCCTGAGTTACTTTTCAGCCGCACTGGGGCCACGTATCCGTATCTTTTATTGAATCCGCGTTCTGTGGAGTCAGTGGGAGCGGTCTTGGCAGCAACATCATCGTGGCACATAATAATGACGTGGCGGGACGGCCCACTGTGATCGTCGAAAAAGATCAACTCTGGAAACTGGTCATCTAACCAAGCGTACATCTCTACCACGCAATCCTTGCCGATGTTGATGCCCATTTGGCGGTAAAGCCAGATTCTAAGTCCTCCGTGAATGGTAACGCGGGCGATCATGTTGAGCAGTTTTTGTTTGAAAAGGGTAAACCTGCCACGAGGCCGCAATTTCTCATATTCGTCGCGTGGCATAGGCATGCGGGTCAACATCTCTTCGTCAGGCGGCGGTACGGGCATAGTGTTTATCCCTCCTTATGAGAATTTACAGCATGAAACACGCTGGCGATGCGCGTAAAATCCTCTTCCCTCAGATAGGCATGGGTTGGGAGTGTCAACAAGCACGTTGCCAACCGTGAGGCTCCCGGGAAATCCTGCCCGTTGGTAGGAAGCGTGGCACAGAACAAGTCGGGCAGGGTGCGCAGGTAGGATCGGCTAACACCAATTCCCTCCTGCCAGAGCAGGTCAAAGAGCCTGTTTGCACGTTCCTCTCCTCCCACGACAATGGGCAGGCGCAGGAAAACCGGCTCGGCATCCGGCGGGATTTGAGGCAGGGTGACGAAATCGAATTCGGCCAACTGAGCCATCAACCGCCGGGCATTCCGTCGACTGGCGCTCTGGATCAGCTCCAGGCGCTTGAGAATGGAGGCGCCAAGGCCGGCCTGGACAGGCGATAACCCACGCAGGTGGATGGGCGGCAGGGCATTGATATCCATCCCCTCGTCTGCTGGATTCAGAGGCGTGCGGACGACAAACCACCATCCCATTGGGCGCGTCGCCAGGCCATAGCCCATAAAAAGGGCCAGGGAGCCAAAGCCCCAGTTGGCTCTCTCAGCGACGGCCTCTTGCTTCGCTTCGGAAATGGCCGATGCGCAGCGGTCTTGGGAGACAATCACTCCCCCGTGTCCAGCCGGAATGCACTTGCTCCTGCCCAGGCTATACAGGCCGGCATCGCCCCAGGTGCCCACCATCCGGCCTTGAAAGGTGGCGCCGAAGGCCTGGGCCGCATCTTCGATCACAAAGATGCCATACTCCTGGCCGATTGCCAGCAAATCCCTCACATCCTGAGCCAATCCGTACAGGTGGGCGGAGACGATAGCCAGAACCTCGTCGCTGATCAGGCGGCTCAGCGCTGCCCGGTCCAGGTCGAGTGTTTGGACAGAAAGGTCGCATAGCACGGGTTCCAGGCCGGCCTTGAGAACGGACTGGACCACCGTCGGGCAGCAATAGGCAGGGACAATGACCTGAGATCGCTCCGACAGGCGCTTCAGGCCCAGCAGGATGACGCTCAGCGCCCCTCGCGCTGAGGCGAGAAGGTGACAGGCTGAACTGCCCGTCTGTTCCATGATGGCAGAGCGAAAGCGTCCCAGAGCGTTCTGGGGCTGCAAGAGCGCGGTCAAGCCGCGCCAAACGTCACTTCCCTCCACCGGGACGGCGGTGGGAGGGAGATGGCGAAACGGACGCTTCCTTCTCAAGCGCTCGATCTCGGGCATATCTAGCTCCCGTACAAGGGCGTCTTGGGGGGCGGTCTTCGCTTCCAGAGTTCCTTGAGCAACCAGAATCGCCCCCGTTGGGTGTGGCTGAGGATATAGCGCCGTTCCTCGGCATATTTTGGAAAGCGAACGACCGCCATGCCTAACGAGAACAGGGTGTATGGTATCAGGCCCAGGGCGTACACCGTCCTCTTGACTGGGCCCAGAGGCAGCGTCCGAAGTTTTATGATTGAGCCCATACAAATGAGGGGCAGAGCCAGCAGGAACTCCAAGCCATGCATGTTCTTGTAGAAGGTGATAAACCGATTCCGGGTTACCAAGAAGGCCATGCGCAGCCCCTTCTTATTGAGCACGGTCCGCCGTGATGGGGCACGCTCGTGATACATCGCTGCCGAGGGTACAAAAAGAATTGTGTAGCCCAGGTTGTTGATCCGTAACCCCAGATCTGTATCTTCATTGTAGATGAAATAGGTTGGATCGAAGTAGTACTTTAACTTGTCAAAGATCTCGGAATCAATCAGCACGGAACCGCCGGCAGCATGCAGGGTTGGGACCGTGCGACCGTTGAGCTTTGTCTCTGTGAAGTCTATGTACCCATATCGCGTAAGGTCGCTCATGACGCCTATTTCGAGTGGCGCTTCCCGCTCGTGATAGCCGCCGAGGTTCAGGGGCAAACCGGCTGGATGGCAAGCCTTGACCTGGGGATCGCTTTCGATGGCTTTGATCAACTCCGGGAGCCAGCGTCGGTGGGCGATAGTGTCGGCATTCTGAAAGGCGACGTATCGTCCTTGGGCAGCGGCAGCGGCCCGATTGTTTCCCTCGGCAAAGCCATAGTTCTTTTCCAAGCGAAGCACCCTGACGTCTGGGAAGCGCTCCGCTACAAAGTCCGCGGAGCCGTCGGTCGAGGCGTTGTCGGCGTAGATGACCTCGTAGTCCTCTGTCGGCATGTCTTGATCGAGCAGAGAACTCAGGCAGCCTTCCAGGTACTTTTTGTCGTTGTAGGCCAAGACAACGACGCTAGCGATCGGCTTCTGACTGTCAGTCATCTCGTTCCTCCTAAGACAATACATGCCACCGGAACCCAACTCACTCTGTCCTAAATCTACCCATTGGAACCCGTTTTCACAGCCTTATTTCAGAGTCTCCCAGTACAGGATATAGTTCGGGCGAAGACCGTAAAACTGGCGCAACATTCCCCCCATGTATTAAAGCGGTCTACCTGATGGAGGCATTCTCCGTCATCCAAATGGCATATGGCGGCGCAACCTCGGACCGAGAAAGCGAGTGACCGGACAAGGCAGGCGACGCCAAACCTGTGTAAAGACCCGGTATCTGAGGTTGTCGTAGGCTCCTCCTAGTGGGTCGTACACGGCTCGGCGACCAACAGAGAAATAGAGTCGATAAACCAGGGAAGTAATGCTTCCCCACCGTCCCTTGAACGCCTCCGAGCCTGAACCACGCAGGCTGCGCCCCATGTCCAAGTATCGATATCCATTGTCCACGGCATATCTCATACTCTCCCACCACAGAGCGTGGTTAGGACGGAATTCTTGGTAGCGGGAGGGTGCGCCTCCCCATACAGCGAACATCGTATCCCGCAGCGTCAAGTGAAAGATCGCGCCTATCACCTTGCCGTTCAAGCGCGCCGTGGTTATGAGAAACTGGTCACGTAGTTCCTCCACCACCGCATCGAGGAAAGCACGACTGAAAACCGGCACGCCCTTTTCGTGCAGCAGTTCGCAGAATGTGCTGTAAAACTCGTCAACGTAGTCCGTGCCCACATCTGTTTGGACTCTGAAGACCTCGGCCTTTGTGATGTGTTGGCGTATCTGCCGCTTCAACTGTTTACGCAGCACCTGGGAGTCGTCCGGCAGCTCGCGTACAGAAACGCTGCAGTCATCGCGCCAACCTAGTTCGTCGCCCCAGCAGTGTGGGGAATCTCGAATGACCAGGCAAGTGGCATCGGCTGCGCGTGTGATGTCTTTTGCTCTTTCAAGGAGGGCCCTGGCTGCCGTTGGCTTCTCTGCGCAAATCCCTCTTGGGAGTGATGTGATTGATGTGCCGACGAGCTTGCTGGCGACCCTGAAGAGCGGCAGCACGCCCATGATCTGGCCTCCCTCCCAGGCGACCAAATACCACGAAGGATACCCGTAACATTTCTGTATCACAGCGCGCCAGCCACTGAGTTGAAATGGATTTCCATCCCTAGCATTGAACACGTATTCATCCCATTTCTCGACGTCTGCCCCCGTCAACTCGGATACGTTCATTTCCCGATCTCCTCTATTGCTTCAAGTACCCAAGTTTCGCTTGCCTATGTTATCAGGGCGCGAGATTCTTCTGATGTGAAGATGCGTTTGGCTTTGCCTGACCGGCGCGGAATAGCGCCCCTTGGCAACACGATCACGTTGGCAAGCTTTTCAACGCAAACGATATACATAGGGCATACGCCAAATCACTATCAATCCCCAAATCACGCTAACTACAGCGCCCAAGCCAACGGCCCAGGGTGCACCGGTGACCTCGGCCACCGCGCCTACTCCCAGCGCTCCAACCCGCGACATCCCATTAAACAGGAGGTTGAACACGCTCATCACCCGGCCATGATATTCCTCTGAGGTGATAATCTGGATCAAACTGTTGGCGAGCGTCTGTCGTACTGCGTTGCTGGCGCCCACCAAAACGATCAGGGCCAGACTCAACGGAAAAGACCAGGACAAACAAAACAGGATCAGGAACGCAGGTCCCAAAATGTTTCCCAAGGTCAGCCACCGTCCTCGATGACCGGCCTGGATGCTGGCCACCCCGATAGCCCCACTGATGGCCCCAATCCCCACCCCGGTCATCAAGAATCCCAACCCTTCCGGCCCCACCTGGAGCACATCCCGGGCAAACACAGGCATCAGGGCGATGTAGGGCAGAGTGAAAAAGCTTGACACGGCTACGATGGCCAAGAGTCCCCGAATTGTCCTGGCATCCCACACGTATCTGAACCCAGCGATTAAGCTGTTTGCCACCTGCAGGCGTGTTTGTGGCATGGTTCGGGGCGGCAATCGGACGGCAAACATGGCAAAGATGACAGCCAGATAAGTCGCCGCGTTGATAAAGAAGCAGCCGGCCTCCCCAATCCACGCCACCGTCAAGCCCGCAATGGACGGCCCAACGATGCGCGCACTGTTATACACAGACGAGTTCAAGGCCACTGCATTGGTTAGATCCTCTTTGCCTGCTGTGTCTGCCACAAAGGCGAGACGGGCCGGTTGTTCCAAGGCGGCCGCCGCCCCCAAGACGAAGCTTAGAACAATGACGTGCCATACCCGAATCATGTTTAGCCAGGTCAGGACAGCCATGACGAAGGCTTGGAGCATTAGCACTGCCTCGGTGACGATGATCAGGTTCCGCCGTGGAAATCGGTCACTGATCACGCCCGCCAGCAAAGACACAGGGACAACCGGCAACAAACCCACGACGTTCACCAACCCCAACATGAATGGCGAGTCGGTGAGCCGGTAGACTAGCCAGCCTTGGGCCACAATCTGCATCCAGGTGCCGGTCAGCGAAACGATCTGCCCGAACCAGAATAAGCGAAAGTTGCGATGGCGCAAGGCCCGAAAGGTGCGCGGCCAGCGAGACGCCCGCAGCGCAGGTTCAGAAAACGGCAGCAATGAAGCAAACCTCCCAGCGGTTGTTCCCCCCGTCTTTAAGCCTGCATTGATCGGCATTTCGATCGGTTGCTTGCCCTTTCACAGTCCAAACAAGCAAGATAGGCCAGGTAGAGGGGATGTGTTCTTGCACTTGCGTCACTTGGTCAACCCCCGTCGCTCTAGCTCCTGCAAAGCTCGATCGAGGAGGTCCAGGCTTTCTTGCCTTTCCACCCAGTTCACCAGATCAGACATACCATCCTCAAAGGTCACTCTGGGCGTGTAGCCCAATACCCGCCGAGCTTTGGATATATCACTGTAGCAATGGCGGATGTCACCTTCCCGGAACTTCTCAACGATGTGTGGCTTTATCTCCAGATCCATCGCCCTGGCCAGGAAGTTGGCCACGTCAAGGATGCTCAACGAGCGGCCAGTGCCAACATTAATGACCTCATAGTTCGCCGCGTCGTTCTGCATAGCCAGCAAGTTGGCCTGGACAACGTCACTGACGTGCACAAAGTCCCGGCTTTGCAACCCATCTTCGAATATGAGCGGTGGTCGCTGATTAAGCAAGCGAGAGCTGAAAATGGCCGCCACGCCTGTATACGGATTCGAAACGGCCTGCCGGGGCCCATAAGTGTTAAAATAGCGCAAGGCCACAACAGGGATGCTGTAAGCCCGTCCCACCGTCAGACACATCTCCTCCTGATCACGCTTGGAGATGGCATAGATCGAAGTGGGGAAGAGAGGCTTATCCTCAGCGGTGGGTTCTGGGGTCAACACTTGGTTGCAGTTCGGACAAAGCATCTCCCACTGCCGGTTACGGAGCTGCTCGGCTGAGCGGAGGTGCGGAAAGATCGGGCCACATGCCGAGCACCGGTAGGCTCCTTCCCCGTAGATGGACATAGAGGAGGCAACGATGAGCTTCTCGACAGGATATTCATCCCTAGTTAGTAATTGCAGCATGATAGCTGTGCCCAGTGTATTGGCGCGAATGTAGCGCACAATGTCATACATGGACTGCCCGACGCCCACCTCTGCAGCCTCGTGAAAGATGACCTGAACACCTTCTAGTGCCCTTCGCCAGGCCTCGATGTCTGTGACATCACCCCGGATGAACTCCACTGACGCGGGCAGGTACTTTGGCCCAGTCCCATCGCTGCCGTGCACCTGGGGAACCAATGCGTCCAAGACGCGCACATGGTGACCTCGGGCAATCAGCGCATCTACAATATGTGAACCGATAAAACCAGCTCCTCCAGTGACAAGAACAGATTTCACAATGCCACCCCTCTTCGTTTCACTGCATCGACTATGCATGCTACCCAGGCCTAGACCGTCTCCCAGGATCTCACCCACCGCCCGGCGTGAGCCGAGCGTATGGTGCATTGTCCAGACTCGAGACTGAAAAGCCTTTCACAGCCCCTGCTCGGTCAGAGACCGGCCAGAGCATGCTTGCCTCACTTTCGAGTCCCCATTGGAGATCATGCGACGTGGGTGCCGTCGCTTCCAGAGTTCCTTGGGCAACCAGAACTGCTCCCGCGTGCTGTTGCCCAAGATACAGCGTCGCTGGTCAGCGTAACGGGGGAAGCGGCTTACCGCCATAAACAGCGCGAATAGGGTGTATGGAATCAAGCCCAGCGCGTAAAGCGTCTTTGACAAAGGCGACCGGCTCATCGGTGGAGGGATTGTCGGCACAGACGACCTCGTAATCTTCGGCAGGCATGTCTTGATCAATCAGAGAATTTACAACCTTCTAGGTATTGCTTATCGTGGTGGGCCAGGATAATGACGCTGGCCATGGGCTTTTCCCTGCCAACCATCTCTTTTCTCCCTTGTTCAGCCAAAGGGCATGTTTTTGCGCAACTGGGGGCCCAGCGCCTCAGTCACCGAAAGAGGCAATCGCCTCCAGACCTTGACGAAAAGGCGATATTGGGCATCAGCTTCCATACTGCTGCCTACGGTCGGCGGTTGGGAGATGCCATTCAGGTAATATTGCTGGTACAACGGCCGGGGCTCAGCCCCCCAGTTCATTTTAAACACAAAAGTGCCTGAATCCCACCGGCTCCTTCCGAGATCCACCCATTGGAATCCGTTTTCACAGCCGTATTTCAACGTCTCCCAATACAAGAGGTGGTTGGGACGAAGATTGTAGAACTGGCGCAACATCCCCCCCCAAGTGCAATAGACCGTATCCTTGAAAGGGGCCATAAAGCCTCCCCCTAGTATCTGGCAGCCACAGCGCACCGTCGTAAGAGTGAAATGGGCTGGGAATTGAGCCGCTACCCTGCGGAAGAAGCGCAGACCCAGAGTCGGTGTGCCTGCATCCCGCATCGCCTGCGAGTAGACGGGATAAAAATCGTCCAGGGAATCCGGGCCAGTCAGCACTTCTACCCCATCCTTAATCGCCTTTTTCGTCAGTTGTCGGGCCCGTTTCTTGATCCCGCGCCAGATCTCCTCTAGGTCCTTAGGCAACCTGACCAAGAGGGTACAATGGTCCTCGTTTGTCACCAATTCTGGTATGCACCATTTATGATGGCCATCTCGCAGGATCAAATACTTGGCCCCGCTGGCTCTTACGAGCTCCTTGGCTTGTTCGACAAGGGCTCGGGCAGTTTCTTCATCCTGTGCACAAACCGCACCGGGCATTGAGGTAAAGAAATGGCCGGAGAGTCTGCTTTTTACGTGCAGAAGGGGCAGAACGCCCAGGATTCGATTGCCCTCGCTGGCAAAGAGATAGTGGGACCGCAGGCCAAAAGTGTCTTCCATCACGTCTTTCCAGCCTGCAAGATGAAAGATGGTGGCCTGTGCCGAGTCATAGACATACTTGTCCCATTCTTCCTTGCCTTGATCTTGCAGTTCTAGGACTTCCATAGAATCAACCTCCCTCTGACAGCACCGCATCATCCAACAGATCGGCCAAGGGCCCGAAGCGAAAATCGCGCAGCAACGCCATCAGCTTGGCTTCGGTCCGCCGCAGATTGTAGTAGTGGGTGAACCGTTCCCGCAGCGTCGGGTTGGGGTAGGGCTGACCAGCATCGAGATCCCACGGATGTAAATAGATGATGGCTGGCTTTCCCTCCCGGTTGATCCGCTGTAAACCCCGTTTGAAGAGAGGGTAAGGCAACAACCGTAGGTAGAAGCCCCCTGCCAGCGGCCAATTGATCCCCAGGATGCGCACTGTGGACAAGGGAAACTCGATGAAAGAGTCGTTCCCAAAAGGGTAATAGGGAAAGCGGGGGGCGTTAGGGAATCCATACAGCATGTTGCGTGTAGGGTACACGCTGGAATCATAACGGAATCCCATCTCGTACAGCGCTTCCAAGGCCCACAGCGCGGAACGGTTGATAGAAAACATCGGCGCTCGATAGCCGATAACCTGTCTGCCACTGGCCTTTTCTACCGCTGCCCGACCCCGAGCCACATCGGCGCAGAACTGATCGAGTGTGAGTCGAAAAACTTGCCGATGATGGTAGCTGTGCAGGCCAATCTCGTGGCCCGCATCGGCCACCTCGCGGACCAGCTCTGGGAACTGGTCCGCCACATAGCCCAGAACAAAGAAGGTGGCTTTGACACCCGCTTGGGCCAGGATGTCCAGAAGCCGATGGGCGCTTTCTTCTACCCGATCTTCATAACTCGGCCAACGGTCGACCCGCTGGCCGGTGCTGGTCAAGCCCTGATACCAATCTTCCAGGTCAATCGTCAGCGCGTTGAGCACTTGGTTCCTCCGGCAACTGGCCTGGGCTGCCTTTCCCAATGAATGCATTGACCAACCTTCTCAGTTCACTATCGAGGAGAGCGATCTGTTGAGCCAGGTCCTTGTTTTGATCCGTCAGCCGCGAGATCTGAATGGAGAATTGAATCGAGATCAAAACCAGGAAGAACAGTCCCAGGAAGGCAAAAGCTGCAACAGGATTTGTCGAACCGATAAACTGCGCCACCCAGCCAGACAGATCCGGCCACACCGCCACCAGAAAGTAGCCGACAGCCGTCAGAAGCCAAAGCCAGGAATATTCTTCTCGAAGTCGGCGACTTCGCACTAGTTCGAGGACAAGAAGCAACAGGGCGATGGCACTGACAATGACGAGGATGCATGTTCTAGACACAGTGTATCTCCAGGACCAATCCGCACACCAGGCGCCGGGCCTCGTCTCGTGAAGTGGCTTAGCCGGGAGAGCGCCCCTGGGCATGGCCAGCCTGTGTTGCAAGGGCTTCCTGAGAAGTCCATACCATCTCATCCAGATAAGAACCAAACGGCACAGGTAGCGCCCGTCGCCTCAGGTCGCTGTCGTCACGGAGCAGCGTCATGGCGATGGACATCATCATTTTCATCCCATAGTAAACGGGCCTCAGGAGGCCAGCGTGCATAGACTGGGCACTCCCATCACGGTACATGATGACCGGCACTTCTTTGACGTGAAAGCCAGCACGGTCCAGCATGATAATCACGTCGGCGTCGGGATAATCTACAGGGTAGACGTTGGTGCAATAAAAGCAGACCACCTGCCGGTTCAACGCCTGAAAACCGGTCGTCGGATCGGTCACCTTGTGACGGGTGAGCAGGCCAGCCAGGAAGCCAAAAAAGAACTTGCCAAACCTGCGCAAAAGCGGGCCGTTGTATTCGGCCAGACCTAGCCAGCGGGAGCCCAGCGCCACGTCCACGTATGGATCCTGTATGGCAGCCAGCAAATCGGGGATGCATCGGGGCTCGTGTTGACCATCGGCGTCCATCTGCACCACATAGTCGTAGTAGTAACGCCGCGCATATTTAAACCCCGTCTGACAGGCCACACCGTACCCGAGGTTGAAAGGATGAGAAACGACCTCTGCTCCTGCCGCCCTGGCCAGGTAGGCCGTAGAATCTGTTGATCCGTCATCCACTACCAGAATGTCTACATCAGGAACGTGGCGGCAAATGCTCTCAATGACTCTTTTGATGTTCGCTTCTTCGTTGTAAGCCGGAATGATGACCAATGTCTTGGGCTTTTCCCTAGACCATACAAAGGCTTTCATAAAAGCTGTTTTTTCGTCGCTCATAGCCCATCTCCTTGCAGTCACTGCTTGGCGACTTGAGCCATTGACTTGAAAACACGAGTGAAACTCGCCTAAGCCTCGAGGGGTAAGGCCAATTCGACCTATGTCGCGTACCCCAATGACCGTAGCCTCTCCATGATTTCGGTCTCTTCTTGATCTGAATAGGCCGATTGCCTTTCTCTCGTGAGAGATTCGTTATCTTGGACGTACGTCAGGGCGTGTTGTTGGCAAAACTCTGGGGTAAAAAGGTCTAGCAATACCCGACCATCCATCTCGCGGGGGACAGGCTGCCCC
>JABAOH010001791.1_pt1 | contig 11301 bp, 12 predicted proteins | sample 7062181 | NCBI WGS metagenome assembly JABAOH01 (sample SAMN14538630, study PRJNA623070) | marine sediment metagenome | biome: marine biome [ENVO:00000428]; feature: marine pelagic biome [ENVO:01000023]; material: deep marine sediment [ENVO:00002113]; isolation source: pool of 5 deep marine... | reverse complement strand
CGTTATGGCGCTCGGCAGGCGCTGATGGCCGCCTGTCTCGTCTTCGCCCTGGCTTTGATCCCTCTCTTCCTCGCCACCAACTTCTGGAGCGGAATAGTAGCCACCGCCTCTATGGGCATCGGATTGGCTGGATTGCTCATGTTGACCGATCTGCTCATCGCCGATGTAGTGGATGAGGATGAGCTGACCACCGGTGTCCGGCGCGAGGGGATGTTCTTCGGGATGAATGGCTTCATCATTCGTTTTGCCTATAGCATGCAGGGGTTGATCCTGGGCAATGTTTTGGCCGCCACCGGCTACAGTGCAGACCTGGTGGAGCAGCCAGCCTCGGCGGTGGCTGGCATCCGCTTCCTCATGGCTGGCGTCCCCATGATCGCCCTACTGATCGCTTTCCTGGCCGCGCGCACCTACCCATTGCATGGGGAACGGCTGGCTCAGGTCAAGGCCGAGGTGGAGCGGTTGCATCGCGAGAAGGCCCAGCGGCTAGCGTGAGGTTGATCAACGAGGTGATCAGATGTTAGAGAGGTTCAAAGCGGCCGCGATCCAAATGCGATTCGCCTGGGCCTCGGTTCCGGCGGAACTCGAGAGCAAAGCCAAACCGCTCATCGAAACCGCCATGGGCCAGGGGGCAGAGTTGGTTGCCCTTCCAGAGCATTGTGGCCTGGCCCTGCTGGGCATCCTGGCTCGCACTCACCCGGAGCTGTGCCTGGACGAAGTGGTGGAGGCGGCAGGTTACACCAACCTGGCCGACTGTTTGCGCTCCTCGGCGCCGGCTCTCAAGAGCGCCTATGAGCAGGTTTTCAGCCAATTGTCGGCCCAGTTCCGGGTTTATCTGGCGGCTGGCACAGTCATCCTGCCAGACAAGGAAGGCGCTCTCTACAACACAGCCTACCTCTTTGGGCCTGAGGGCCAGATCCTCGGCACCCAGCGCCAGACCCATCTCTCGCAAATGGAACGGCAGTGGGGGCTCTCCCGTGGCGACCATCTCATGGTCTTTGAGACCGAAGTGGGCAGGATAGGCCTGGTCGTCGGCACCGACGTCTACTACCCCGAGGTCAGCCGCATCCTCTGCCTGCGCGGAGCCAACGTGCTGATCCATCCAATGTGCACCACGGCCTACAGCCAGGCCGATTGGATGCGCCGCCTCTGGCGGGAGGTCCAGGCCAACCAGGTTTTCGGACTGGAGAGCGCTCTGGTGGGTGGGCTCTTCGAGCAGCCCTGCCACGGCAAGTCCGCCATCCACGCCCCCTTGAGCATGACCGCAGGGAACGATGGCCTTCTAGCCGCAGCCGAGACCACCGATAGCGAAGAGGTCGTGGTAGCGGAGCTGGACTTTGACCGCTTGCAGCAGGCTATTGATGAGTATCCTATCTACAGGGTGTTGAACTACCGGCTGTACGAGAGGTATTTTCCACAGGTCTACGGTCTGTAAGGGGATCAAGGGAAGGGAATGGGCTGAGAGGACCCGATGAGCAAACTCAAAGACTGGTTGATGGGCAAAGCGCTGAACACTATGCTCTGGCGGAAATCACGGCCATCGCTGGTCAGAAGGGCCCTGGCAGGCAGAGACTTTCCCCGAGCGCCCCGACCCACTGGAGACACTGTGAGGGTGGGAGTTGTTCAACTGGAGCTGCATTTCATCACCAGCGCCGCTGGTTATGCTGAGAAGATGTACGAACTGAGCCGGCAGGCGGTGGAAGGTGGTGCGCAACTGGTCATCTTTCCCGAGGACACAGGCACTCACCTGCTGGGACTCCTGCCGGGGGTAGAGGAGCTGGCCGAAGGAACCTCTATGGATGAAGCCATCGCCCAGGTAGCTGGCCCGGACATCCAGGTGGCCGATGTCTTCAAAGCTGTGGCTCCTGGGGCGCGCAGGATATATGAGGCCACTTTTTCAACCCTGGCTCAGGGGTTTGGGGTCCACATCGTGGCCGGGAGCATTCTCCTGCCCGATAAGAGGGGAGACCTCTACAATGTTGGCTACTTCTATGGTCCCGACGGACGACTGATCGGCACCCAGAAGAAAACCCACCTCTTCATCATCGAGCAGGAGTGGGGCCTGGCCTGCCACGATGAGATACAGGTTTTCGACACGCCGCTGGGCGTGATCGCCTTTCCCATCTGCATGGATCACACCTTCTTCGAGCCCATCCGCGTGGCCTGGCTGCAAGGGGCAGAGGTCATCATTGATCCTTCGGCCAATCCTGCCCCCTACGACTACTGGGAGCAGATGCGCGGGGTGTGGGGCCGCGTTCAGGAAAGTCCGGCTTATGGGATACTGTGCTGCATGGTGGGGGACTTGGCCGGTTTCACTTTCCAGGGGCGGAGCGGGGTCTACGCGCCTTTGGAGATGACGCCCAACGGTGATGGCATCATCGCCCAAGCGGAGACGGTGGACAGAGAAGAGATTCTCCTGGCGGATTTGGACCTGGCTGCCCTGCGCCGTTTCCGCCAGGAGCAGAAGCCTGACTTTAACTTGGCTCTCTACGAGAAATACCTGCCCCGGGTCTACGAGGCGTATCGGCGGATGGAGGTGGAGGGCAGGCGGGTGGTGGTGCACACTCAGGGGAGTGGAGAGCTCTAGTCAAGCTCTGCCTTCACGTGTACCTTATGACCTCGAAGCGGTACAACTGCATCGGCTCGCCGGGGCGGATGCCTGCCTTGCGCATGGCGATGTCTACCTGATATTCGACTGTGTCAACCCCTTCCAGATCCGGCAGCAGCAGCCCCCGCCGCCAGCCACTCTCCACGATGACGCCGTAGCGCTTGGGGTCCAGTTGATCCATGCTATCAATGGGCTCAGGCTCGGTGAGTACATCCACCTTGACATCCAGGCCCTCCAGTTCTTCCGGTTGCACTGGAGGAAAGCGGGGGTCACGGGTGGCGGCACTGATGGCGTTCTGGATGACTTCCTGAGCCACCGTAGGCTGCTGGGGCTCGATGGTGCCGATGCAGCCCCGCAGATTACCCCGACTGTCGTGTAGAGAGACAAAAGTGCCCGCCCGCCCTTGCATCTCTGGCACAAGCTCCCCTGGCGGCTCGATAGTACGCTTCTCCCGGACGTAACTCTCTATAGTCTTTCGGGCCAGTTCAACTAGTGGGTGGGGCATCCTGATCCTCCTCGAGTCTTCATGCTCCTTGCTACTGCTGATTTCATTGCCCAGACTATACCTATTTTACCACACAAACATAAAAGTGGGAAGTTGCAGGAACGTCGAACCTCCTGAAAGCTCACTTTTTTCCGCTTCAATCCCCACGGCAACGTGGTAGAGCAGAAGCTCATTGACGAGAAGATCATCGTAGAATAATAGACGGGCTGTAAGCTCGAGAAGCTCTCAACGTAATTCACAACTGGGCTAAAAGGAAAGCCGCCCTGTCATGAGGGCGGCTCTTTTCTTTCGTTTTTTTCAGCCTCCCGAAGGAGATGCTTGTCTTTGATACTTCTTGCGGTTAACACGAAACGCCCCACGCTGCAGGGCGCGGAGGCGTGGGTTCAGTCCCCGGAAGGGGATTCGCGTCTTTTCGATTTAATTATAACCATGCATCGTAAAAAAGTGCAATTGAGCTCACCGTCCAAGCCTCACCACATATCCCTTGCGACTGGCAACAGAAGCAGCGGCTTATGGTGCATCAGTGAAAAATGGAAGGTGGAGCTCGAGAGCCTCTATAACCCCAGCAGTACGCGGGCGATGACCAGCCGCTGGATCTCGCTGGTCCCCTCGCCGATGGTGCACAGCCGCTGGTCACGGTAGAAGCGCTCCACGTCGTACTCTCGCATGTAGCCGTAGCCACCGTGGATCTGAATGGCCTTGAAGCAGACCCGCTCGGCCACCTCGGAGGCGTACAGCTTGGCCATGGCCGCCTCCTTGGTAAAGCGCGTCCCCTGATCCTTGAGCCAGGCAGCCCGGTAGACCAGCAGGCGGGCGGCGTCAATCTCGGTGGCCATGTCGGCCAGCATCCACTGGACGGCCTGAAAATTGCAAATGGGTTGGCCGAACTGCTCTCGCTCTTTGGAATACTTGAGGGCCGCCTCGAAAGCTGCCTGCGCCAACCCCAGGGCCATGGCCCCGATGCCGATGCGTCCCGCGTCCAAGGCGATCAGGAACTGCTTGTAGCCATCACCCTCATTGCCCAACAGGTTCTCCTTGGGAATGCGACAGTCCTCAAAGAACAACTCCGAGGTGATAGACCCACACAGCCCCATTTTGTCCTCGTCGCGGCCCGGCCGGAAGCCAGGGGTGCCCTTCTCCACAATGAAGCTGGAAATGCCATGAGTGCCCCTGGTGGGATCGGTCTTGGCCGTAAAGACCACGATGTCAGCGATGGAACCGTTGGTGATGAAATTCTTCTGGCCGTTGATGACCCACTCGTCGCCGTCCAGCACAGCCGTGGTCTTGGTTGCGCCCGCATCACTGCCCGCTTCTGGCTCGGTCAGCCCGAAGGAACCGATTTTCTCGCCCTTGGCCAGCGGCGCCAGGTACTTTTGCTTCTGCTCCTCGTTGCCGAAGAGGTAGATGGGCGAGGCAGCCAGAGAGGTCTGGGCGACGAAGGTGATGCCCGTGGTGCCACAAGCCCGTGAGATCTCCTCCAGGGCGATGGCATAGCTCACGCTGTCGCCCCCCATCCCTCCGTACTCCTCGGGAAAGGGCAAGCCGAAGAAGCCCAGCTCGCCCATCTTGCGAAAGTTCTCCATGGGGAACCTGTGTTCTTTGTCTACCTCCTGAGCGATGGGTTTGACCTCGTTTTCGGCAAAGTCGCGCACCATCTTGCGGATCAATTTCTGCTCCTCGTTGAGCTCGAAATGCATGGGTGTTTCGCCTCCTGTCTATTATATGCAGCCGCCTGGTATCATCATGAATCACAGGCAGAGCGGCGTGTTCGGTTCTGAATTAGCGGTAGGGCGGACGTTTCTCCAGCTAGCCCCCTATACGCAGATGCTTTGCTCACCTGCGCTCTACCTACTCGAACAAATCGCGCTTGCGAAAGGGGGCAAGGAGAAAGCGCCCCATGACTTTGCCTCGGGTCAGCCAGGTGATGCGGACGCCGGTTTTGTCGTTGGCCAGCACTTTCTGGGCCAACCAGGGCGTGACCGTTTCGACACGGTCGGCCAAGATGTTGATAATGCGTTTGTCACGCTCCCAATCTTCCGGGCGTTCTTTGTATTGCTTGGTCACCAGGTCGGTCATGACCATACCTGGCCTGAGCGCGCCCACCAGCACAGGCGTCCCCCGCGTCTCCTGCACCCAAGACTGGGTGAGATACCGCAGGCCGGCTTTCGTGCAGCCGTAGAGCGCCAGGCCTTTCACCATGCGATCATCGCTGCCCAGACCTTCCATATTGTAAAAGCTCCCAAAGCCCTGATCCAGCATACCGCGTAGGGCAACTTTGGCACCGTACATCGCACCCACCAGGTTGGTATCCACCACGGCTTTGATCTGCTCTGGCGAGAGTTCCCAAGAATCCATCTGGAGGTGACCGATCCCGGCGTTATTGATCCAGATGTCAATCCTGCCAAAGTGGGCTTTGGCCGCATCCCACAGAGCCTGCACCTGCTCGAGATCGGTCACGTCGCAGGGCTGACCCAACACGCGATCAGGTTCGTGTTTGGCAGCCAGCTCTGCGACGGCTTTTTCCACGCTTGCCAGAGTGCGCCCACTGATGGTGACGGCACAACCAAGAGCCAGGAACGAATCAGCGAGACCGTAGCCAATGCCACGAGTGCTGCCAGTGATCACAACGGTTTTCATAGGTCTCCCTTTGGTGTAGTTGTTCCCTCCGTGTTGTCATTCTGAGCCGGAGCCCTTCACTTCGTTCAGGATAAACTCCGCGGAGGCGAAGCCTGTCCTGAGCCCTGCCCTGAGCCCTGCCCTGAGCGAAGTCGAAGGGGCAGTCGAAGGGGCAGTCGAAGGGAATCTCGTTGTTACTCAACGAAGGAGAGCTTGTTCACCAGGAACGAGACTCTTCGCTCCCTTCAGTCGCTCAGAGTGACATGGATCAGAATCCTATAACGGAGTACTATATTCCTTTCAGATGCGCAACGCTTTGGGTGAACAACGGCTCGTTCGGATCGAGTTCAGCGGCGCGCTCGATGTCGGCCAGCGCCTCAGTGCTGCCGGGGTTGACTAAATGAGTGGCCCAGCCGCGCAGGAACCAGGCTGCTGCCAGGTCTGGCTGGACCTGGAGCGCCCGTGTTGCGTTGTCCTGGATGTATTGAGCCAGTGCGTCCTCCCATCCCTCGGCGACAGTGCCCACCACCAACGGACTCGGCTGGCTGAATAGCTCTTCTACACGGTAGTCGCCCATGACATCCAACGCAGCGGCGTAATCGCCGTAAAAGATGCGGTCGAGCAACGGGTAGCCGATGCTCTCATAGTCGTAGGGCGGCCGCCTGGCCTCGGCAGTGAGGCGGATCAGGGCAGCGTTCCAGGCCACCGTTTCGTCTTGAGCGTCGAGTGCCAGGGCCTGTTCGATGGTGGGCAGGGCATCTTTCCACAGCCCGGCTTGGGCCAGTTCCACGGCGCGGTTGTTCAGGTCGCGCAGGTCGGTGGGGGCCGATTCCGGCAGGGGCGTGAGCGGCACCTCAACCATCTGCGAACCGTCCCAGCGCAGGACGGTGAAATTCACCAACCGCATGCCACATGCATAGCAGAAGACGTAATAATCCGTGGCATCCAGCAATACTTCTAGTACGCCGTCGCCGTTCAAGTCCTCCAGGCGATTACCGCCGGGGCTGGAGGTAAAGTTCGTCGCCTCAACCTTTAACGCCTGACCGTCAAAACTCAACAGATGGTAGGTGCCGCTGTGGGCGCCGGCGCCCCCTTCGAGTTGCAGCCAGATGCGGCTCGGTTCGACGTTCACTTGCCTGAGAGATCCTTCAAAGACATAATCAGGGCCAAGTGCCTCGGGGTCGGGGCCCTCACCCAACTCCAGGCGTGTTAGCTCCTGCCAGCCCGCATCGCTGCGGGTGTAGATAGCGACAAAGTGGTTCTGCGGTGGGTCGCCGAAACCGTGCATACCGACGGAAAAAGCGGCCCAGAGGGGTTGGCTGCCACTGCTGACCGTGAGCGGCAACGCGCCCACTTCCACGATGCCGCCAGGCGAAAACCCAGACGTGTCGGGGGTGGGGATGGGGGGCAAGCTGGCCTCGATCATGCCCTTCAATTCTGCAGACTTTGCGTCCTGGGCGCAGTTCAGGTCAATGGTGTACAACTGCTGCTCAGGTGCCAGTTGGCACTCCGAAATAGGCTGGTCCTGGGGGCAATGGGCGTCCTCCGACGGCTCCCAACCGACGGTCAACAGGCATAGCTCACCGGCCCGCTCGAAACCAGTGCCGGTGCCGGTGGGGCCGTCGGCTGCATACATAGAATCTTCGCGCCACCCCTGGTATCTGAGCATCTCCCTCAGAGTGTCAGCAACGGCTGTCAAGTTCTCGAAATCCAGGCCGGTGCCCTGGGCCGTCGCCTGGCAGCCGGTGCCGCCCTTCCCGCTGACATAGTCCTGGAAGGGCGCTTCGGCTGTCGCCACATCCACGCCCAGCGTTTGCGCCATAGCGTTCGCCAGTTCATCACAGGCGGCTGGACTCAAAGGTTGGAGAGCGCCCTCTGCCTCTGTCGTTGGCTGTGGCACAACAGTAGCTGTCGGCGCTTGTGGCACAGCAGTAGCCGTCGGTGGCGGTGCTGGCGTCTCGGTCGGCGCAGCGGGCGGTTCCGTAGGGACGAGAGTCGGCGGTGCTGTGGGAAGCACTTCTGTCGGTGCTCCACCGCACGCGCTGATAAAGGCCAACAGGATCAGTGCGCCAATCCAATAACGATGCTTCGTGAGAGTCTCTTTGACGTTCATAACACTTTTTTTCTCTTTGTCACTTACCTTTTCTATATTTCCTGCCCTCAAAAAACTCTACCAAGGCATACCAGATTAGCAGGAATGCAGCCCCCTCATCCAGGTTGCCGACGATGGGCAGGTTATCTGGTATCAATTCAATGATCCCAGCACCCGGATTCAAAATGTAAACGAGTCCAAGTATTGCAAGAAGGTAGATGGCCCAAGGGGGTACGCCACGCAAAGAGAGAGGAGTAGTCAGCACTCCTAGTTTGTCTGTAGCACCTTTCTTTTGCCCTTTTTGATCGTTGGGTTGTTCAATCTCCATGACTGCTTCCTCCCAAAGTTGGCAGGCGACCTGATGCTTCTCCTCTCAATAATCGTTGATGTCGCCGAAATACTGGTTCTTCATTCCACGTCGGTTGTTGCGAAGGGCGACTCACGGCCGGGAGCTCAGCAGCACGCGGGTTTAGCGCCAACACCTTGGCGAAAAGACATCGCCGCTGACTGGGACACGCCGAATTTGCGCGCGGCTATCCATTCCAAGAGGCGCGCTCCTGGTCTACGTATTCTTGAGCATCAATGTCTTGCCAGATTTCTTTGCCCAAACCTTGCAATTCTAAGATGCTGCGCTGAGCCCGGCTCGTGACCTGGCGACGAACGAGAGCTGCCAACTCCTCCAACAGCCGGAGTTGGTCAGCGGGAGTGAGGCGTTGAATTCGACTCAGTACTTCGTAATAGGCAGTGGTTGACATGCGCCCTCCTTTGCAATGCATTCCTTGCGAACTTTTTCTCCAGCGAGCGGGACTGTGCTCAAGCCTCCTCGCGCAGCATGGCCGTCAATTTGGCCGAGTGGATGTGGCAGATGGCCACGGCGATGGCGTCGGCCGCGTCGTCCGGTTGGGGCACGCTGTCCAGAGCCAGGAGCATCCTGACCATCTGCTGGACCTGGTCTTTGGTCGCTCGCCCATAGCCAGCGATGGCCTGCTTGACCTGAAGAGGGGTGTATTCGTGGATGGGCAGCCCGGCGTTGGCGGCGGCCAGGAGGGCCACGCCTCGCGCCTGGCCCACGCTCAGGGCCGTGCGCACGTTCTTGCTGAAGAAGAGCTCCTCCACAGCCGCCGCCGTGGGCTGCTGGTCCTCGATCAAAGCCGTCAGTTCCCGGTAGATGCGTTGCAGGCGCTCAGGCAGGGGCCAGTCCGAGGAGGTGGTGATCGCACCGTAGGCCACCAGGGTCAGATCATCGCCTTCACCCTTCACCAACCCATAGCCGGTGATGGCTGTGCCCGGGTCTATCCCCAGGACCAACATCTAGGCCGCCGCCTCGTACTGGGCCATGATCTCGTCGCTGATGTCCAGGTTGGAGTAGACCTGCTGCACGTCGTCCAGCTCTTCCAGCCTATCCACAAGGTTCATGGCCTGGAAGGTCTCTTTCTCGCCCAGTTGGGCCAGGCTTTTGGGGATCATGGCCAGTTCTGCTGAGTCAACAGCCAGGCCCTGCTCTTGCAGCGATTCCCGCACCGCCTGAAAGTCCTCAGGCGTGGTGAAGACTTCTACCAGGTCGCTGGCAACGGTCACATCATCAGCCCCGGCCTCGATGGCGACCATGGCCAACTCGTCGGGATCGCTGTCGTTCACGGCAATGGTGATGTAACCCTTGGACTCGAAGAGCCAGGCCACACAACCGGACTCACCCAGATTGCCGCCGTGCCGACTGAAAGTGCTGCGCACCTCGGCCACTGCCCGGTTGCGGTTGTCGGTGGTCACGTGGATCAGCATGGCCACCCCATGAGGTCCATAGCCTTCAAAGGTGAGGTCCTCCAGGGCCTGGCCCTTCTCCAGGCCCGCCCCTCGCCTGATGGCCCGCTCGATGTTCTCCTTGGGCATGTTGGCCTGCTTGGCCTTCTCAATGACCAGCCGCAGCTTAAAGTTGACGTCGGGGTCGGGCCCCTCGCGGGCAGCAATCTCCAGCTCGCGACCTATCTTGGTGAAGATCTTGCCTCGTTTGGCATCCTCCGCGCCCTTCTTGCGCTTGATCGTTGACCACTTGGAATGTCCTGACATAGACACCTCCCCCTAAGAAAACAATGTAGAATCCGGTCACCTCGGAAAGCGACTGAACTTATCATATTATACCATCAGTATTTCCTGTTCACAAGCAGCTTTGCCAGTTCCCGCAGGCCGTCCTGGCCTTCGTTCTCCATCCCGGCAGCCTCCAGTTCGGCCAGGGCTCGCCCGTGGTAATCCAGGGCCATCTGCTGAGCGTACTGGCGGGCTCCCAGCGCCTGGAGGCTACCCAGGACTACCTTGATGGCGTCCTCGTCAATCACTTCTCGCCGGTAGACTTTACGTACCCGCTGCTCGGAAACGGGGAGGGATGCTTCCTGTTGCAGTGCGTAGACGATGGGCAGCGATTTCTTGCGCTGGCGGATATCACCAGCCTGAGGCTTGCCCGTTACTTTCTCTTCCCCCCAGATGCCCAGGATATCGTCCTCGATCTGAAAGGCCATGCCCAGGTTTTCGCCAAAGCGGGCGTAACGGGTGGCTAACCCGGCATCGCCGCTGCCCAGCAGGGCTCCAAGCCGGGTGGAACAGGACAGGAGGGCGGCCGTTTTCCGGCGGATCATGGCCAGATATTGGTCCACATCCACGTCCAGGCGGTCCTCGAAGCTCATGTCCAGGTACTGGCCTTCGCAGAGGGCCAGGCAGGTCTGGTCGAAGACCCGGCAGGCGGCCAGCACACGGTCGTCGGGCAGGCCCTTCTCCGACAGGCGCTGCAAAGCCAGGTGAGCCAGCGCAAACATCCCATCGCCGGCGTTGATAGCCTGAGGCTCGCCCCAGATCTTCCACACGGTGGTGCGATGACGGCGGGTTGGGCTGTTATCCTCGATGTCATCGTGAAGCAGGGAAAAGTTGTGGATCAACTCTACGGCTGCCGCAGCGGGCAAAGCCTGTTGGGGCTCTCCCCCGACTGCCTGACAGGCCAGCAGGCAGAAGAGAGGCCGTAGACGCTTGCCGCCAGTCTGGGAACGGGTTGCCTGAAAGCTCTCGTCGGTCCAACCCAGATGATAGTGCATCATGCCGTAGAAGGGGCTCAGTCGTTGATCAGGAATGGACAGGACCTGTCTTAGCTCTTCCTCGATGACCGGCAGGTATCTGTCAAAGATGTCTTGCAAGCTCACTTCGGCTCCTTAGAAAACTAGCTGACCGGGCTCCCACGCCCGGCAATCCGGCGGCCCTTCGGCTGTGCCCTTCGACTGCCCCTTTGACTGCCCCTTCGACTTCGCTCAGGGCAGGGCTCAGGGCAGGGCTCAGGACAAGCTCAGGACAGGCGTGGGAGCCGCCTCGGCTGGGTTTTCGGATGGGCATTTAATTCTACTGGCTCAATATCTCGTCAATGGGCTTCAGGAAAGGCGTGTCTTTCAAGGCGTCAAGGTCTGCTGCCCCGATGCAGAACATGGCCGTGCGCAGTTCCTCAGCGAT
>JABAOH010002478.1_pt1 | contig 11304 bp, 18 predicted proteins | sample 7062181 | NCBI WGS metagenome assembly JABAOH01 (sample SAMN14538630, study PRJNA623070) | marine sediment metagenome | biome: marine biome [ENVO:00000428]; feature: marine pelagic biome [ENVO:01000023]; material: deep marine sediment [ENVO:00002113]; isolation source: pool of 5 deep marine... | reverse complement strand
CCTGATAATATCCGAGAAGCCGACTGCAGCCAAAAGAATAGCCCAAGCCCTCTCAACCGGTGAGTTGAAGAAGCTCGGCAGAAAAGACGCTCCCTATTACAAGATAACCAGAGCAGGGAAGGAAATCGTTGTCGTGCCTGCTGTAGGACATCTGTTCGTTCTTGATGAGAAGGAGAAGGGTGCAAGGTGGACGTACCCTGTTTTTTCAGTGGACTGGAAACCAACGTTCCAGAAAAAAGAGAATCTGTGGTCAAAGAAGTATTATCAGAACATCACCAGCCTTGCGAAAAAAGCGGATGAATTCGTTTCTGCATGTGATTATGATGTTGAGGGAAGCGTGATAGCCTACAACATACTGAGGTTCATTTGCGGCGTGAAGGATGGGAAGAGGATGAAGTTTTCCACCCTGACCCCACCGGACCTTGTGGAAGCGTATGAAAACTCTTCGCCACATTTGGATTTTCCACAGATCGAGGCAGGACTCACAAGGCACTACATGGACTGGTATTTCGGTATAAATATTAGCAGGGCACTTACACTGTCTGTGGAGCATGTAGGTGGTTTCTGGACCCTGTCAACGGGCCGTGTCCAGGGCCCGACCCTGAACATACTAGAAGAAAGACAAAAAGAGATAATGAAATTCAAGCCAGTTCCATTCTGGCAGCTTGAACTACATGGTGTTCTTGATGGGAAGAAGATTATCGCTCTTCATGAAAAGGACAAGTTCTGGAAGAAAGACGAAGTAGAGGGAGCGATGGGAAACTGCAAGGGCAAGGATGGTGTTGTTGACAAGGTCGAGAAAAAGGAACACAAACAATATCCACCGTTCCCCTTTGATCTAACGACCCTGCAGAGGGAGGTCTACAACCGTTTCGGCTACTCCCCGAAACAGACCCTGGATATGGCCCAGGGACTCTATGAGCACGCCTTGATATCCTACCCGAGAACCTCTAGCCAGAAACTTCCGGCAAAGATCGGTTACAAAAACATACTGAAAAAACTGTCAGGTCAGAAAAAGTATGAGGAGTTGTGTGAAAAACTGCTGGGAAGGAAGTTCCTAAGACCGAACGAAGGGAAGAAGGAGGATCCTGCGCACCCCGCAATATTCCCCACCGGGAACAAGCCTAAGAAAATTAACCGATATCAAATGAAGGTTTACGATTTGATTGTTAAGAGGTTCCTTGCCGTGTTTGCTGATCCAGCATTAAGGGAGCAGGTAAGGGTGGAGATAAAGGTTGATGGCGAGACGTTTCTTGCGCATGGTATCAGGACACTGAAACCAAACTGGATTGATTTCTACAAACCCTATGCCGTATTCAAGGAGGAGATTCTCCCAGAGGTTTCTAAGGGAGACGAAGTCAAAGTTGATGAAATCCTCATTCTCGACAAGGAGACAGAGCCCCCAAGCAGGTACAGCCAGGCATCAATTCTTAAGGAGATGGAGAACCTGGGACTAGGAACAAAGGCCACCAGGGCGCATATACTTCAGACCCTCTACGACAGGGGATACATCAGGGAGAGATCCATTCAGGTCACTGATCTTGGTGAGGCCGTAGTTAACGCATTGGGGAAATATTGTCCGGAAATCGTATCACCAGATCTTACAAAGAAGTTTGAAAGTGATATGGAACTGGTTGAGAATGGGAAGAAGAGAAGGGGGGAGATTCTGGAGGATGTTGAGAAAGAGATTGTTAACATACTTACCAATTTCAAGGAACACGAAAAACACATAGGTGAGGAAATACTGAAGGCAATAAAGGAATATGAAAAGGAGATCCATACTGTTGGAAAATGTGAGTGCGGAGGTGAAATGAAAATCATCCATTCGCGCAGAACAGGAAAGAGGTTTGTTGGATGCTCAAACTACCCTAAATGCACGAACTCTTATCCACTTCCACAACACGGTTACATTGAAGTCATATCCAGGAAATGTAAATGCGGTCTGAATCTGATCCAGGTTAAAGCCAAGGGTAAAAGACCCTGGAGGTTCTGCATAAAATGCGGTTTCGAGACAAAGCTTAAGAAGAAGAAAGATTCCAAAGACGTTAAAAAGAAAGAGGAGAAATAATAATTATGGAAGAGGAAATTAAAAGGGAGGAATCCAAACCAGAAGAGAAAGAGAAACCCAAATCCGAGGAAGAAAAGAAAGAAAAGAAAGAGGAAAAACCAAAGGAAGAAAAACCAAAAGAAATAGTAGAAAGGAAGCCCTGGACAAGGTGGACAAGAAGAGAGAGAAGAGAACACCTTATGAAGAGAAGGCATGGCAGAAGGGAAAGATGGTTTGTTTTTCTTTTCTTCTCAATTCTATTTATTATATTCCTAGCAGCGCTTTTCTATTCGATAGTTTATCAGATGGATCCTGCTTTAATAACCACTCTGATTGTAATCGTTGTGATAATATTCATAGCGGGTATTTTCTCCACACACCATGTATGGTATGCAACAGAGTAATTTTGGCAATGGAAATACTTTAGATAAACAATTAGAATCAGGCACCTTGCTGGGACTCTAGGAAAACTTCTTTTATCTCTACTGGTTCCATTTTTCTGGACCTGAGACCTCTCCTGATCACAACGAGTCTCTTCTTTGGACCTGGTACAGAACCAGAAAGAAGAAGATAATCACCCTTTACCAAACCATAGTTCAGCCACCCACCCTTGGGATTTATTCCATCTGATCCTATCTTCATGACGATTTTATTGAATTCCGTACGGGTCTGGAAACCAAGCTGTCCTGCCATTGCTATTTTCCCTGGAAGAACCCTCGCGACATTTCTGACACCAATAACTCCTGTGTGCCTTCTCTTCTTTTCATGCTTCCTTGGTCTGATAGTGATTCCAAACCTCTTTACAGGGCCCTGGTAACCCTTTCCCTTGTCCACTGCAGAAACATCGACCCATTCCCCGTTCTTGAAGACATCCGATACCCTTATCTCACCACCAAGCTTTCCTTTAGCATATTCCCATTTCTTCTGGATATCGCCACCCAGACTGATCTCGAATAACTCTGGTTTTTTCTTTCCTATACCAGACTCCCTTGGCTGGGTATGAACAAGCAATCTCACATCGTCCATCTTTTCTATCTGATCTCCAAGAGATTGAATCTTGTTTTTTGGATCTATCTTCTCCGGAACCTTAACTTTTCTGTCTATGTCTTTGGAGAGCTTTTCTCCCCAGATGGTCTCAATCACTTTCAAACCCCCCTCGGATTTTCTGTAAACCTGTATTGCGCAAACCCTAAGGGATGGACAATCCAGAACCGTTGCAGGTTTAACGATTTCCTCTCCCTCTGTTGCAGAATCCTTTCTCTGATTAACGAAAATGAGTCTGGTCATGCCTGCCTTGTATCCAGCAAACGCCAGGGGTATCGATTCCTCGATCTTTAATGTTCTGGTATTGACTCTGGGATACATCCTCTTGGCTCTTTTTTTTGGCCAGTATGCCCTTGAACCAGCAACGGGTTTGTTGTGCTTGGCCATGAAATCCCTCCCATCTTTTTAAACCCTTCTCCCTCTCCTTCCACCGGGTTTTCTTGTCTGGTCGTGTGGGATTGGGGTCACATCCTCTATTTTTCCTATCCTGAGACCAGACCTTACAATAGACCTTATGGCTGGTTGAACACCCTGTCCAGGCATTTTCTTCTTATGTCCACCTGGTGCACGGATCTTCAGGTGAACGCCCACAAGGCCCTTGGACAACGCCTCAAATGCAGCCTTTCTTGCAGCATTCATTGCAGGGAAGGGCATCCCCTTGTCTTTGTCCCTGTTGGTAACCATACCTCCGGAAAATCTGGCGATTGTCTCAGCTCCTGTTACGTCAGTGATGTGGATTATGGTGTTGTTCTCAGATGAGTAAACATGAGCAACACCCCACATATCTCTTTTTTTCGTTTCTGAAGTCATCATTTACCACCTTCTTTAATCATTCTTACTCCCTTCTCCTCCTCCAAGGGAACAAGGTATGATGGGAAAACCACCTTCTTCCCATCCACAGAAACATGACCATGAACTATCATCTGCCTGGCCTGATCGATTGACTTTGCCAACCCTTTCCTAAAAATAACAGTCTGTAGCCTCCTCTCAAGTACATTATTAACTGTTAAGGCCAGGACATCATCAAGGTCCATACCCTTTGAAAGCAAACCAAATTTCGAAAGCTTACCCAGAAGGATTCTCTCCTGATCCTCATCCTCTGATGCGATCAAATCCCTGGCTCTCCTCCTGAAGCCCCTCAGTATCTCTTCTGTCCTCCAAAGTTCTCGTTTTTTCTTCAGTCCATAGTTACTGAGTAGGGTCTTCTCCTCCTTTATCCTAGCCAGATCCCAGGCCTTCTTCGGCCGCTTGAACGTCTTTCTTATTCTCCTCATAAATCTCCTTACTTCCTTTTGGATTTTGCGGGCCTCTGCTTCTTCTTTGAAACCCCAACTGTCTTTCCTCCACTCCCGGATCCTGTTCTCTGACCACGGACAGGCAGACCAAGTATGTGCCTCACCCCTCTGTAGGATTTTAGTTTCTTCATCTCATTTATGTCCATTTTCTGGGTGAGCTCCAGCTTGGATACGCTCAGATGCGTATCCCTGCCTGTTGCGGGATCCCTCTTCCTGTTGTAGAGCCAGGAAGGTATGCCAAACTTGTCCGGGTTTAGTATGATATCCTCTAATCTCTGCATCTCCTGCTCAGATAGCTCTCCTAACTTTTTGTGACCAAACCCAATCGTCTGTGAAACAGCGTTGCTGAACATGAAAGACACGCCTCTTATACTCCTTATAGCCACATTCACAGGTTTTCCACCATCAAGGTTGGTTTCAACCAACCTTATGATATCCTGCACTCTCTTCTCTTTTTTCACAGCCTCTTCGGGCTTCTTACCTTTGGGCATTTCCTTCTTCTCTGTACGGGCATGCTTTTTCTTTTCCATTATTTTGCCTCCCGACTTAGATTTTCCCAAACCGGGTTTCAGTCTTATCACTAATAGTTACTACTATATGTAAAAGGTATTTAAATTAATTAAATTTTCCCTGTTTGTCTGAAGAACTTCTCATACTCGAGAGCAGTCTTTTCATAGTCCTGTATGAATTTTTCATAACTCTTTATCATCTTCTGGTCAGTGGGTCTTAGGGTTGGTTCTGATTTTATCTTCTCAATCCTCTCTCTGAACCTCTCGATTATCTTATCACACATCTTTGTTTCGAATTCATAGATATTTCTTACAAGTTTGGATTTCCTTTCTCTCCAGGTAGAGAACAGAATAGAGTCTATCTCAGGTTCAGAACCAGGTTCATAGGACTTTATCTTGATATCCGTGATGAGTTTCTTGAGTTTAAGATTCTCCCTTTTGTTAAGTATAAGTCTTTTCGCTCTCTTCAGGGTAAGGGAATCAAAGTACGCGAAAAGCTCGCCCACTACCTTGAACCTGACCATGACATACCAGAGCATTCCTAGGAAGAACACATAGTAGTTTACGAAAATAACGGAGTCTATCAGAAATTTCTCTATAAATATATTGTAAGACCAAAGAATCAGAGTCATCCCAGACGTTAACACTGTTAATAAAACATGGGATACTATATAGCCAAAAGATTGTATCACCACAAACTTCTTCATCTTCTTTTCCATAAAATATGCGACGTACCAGCTTATTACAGAGTGGAGGATGTAGAACATTATGAAGTATAGATAGTATGGGAATCCGAATATTATCGCTGCTGTGAAGCTGAATATTCCCATGCAGAAATAGTAGTAATGGATTATCTGAAAATACTTAACACCAATATAGATGCCCATATAATTTTATAGGATTTGATAGTTTATCAATAATTCTTTTTACTGAAGAACTTCTCATACTCGAGAGCAGTCTTTTCATAGTCCTGTATGAATTTTTCATAACTCTTTATCATCTTCTGGTCAGTAAGTGTAAGATCTGGTTTTGATCTTATCTTATCAATCCTACCCCTGAACTTCTCAACTATCTTTTCGCACATCTTTGTTTCAAATTCATAGATGTTTCTCTCAATGTTGGACTTTCTTTCCCTCCATGCAGATATCAGAATAGAGTCTATCTCAGGTTCAGAACCGGGTTTATATGATTTTATCTTGATATCTGTGATGAGCTTCCTAAGTCCAAGCTCCTCCCTTTTGTTAAGTATCAGTCGTTTTGCTCTCCTCAGTGTAAGGGAATCAAAGTATTCGAAAAGATTACCCACTACCCCGAACCTGGTCATGACATACCAGAGCAGTCCCAGGAAGAACACGTAGTAGTTTATCTGGATGATGGAGTCTACTAAAAACCTCTCTATCAATACCTGGTAATACCACAAAAGCAGGGTTAATCCCGTTGTTAAGAATGTCAATAAAATATGGGATGCCACATATCCAGAAGATTGAATCACCACGAATTTTCTCATTCTCTCTTCCATGAAATATGCGACGTACCAGCTTATTGCAGAATGGAGGATACAGAATATTATGAAGAACATGGAGTAGGGGAAACCGAACATTATAGCAGCAGTGAAGCTGAATATTCCCATGCAGAAATAGTAGTAATGGATCATCTGGAAATACTCAACACCAATATAGAGGCCCATATAATTTTATAGGATTTATGGTTTATCAATAAAAGCCGTGAACTACAAATCTTCTTCTGATATAACTCTGATTCCATTCTTTTTCAGTAAAGTAGTTGTAATTCCATCCCCTGATATAATCTTTCCAGAAAAGGTTCCATCATAAATTTTTCCGCAACCACAAGACGGGCTTTTTTGTTTAAAAATTGCTTCTTTAATATCAAGTAATCTTGCTAATTTCAAAACCTCTTCTGCACCTTTTTCAAAGTTTTCTGTAACATCTTTCCCTGATTCTGTAATCACTTTACCCTCCTTCTGTTCTGAGAATTCTCTTGGGGTTGACAAACCACCCAGTTGTTCTGGACAAACAGGAATTAGTATTTCCTTTTTGGACAATTCAGCAACCCCTTTATCTAGTTTGTCTTTGCCGTCATATCTACATCTTATTCCCAACAAGCAGGCACTACAGAGTTTCACTACCATAACTTAAATTAACCACCTTTATTAAATAAACTTAAATATATTACGAATACAGTATATAGTTAATAATCACAGAGCGAGTAGTGATAGTATGAAGGTCCCAGTGTACAGCATGAGTGGAAAGGTGAAGGGGAGCTTAAAGGTAGACAAGGCCTTCTCCAACCCTGTGAGAAACGACCTGATTCAGAGGGCAGTCCTGGCAGAGCAGTCAAAGCTCATACAAGCCTACGGAAGCGATCCCCAAGCAGGGAAGAGAACCTCAGCCCACTACCACGGGAGAAGGGGAAGAAGAATGACCATGATGAACAGGGAGCTTGCAAGAATGGCAAGAATACACGGCTCAGGCGGCCTTCACATGAGGGCCAGATTCGTTCCCCAAGCAGTCAAGGGAAGGAAAGCGCACCCTCCGAAGGCAGAGAAGAACTGGGTCATAAAGATAAACAAAAAGGAGAGGATAAAAGCCATGCTCTCTGCTGCGTCAGCCTCCTCGAAGAAGGAAATGGTTGAAAAGAGAGGTCATATCTTGGAAGGAGTGAAACATGTTCCGCTGGTGGTTGAGGACAAGATGCAGGACCTGAAAAAAGTCAAGGAGGTCAAGGAGACCCTAGAAAAGCTAGGCCTTAAAAAAGAACTGGAAAGAGTGAAAGAAAGGAAAGTGAGGGCAGGCAGAGGAACTACGAGGGGAAGGAAGTATAAGGTAAAGAAGGGACCCCTTCTTGTTGTAGGAAAGGACAACGGAATTACAAAGGCTGCAAGAAATCTGTCAGGAGTTGAGATCGTTGAGGCAGACAACCTTAACGTTTCAATGCTTGCTCCTGGGATACAGCCAGGCAGGCTTTGTCTCTGGACTGAATCAGCTGTAAAGAAGATGGAGGGCTTGGGAGATTGATATGAAAGAAAAGAAAGAGGAAAAAGTGAAAGAAGAAGCGAAGGAAACGAAAGAGAGGGATCCCTGGAAGGTCCTGATATATCCACAGCTTGCAGAGAAATCCATGAACATGGTGGAGATTGAGAACAAGCTGGTGTTCATAGTTAATAAGAATGCGAAAAAAGAACAGATAAAAGAGGCCGTTGAAAAACAGTTCAATGTAAGGGTTATCAAGGTGAATGTTGAGGTAACAAGAAAAGGCGAAAAGAAAGCCTACGTAAAACTCCACCCGGATGACTCAGCAGCTGACATTGCCTCCAAGATGGGAATGCTTTAAGGTGATTGCATGGGAAAGAGGATCATACAGCAGAGGAGAGGAAAGGGTTCCCCAACTTACAGGGCACCCCCATACAAGTTCAAACCCAGCCTTGAGTATAAGGACCAGTCTGGAAGGGTTGTGAACATAGTGAATGACAAGATGAGGAATTCCCCATTGGCAGAGGTTGAATATTCGGACAGGAGCAGGGGCTACTTAATTGCTCCAGAGGGAATAAGGGTTGGGGATTCGATTAAGAATATCATTTTACCGCTTTCCCAGGTAACAGAGGGAATGCAGATATCAGCAATAGAAACCTATCCGAACTCAGGACCAAAGCTCTGCAGGACACCAGGGTCCTTTGCCACCATGGTTTCAAGGGGAAAGAAGGAATGCATAATACAGCTTCCATCCAAGAAAAAGAAAAAACTGAATCCGAACTGCAGGGTTATTGTAGGAATTCCTGCAGGAGAAGGGAGAAGGGAGAAACCGTTTGTAAAGGCAGGAAAGAAGTGGATTGTAATGCATGCAAGGGGAAAGCTCTACCCCAGAACATCAGGGGTAGCAATGAATGTTGTTGACCACCCTTTCGGGGGCGGATACACAGGTCTCGGAAAGCACAAGACAGTCTCAAGACACGCCCCACCGGGAAAGAAGGTAGGTTCGATATCACCAAGGAGAACCGGTAAAAAGAAGTAGGAGATAGTATGGCTAAGTTTGAGATGAGGGGAAAAAGCTTGGAGGAAATAAAGGGAATGGATATGGAGGAATTCAGAAATATCATTAGAGCTAGAGAGAGAAGGGTCTTGAAGAGGGGCTTTACCGAAGACCAGAAAAAGCTGCTCAAGAAGATAAAGAGGGATCCCAAGAAGTTCCACAGAACGAAATGCAGGGACATGGTTATAATACCCGAAATGCTTGGCATCAAGATAGGGGTTTACAACGGAAAGGAGTACATTACAATGGAGATAAAACCTGAAATGATAGGACACAGGCTGGGCGAATTCGCATTGACAAGAAAAAGCGTCAAGCACTCTGCGCCAGGTTTCGGTGCAACNNAGGATAAGTGGTATGAGTTTAGAAAAGGGAAGGAGATTCCTCATGAACCTCCTGATACAGAAGGAGAGCATTGGAGGGAAATACTACACTAACGTTACGAAAGAACTCCTTAACCTTCTGAGGTTTGCAGAGGGCAATGCAGAGTTCAAGGGGCTGGACCCTGGAAAACTCATGATTCATGCTTCTGCTCACACCGGATTTACGTTCTACAGACCCAGAAACTGGAAGAGGAGGATGGAAAAGAGAAAGATCACGAACATTCAACTCGTGCTGGAGGAGAGATGATATGATCAAGGACTACTTTGTAAAGCAGGGAATAAAGGAAGTGGAGATAGAGAAGTTCATAAGGACCCAGTTCCCTTACGGTGATTACTCCAAGGCAGAACTGCAGAGAACACCGCTCGGTATAAAGATTATAATATACACAAACAAGCCTGGAAGGATCATAGGTCGCGGTGGTAAAAACATAAACGAGATAACAGAGATGATAAAGAAAAATTTCGGACTTGAGAACCCACAGATCGATGTCAAAGCAGTGAGGAACCCGAACCTGGATCCGAGGATAGTTGCTAAACAGATAGCCTCCGCTCTCGAGAGGGGGTACAACTACAAGAAGATAGGAAACCTCTCTATGAAGAGGGTTATGGAGGCAGGGGCTATAGGAGTGGAGATAATCATATCCGGAAGACTTGGTGGCGGTGGAGGAAAAAGCATGACAGGAAAATTCACTGATGGTTATCTTAAGCACTGCGGGCAGCCCGCGAAAGACTTGGTGGATTACGGTTTTGAGGAGGCCAACACAAAACCTGGGAAGATAGGGATCAAGGTCAGGATAATGAGAGAATTCATGGACATCTCAGGCGAAATAAGGGAAACTCTGGAATCGGAAGAGGAGATAGAGAAGCCGAGAGAGGAGAAACCGAAAAAGAAGGTAAAGCCTGCGAAAAAACCCTCAAATAAACCCAAAACCGAAAAGAAGCCTGCCAGAAAACCAGAAAAGAAAACCAAGGCCAAAAAGAAGGTGAAAACCTCCAAAAAGAAAACCACAACCAGAGCTAAGACCCAAAAGAAGGCAAAAAAGAAGTGAAATTTTGAGATAAATTTAAATATAACCTATAAAATATAAATCAAGCTTATGGCTATTCTAAGACCCAAGGATATAAGGAAACTCAGTGAAAAGGAACTGGAAAAGAAGCTAGATGAGCTGAGGTTGGAGCTTGCCAAGGAAAAGGCAAACATATCCATAGGAGCTTCTGTTACTTCTCCAGGTAGGATAAGGGAGATAAAAAAGACCATAGCAAGAATTCAGACAATAAAGAAGGAGAAACCCAAAGGAGGAAGTTAGGTAATGGATAAGATATGTGATAAGTGTGGGTTGCCTGAGTCTCTTTGTGTTTGTGAGACTATCGCGAAAGAAAAGGAAAAAATAAGGGTACTAACCATAAAGAGAAGATACGGAAAGATCATAACCCTGGTTGAGGGTATAGGGAAAGATGCAGACCCCAAATCAGTTCTTAAGGAATTGAAAACCAAACTGGCATGTGGTGGTACGATAAAGGAAAACACAATAGAGCTACAGGGCAATCATAAACAAAGGGTAAGGGACATCCTTGTGAAGCTTGGATTCCCAGAGGATCAGATTGAGATTACATAAACCCGCGCGAATAGCGTAAGACGACTAGACAGATTAGATAAAGTCGTCATTCGAGACTGATGATGATAACCCCAGAGAATCTTGTAAGGCACGAACTGGTAGGTCTATTTGTAAAGATAACAAAATCCACAGACCCGAGCAATGTAGGGATAGAGGGCAGGATTGTGGACGAAACCCGCAACACCCTAACAATTGAAACAAAGAAGGGAAAAAAGAGTTTCATAAAGGAAAAATGTACCTTTTCTTTTCTTCTCCCGACCAGGGAAAGGGTCAACGTTGATGGGAGGGTTTTGATTGCAAGACCTGAGGACAGAATAAAAAAGAAGTTCAAGAAGTGGTGAAAACACTTACATTTAAAAACTCATG
>JABAOH010055477.1_pt1 | contig 11306 bp, 13 predicted proteins | sample 7062181 | NCBI WGS metagenome assembly JABAOH01 (sample SAMN14538630, study PRJNA623070) | marine sediment metagenome | biome: marine biome [ENVO:00000428]; feature: marine pelagic biome [ENVO:01000023]; material: deep marine sediment [ENVO:00002113]; isolation source: pool of 5 deep marine... | reverse complement strand
CCAAAATAATTCACGGTAACCATTTAATGGCTGAAAAATGTGCGTTCCTTCATAGCGCGCGGCACATGCAATAAAACAAGGATTTAAACCAAGGTTTGGATCTATTCCCTTTTTTGAAGCCTTCTTTCTTCTTGGCATATGTGACTGTATGGGACATTTATCCTTAAATTATTAATGCAACTTGAAAAAATAATGATCTAAGAAGGAGAAAGGAGGTGTTAGTCATAAGTAAAATCTTGGTAAGGGTTGTTGGAGGTAAATGTCAAGGTGGATACCATAAGATAGGAGACATCTTTGAAATAGACTACGAGGATCCACTGACGCCTCAGGGAATGTGCATTGATGCCTTTGCCTCAATACTTCCCTACGTTATGGTTCTCTCATGTGATGGTGAATTCTCTTGGGAAGAAACAAAAACTAAGATAAGGGTTCATTGCTCTGACCCGAAAGGCATCGTCTTAGAGATCGAGAAAAAGTAAAACATCTTAATTAGTACTGACACGATCTGTTTCAAGACATGATCTGACTTTAGTGCTAAGATGCAATATGTATGCATTTCCACTTTTCAATAATTCAAAAGGAATTAATGGACGTACTAATATTAGTATTTGAGGAAAACAAGATGTTGAAAGTGAAAAAATCGTTCAAGGAAGATTGGACGTCAGTTCTTTTTCTCGTAATTTCGAGTACGGGTTTTGTTGTAGCGATACTTGATTTTATTTTTCTGCAAAACCTAACTGTTCAAGTTTTTGCTCTTGTTGGTTTATGTTTGCTGTTATTCGGGGGATATTTGCGTATGAAGGCACGGTTGGAACTCAAGAAGAAAGCGGGGTTTAGCAGTCTTGCTTCAACATCAAGACTTCAAATTGTAGAAAGTCATCAGTTGGTCAAAGATGGACTTTACAAACACGTTAGACATCCACTATACTTAGGGGAAACATTAAGGAATTTTGGTTTTGTCCTAATTTTTTCAAGTATTTATGGGGTATTATTCATAGCGGTGGGGACAATTTTCCTCCTCTTCCGCATAAGGATCGAAGAAAAAATGCTTATTGAGGCATTTGGCGAGGATTACAAAGAATACCAAAGAAATACGAAGAGTTTAATACCTTACATCTACTAATGGATTCTAATAGGTTGCATACACATTTTTCCTTAAATTATTAATGCAACCTAAAATGAAATAATAGTTATCAAGAAAGGAAAAAGATGTGTTGAAAAAGATGCACTCGCAAAGGGTTGTTGTAACCTTTATACTTCTGGTTGTGTTTGCAGGCACAAATTTTGGATCTTGCCAATCCGTTACTGCCAATGTAGTAGTTCATGATGCGAAGCTTGAAGTTGTGGTTTTCTCGACCAGTGTCGCCAACCAATATCAGAATGTGACATATGAAGGGGAGCTATTAGTTAATGGCAACAAGACGTTTACTATCCAAGATTCAGAATTTTACATGATCGGTAAAATTACTGTGCAAGACACTTCAACATTAATTATTCAGAATTCAAAGTTCACCGCGATGCCAATATATCGTGACAGTATTGTATTGAAAGATCAAGCTAATCTAATCGTAACCAACACCACGATGATCTCTAAGTCTCAAACAAGCTTTCGATGCAAGTTACATGTCTATAATGATGCTGAGGTAAACATAACTCACTCAGCATTGGAAAAACGATGGGAGATAGTGGCGTATAATAGCTCCGTGATTAATGTGAATAATACAACCACGCAAATGATTTTTTATGGCGCAGACACTGCAAGCCTCAATGGGGTAATAACCTATGACACTTCTACAGCTGAGATAGAAAACTCAACTATAGAGAGCATCTTTGTTTCGGACAACTCTACGGTTTCCATAAGGAATTCGGTTGTGAAACAAGTGCGAATGGAGGGCAGGAGAAGCGGGAGCGCACACGCAGACAATGCAACTGTGGATATCATATGTTCTACCGTCGAGTATATTAACGCGATGAAAGGTATGCCCATACTTTATGTTGAGGATTCAACAGTAACGTGGCGTGCTAACTTTCTTGCCAGTTCTTCTGTTCAGTTTACACGTAGTTCAATAGCTGAGCTCATTGCTCAGAAGAACACAAACATCATACTCATTGATTGTTATGCCGAAAGCATAGAGACACGTAACAATTCCAACGTCTTTGTCGGTTGGCATCTACCCTTGTTTGGGCTTGTAACTATGCACTACACATTGGTTCCTATCGTACAGACGATCATTACAATAGCTATCGTTGTGATGATAATTGCCGTTTTGGTGTTCTTATACAGAAAAAGAGCAAGGCGAGTTCAGAGAGAATACGATTATCAACCAAGATGAAGTAAACACTACTCAACTTCGTTTTATTAATTATGAGAAAAATCTCTTCCTTAAATTATTAATTGCACTTGAAATGATAGAGGAGAGTAGAAGGTGATAAAATGAGTGAATCAACTTTAACCATTAAGAAGGTAATCCCAATAATCGGTGTAGCTTGGATTCTGTCCCTGGTTACTACCCTAGCTTTTGTTTACTTTGCACCAAACATTATACCTAGAACTTGGCATGAGGTAGCAAAATTTTCGGGAACCTTTCAAGAGTTAGAACGCGAGACAACAGACAGTTTCCGTATCTCGAGTGACCAATGGCGAATATACTGGTCTGTTGAGTGCAAAGAACCCCCGCCTGAAGATGTAGAGTTTCGATTGTTCGTGCTTGGTTCATCAAAGCGTGATGGTTTTGTGTTACGAAGGCTGACATTGACAGATTTTAGGGGGTCTATAGGACACGGTGTGGAGTGGCTTACCGCTGAATGGGGAACTGAATACATCACAGGCTCAGGTGAGTTCTCTTTATGGCTTGTTGGCGCTAGATTAGATTGGGAAATAATTGTTGAGGCATATTACTGAAAAACAGAATTTCAAGCAAGATGAAATAGACACTAAAGGCTTATGCTGTTGGAAGTAAGAGGACAAAACATGAGGTTGAAATGTAGATGTAAGAAATGTGGATATGTATATGAGCTTGTTGTCATCTATCCTGTACCTACATCTTGTCCGAGATGTGGAGCAAGTGAACCAGAAATTTTGGAGCAGTCTCTATAGAACGTTTCTCCTTAAATTATTAATGATAGGAAAAATCCTATATTAATAAATTCGAGCAAGAAATGAAAGAACTAATAGAATTTGGAAAGAAACATCAGAGTTAGATATACGTAACAGAAAAAAGGGAAACCGTTAATTCGAACGTTATGTCCTTAGGATAATGAGGGGAAAGAAAATTGACTATGGACCAGATATTTCTAAGTTGGAGAGATTTTTTCAAGTTTTTGTTAGAGATGGTTAGCTTTGTATTTGCAATTGGTCCATTGATAGTATTTCTACGAACTAACAGTTTTGCAGATACGGTGTTGGCTACTTTAGTTTTTTTACCGCTATTAGTCATCTCGCTTGTCACAATACGGATTGTCGAGAAAAAAATGTATGAAATACTAAGAGGGATAAGAAGTGGAAAAATTTGGCTCAAGCGTCGGTGAACTCCCAGATACATGCTGTCATGAGTTAACATGTATTTAGAACATTTTTCCTTAAATTTTTAAGCACACACACTTAGGTGATAACTATTAAATGTCAAAAAGAGATAATTAGGATTGATAGTAAAGGAGGGATGATGTTCTATGTCATTAGAAGAGAATAAGGCTATTATTCGTAAGGGGATTGAAGCAGCTAACAAGCGAAACCTAGCCATGTTAGACGAGGTAATAGTACCCGACTTTGTTGACAATTTCCTTCAAGTACGGAGTCTGGAAAGTTTCAAAGAATTTTTGACTGAATTATTCAAGGGCTTTCCAGATTTCCATATTACTATTGAAGATATTGTCGCTGAAGGGGACAAGGTGTGTGTTTATGTCACAGAGACGATGACACACACGGGCGAGTTTGAGGGTATTGCTCCAACTGGAAAGAAGATTACCTACCCGTCCATTTGGATAATTCGAATAGTTGATGGCAAGATGGTAGAGAGAGAAGGAATCGGTAACGACTTGGATTACTACAAACAACTAGGTGTTATCGAATACACGGAAAAAGGAAAGAAACTCTTTCCAGAGGATGCCAAGTAACTGGCTTCAACCTACATTTCAGCAATCCACATGTCTATCGAGTAAGTGGCAAAGCATTGTATACGAATATCAACCAAGATGAAGTAAACACTACTCAACATTTCGTAGAGTATATCCTTTTTCTAAAAGGGATATACTTTAGAAAACCCCTTTGAATTTCTACTTGATATGCCCTACTGACAGCCAACTCAATCCTACCATTTGCACCTTTGACTGTCTTTTTTTTCTGAGGTGCAAATGCAGTAGAACTGCACACCGCAGTGTGCCACTCTACGCTGAAGCCTGCTCTCTACAATCAGCTCAGGCTTCAGCTAAGCACGAAGTGCTTTTTTTTGTGTGTGCGTTAAATTTTAATCTTTTTCTTCTTCTTCTTCTCCCCCCTCCCCCTCTCTCAATTCATAAAAAAATACACACATAACCCCCCCTACATCACATAGATGTAAATACACAAAGACACACAAACAGACCTGTAAAAAAGCTATCTAAAAACACTTGTAATAAACTAACTGCATGGATAGAGAAAATCCAATCAAGAGGATATCGACTCTGCACGTCTAAAAACTTTTGCGTAAGAAAAAACAAACAGCCCAAGGAAAAAAGCCCAAAGTGCAATCTGACCAATCGCAAAGGTCTTGGCTAGAGATATTGACATCACAGCCCACTGTGGGTCATAGTTGACGAGCGCCCCGCTTGTTGAAATATTACTATAGGGACTGACTTGCAATAAGAGCAGAAGAATTGAAATCATCGGAAAAAAAGCTAAGAATGACTTAGACCTGTCGTCCTCGCTCACTGGTTTTTCCAGCACATAGATTGAAAAGAAAGACGTCAACATGCCCAGCAAAGCTGTAGCAAATAGAAGAAGAAGCATGTTTTCTTCGATATAATAAAGAGTATGACCCAGCAAATTTAGATCAACCCCATTTTTTTCTGCATTAAGAACAAGCAAGAAGAGTGAACAGGACCCGAATAAGAGCGCTACCAACAACCCACAGATGCTTACACCACATATAATTGATAAGGTACTGGTAATTTTCAACAAAGTCACCAATGACTATGACATTACTAAGAAAAATCCAGAATTTATGCTTAACGTCTTGCATGCATGCATTCATTAATTCGATTGATCTGGGATTTCATCACGCAGTAACTTTTCTTATCAACTCATGAGAACTGCAGGCGTGCATTCACTGAATCCAAAACTAGGAAATAACAGCTCAATTTGAGTATGTTTTCTTTGATAAATATCACTAATATAGGGGAAACTTTTTATACCCTATAACAAGATAGCTACGGTCTTCAGAGATAGAATGGAGTTAAAGAACGTGTACAAAGAATTTCGAGGTAAAGCTATACGAGATCGGTCAAAATTCCTACTTGCATTTGGACTATTGATACTGGGACTAGCTTTTGCTGGAGCATTACTGGCCAGAACAACTTGGGCTGAACAAACTCCTTCAAGTATGACGTTTTCTTTAGGAATCTCAGACGATGACGATGCAGACAAGAATGGAGCCTCTCTTCTAACCCTCAAATTTGAAACAGGCACCCCAAGCGCAACATTGATCGTCGCAAAAAACGGGACTCCAACAATCGACGGTCAAGATGGTGACGCTGGATGGGGTTCAGCCTCAACAGTTGCGTTATCCGCAGCTGGTGCTGGAGGCGGTCCCTCACAGGCAACAGTCAAATCTGCCTATGACAGCGAAAACATCTATTTCCTCGTGACATGGACGGATCCAACAGGGACGGAGAGCATCCACAAGAAGATGTGGACGTACAATGCTACTAGTGATACATGGAGTCAGTCAGGAAACGAGGACAGAGTCTACTTCTTGTGGAACATTAATGCGCCAGACTTTGAAAACGGCTGCGCCATTTATTGCCATGTTGGAGTGCCTGCATGGGAGAATTCGACACAGATGGGAACGAATGAGGAGGGAACCACAATTGACGTCTGGCATTGGAAGGCGGCACGAACACACCCAGTGAATAATGCAGAAGACAAGTATTGGGTAGATCTCACAGAAGCTACAGAAATAATTTACGAAGGCGGGATCGAACTGAGGACTCGCTTACCCGACTTGGGTGGAGGGTTCACCAGTGATAACAAAGAAGGAAGTCTACCAAAATATATGGATCCCTCGGATCCAGCAGCAAACGCCGACTTTCTAATCCAAGGAAACACCATAGACTTTGATCCTAACGCAACTTGGACGGATGGTGACACAATTCCAGGTTATGTAGTGAAGGAAGGAACTGGAAGCAGAGCCGATGTTGAGGCTGTTGGAGTATACTCGAATGGCGTTTGGACAGTTGAATTCAAAAGGGCCTTGCACACAGGCAACCCTGACGATGTCAGTTTCGCACCTCTATACGCAAATGTCCTTGAAGGTGAAGTCAGCGATCAGCAAGGTACTATATCAACCTTGGAAGGACAAGTGACCAACTTGGAAGAGCAAGTGACAGACTTGGAAGGAAGAGTATCTAGCATCGAATCAACAAACTACGTATACTTGGTCGGCGGAATAATTGGCGGTCTAGTTGTAGGGGTAATCATCGTATACGTCATAAAGAAGTAGTCCAAAAATACCCTCAAATTCTCCTTTTTTTGCCTGCGCACAGTGAGTAGTTGATTACTACTTGGTTTCTGTGCTGCCTTTTAAGTCTAGGAGGCAGACTTGTGCGTGTCCTTTGGCCTTTACCTCCCGGTATATTTTCTTCACGTGTGTGTGGGGTTAAATTTTAACCTTTTTCTTCTTCTTTCTTTCTCTCTCCCTCTCACCCTCCTCTCTTCCTTCGCCTTCCTTCGCCCTCGCGCCCTTTAAAAATACATTAAACATGCATAACACTTTGTTACAGTTATGATGTTGTATTCTCTCAAATTCCTTTGTAGGAAATCGACACATGTAAATGAATAGGGTATGCTTGTTGTCAGAAGATTGGAAATTTCTGTTTGAAAGAGTGAAAAAGACAGTAGAGACTTTCAACGAATTGACTGGAAAGTGCGAGACTACACTCAGGACTATGTGGCTGATAGAAGATGAAATAATGAAATTGGCAAAAGAAAGAGGTAAGGTTCTTACAGCTCAAAAAACATTTGTCTTAGCCTATTTCAGGAGAAACACAATCTATTTGCAAGCTTCATACGTCATTAGCGCTATGGCTTTTTCCTCGCCCAGTGTGAATGTTCAAAGAACCGTATATGAGACTATTCTCCGAGGTTACCTTTTCATAATTATCCCCGCAGAAGCACGTCTTTATTATGATAATCTGGGGACTGTAAAAGAAGAGGATTTCTTAAAAAGTAGAAGATTCTATGCACATACACAAAATGAGCTAATCAGGATATGTCGCCCTCTGGCGAGGGCAAGGGGGGTTGGTTGGATAGAATTTCTATTTCTTTAAAAAAGCGTGGGTGGGTGCGCGCGTTCCTTCGTCCGGATGTTTGTGCTTGCCCGCGTTCTTTCCAACACTCACTGGCCGGCTGTAACTGCCCGGAAGTGCGCGCTTTTATCACCAGTTTGGCGCAGGCAACCCGTGTGGGTTGTGTCCCAAATGCAGGTAGCCTAGGCACCAACCATGATTTACGCTCTTGGGAAATCCTTCCACGAAACCTTGTCCTGGTGGGTCACAAAGAGGATCGAACAAAGCCTGATTCCCTGGCGTAAGGGGATCATCATCGGTCTGACACAGAGGGCAACCGCAATAGCCGAGTTGCCAAGGGCGTCCCTGCGCAAACTCTGATGCGTTTTCGCTCCCCGCTGAAACTGTGCCTATTGCCAGAAACATCGCTAAGATTGCGAAGGTGGCTATCATGGGTATCTTTCTCAATGGTCTATAACCTCCTTTCTCATCTCTCTTCAATTTCTCTCATTTTTATAATATTAAGGGAAATAAAAGTCTTGCTCATTTTCTTTCTCCCTTTTTCACTGATTCATAAACGCATGCATGCATTGAGAAAAAACCTTGGATTTAAGGAGAAATATTCCATGGATGATGTGTCCGATAAAGACATCATGCATAAAACTAGCTTATATGTGCATCAAACGCCTACTCTTAAATTTGGCAAAAAGTCCGAAAACTACAACCGAGCTTTCAGAGAATGTGAACGAATGAAGGATGTATGCATCTAAAGTCAAAAGGAGATATGAACCGAGGAACAGATAATTTTTGATTCTTTGTGCTTCTGTTGCTAGATAGTCTGCTTGTTCATTCGTTAATGTTTTCTCTCTTAGCATCTCAACTCTATTAATGAAGGCAGTTAGTTTTCGTATTGCTCCATCCTCTTTTCCCATATCTAACATGTGAATAGCTACTTTCAATTTAGCTTTTAAACTGTTTTCAGTTCCCTTACTCAAATTCCAAGTTTCAATGATTTCAATCAATTCTTGTGTTGCTTCCACTGGGCTTGGTGGTTTAGGGCTCCAAAGATTGGTAGCAATGATTTGAAGTGACGATAAGTAATATGTTGTATAATTTCTCGTTTTGTCCATAACAATGGTCTCAAACATAGACTCGGTTAAGAACCCAGTTGCTCTATCCCAATAGATGTGGATGGAGCTGTTCTCTTCGTAGGAATCATGGTGTACAGACGCCTCTATACAATAATGGTTCGTTTCTCTGATTACATCCAAATACCTGCGGGGAATTGTTTCATTGATTCTGATTTCACTCCAGTGGTCAGGATATATAATATCGTCTGCAGTAAGATTTGCTCCGATAAGAAACACTGGAATGCCTTCACCAGTATTTACATCAATGAATCTTTCTATAGTTTCTTCGATGCCATCTTTGTAGTAAGTCGTAAATCGAAAAGTTACATTTGTTTCATGAACATGTTGAACAAAAAATCTGAATTGTTCTATTTCAAAGACTTCAGAAGGTGGTCGTGGTAAGGGTGGCTCTGGGTCGTTGGTGCTGTAGGTATAATTTACCTGATATAACGTCCAGTCGCCAACCTTAACTCCAACTTTTCTTTCCGCTGGGGCACTCCAAGGCTCCATGAATGGATAATTGTCCTGATTGCTTTCATCAATAATATATGCTGTGTCTCCTATCCCATCACTGCCTGTCTCGTTCTGGTAAGGACCACTGTATAGGTCGGTTCCAGAATAATCACTCCAATAGTTACCACCCGAAGGATAATCATCATCCCACATGTTGGGTGTAGAATAGCAAGTGACTTGATATGTATTGTCTAGGAAGTTGTTGTGATAGATGACATTCATATTGTCGTTTTTATGACCCATGTATATGCCTGTAAAGCATTTGTTCAGAGTATTGCCAATGACGCTGTTGTTTTGAGAGCCCATCAAATCTATACCATCCCACTCACAGTCTGCTATGTAGTTGTTCAGCATGTGGTTGTGGTTTGAATTGTCTTCTATTCTTATTCCGTTTCTATTGTTCAGAATGGTATTGGAAGAAATCATGTTATGGCTGCTATAGTATTTCAGAAGAATGCCATTCCAGTTGTTTGCTGTTATGATGTTTTCAGAAACCGTATTGTTGTATGACTTGTAATCGATTTCGATGCCATTCTCGTTGTTTGCTGTTATGATGTTTTCAGAAATGCCGTTGTTAGAAGAATAATATATAAAGATGCCGTCTATGTTGTTTGCTGTTATGTTGTTTCCAGAAATGCTGTTATTAAAAGAATTAGTAACTCCGATGCCATGCCTGTCGGTTGCTGTTATGATGTTTGCCGAAATGCTGTTGGAAGTAGATTTAGTAAGCCTGATGCCAATCCAGTTGTTTGTTATGTTGTTTCCAGAAATAGTGTTGTTAAAAGAACCGTCTAGAAAGATACCGTAATCGTATGTTTTGATTTCCATTTTCTTAATTGTTACGTTGCTTCTTCCTGAAAGATATATTCCTTTGGAATTAGTAGCTCCTGTTCCTTGAAGGGTGTAGCCTGCCCCATCAACCACAATGTTATCTCTCTCCACAACAATTGAATCATAAATGTTGTCAGTGAAGGTGTAGGTGACATTGTCAACGCTTGAGATAGGTGCTGTCTCAGGGTCAACGCTTCCATCAGCCTTAATGTAAATGGTTCCATTTGCTCTAACCTGTTGAATGTTAAACGTCAGTGTTAACGTGCTTACGAGAAGCAGTGTCAGCATTATTCCAGAGATCAGTATCTTCTTCAATTATTTTCTTTCTCCTTCCCCAATTACGTACGTTTCATGGTCCAAAAGAAAATGAACTCAACACAGTTAAACAATTAGCTATAATCATCATTTTAATCTTTTGGAACAATCTACTGGAAGTACAAAGATATAAAACATAGATATGGTAACATCGACGATTCCCATACCAATAGAACACGCTTAACCTTGGGAATGCTTTTCTTCCATTTCTTTTTGAAAGCTACATCAAGATTAACGAAAAAACCTCGTAGATAACCGTAGGCGATTATGTAAGCTGAGCTCTCTTTCAAGCCTTTTTCAATCTGAAGCCATTTGAAAAAACCGTCGATTCGTTGCTGGGTTTTCTTCACATCCGTTTTTGCTTCTTTCACCAATTCATCAATTGTTTTATCTTTAACAAATTCCCTTACAAACCGATTCAACGTGGTGATATAGCTGCCTTTTGTGCTCTCTGCTAAGTCTTGCAAGATATCTTTGACAACCTCAGATTCTTCAACTTCCATTTGTTTACCCAATAATATAACTGAGAATTGTACTATTTATTAATATCGGAAAAATCCTATCCTTAAATTATTAATGCAACTTGAAATGGAATAATAGGATATGAAGAAGTTACAGTTTGTTAAAATCAAGTGTCAATGTGGTCATGTAAATCTTGTTCCAGTAACTAAGACCTTCCATGTCTATGAGAACGTTAAATGTGAGAAATGTGGAAAAGTTATAGCAGAACCAAAACAAACCAATAGACTTCTGGAAAGCATAGAAGATATACGATGACTAGCCTATTTGAATACGGGTTACAGAATTGCAAATTAGAACAGTTGCATCTATTCTAGCATGGTTCGCAGTAGCACTACTTATTCTAAACATGTTCTTAAGGTCAGAATGGATATGGTTGATGTCCATTGCTATAGCCATATTAGCGATTATAGTTTATTTCATTCCTCGACTAAGGAAATGATCCAAAACATTTCATCTTAAATTATTAATGCAACTTCAAATAATATAATCGTGGGGTGAGAGATGTTGTCTCATAAG
>JABAOH010122410.1_pt2 | contig 11309 bp, 8 predicted proteins | sample 7062181 | NCBI WGS metagenome assembly JABAOH01 (sample SAMN14538630, study PRJNA623070) | marine sediment metagenome | biome: marine biome [ENVO:00000428]; feature: marine pelagic biome [ENVO:01000023]; material: deep marine sediment [ENVO:00002113]; isolation source: pool of 5 deep marine... | reverse complement strand
CGCTGGTCGGCGTTGTCGGCGCGCAGGCGCAGCCGGTACTCGGCGCGCGACGTGAACATCCGGTAGGGCTCGGTCACGCCCCGGGTCACCAGGTCGTCGATCATGACGCCGATATAGGCGTCGGCGCGGTCGAGCCGGAAATCGCCGCCGCCGGCGGCCGCCCGGGCCGCGTTGACGCCGGCGACCAGGCCCTGGGCGGCGGCCTCCTCGTAGCCCGTCGTGCCGTTGATCTGGCCGGCGAAATAGAGGCCCGGGATGCGCCGGGTTTCCAGCGTCGGCCGCAGCTCGCGCGGGTCCACGTAATCGTATTCGATGGCGTAGCCGGGCCGGATCATGCGGGCGCGCTCGAGGCCCGGGATGGTCCCCAGCAAGGCGCGTTGGGCTTCCTCCGGCAGCGCCGTCGAGATGCCGTTCGGGTAGACGGTATCGTCGTCCAGCCCCTCGGGCTCGAGGAAGATCTGGTGGCGCTCGCGGTCGGCGAAGCGGACCACCTTGTCCTCGATCGACGGGCAGTAGCGGGGCCCCGGCCCCTCGATGCGTCCGGCATGGACCGCCGTGCGGTGCAGGTTGGCGCGGACGATGTCGTGCGACGCCGGCGTCGTTCCGGTGATGTGGCAGACCGTCTGCGGGACCGTGATGCGCGCCGTCAGGGCCGAGAACGGCACCGGCGGATCGTCGCCGTGCTGCACCTCGAGCCCGTCCCAGTCGATGGTGCGGCCGTCGAGTCGCGGCGGCGTCCCGGTCTTGAGGCGCCCGAGCGCGAACCCGAAGCGCTGCAGCGTCGCGGACAGGCCGTAGGACGCGGCATCGCCGACGCGGCCGGCCGCCGTCGTGCGCTCGCCGACATGGATGACGCCGCGCAGGAAGGTGCCGGTGGTCAGCACCACCCGCGGGGCCGCAAATTCGCGCCCGTCGGCGGTGGCGACGCCGCGGATCCGGCCCGCGTCGTCGAGACGCACATCCTCGACGGCGGCCGCAAGGATCTCGAGATTGTCCTGCGCCTCGAGGGCCTTTCGCATGTGCGTGCGGTACAGCGCGCGGTCCGCCTGGGCACGCGGACCCCAGACGGCCGGGCCCTTGCTCCGGTTGAGCATGCGGAACTGGATCCCGGCGCGGTCGATGACGCGGCCCATGACGCCGTCGAGCGCGTCGATCTCGCGCACCAGGTGGCCCTTGCCGAGCCCGCCGATCGCCGGGTTGCACGACATCTCGCCGATCGTCTCGAGCCGGTGGGTGACCAGCAGCGTGCGCGCGCCGACGCGTGCCGACGCGGCGGCCGCCTCGCAGCCCGCGTGGCCCCCGCCGACCACGATGACGTCCCAAGCATGTCTCCGATCGTCGCCCATGGTCCGAGTAGATAGGCGCCGAGACGGCTGCTGTCAAAGGGTTGGGCGCGCCGGGGCCGATGACGGCGTTTCACGTGAAACACGCGGCCGCGTGCTATTTGCCGATGCAGAAATCCCTGAAGATGACGTCGAGCAGGTCCTCGACGTCGACGCGGCCGGTGATCCGGCCCAGCGCCCGCGCGGCAAGCCGCAGATCCTCCGCCGCCAGCTCGGGCAGCGTCGCGTCCTGCGCGCGCTCCAGCGCCGAACGGCACTGCCCCAGCGCCTCGCGGTGCCGGGCCCGCGTGATCGCCGCCTGCCCGCTCAGCCCGATTCGCGCGCGTACCGCCGCTTCGAGCCGATCGAGAAAGGCCTCGATCCCGGCGCCGGTGGTCGCCGAGGTTGGGCAGACTGCAAGACAGGGCGACTCGACTTGCACCGCCGGCGGCCCGAGGTCGCACTTGTTCAGGGCAACCAGCGCCGAGCCATCGATCAGGTCGGCCGCAGCGGCGGCGCTGCCGGGATCGCCGCCGTCCAGCACGACGATCCGCAAATCCGCGGCCTCGGCCCGCCGGCGGGCGCGGCGCACGCCCTCCGCCTCGATGGCGCCCTCGGCCGCGCGAAGCCCTGCGGTATCGGCGAGAACCACCGGGTAGCCGCCGAGATCCATGGCCACCTCGATGACGTCGCGGGTGGTGCCGGCGGTTTCCGAGACGATCGCCGCATCGCGCCGGGCGAGGCGGTTCAGGAGGCTCGACTTGCCCGCGTTCGGCGGCCCGACGATGGCGATGTCGAGCCCGGCCCGGAGCCGTTCGCCCCGGCGCCCGTCATCGAGGTGGCGCGACAGTTCTCCGGCCAGGGACGACAGCTCGTCGTTCAGCGCCGCCACGACCTCCTGCGGGATCTCCTCGTCGGGAAAGTCGATATAGGCCTCGAGATGGGCGAGGCTGCGGATCAGCCGTTCGCGCCAGCCGTCATAGAGCCGGGCCAGCTTGCCTTCCGCCTGGCGCAAGGCCTGGCGGCGCTGCGCCTCGGTTTCGGCGGCGACGAGGTCGGCCACGCCCTCTGCCGCGGTCAGGTCCATCTTGCCGTTGAGAAAGGCGCGTCGGGTGAATTCGCCGGGCTCGGCCATGCGCAGGCCGGCCACCGTCCCCAGCGCCTCGAGCAGGGCGGCGATGACGGCCGGCCCGCCGTGGATATGGAACTCCGCCACATCCTCGCCGGTATAGCTGTGCGGTGCTGGAAACCATAGCACGAGCCCGTCATCGATCGGCTCTCCGCTGTCCGGATGTGCAAGCCGGGCACGAACCGCATGCCGCGGTGCCGGCAAAGACGTGCGCCCCGTCAACCGCTGCAGCGCGGGACCGGCGGCTTCGCCCGACAGGCGGACCACCGCGACCCCCGCCGGCGCCGCGCCGCTTGACAATGCATAGATGGTCCGCGTCATCCCGTGCCCGTCCGTGCCGCTCGCGCGGAATTTGCCGGTGACTTCCGGCCGTCCCGCCGCTAATTGTGGGTTCGCTCTTGTTCGCCGGCGATTTTGCCCCAATGTCCCTGCAAGCCGCCACTATCTTCCTCGGCACCGACGAAGCGAGCCTGTCATGACGGAAAACCTGCTGGCCGGGGAGACCAGTCCCTACCTTTTGCAGCACAAGGACAACCCGGTCCACTGGATGCCCTGGGGTGACGAGGCTTTCGCGCGGGCCCGCGCGCAGAACAAGCCGGTCCTGCTGTCGGTCGGCTACGCCGCCTGTCACTGGTGCCACGTGATGGCGCATGAGAGCTTCGAGAAGCCGGAAATCGCGGCCCTGATGAACGAACTGTTCGTCAATATCAAGGTCGACCGCGAGGAACGCCCCGACATCGACGCGATCTACCAGACATCGCTTGCGATGCTCGGCGAACAGGGCGGCTGGCCGCTCACCATGTTCCTCACGCCGGACGCCGAGCCGTTCTGGGGCGGCACCTATTTCCCGCCGGAGCCGCGATTCGGCCGCCCCGGATTTCCTGAGGTCCTGCGCGGCATCGCCTCGGTCTACGTCAACAACCCCGAACGCGTCGGCCAGAATGCGCAAGCGCTGCGCAGCGCGCTGGAGGACGCCGCCTCCCCGCGCGCCGGCGGCGAGATCGCGCCGGAACTGCTTACGCAGATTGCCACTCAGCTGTTGGGCCAGGTGGATCTGGCCCGCGGCGGACTGCGCGGCGCGCCCAAGTTCCCGCAGCCCTCGCTGTTCAAGCAGTTCTGGCGGGCCTGGAAACGGACCGGCGACGAGGCGTTCCGCAACGCGGTGACGACGACCCTGAACCGAATCTGCCAGGGCGGCATCTACGATCACCTCGGCGGCGGGTTCGCGCGCTATTCCGTCGACGATCTGTGGCTCGTCCCGCATTTCGAGAAGATGCTGTACGACAACGCGCAACTCCTCGAGCTGCTGACTGTCGTCTGGCAGGAGACCCGGGATCCGCTCTATGCCACACGTATCGAGGAGACCGTCGGCTGGGTGCTGCGCGAGATGGCGCAGCCGGAGGGCGGCTTCTCGAGCTCTCTCGACGCCGACAGCGAGGGCGAGGAAGGGCGGTTCTATGTCTGGACCCACTCCGAGATCGAAACGCTCCTTGGCGCCGAGGCGCCGCTGTTCATAGAGCATTACGGAGTCAGCGAGGCGGGCAACTGGGAGGGCAAGACGATCCTCAACCGGCTCGCCGAACGCGGATTGGCCGACGCCGACATCGAGGCGGCGCTGGCCCGCTCCCGCGCGATCCTGCTGGATGCCCGCGCCGCCCGCATCGCGCCCGGCAAGGACGACAAGGTTCTGGCCGACTGGAACGGGCTGATGATCGGCGCTCTCGCCGCAGCCGGCCAGGCGCTCGGCCGGGCTGAGTGGATCGACGCCGCAGCCGATGCTTTCGCGTTCGTGCGCGACCACATGAGCGAGGACGGGCGGCTGCGTCATTCGTGGCGTGCCGGACAGCTGCAGCACCCGGCAACCCTGGACGACTACGCCAATATGTCGCGCGCGGCGCTCTTGCTGCTGGAGGCCACCGGAGAGTCCCCCTATCTCGCCCAGGCCGAAGCCTGGACCAGCGTTGTCGAACGGCATCATACGGAACCCGGAAAGTCCGGTTATCTGTTCGCCGCCAGCGACACGCCGGGGCTGATCGTGCGCAACAGGACGGCCAGCGACAACCCGACGCCGTCGGGCAACGGCGTCATGGTCGAAGTGCTGGCCCGGCTCTGGCTGCTGACCGGGCGGGACAAGTACCGCGAAGCGGCGCAGGCCGTCGTCACCGCGTTTTCGGGCGAGCTTGCGCGCAATTTCTTTCCCCTGTCGACGTTGCTCAACGCCAGCGAATTCCTGCTCGCCCCGGTGCAGATCGTGCTGATCGGCAGTCGCGACGCGCCGCAGGCCGCGGAGCTGCTCCACGTGGTGGCGCAGACGTCTGTGCCCAACCGGGTTCTCCAGACCGTCGCACCCGGCCAGTCCCTGCCGGACGGTCATCCGGCCGGGGGCAAGTCGCAGAAGGACGGCGCGCCGACCGTCTATGTCTGCCGCGGCCAGACCTGCTCGCTGCCGATCACCGATCCTGCCGACCTCGCCGCCGCGCTGGTGGAGGGGTGACCATTGCCGGCCCGCCTCATCGACACGCCCGTCGGGCCGGTCCTGATCATCGAATCGGCCGGCCGGATCGCCGAACTCCGATTTGCCTCGGGATCCGGGCCCGACCGCGACGACACGCCGCTGCTGCGCCGCGCCGAACGCCAGCTTGCGGAGTATTTTGCCAAACACCGCCAACGGTTCGACCTGCCGCTGGCGCCGGCACCGACGGTGTTCCAGGCCCGTGTCCGGCAGGCAATGCAGGACATTCCCTACGGCCAGACCCGCAGCTACGGCGAGCTCGCCCACAACGCCGGTGGCGCGCCGCGGGCGATCGGCCAGGCTTGCGGCGCCAACCCGCTGCCGCTGATCGTGCCGTGCCATCGCGTCGTGTCGTCAGACGGGCTCGGCGGCTATTCCGGGGGCAAGGGACTTGCCACCAAGCGCCAGTTGCTCGCCCTCGAGGGCGCGGCGCTTGCCGGGTGACAAGCCGCGCGCCTAACGATAGTCTCGCCCGCGCTTGCCACGCCGTGCCGACAACGCCGGCCGCACCATCTGACAGGGAGGACAGATCATGCCCGATATCACCATCAACGGCCGCGACGGCGACTTCTCGGCCTATCTTTCGGTGCCCGCCGCCGGCTCCGGCGCCGGCCTTCTGGTGATCCAGGAGATCTTCGGCGTCAACCAGTCGATGCGGCAGATGTGCGACGATTTCGCGGCCCAGGGCCTGGTCGCCCTGTGTCCCGACCTCTTCTGGCGCCAGGAGCCCGGAATCCAGATCACCGACAAGACCGACGCTGAGTGGCAGCGGGCGTTCCAGCTGTTCCAGGGATTCGACATCGATAAGGGCGTCGAGGACCTGAAGGACACGTTGGTCGCGTTGTGCAGCCTCAATTCCTGCATGGGCAAGGCAGGCACCGTCGGCTACTGCCTTGGCGGCAAGCTCGCCTTCCTGATGGCGACACGGTCCGACGCCGACTGCAACGTCAGCTACTACGGCGTCGGTCTCGACGAGTTGCTTGGCGAGGCCGGCAACATCACGCATCCGACACTGCTCCACATCGCCGAGGCCGATGAATTCGTACCGCCCGAAGCGCAGGCGAAGATCGGGACTGCACTTGCCGGGCACGCGCATGTCACCATGCACACCTATCCGGGCATGCCGCACGCGTTCGCCCGTGTCGACGGCATCCATTATCATGCCGAGGAGGCCGAACTCGCCAACGGCCGCACCTACGAATTCCTGAACCAAAACCTGGCCTGAGGGAGGTCCAAATGACGCACGCAATCCGCATCCACGAGCAGGGCGGTCCGGAGGTCCTGCGCTGGGAGGAAGTCGAGGTGGGTGACCCGGGCCCCGGCGAGGTCCGCCTGCGGCAGACCGCCGTCGGCCTCAATTTCCTCGACATCTATCACCGCAGCGGGGCGTACAAGCTGCCCGAACTGCCGACGACCCTCGGCATGGAGGCGGCCGGTGTCGTCGAGGCGGTCGGCGACGCGGTCGTCGACCTCAAGCCCGGCGATCGCGTCGCCTATGCCGGCTACAAGCCGGGCGCCTATGCCGAAGCCCGCATCATGCCGGCCGAGCGCCTGGTGCCGTTGCCGGAGTCGATCGACGATAAGCACGCGGCGGCGATGATGCTCCAGGGTATGACGGCGGAATACCTGATCCGCCGCACCTTCACGGTAAAACCGGGGCAGACCGTGCTGTTCCATGCCATCGCCGGCGGCGTGGGACTGATCGCCTGCCAGTGGCTCAAGCAGATCGGCGCAACCGTGATCGGCACCGCGGGAACGGACGAAAAGGCCGAGGTCGCCCGCGCCCATGGCTGCGATCATGTCGTCGTCTACAGCCGTGAGAATTTCGTCGAGCGGGTCAAGGAGATCACCGGCGGCGCCGGCGTCCCGGTGGTCTACGATTCGGTCGGCAAGGACACCTTCGAGGGCTCGCTGGACTGCCTGCAGCCGCGCGGCATGATGGTCAGCTTCGGCGCCTCCTCCGGCACGCCGGCGGACTTCTCGATCAACCAGCTGCAGTTCAAGGGCTCGCTCTACGCGACGCGTCCGACTCTCCTGCACTACATCGCCAGCCGCGAGGATTTGCTGGACAGCGCCAACGCCCTCTTCGCCGCCGTCGGCAAGGGGCTGAAGGTGGAGATCAACCAGACCTTTCCGCTCAGGGACACGGCCGAAGCACACAAGGCGCTGGTCGCGCGCAAGACCACGGGCTCGACGGTGCTGCTGCCCTGAGGCACCTGCATCTGCATAAAAAATCGCCCGGAAACCGAATTCCGGGCGATTTTTCTTACATGAACTAGGCGCGACGCCTACTGGTTCATGCTGTCGAAGAAATCGGCATTGTTCTTCGCGTGCTTCAGCTTCTCGAGCAGGAACTCCATCGCATCGACCACGCCCATCGGCATCAGGATGCGGCGCAGCACCCACATCTTGGAGAGCGTGCCCTTGTCGACCAGCAGCTCCTCCTTGCGGGTGCCCGACTTGGTGATGTCGATGGCCGGGAAGGTGCGCTTGTCGGCCAGCTTGCGGTCGAGGACGATCTCGGAGTTGCCGGTGCCCTTGAACTCCTCGAAGATGACCTCGTCCATGCGGCTGCCGGTGTCGATCAGCGCCGTGGCGATGATGGTCAGCGAGCCGCCCTCCTCGATGTTGCGGGCGGCGCCGAAGAAGCGCTTCGGCCGCTGCAGGGCGTTGGCGTCGACGCCGCCGGTCAGCACCTTGCCGGAGGTCGGCACGACGGTGTTGTAGGCGCGCGCCAGGCGCGTGATCGAGTCGAGCAGGATCACGACGTCGCGCTTGTGCTCGACCAGGCGCTTGGCCTTCTCGATCACCATCTCGGCGACCTGCACGTGGCGCGCCGCGGGCTCGTCGAAGGTCGAGCTGACGACCTCGCCGTCCACCGAGCGCTCCATGTCGGTGACCTCCTCCGGCCGCTCGTCGATCAGCAGCACGATCAGGTAGACCTCCGGGTGGTTGGCGGTGATCGAATGGGCGATCGACTGCAGCATCATCGTCTTGCCGGTGCGCGGCGGCGAGACGATCAGGCCGCGCTGGCCCTTGCCCTGGGGCGCCACGAGATCGATCACCCGGGCCGAAAAATCCTTGGTCTTTTCTTCCGCGATCTCCAGCGTCAGCTTTTCGTCGGGATAGAGCGGCGTCAGGTTGTCGAAATTGATGCGGTGGCGCACCGCCTCGGGCTCGTCGAAATTGATCTTGTTGATCTTCAGCAGCGCGAAGTAGCGCTCGCCGTCCTTCGGCGCCCGAATCTGGCCCTCGACCGTGTCCCCCGTGCGCAGCCCGAAGCGCCGCACCTGGCTGGGGCTGACATAGATATCGTCGGGTCCCGGCAAATAATTGGCCTCAGGCGCTCGCAGGAACCCGAAGCCGTCCTGTAGCACCTCGAGCACGCCGTCGCCGTAGATGGCAACGTCGTTCGCGGCCAGCTGCTTGAGGATCGCGAACATCATGTCCTGCTTGCGCAGGGTGCTCGCGTTCTCGATTTCCAGCTCCTCGGCGTAGGCGAGAAGCTCTGCGGGGGATTTCTGCTTCAGTTCCTGGAGGTTCATGTCGTGCTCTGGGTGGGGATTGCCGGTAGCTGACGGCGCGTGCGTCGGCCCTGTTCAGCCACGTCGGGGCGTGATTCGGCGATCAGTAAATCCGGAAGGCAGGGTTGGGACGGTTGAAGCATACGCCCCGAACCGGCGGCGCCCATGCCGTACACAAAAGCAAAAATGCTGTCAATGACCAACCGGTTGTATCGAGTCAGCCTACTTCGAAAAGCGTTAACAATTCCTTAGGTTGAAAGGGCGGTTTTTGGATGAACAGTGTTCTTGTTTTCGACGCGTCGGATCCCGTGGCGGCGATCCAGCCGTGCATCTGTTCGTGGCGCCATGGCGCCATCATGATATGGGATCCGCAGGCGCTGGCAACAAGGGCGCACGGGTCAATAATTCCGGGGCGGACCGCAGACACCGCGCCATGCCAGCACACAATTGCTCCTCAGCCGCCGTCCCGTCCCGTTCGCGCGGGACAGGGGCAGCGCGCCCATTCGGCCGGGCACAGGCGCCCACCAGTACTGCACTCGATAGCGGGCCCGGGCCCTGCAGCAGCGCGCACCATCGTGGCCAATCCGTTGATGAAGGCGTCATCCTCGTTGACTGTCCGCACCCGCTCATAGGCCGGTGCACCGTTGCGGTTGGCGAGATCACGATATTCGACGTCGAGTTCAACCAGGGTTTCGACATGCTCGGAGACGAAAACCAGCGGAACAACGACCAGCGGCCGGCCCTCCGTTGCGGCCGCCTCTACCTCTGTCTCCGTGTACGGGCCGATCCAGACCAGTCTGCCGACGCGGCTTTGATAGGTGATACGCCAGTCTGGTTCCTGGCCGAGGCGAAGCCTGACCGCAGCAGCAATGGCACCGGCTGAGCGTTCGACCTGCCACTGGTAGGGATCGCCCGCGGCAATATTGCGTTCAGGGAGGCCATGCGCCGAAAACAGGATTCGCGGTGCGCCCGCCTCGGCAGCCCGTTTCCAGGCCTCTGCCGTTAGATCCGCCATGACGTCCACGAATCCGGGCAGGTCCGGATAACAGCACACGGTTCGGGTCGGCACGTCGAGGCCGGCCGCACGCGCCGCACCGATCCAGTCCGCTATGGAAGAGCCGCTCGTGGTCGCCGAATACTGGGGATAGAGCGGCAACAGGACCACGTAGTCCGGCGCGAACGCCTTGACGTCGTGCGCCGTCTCGTCCGCGAACGGATGCCAGTAGCGCATCGCGATGAAGCAGGACACCTGCCCGTTATCGGCCAATGCCGCTTCCAGCGCTTTGGCCTGACGCTTCGTATTCGGCAAAAGCGGCGACGACCCGCCCATCAGTGCGTAATTTGCCCGGGCCAGCGGGGCCCTGCGGCGCGAAATGTATTGCGCCAGCAACCACCGGACCGGGGTCGGCGCCGGGATGATCGCCTTGTCGTTAAACAGGTTGAACAGGAACGGACGCACCGCTGCGGGACTGTCTGGCCCGCCTAGGTTGAACAAAACGACAGCGATCTTCTTTCCGCGTTCGTTCATGGTCTGCCTCAGTTGCCACTTCCGCGAATGATCTCAAGCAGTTGCGTAACGTGCTCTGGCGGCGTTTCCTTGATAATGCCGTGCCCGAGATTGAAGATGAACGGCCCGCTGCCGAGCATGGCCACGATCTCGCGGGCCCGCTGGTCCAGCGCCGTGCCGCCGGCGAGCAACACCAGCGGATCGAGATTGCCCTGCAGCGTCGCCTTCGGCTGCAGATGCTGAGCCGCCCACGACAGTGGCACTGTGGTATCGAGACTGACCGCGTCGACACCCGTCTGCTCGATATACGCTTCGTAAAGGACTCCCGCGCCGCGCGGAAACCCGATCACGGGAACATCGGGGTAGAGCTGTTTGACCACCGCCACGACATGTGCGTTGGGCTCTATAACCCAGCGCCGGAAGGCGTCGTCCGGAAGCACGCCAGCCCAGCTGTCGAACAGCTGCACCACCTCCGCGCCGGCTTCGATCTGCCGACACAGATATTCGGCGGTGGCCGTGGTTACGATGTCGATTAATCTGCCGAATCCGTCCGGATCGACGAGGCTCCACGCCCGTGTCGCCGCAAAGTCGCGACTGCTTCCCCCTTCCACCATATAGGTCGCGACCGTCCAGGGTGCACCGGCAAACCCGATCAGGGTCACCCGCTCCGGCAGGGCGCGAGAGAGTTGCCGCACGGTTTCGTAGACCGGCGCCAGCCGCTCGTGTATCGCCTCGTTATCCAAGCGCGCCAGCCCAGCTCCGTTGCGGATCGGATCGAGCTTGGGCCCCTCCCCCTCCTCGAAGCGCACCGGCTGGCCGAGTGCATCCGGCACGACCAGGATATCGGAGAACAGAATGGCGGCGTCGAATCCGTACCGACGGATCGGCTGCAGGGTGACCTCGACGGCCAACTCTGGCGTATAACATAGCTCGAGAAAGCCGCCGACTCGGGCACGGACTTCGCGGTATTCCGGAAGGTAGCGTCCGGCCTGCCGCATCAACCATACGGGTGGTGGTGTGACAGCCTCGCCCCTCAGGGCAGAAAGCAAGGGTTTTTGACGGGATGTGGGCACCGTGACAGCACGCTCACTTTTATGGAAGGATCGGGTGTGCGCTCTTTCAATACTATCCTTTAATATAGAATGAAAAGTGTTGTGATGGTTGTTATCGCCAGAGTCATGGGGATTATAGAAATCCACGGATATTCCACACGGCCATCCGGCCGGGCTGGAGTCCTGTGGGGGAAACCGGGATAATTGACGCCGCGTGTTGGCTTGCGTTGCCAGGCGTCGCGATGTGATAACGGGGATAAGCG
>JABAOH010058851.1_pt2 | contig 11309 bp, 10 predicted proteins | sample 7062181 | NCBI WGS metagenome assembly JABAOH01 (sample SAMN14538630, study PRJNA623070) | marine sediment metagenome | biome: marine biome [ENVO:00000428]; feature: marine pelagic biome [ENVO:01000023]; material: deep marine sediment [ENVO:00002113]; isolation source: pool of 5 deep marine... | reverse complement strand
ACCGAAGAGGGCGGCAACTTCGGCTTTTGGGAATTCGGTGGCGTCGGCGGCGACCCCGCCTTAGAGCCCGTGTTGCGAATCGTGTTCACGCCGCCCACCGACTTCAGGCTGCCATGAGGATCCGCACCCTACGCGCTTTCTGCGTTCTACTGAGCCTCGCGGCGCTGACGGGGCCGAGCCCCGCACAGGCTCAGGTGCGGCTGCTGGGCGAGGCCGGGTTGGGTCGGAGGATTCGACCGCTAGATGCGCGGGCCCGCGCCATGGGCGCATCGGCTGTGGTGCTTCACGGCGGGAACTTTTCGGCGGTTAATCCGGCCGCGGCCGTGCACCTGACGGTCGGCGGCGCCTGGGCGACCTTCATGCCGGAGAATCGTTCGGTGGAGGGGGAAGCGCGCGGCGATTTCAGGACGCAGGACGTGCCGCTGATTCGTGTCGGGTGGCCGATCTCCGAGCGTTGGGTGGCCTCTGTCGGGTTCGGCAGCTTCCTCGATCAGGACTTTGGCGTGCAGTTCACCGACACGCTCAGTCTGTCGACCGGCGATGTCGAGTTCCAGGAGGCCCGCACCGCGGACGGCGGGATCACGCAGTTCCGCTTCGAGCTGGCGGGGATCATGGCGGAGCGTTGGAGCCTGGGCCTGGCCGCGCAGCTCTACTCGGGCGAGGTGAGGCGGAGTGTGGTGCGTGCCTTCGAGTCCGGCTCCGGTTTCTTGAGCTACCGGTCGCGAGCCGCGATCCAGTACCAGGGTTGGGGTTTTGCCTTGGGGACCGAGTTCGAGCCGGCGCCCGAGATGCTGGTCGGTGCCGTGTTCGGCTGGGGCTTCGGGCTCGATGTGGAGAACGACAGCACCGGAGCGAGCGACGAGGTCGGTCTGCCGCTGTCGCTGGACGTGGGAGGTTCGTGGCAGCTGACGCCTGACTTGATCGTCGCGATGCAGGCGGGTTGGGAGGACTGGTCGAAGATACGGGATGATTCACCCGAGACCGGAGCGAACGACGTATTTCGCTTCGGCGCCGGGGCCGAGCTGAAAGCGATCTCGGGAACCAGCTCCGAGGTCTTCTTGCGGGCGGGCGCCTCGTTCGAGCGGCGGCCATTCCGGTTGCGTAGCGGCTGGCCCTGGGAACGCGCTTTCGGATTTGGGCTCGGCTTGAACCTGGCGAACGGCCGCGCCCGGCTCGATGGGACGATCGAGCTGGGACGCCGCGGTGACATCGAGCGCGAGAGCATTCAGGAGTCTTTTACACGCCTCAGCATCTCGCTGGGCGTCTTTAGCAGATGACGCTGGCCTCCGCGCCACCCCGCCGAATCTTCTACCATACGTTCGGCTGCCGGGCCAACCAGTACGACACGGAGCGGATCCGGACGTTGCTGGAGCTGCACGGGTGTGAGACGGTGCCCGATCCGGCGCTGGCGGATGCCGTGGTGATCAACAGCTGCACGGTCACCCAGAACGCCGACGCCGAGCTTCGCCGCTACGTTCGGGGGCTGAGCCGCCGGGCCGATGGTCGTCAGCTTCCCGTCGTCGTGGCCGGCTGTGCCACGGCGGTGTCTTTCGAGACGATTCTTTCCCTCGAGGGAGTGGCGGCGGCGGTGTCGGGCCAGGACGCCGAAGCCGTGGCCCGCGTTCTCGGAGTCGATGTCGGTGGTCGCGGTCAGGGGAACGGCGCCGAGCTACTCGATCGCTCGCAGCGCGGCACCCGCGCCTGGCTCAAGGTCCAGGACGGCTGCGATCTGCGGTGCTCGTACTGCGTGATTCGTATCGCCCGGGGTCGCAGCCGCTCGCGACCGGCCGCAGAGATCGTGCAGGAGGCTCGGCAGCTGGCGGAGCATCACCCAGAGATCTCGCTGACCGGAATCCACATCGGTCTCTACGGCAAGGATCTCGACCCCCGCGTCTCCTTTTCGAGACTGGTCGAGCGACTGCTCGAATCCGTTCCCCATGTGCGCTTCCGGATCGGATCGCTCGAGTGCAACCAGCTGGATGACCGGATCATCTCGTTGCTCGCCGACTCGGACGGCCGGCTGGCGCCTCACCTGCACGTGCCGCTGCAGAGCGGCAGCGATCGGGTGCTACGGGCGATGCGCCGTGCCTATGCCAGCCGGCGCTACCTGTCCCGTGTGCAGAAGCTGTGCGAGCGAGTCTGGCCGCTGGGTCTGGGAACGGATGTGATCGTCGGCTTTCCGGGCGAAGAGGAGGAGGATCACCGGCGCACGCGCGAGGTCGTGGAGGCGTTGCCCTTCACCTACGTGCATGTCTTCCCCTACTCGGAGCGTAAGGGCACGGAGGCCGGGCGACTCGCCGACGCCGTAACGCCGCTGAGCAAGGCGACGCGCTCGCGCGAGATAAGAGAGCTGGTGGCCGATAAGGCGGCGGAGTACCGGCGCCGGCGCATCGGAACGCTGGCCCACGTGGTGCTCGAGGGCGATGAGGGCGAGACGGCGGTGACCGGCGACTACCTGAAGATGCCGGCTTCGCGTAGTTTAAGAGTCCGCGGCCCGCGGCTACAGCGGGCCCGGGTCGAGGCTGCGGCCGGTGGCGGCTTGCACGCCACCGCGGCCTGAAACACGGTTCGGCGATGTCGAAGACTTACTGGGTCGAGACCTACGGTTGCCAGATGAACGTGAGCGACAGCGAGCTCATGGAGGGGGTTCTGGCGGCCGGCGGCTATACTCAGGTCGCGTCGCCCGAAGAGGCCGATGTGATCCTCGTCAACACCTGCGCCATCCGTGAGCATGCGGAGCAGCGGGTGCTGGGCCGGGTGGCCGAGCTGAACCGGGTCAAGAGGATGCGACCGAGCACGCTCATCGGCGTGTGCGGCTGTATGGCCCAGCGGCTAGGCGCCAAGCTGATCGAACGGGCCGAGCATGTGGACATGGTCATCGGGCCCGACGCCTATCGGGCGCTGCCGACCCTGATCGACCAGGCGTCGAAGTCGGGCGCCGTGGTCGATGTGGAGCTGGACCCGGCCGAGAACTACGAGGGCCTGGAGCTGCGGCGGAAATCGCAGGTCTCCGCCTGGATTCCAATTCAGCGCGGCTGCAATTACCGGTGCACCTTCTGCATCGTCCCCTACACACGTGGGGCGGAGAAGAACCGCGAGCCCGACGCGATCCTGCGCGAGATCGAACGGCTGGCCGATGAGGGGATCACCGAGTTCACGTTGCTGGGCCAGACGGTGAACTCGTATCGCCACGGGAGTTGGGACTTCGCGCGGCTGCTGCGGGCGGTGGCGCGAACGCCCGGTGTGCGGCGCGTGCGGTTTACCTCTCCACACCCCAACGACCTGGGCCCCGACGTGGTCGCGGTCATGGCCGAGGAAGAGGCCGTCTGTCCGCAGCTGCACCTGCCGGTGCAGTCGGGATCGGACCGTGTCCTCAAGCGGATGGCGCGGCGCTACTCGCGAGACGAGTATCTGGCCAAGGTCGAGCTGCTGCGGCGTGCGATCCCCGACATCGCTCTCAGCACGGACATCATCGTCGGCTTCCCGGGCGAGGCGGAGACCGACTTCGAGGAGACTCTCGAGCTCGTGCGCACCGTCCGCTACGATGATGCCTTCACCTTTAAGTACTCGCCCCGCGAAGGGACCCCCTCCACGCGCATGAGCGACGATTGGCTGGTGCCGGACCCCGTGGCTCAGGATCGTCTCGAGCGACTGATCGCGTTGGTACGCCAGATCGCGTACGAGAAGAACCTGGCCGAGGTGGGACGGACGGTCGAGGTTCTGGTCGAGGGACGGGCGCGTCGCGGAAACTTGCTGCAGAGCCGCACGGCCACGAACAAGGTCGCACTCGTACCCGGTCCCGACGCCTGGGTGGGACGCTACCTGAGGGTCGCGCTAACTGGAACCACCGGTGCCACCTTCACCGGGTTTCCGGTCGAATCGTGACGGACGGCCGATGAACAGGCGCTTGCTCATTCAGGCTGCGGCGGGCATCACCCTGATCCTCGTGCTGGGCTGGTTCGCCCACGCCCACTCCGGTCAATCGGTCGATCTGCGCTTCGGCCTGTTCACGCTGCGCGGCGTATCGCTGGCTGTGGCCCTATATGGCGCGGTTGTCGTCGGCATGCTGCTGATGTTGGCGGCGAGCCTGCGCGGCGACCTTCGCACGCGTCAGACGTTGCGCGGCTCCGAGCCGGCAGCCAAGGCCGGTTCGCGGCCGGCAAAAGGTGACGAGGGGCTCGAGAAGGCGGAACGCAGGGCATCCTGAACGGGTGAGCGCGTGACGCCGCGCCGGCGTGGACGTCGCTGGATCGTTTGACCCTCGAAAGACATGCCCACCTCGAGGCTGAGCTGGATTCGCCGGGCCTTCTGGCTTGGTCTGGCCGGTTGCTTCATCGCCGGGTTGTGGATGACCCGCGGCGGACCGCGCTGGCCCTCGATCTACGTCATGACGGGACCCTCGATGGAGCCCGGCCTCGGCGCCGGTGAGTATTTCTTCGCCTGGCGGCCGGTGGGCCGGCTCGCTGCCGGCGACCTGGTCATCTTCCGATTTGTCGACGAGGACGGCGAGTTTCACGTTCTGAGACGAGTGGCCGGGCTGCCCGGAGACACGGTGGAGATGCGGGCGGGCGTCGTCGTGCGCAACGGTGCGCGCCAGTCGTGGCCCTTTCAGATCCTCAAGCCCGCGGCATCGCGCTCGCCCCTGAGCCGCGGTGGCGACCTCTACGACTGGGGTCCTTGGGTCGTCCCTTCGGACTCGGCCCTCCTCCTCTCTGACACCCGGGACATGATCGGTTGGCCCGACAGCCGCTTCATCGGCTTCGTCGCCCTTGACGACATCCTGGCTCGGGCAACCTCCACCCTGAGCGGACGCCGTCTGCGTTGACGGCAGTCTTAACGTCCGGCCTGCCGCCTACCGCCTACCGTCTACCGCTTACCGCGTACAGAACCGGGCTGGGCGCGAGCAGTCGGCCGATGAAGCTTTGGGTGCGAGGAATGCTCCCGGACAGCGAGAGCGGGTTATGGGTGCCGCCCGGGTACAGGTAGTGCTCGAAATCCGGTTCGCCCCGCCCCAGAGCCACCATCACCTCGATTAACCGTTCCGCCTCGCCGACGGGTACGACTTCGTCGTTGGTACCGTGGTGGATTTGCAGCTGGGGCAGCCGGTCGGCGAAGTAGACGGGCGAGCGTCGTAACAGCTCGGGCCGCATGTCCGCGATCGTCACTTCACCGCGCTTGAGCGGCTGGATGAACTTGGCGTTCAGATACGCCAGGCCCGGCAGGTCGCGCGGCGACCCGCGCAACGCCTCTTCGACTACGTCCTGAACGTAGGGCCCGAAAAAGTCGGTGGGCCCGAAGAACTCCACGACCAGATCGATACGCGGATCGCGAATCGCCATCAGCAAGCCGACATCGGCGCCACGACTGAACCCCAGTACGCCGATCCGTTCCGGGTTCGCCTCGAGCGTGTTGTCGAGCACCGTGTTCAACAGGGCGAGGGCGTCGTCGACATCACGATCCCAGGGGCTCGGTTCGCCCTCGGACAGATAGGTCGTGCCCTCGAAAACCAACGGCTCGGAACGGAAGGACGGGGCCAACAGAACGTACGCGCCGGCGTCGGGTCCGAGTGCGAGGGGTAAGAGATTGATCAGGTCATCGATGTCGATGCCGCCATCACCGCCGTGCAAGTAGATGAGAACCGGCATGCTGCCAGGCGTTACCCCGTCTGGCACCATCACGGCGCCATAGTGTTCGGCGGTGCCATCCACCACGTGCGAGAGGACACGGACCGTGGCTGCTACGCCGGCGATCTGCGTGACCGACGTCGCGACCACCTCGACCGAGCGTGGCGTTACGTTCCGACCGCTCCACTCGGCCAGCAAGGCGCTCATCTCCGCCTGGCTGGGAGGGGCGAAAAGCTCCGAGAAGTTGACGCCTTCGACGATCCGATCGGCCGGCCCCGTGCTGTCGTCGCAACCCGACATCAGAAGCAAGCCGGCCAACGCCACGGGAAGCCCGCGATAGATGAGTCGATTCATGGCGGACAGAATAACCTCAAGCGACGCGGGTTTGCAAAATCACGGGCCGGACGGTGGCGGATGACGATCGTCTGATACCGCCCCGGCACAGTGCCAGCAGGGAGCAGCAGCGGGCACGAGCGCGAAGGGGAACCAGGGCAGGGAGGTGGGGCGGCAGCTGTGATTTGGCGCGGGCCTCCCAGAACGCGCCCGTTGGCGCTGGCCGCCTTCGCTCTGGTCGTCGGAACGGTGATCGGGCTGGGTGGCGCGGAACCGCTGCTGCCTATAGCCAGCGTTCTGTCCGTCGGGATCGCCGGAGCGGCGCTGATCTTTCGGCGGCGCGATCTGGTTGCCCTGGCGGCGTTGGTGGCTCTGGCGACGGGCGGACTGCATCAGGGCCTGGGCGCCGCCCAACGCGCTGGGCGCGACTGCCGACTTCGCTGGGAGGCGGGCCAGGAGGTCGGCCTCACCGGGCGCGCCCTCGGGTTTCTGCCAACGGGCGTGCAGGGGAGCGTTCGGGTCGCGCCGCTCTCCGCCACACCCGGCTGTCGCTGGGCCGGGGCGCTGCGGGTGTGGGTCGACGGACCGATACGGCCAGGGTGGCTGTACGCGGTGAGCGGAGCGTGGCAGCCGGCGCGAACGCCCGGCCGCGCCCCCCGGGCCCCGGAGCGTCGCGGGTGGCTCGTAGCCGGACGGGCCGATGCGGTCGGGGAGTCGAGCTGGACCCGCCACCCGTTCCTCAACCTGAGGGGACGGTTGGCGCAGCGCCTGTGGGGTGTCTACCCGGCGCGCTGGGCTCCGCTCGCCGAGGCGCTGGTGCTCGGCCAGCGCGAGACGCTGCAGCCGGAGGTCTCGCGCCGAATCGCCCGGGCCGGACTAGCCCACCTCCTCGCCATCTCTGGGTTGCACGTGGGGCTGCTCGCCGCGGCGTTCTACTCGTTGGCGCGGATCACACGCACCTCGCCCAGCTGGGCGCGGTTGATCACCGTCGTCCTGACCTGCGCATACGTGATACTGATCGGCGCGCCGGCCTCGGCGGTCCGGGCCGCCCTGATGGTCGTACTCTGGACGCTCACGCGTCTGGCCGGTCGGGCCTCGTCGGGTTTCGATGTCCTGGGGTTGGCCGCCGTCCTGCTGCTCAGCGGTCGACCGTGGAGCGCCCTCGAAGCCGGCTTTCAGCTGTCCTTCGCCGGTGCCGCTGCCGTCGCCTACGCGCACTCCCAGGCCGGGGGTTCCCCCTGGTTACGGGAGCAGCCGTGGGTGCTGCGTTCACTGGCGTTGAGCGCGTTGACGAGCGTCGCCGCCGTCCTGATCACCGCTCCAATCACCGCGACCCACTTCGGTCGAATCGCCCCGGCGGCGATCGTGGGTAATCTGCTCGCCGTTCCTCTCTTGACCCTGGCCATGCCGGCGCTGTTTGTGTCCGCCCTGTTGTCGCCCTGGCTCGAGTTGGCGAGCTGGCCCGCCGCCGCGGCCGTGACTTTGTTGCGGGGGATCGATCTCCTGGCGCGGCTGTTGTCGAGCCTGCGCTGGGCGTCGCTCGACGTGGTCCGGCCCTCTCTACTCCTCGCCGTCGCCTGTGGGTTGCTTTTGGTGTTGGGCGCGCACGCGCTGCACGGAGCCTGGCAGCGCCGGCGCTTCATCTACGCGCTCGGCTTGCTGGTCGCGTTCACGATCGCCTGGCCGCCGCTGCAGGCGCGGCTGGGCCCGGACCAGCTGGCCGTCTACGTCATCGACGTGGGCCAGGGAGATGCGATCGCCATCGCGACGCCGAGGCGACATTGGATCCTGGTGGACGCGGGACCGAAGCGGCCCGATTTCGATGCCGGGCGCCGGGCAGTGCTTCCGTTCTTAAAAGAGCAGGGGGTCCGGCGGCTCGATGCCTTCCTGGCCAGCCACCCGGATCTGGATCATGTGGGCGGGGCGCCCGCGGTGCTCGACGCGATCGAGGTGAGTCGAGTAATGGGGTCGGGACGCGTCACCGGGCAGGTCGGTCAACTCGCGGTGCTGCGCTGGTTGGCGGAGAACGGGATGGCTTGGACTCTGGCCGGCGCGGGCGCGCGGCTCAGCCTCGACGAGGTGGAGCTGCGCTTTTTCCACCCCCGGGCGGGCGAGTTCGAAGGCGGAGCGGAGGCGCCCAACGAGAACAGCATCGTCTTTCTGCTCGAATACGGCGAGTTCCGCATGCTGTTCACCGGGGACGCGCCGGGGATGGTGGAGGACCGGCTGAGCCACGAGAGCGGTGAAGAGCTACGGGCGCAGGTGCTCAAGGTTGCTCATCACGGCAGCGCCAGCTCGACCTCGCGCCTCTTGCTCAGAACCGTGCGCCCGGAGCTGGCGGTGATTTCGGTGGGCCGCGGCAACGTCTACGGCCACCCTTCGCCGTTCGTTCTCGGCCGATTAGGTGAGCGGGGTATCGAGCTGAGACGCACGGACCGTGATGGCACCGTCGTGATCGAGGCTCGGCGTGATGGCACGTGGGAAGCGCGCTCGGCGGCGGAGGGCTACTGGTGAGGCTTGACCAGCCTGACCGCTCCCCTATTGTTCGCCGCAGGCGCCCTTCGCTGGCGCGCAATCCAGCAGTCGCGAGCTTCATGACCACACTGCGACCGACCCGCTACGCGGACCGCGACAACTCGACCTTCTTCCAGGCGGCGGGCGATCTCATCACCATCGGCTATCGCGTCAAGCAGCGGAAGCGGCTGCTGGTTCTGCCCAGCCCCGCCCGGGCCCGGATCGAGGCGAGCTTCGGAGGCGGCGCGCCCTCCATCTCGTATGAGTATTCGATCCCTGCCGACTTCAAAGTCGGCTCGGAGATCGGCTCGCTCGAGCGCGGCCTCTACGGCTTCATGGATCAGCTGGTTCGCACGGCCGTCCAGCGGCAGGCGATGGAGCGGACCGAACGGGCCATCGAGTCGGCCGAGTCGCGCCACCTGTTCGAGCTGGATTCGGAGGCCGTGTCGGCGTTGGATCGGCCGCGGCGCTTCGAGGTGGCGCCCGCCGAGGTTCGCGCCGCGCTCGAGGAGCTGGTCGAACGGGTCATCACCGCGGTCAAGCACCTCACCAACGTCACGTCGCTCAGCCGCGACGGGCTGCAGGCCTACCAGCAAGACCGCAGCGAGGCCCTCGACCGCGTTCTGGAATCGACTTCGCTCAGCAGCTCGCTGCGCGTGCAGGAGATCCTGCAAGCCGTGGAGTCGCTGCTCAGCCACGAAGCGGACCCGGAGGCCGACGTCAACGCGCTGCGCGAGACCACGCTCCACTACCTCGCCCGGCTGGCGCGACGACAGGGCGCGGGCGCTCCGAAGCTCACCGAAGAGCAGGCGCACATCATCGCCAACGAGTTCGTGCCGGCCTATGTCGAGCTGAACCGCAGCTACGACCGCGCCGCCGCCTTCCCGGCCAGCATCGTCGAGCACGCCTTTGGCAGCTTCTTTGGCGGTGGGATCGCCGGCTATCTGACGCTGTCCGTCTTCGGCGAAATGGTGATCCGAGGGATCGCCGGCGTCTCCGTCGATATCCCCGGCTGGTACGTGGGCGCCGCCGTCGCCTTCGTTTGGCCCTACCTGAAAGGAGCGTATGGGCTACTGACACGCGAAGGGTGGTACGAACGCAGGCGCGAGGCGCTGATCAAAAAGGTCAACGCCCGTCTGCGGCTGAGCTGGCCGGACGACTCGGCGCCCCGGTCGCTGGGACGCTGAGGGCTCGGGCTTCGCCTCGCATCGAGGATCTGCCGGATAGGAGGTGGTGCTACCCATGCCGTGGATCGAGCAGGTGTCCCCGGACCAGGCCACGGGACTGTTGAAGAAGCTTTACAATGACGCGGTGAAGCGGGTCGGTCGAGTGTGGAACATTCGCCGAATCATGAGCCTCAACCCGCCAGTGATGCGTGACAGCCTACGCTTTTACGTCACCGTCATGTTCGGCGATTCGCCGCTCACACGCGTGCAGCGCGAGATGCTCGCCACGGTCGTCTCGGCCGAGCTCCACTGTCGTTATTGAACGCAGGCGCACGCCCACGACCTCCGGGAAGAGGTCGCCGCAGAGATCGCTGATCCGGACGAGGCGGATGCCTTCGTGCACGCGGTGGTTCGCGATTGGCGCAGCGCGCCGCTTACGGCCGCCGATCAGGCGCTTTGCCGCTTGGCCGAGAAGCTGACGCTGCGGCCGCACGAGCTGCGGCCCGACGATCTCGACGCGTTGAGAGCCCAGGGATTCGACGACCGGGCCATACACGACGCCGTGCAGGTGATCGGTTACTTCAATTACATCACGCGTGTCGCCGATGGGCTGGGCGTAGAGCAGGAGGATTTCATCCGACCGTGGGGAGAAGGCTGAGGGTGCGAGACGCTCTCGACCCTTGGCGCGTCGCCGGCCGTCTCAGTTCGCCGGCAGATAAACCACCCCGAGAGTAAACGCGCCAGCCTCCGCTGCCCAGACGATTTCACCACGCGAGGCATCGACAGCCACCACGCCACCGCTTTGAGCCGTATCACCCTCGTAAGTGACGAAGGCGATTCGGTCGGTCGAGTCGAAGGTGATGCCGTGCGGATGCGGCCGCCCCAGCGGGACTCGCGTCCGCTCGGACATCGTAGGGAGGTCGATCAGCGAGATCGATGCATCGTTGCGATTGGCGCTGGCGAGTGTCCGACCGTCACGTGAGAGCGCTAGTTGCGCCGGACCCGCGCCCACACTGACGCTTCCTACAAGGCTCCCCTGAGCGTCGAAGGCAGCGATCGCGCCAGCGGCGAACAGCCCCACGTACAGGACGTCGCCGCCCGGTGACCAGAGAAGGTTGAGGGGCTTGAACCGTGGTGCGCCGGGTGGCCCGGGCTGGCTGTCCACGAAGAAGCGTGTAATCAGGTCGAGCGTCGCGACATCCAGGATGACCACTTCGTCGCTCAGGCTGCAGGCGATCGCGACCCGGCGACCCGACGGGTCCACCTGGGCGTCGTGCGGTGCGGCACAAACCGTCGGCGTGGCCACGACCGAGAGATCGCCAAGCTCCACGACGGCGAGCGCGCTTGGCAGCCCTTGTCCGCTACGGTAGTAGTCGGGTATGAAGGCGCGGCGCCCGTCGGGAGTGATGCCGATGCGCGCGGCACCGTACGTGCCGAGCTCCACGCGTCCAACGAGGCGATCGCCCGGAATCTCGAACTTCCAGAGGGTCGGTTCACCGTGGGCCAGCGTGAGATACCAGTGGCGCCCGTCCGGGGACACGGCGATGCCGTGAGGCTCATCGACCTCGTCGCGCCGACGCTCGGTGGAGATTCTCTTCAGGATGCTCCCGTCCGCGGCATTCAACAGCACGACCTCGTCCGTGGCCCCGGACGTGATGTAAAGCCGTGCCAG
>JABAOH010076658.1_pt2 | contig 11310 bp, 8 predicted proteins | sample 7062181 | NCBI WGS metagenome assembly JABAOH01 (sample SAMN14538630, study PRJNA623070) | marine sediment metagenome | biome: marine biome [ENVO:00000428]; feature: marine pelagic biome [ENVO:01000023]; material: deep marine sediment [ENVO:00002113]; isolation source: pool of 5 deep marine... | reverse complement strand
AAGAAATTTTCTTCATCAATCCAAAACTTTTTTGGATTCATCAAGAAATTTTCTTCAACCATTCAAAACATTTCTGGATGCATCAAGAACTTTTTTAGGATGTTTACTTTCCTGACTCCTTTCTCTCTTCATTTTTCTTCTGAAACCCATGCAAAACCGTGCACAGTTCATATCAATCTGTAAATCCTGGGAAAAAACCAGAGGACCTGCCAAACCTCTCAAAGTAAAGGAGAATAAACTACCAGGTAAATTATCTTTCGTGTATCGATTTGTTAAGGATTACCTGGTAAAGCGTCCCGTATTTAATTTTAATCTATTTAATTGAGAGTAGCGGCAACCATTATGAGTAATATCGACTCCGGATTTCAACCAACCCCGTTTAATTTTGTTTTTCGCGAGGCATAAATTATATATAACTTGTAATCTGTTTGAAATATCATCAGGCAAGGCTATGTAATAATAATCAAGATAGATTATTGCACTTATACCTTCGTAATACTTATCAAAAAAAATACCAGTCTTAATCTTAGTGTTCTCTTTTCCTACTTCTCCCTTTACCATTACTGCTTTATATATCTCTGAAAGTTCATCTGGGTAGTCTGGTCGCTCTAATTTTTTCGCATTTATAGCGAGAATATATGGTTCATCAGGTTTGACAATCCCTTCCTTGACATATTTTTGATATTTATCGTATTTATCTTCTATTACAGATAAAATCCGTAATATAACTTGATCGGAACTAGGAGACCTTATGTTCTTAAATTTTTCACCTTTTTCTGGCGCTACAGCCTCAAACCAAATACGCCCTCCATCTTTATTTAAAACAGAGAAATCAGGGCCTTTTGAGACGTGCTTTCCAAATTTCTTATTTTCTTTATTTAAGGTATCTATGAGATACAATTCCCACAATCGAGACTCGGTATTATCGGCAAGTTGTTGCGGGAAATCTCTATCCAAATACGGCCGATATTTTTTATATAATTTTTCATAATCATTTCTTACTGGACTATTTAAAATGTTTCTATACCTGTGATCTTTTCCCTGTATATTTTGTTTAAACAACATCTGGTTTAAATCCTCCTTTAAGCTATAATAATAGTATTTTATTTCTATCATGTCCACAAAAAACTTTTTTTGAAATCTGCGAACCCCTTAATAATAATGCTTTTGCAAACTAAGAGTTGACAAATTCTTCAAAAATATATCGCGATAGCACATGGTGTTATTGGTACTGATCTGGGATCTACCTTCCAACTGGTCAACTGGATACCGGATAACTCGTATTTATGCGGTGTTGAAGCGCGATTGATTTTCACTGTTGCCACGTTGCCACGGCTGCCGGTGTGTAACCTGTTAAATTTGGTGGGAGTATTCGCGTTAATTCTGGACCTTGTCATAAAGGTTTTTATTTTCCCTTTCTTTTTTAATAATCTTAATATATTTTGATAAAATTTCCACTTGGGACATAGCACGAATGCGTTTAAAAGAGAATAAAGTACCAGGTAAATTATCTTAGTCGATACTGACACTCACTCTGACTGGTCTACTGCTCCCAATAATGGCAATCCGCAGACGAAAGACTGAAAGGCCGATTTACTGAAAACGGTTTTGCCCTATTTATGGGCCTTTCCGTGAATGGGGTGGAAGTGCGCATTTTGTTTGATGAGAACAACGTGCGGTCTTTTCAAGCAAAGGGAGAAGAAGAGAAGTTGAGAAGCGAAGAAGAAAAGAAAGATTTGCTGACCGCTTTCTGAAAAGCGCCCCTTTCCTACGGCTTCCTGACCTTTTTCCTACGGCCCGACAAGCATCTTCCTACGGGTCAACGACCCATTCCTACGCCTTCCTCACCCCATTCCTACGGCTTGATAACCATCTTTTTACTAGATGACGACCCATTCCTACGGGTTCCTGACCCCTTTCCTACGACCCTGGAACCATCTTCCTACCGGCTAGTAACCCATTCCTACGGGTCTGGGACCGTCTTCCTACGGGCCAGGAAGCTGTCCCTACGACCGTGGAACCATCTTCCTACAGGCTAGTGACCCGTTCCTACGGGTCTGGAACCACCTTCCTACGGGTCCCTGACTTCCTGGAAACAGCACGGGAATGCTCTTCCCACGCATATTTACCCCGTTCAAGAAAACCTTACTCAAACCTGACTCGGTGTTTGAAAAGTTGAAAACTTCTATATTTTTTTCGCCTGGCTCCTTTTTCTTTTCTTTTTCTTATATTTATGTTCGTAAAACCTGAAATCAGTTGAAAAAGGTTCAATGTTTGGTCTCCTGTATATAATTTATTGAGCCGGAAACCAGACACCAGGTCTCGTTGACATTAATTCAAGATAAGGTATTTTTTCGACTGTCCACAACCCGGACCAGCCGGAACCAAAAAGGCTATTATTCACCGCAGAGCACGCTGAGAACGCAGAGATGTTTTTTGTTTTTATTATAAAATTTTTTCTCCGCGATCTCTGCGCTCTCTGCGGTGATAAAAAATATTTTGCCAGAAAGTGTCAAGATTTCACGGCACGGTAACCTTCCTCTCTTCCTATGATTTCGGTAACAGTTAAGCTCCAGCTTCAAGCCGCAAGCACCAGCCAAAGCTAAAAGCTGGAGCTTGAGGCTGGAGCTGGTGCTAACAACTGCTGGGGCTTGCAGCTTAATTAACTATTACGAAAATTAAGTCGTACTGAAATCATACAGGAAGATCGTATTCGATTCTCTGGCTTTCTGTTCCAATTCCGGTGTAAAACCGCTCTTTGAAAAAAGAGCAAAATAAACCCGTTCCCATCTGCTGTGATCTTCGATAAGGGCTGCCTTTCGTTCCAGCTCCTTCAATACATTCACACCGACCTTTTCATTCCACCACTTGCACTCTCCTACCAATATTTCCGACTCCCCTACGGCGGCGATGTCGATTTCCTCATTGTTATTCCACCATCTGCCGATTTTCTGTATTTCCAGCGGGGGATTGAGCATCACCTGCTCCATGCATATCTTTTCAAAAACCCGGGACCCATACAAGGAAAAATCCTGTTTGATTTTATCCATCACAAACCCGGTGTTCTCGATCTCGATATAACTTCGATACGGCAGCACATACCGGAACCAGAACCGGAAAAAATGATCCTTTAAAAAATACAACCCCCGTTTACTTTTCGACGGGTTGACCTCTGTAACCGGGACTTCACGCTCGATAAGCTCCAGGTCGATCAACCGGTTCAGGAAAGAGGTTAAGTGAGTGGTGGGAATTTGAAGCCTGCGGGCAATATTGCCGATTTTGTGTTCTCCTTTTGAAATCACCTCCATCAAAGAAAAATAGGTGGCGGTTTCGCTAAGTTCCTCATTTAATATGTACAGGGGTTCATGGTACAAAAAGCTGTCCTTATCCAGCATATTATTCTCAATGGCTTCAAAAATATCGCCGCAATCTTCAAATATTTCGATATACTTGGGAATCCCGGACAAAATCGAGTAGAGTTCGATTAATTGGACAGGGGTTTTTCCTTTAAAAAAAGCTGAAAAATCCTTAAATTTAAGGGGAAGCAATTTAAGTTGAGACGTTCGCCTTCCGTAAAGCGGACTGCTGTAACTTAAGGTTGAACTATACATCATGCTGATAACAGAACCGCATAGAATCAGCATAACGTTGGTGTCTTTTAATAATTCGTCCCATATTCGCTGGAATATGGAAGGAACGGCTTTATTGGCTTTCACCAGGTACTGGAACTCATCGATAACAATAATTAATTTTTCCTTTTTTGAGATATATTTTTGTTTTACCAGGTAATCGAAAACAGTATCCCAGGAACCGGTTTCAAGGTTTCGTAAAAGGTTATCATCCCATTGGTGGGCGGTGATATTTTTAAAGCGGTTGACCTGGATACGCTCCCCCTGGGTATCTGCCAGGTAGTACAGTGCTGTTTTGTTTTTGAAGAACTCTTTAATAAGAGTTGTTTTGCCGACGCGGCGTCTGCCGTAGACCACCAGGAAAGAGGCTGCATCCCGTTTATACTCTTTTTCCAGGGCTTTCAACTCTTTGCTGCGATCGATGAATCCCATTTTGCACCGTTTTTGTCTTTTCGTTTTTCAATTATTATAATCCAAAAACGAAAAAAGTTCAAGGGGCCAGAAAGGTTACTTTGTCGAAGAAGGGGATAGGCAAGAAGTACGCCTTAAAGGAATTTTTTAAATAAAAGGGGCACGCCAGGCGTGCCCCTTTAATAGATACAGTTTTTATTTCCTACTTCCTACTTCTTACTTCTTACTTCTTACCTCAGCATATCATTGATCTCTGTACCGCTGCGATCTTTTTTGTTGTTATTCTGGTTGCAGTCGTCGTTATCCTTACTGGCATCCATATAAATGTCGGGATCGTAGGTAATGAGCAAGCGATAGCAATTGGGAAATTCGCCTTCCGAGGGTGAGGAACTGTTCCAGTCACGTTCCCAGCTTACCAGGAGTGTTGCCCCGGGAGCCAGGTTCCTGATCTCCCGCTGGGCCACAATGGTGCCGCCGGTGGCATTCGGACAGGGTACACCCGGAGGCAATTGATAAAGGTAAGCTTTGGCCTGGTTGGGACCGGCGATGAAGGCTTTTCCTCCGATGTTTTTGACGACCCCGGTAATGCGGATGCGTCCCCTGAATTGGCTGTAGCGGCGTACGATCTGGAAGCGAATCTCCACCGCTGCCGGGTCCGGGCAGTTCCTGGGAAACGGCTTTATCATTTCCGGTTTTATTACTGTAGTGGGTCTGACGGCAGTGACGGTACGGGATTTAATGGTAAAATCTTTCCATGTAGAGCCGCCCGTGGGGCCTGTTATGGGAAATTTGCAATAGACACCCACCCTGTATTTTCCCGGTGCCAATCCTGCGGGTATTTTAACGTGAAGCACAGTGTTGCTCCAGGACAAAACGATCAACTTATTGGCGCCGCCTTTGTTAATGCAGGGGGTTTTGGTTCCCTGGGTGGGGCCCCACGTCCCGTACATTTTAAAGGTATCACCAGGAAAACCTGATGTTTTACTTAATGACCTGAAATATATCCCACAACCCACCGGTTGTTGTTGGGAAGGCGTACATCTTAACGTGAACACAGCCCTGTTGGATGTCATCTTGTTAGGCGTCAGGATTTGAACGGCTTCCCATTTCTTACCGGGAGCACTGAGCTGCCAATAAGTCGTAACGTTTTGCGTTCCCGGTCTTCGGAAGCGCAGGGTTTTTACCGGTGCACTGGCACCATCGCTGCGAATCCATTTGTACTTCACCACGCCAGGTTTATCCACGGTAATCTTTCCCACAAACTCAAACCGTTTGGGGCATTTACCGGTCCAACTGGTGGGTGTGACACTGGCGGTTACTTTGACCACTTTTGCCGCCAACTCCGGGGTAAACACCAGCGCGCCCATGACAACAGCTAAAACGATGACTAACTTTATTCGTTTCATTATTCCTCCTATTTGATGCTTTTTTAAGCATATTCGGTTTTTGTTTTTTTTAGTTTCATATAATACTAAATATAAAAAAAATAATAAAGTCTCAAAAAATTTTTTTTGCTTTATCATGCAGGATGATTTATAATTATATTATAACGACTATAGATGAAAATGGACCAAAAGATTATTACCCTTACCCCCGGGAAAGTGGGCGGCGCCAAAAGAAAGGAAGGAGAGGAGACGACTGTTTATCGGGAAATGATCAACGAGCACTTTGCTTTGATTGAACGGCAGTGCTTCCGGGCGGTAAAGCGGCAGTTGAAGGGCCATAGTAAATTGGATACCCTGGTGAATATTGAGAATGAAGCGCTGGAGCTGTCCAACCTGGTATTGGATACATTGCAGCGGGATAATTATCACGTCCTGCGGCAGTTCAAGGGAAATGCCAAACTAAGCACCTATATTACCACGATTGTTGCCCGGCAGGCAGTAGACATGGTGCGAAAAAAATTGGGCAGAAGCCGTGAAAAAGAACGGGCCCAAAAGTATGGAAAAACCGGGATGTTGATCTATGAAAGAGTTATCCAACAGGGGCGTCCTGTTTCAGATGTCTTTCAGGAACTAAAGTCCAGGGAAGGAATCTCAGAGTCCCTGGAAGAGTTCGAAACCATCACCCGGAAGATAAAAGGGAAAAAAAACAACCCGCCATCTTCGCTGGAAGTGGAAGCCAACCCGGTGGTGAAAGAGGGAATCTCTTTGAAAGTAGATGGCAATGAAAAAGAAGAAGTGGTGATTCCCGATACCCACAGCGATCCCCAGGAATTGTTAATAGAAGAGCAGCGAAAACAGAGGCTGGGGGAGGTGGTGGGGGAAGCGATTGCGCAATTGAGTGGAGAAGAACGCATGATACTGCGGATGCGGTTCCCTGCCGATGAAGAAGAGAAGCCCCGGAAAGTGGAACAAATCTCAAAATTGCTGGGAATCAGTTTGAAAGCTACTTATAAGCGAATCGACCGTCTCCTGAAAAAATGCCGGCGATTGTTGGAGCATAAAGGAGTGAACATCGATGAATTGCTCTAGGTTTTTTTACAAAATTTTTCTTCTCAGCACTCTCAGCGTTCTCCGCGGTGAAAAATTGGGAAATGGCCGACTAAACCAGTGGGCCAGTTAGTAAGTATGAAGTATGAAGTGTGAATGATGGTGAAACCGATGAGAGACGATAAAGATAAATTATCATCATCAGTGGGTGTTTCCGTGGATGAACGGCTGGGGAATGTCCTGTCTGCCGGTTTGCTGGAAGCGGAAACCGATGAATGTGTTGATGCAGAAGTAATTGCCGGACTGGTGGACGGGGCCCTGCCTGCCGACAACGAAGAGAGAGATAAAGTTATGAAACATCTTTCCTCTTGCGATACCTGTTATGAGATTTATATGCTGACCGCAGGCCTGTTGGCTGAAGAGGAGAGAAAAGAAGAAAAAAGTAACATCATTTGGCTTCGACTTAAACCCCTGGCATTGGCTGCAACGATTTTGATTGCCGTGGTTGCCATGTACCTGTTTTTTAAGGTGGATGAAATCCCCAAAACTGCTGAGCAATTAGTGAAGATGCCGGAGCCAAAAAAAGAAGCTCTTTATCGGCAGCCGGCACCTGCTGCACCCGAAGATAAAAAAGCCGCTGTAAAAGATGAGGAAGCCGCACGTACGGATTCGGATTCAGCTCCCCCTCCGGATGCATTTTTTGAAGAAAAGGTTAAAGATAAAGTAGAGGCTAAATCCCTGAAAAAAGGAGGTAAAGGTTCGTATGAGGAGGAAGGAGAAAAAAGGTTGAGAGCGGTACAGCCAAAAAAAGGCGGGCCGAAGCTTGAGAAGAAAAAGATCGCGCCCGGGACTGTACCTGTGGAGGAGAAATTTGATATTTCTGGGGAGAGGCGTGGGGAACGTGAAGAAAGGGAAACGAAAATCACTGCTACGAAAGTCTATGGCCCCAAAAGGAAAACAACCCGGGCGACGGCAACCACAAGCAAACCACCCGAAGTTGCCAGAGTGAACATCATAAAACAACCACTTGGATTTGATTCCGGTTTCTACCGGTTGTATCATTTGAAAGACCGGTTACTTGCGTACAAATCCGATATCCCCGGTAATGAGTTAACGCTGCTTTTTAAGGAGACGTTTGAATTAACAGAGCAGTTGAAAGAAACCTTTAAACGCCTCAGGAAAGAGGCGGTAAAAACCGGTGATTTTAAACCAATGGAAACCCTGACACAGGGCGCGTCAGCAGTTCCTCTAGTTACGCTGGTAAAAGGTGAGGAGACAGTCTATATTTATCCTAACATGGGTTACTTTCTTTCTAAAAGTATTCCCGGTTCGACTGAGTACCGGTTTTTTAGCCTGGCCGCTACGGGGTGGTGTGATGCTGACGGTGTGTGTTATAGTTACGGCCTGGGCCGGGCAGGAATAGGACCAAAATCTTCTTTAAAGAAAATAGAACCTGTGGGTAAGCGAGATAGAATAATCGATCCACAAGAAAGGAAAAAACGCCTGGCAAAATGGGAAACGCTGTATTCTGAATTAAAGGGAATTTACAGGGAAATCGCTTTCCACACCATCAACCATTTAAAGACGTTCAAGGAATAATACTTCTTCCAGTTTTTTTGCCAGTGTTCCCATTGAAAATGGCTTTTTAAGGAAACCGTGAGCACCGGCCGCAAGGATTTCTTGAGCAGCACCATCTAGGTGGCAGCCGCTGCATATGACTACTTTTAGATCGGGCCGGGTTTCCCTAAGAAGAGTGTAGATGGTTTTGCCCTTCATATCAGGGGTAGTAATATCGAGCAAAACTAAATCAATCGGACCATCATGGGTTTTGGCAATATTAACGGCTTCGTGTCCGGTATTGGCTTCCAGGACCTGACAGCCTAAATTTTCTAATATTTCCCCGGTTACATCCCGGGTTGTCTCTTCATTATCGACCACCAAAATAGTATCCTTGCTTTTGCTAAACCTTTCTTCTTTTGAAATTTTTGCATTTTTCGCCAGGTCATCTGAGGGAGGCAGGTAGATTCGGACGATGGTGCCTTTGTCTATTTCGGATTCCACATAAACAAAACCCCCATGGTTTTTAACGATGCCATAGACCGCAGACATGCCGAGCCCGGTAGCCTTGATCTTCGTGGTAAAGAAGGGTTCGAAAATATTATTTTTTGTCTCCTCGGTCATTCCCTTGCCATCATCCTCTATTGCCAGGCTGACATAAGGGCCGGCAGTAAAGCCTGGATATTTTTTGGCAAATTCCTCATCAATCTCTTTATTTCTGACCTTCACCCGGATACGTCCTTGCTTTTCGATAGCTTCTGAAGCATTTTGCATAACAGCGGACATGACCATCTGGAGCTGAGTGGGATCACCATGAATATTTAAAATATCCCGGGGTAAATCCGTCTCTATACGAATACCAGGTTTAATATTGTGATGAATCACGGGCAGCGCGGTTCTAATAAAGTGGGGCAAGTCAATGGTTCGGGACTGATAGTTCCCTCCTCGTGCATAAGCCAGCAATTGATCCGCCAGCTGGACCATCCGTTGAATAGAATTCTGGGTTATTTTAGCGAATTTTTTCACATGCTCGTCTTCCGATAATCTTATTTGAAGTGTCTCAGCGCTCCCGGATAAGATCATTAAGGCATTGTTGAATTCATGGGCAATGCCGCCAGCCAACGTGCTGATGGCTTCCATCTTTTGTGCATTTCGAAGTTTCATCTCCAGCTGTTTACGTTCTGAAATGTCTTGAACAATGGTTAGTGCACTGACCGGTTTATCATCTTTATAAATAATTCGTGTATTCACCAGGGTCCACAGCTCTTGTCCACTTTTGGTTTTGATCTTATATTCAAAAGGAGTCGCCAGCTTTTCCCCTGTTTTGGTTTTGCTTATACTTTTAAGCACGTGCTTTTTAATCTCCTCAGCAAATAAAACCACAGGGTCCATGGACAGAAGTTCTTCTTCAGTATAACCCAAAATATCGCACATCACATCGTTCACCTGGAGGAACTTGAAGGTTGAGAGATCCACTGTGCAAATTCCTGTTGGGACATTTTCTACAATATGCCGGTACTTTGCCTCACTTTCTATGAGTTCCTGCTGTATCTTCCTGATATCTGTCACATCCAATGCCACCCCGGTTGCACCGATTACAGTGCCTTTATCGTCCAATAATGGTACGTAGCGGTTCTCCCAGGTAATATCGTGAATTTGAGTAAACGAATAAAATGACTCGCCTTTTAATACCCGGTTGGCGTCATCAATGATCTGTTTATTATCTGCGTACAATTCAAAGAGTGATTGTCCGACAACTTCACCTGGTTTAAGCCCCATCGCTTCCAGGCCCTTGCCTTCTGAAAACGTGAATATTCCATCCTTATTGATGGCCCAAATAACAGCCCCGACTTGATTGATTACCACATGTAAACGCTGCATGCTCTTGAGCAGCTCCATTTCTACCTGTTTGAGTTCGGTGATGTCAGTGAGTACACCTTGAATCCCGATTACACGATCTCCCTTATATTGCGGCCGGCTCGACGCGCGTATCCAGTGTATTTTGCCAATCTTGTCGGGAATTCGATATTCATTTGGAGTCGTTTGACCGGATATGGCATGCTGAAGATTCTTCTTTAAACGCGGCAGGTCTTCCTCAAAGACAAATTCTTTGAACGGCTGGCCGATGAACTCCACTGGATCATATCCGATAAGGGATTTTACAGCAGGGCTGACATAGGTAATTATTCCCTCGTTGTCAATGGTGTAAATGACATCGTTTATGTTTTCTACCAGGTCGCGATACTTCTCTTCGCTGGCCCGGACTGCTTCCTTTGCCTGCTTGTCCTCCACCAGGTGCCGCAGCCAGTGGTTCAATTTCACTGCCGGAAGGTCCTGGCTTAACAATTGGTTTGGGGGTATGTAGAAAGGATTATCGCAAATATTTGTCCCCACCACGGCAATGGGATGGGTGTGCAGCACATCTATTAGTACTGTTGGCGAGAATTGTCGTTTGTCGTACTGGCAAATGGCCAGGGATTTGCTGCCGGGGAAATAGTTATTCAACTTGGCCTCATATTCGATCAGCCGTTCAGAACCGGGTATTCCTCGCAGCGCCCAGGTCATTTCGCCAGTGACACGCAGCGCAGCCCAGCCGTCTGCCAGGGCTTTCTCTGTCTCAGAGCGCAGCAGATCGATCATCCCGTCCGGATCAAACACACCGTCTCCCATGTAAGCGTTGTCCCGTGTCAATATGAGTAATTGTTTACGTTCCAAATAGGATTTTATATCAACCCCGTCGTCCCGCAAGTATCCCAGGATGGTCTCGGCAGTATGGGTGTCCACGATATATATCACCCGCTGCTCAATCTCCAGCCCCTTGCGCAAAAAAGGAGTAACCAGCGACCGATGCTCCTCCTCGGTTTCGTAAATGCAGCACAGGTGGTCACCTGGCGCCAGATCATCAATCGTATATAATGAATAAGTAAATTGTATTTTTGTTTTCATTTTATCTTCCCTTCAATTAGAAATGCTGTTAAAAGCGGGGATATTTTAAAGGAATTTTTACAAAATTTCAACCATGATTATTTTTTTTCTGCCTCTCCGTCTCCATGTCTGCCTGTCTCAACAGGTTGCTGGTTAAAAAAATTTTTTTATTTTTTTTTTGAGACTTGAAATTATTATCAACCCATGTATTCCAGCATCGGGGGGCACGTGGGAAAAAGGAGGAAATGGCGGTGAATTTAGTGTCTTTACAAATTCTCTTCAATTTTATAAAATATTACCAGGTTTGAGAAGTATTCTTAAACTAGAAGGCAGTAAAAGCTAGTAAGCGCTGCCGT
>JABAOH010011713.1_pt2 | contig 11310 bp, 12 predicted proteins | sample 7062181 | NCBI WGS metagenome assembly JABAOH01 (sample SAMN14538630, study PRJNA623070) | marine sediment metagenome | biome: marine biome [ENVO:00000428]; feature: marine pelagic biome [ENVO:01000023]; material: deep marine sediment [ENVO:00002113]; isolation source: pool of 5 deep marine... | reverse complement strand
GGGATATTCGAATTCAGAAATTCTCAGGCTTGAGTCTCTCTATTTGCGATCGTTTTGCTTTCATTCCCCGGAATCACATAAACATGGTATGGAGGAAAAAATGAAAAGGATTTTCAGTGGGATTCAACCGACCGGCGAAGTGCATATCGGAAATTATTTGGGGGCCTTACAGAACTGGGTGAAACTCACTGAGACGTATGACTGTATTTACTGCATTGTAGACTACCATGCCGTCACCATAGAATACGAGCCCCATCTGATGCAGCAAAAGATCCTTGACACTGCTTTGATCTGTATTGCCTGTGACCTGACTCCGGATAAATGTACCCTCTTTGTCCAGTCGCACGTTCCAGAACACACCGAACTGACCTGGATATTCAACTGCCTAACTCCTATTGGAGATTTAGAGAGGATGACTCAGTTTAAACAGAAGGCCAGGCAACATCGGAAGAATATCAATATCGGTCTTTTGGACTACCCGGTGCTGCAGGCGGCAGACATATTAATCTACAAGGCAGGGTATGTACCCGTTGGGAAGGACCAGTATCAGCACGTCGAGTTGACCCGTGAAATTGCTCGGAGGTTCAACTCACGATTCGGGCAGGTCTTTCCTGAGCCGGTGGTGCTTGAATCGAAATCGCCAAAGATACTTGGCCTTGATGGGAAGAGCAAAATGTCGAAGAGCATGAACAATTATATTGGAATGCTTGAGTCTCCCGAGACCATCTGGGAAAAGCTGCGGACAGCCGTCACCGATGTGAATCGGATCCGGCGATATGACCCAGGAAATCCCAGGAAGTGTAACATTTACAACCTTCATCGGGCATTCTCGAGCCCCCAGGAGATCAAGCAGATTGCCCACGACTGCCGAACGGCAAGCATCGGATGTATCGATTGCAAAAAGATCCTCTGGAAGAACATGGTTACCCATTTAAGACCCATTCAGGAAAGGGCGACAGAGCTTCAACACAATATTGGCCGTGTCAAGGATACACTATCCGAGGGAGCCGATCGGTGTCGGGGGATCGCTTCGGCAGTGATGGCAGAGGTCAGAGATGGAATGGGACTCAGGTCCGAACAACGTAAATCCTCCTCTCCTCGCTAAGGCATTGGGATTAGTGAAAAGTCTTCTTGAGAAAAGTCACCTCCGTCTCTTCTCTTTTGTCGTCTCTGAGGAAGACAACCTGGCTCGTTGATCCCAGACTTTTCCGCGAGAGGACAAGTCGGAGGTCCACCATATCATGGACACTTTCTCCGTCGATGGAGAGAATCTTATCTCCAGGTTGTATACCCGCCTCCTCAGCAGACGAGCCTTTTATCACACGCCGAATGACAACGCCCTTTTCATCGGCTAAGCTATCTTCGCCGAGGATGCCGAGGCGAGCCTTTTCACGAACCGAACTCTCTGTGACCCAGATAAAATCCGCGATAGGGAGAGAATCCTGGATCTCATCTTCGTGAGACATTTCGCGGATCTGTTTCAGACTTGAAGGAAGAACCGTAGCATAGGACAGGCCCGTCCTCTTATAAACTCTCTCCGGGATTCCGAATTTGTAGGCGATATGCCCACCGCCAGAAAAAACGATGATCCTTTGATCTTCTCCCTCCTGGCTCGTCACAAAGTCCGAGATTGTCTCTGCCATGGTATCGTCCCATACGCATTGGGCTTCGTAGAAGTTTTCAAAGGTCTTGCCTGGAGATTTCTGGTGGGTCTTGAAGACCCTCTGGATGTATCTTCTGTGGTGGACGTCGGATGTATCAATCGAAGCGATCATGGCCCTTTCGTCGGGGGATAAGGCCTGAATCCCGAAGTCCCCTACCCTTTCCACCAACTCCCGCTGGGCATTCAGAGCCAGTATCTTAATCCTATTTTCTCGAGCAAAGTTGAGGATTTTCTCGTAGTAAAAAAAATCAAACTTCCATCGGGAATACCATTCTGATTCTCTGACAAGTGTACCCCGTTCAATCGCCCCACTGGTCCACCGATCGAGGACTCCCTGAAAGGTCCTTTCAAACATCTCCATGCCGATCACCAATTGGGAATCTTTTGCGTAGAGCCTCTCAAGGATCTCCAGCTGAACATCGTGATGATCCAGATCATTGTGGGTTTCCCCGACGTAGATTATCCTTCTATTGGCCAATTGATCGAGCAACGCCTCAACTACGACCAGCCTATCGTGCTCGATTTCGATGATCTCTCCGGGAGAGAGTGGACCATGTTTCCGCTCAAACTGAGCAAGCCTTCCCGGCTTGCCCGTTAGCCGCGGAGGCAAGGCGCACCCTGCTAAGACAAAAACCACGAGAATCAATTTCACTACCTGCAAGAAAAGGCGATCCATTTCCATCTCCCCTTTCAGACCGACAAACAGCGAAGAGAATAAGTATTGTCCTATATACTTTACAATTTAACTCACCAGGAGTACAACGTTGGTCTCACGGGTCGATCGTCCGTCGTCCGTGTATCCCACCCCCATTTTTCAGCCATGGCGGCTAGCAGGCTCCAGCCCAGAGGAGACCATGCAAAAAGCGACTCCATTCTATGAGATCCCTTAGGTTAGTCAACGCATCTCGCAAGGAAAAAGCTCGGACCTATAGCCAATCCGATGGAAATCTCGCTAAGGGAGTTGCCAAAGTCACCATTTTGTATTATTAGAAAAGGATCTCCCAAACAAAAGGAAGCCGATTTGGAGAGACCAGCATCTGGTGAATCCATCTGTCGCATTGTACTTTTGGGCCCGGCAAGCGATTCTTCCCGCGACCAGCTGATCAAGGGGCTCCAGGGGCGCTTCAAACTGACCGTCCAGCAGGCGGAAACTCTGCTTCGGAAGACCCCCGTGGTCGTGAAAAGAGGGCTCACCATCGAAAAGGCGAATTCCCTCCTTCAACGCCTTGAGGAAATCGGTGCGAGAGTGCGGATTGAACGCGTCTTTCCTGACCAAGAGGAAGCTCCCCCCAAAATACAGAAGTTACCTCCCCAGGAAGCAATTTCGCCTAAGGCAGAGGATGTCTCACCCGAGTCCTATTGTCTGTGGGAAGATATGGAAAATGTCGGGTTTCTCAAGGCTTATTTTGGAACGATCGGGGAGGTATTATTCTATCCCTCCAAGTTCTTTTCCCGAATCCCTGTCGATCAGGGACTGATTCGTCCATTGGTATTTGCCCTTGTCATGGGGGTTTTGGGAGGAATGTTTGGCCTCCTCTATCAATTTTTGTTGATGCAATTCGTCGGTGCCATGTTTGAATATCAGGAATTTGCCGATTTTCGCGTACCCATCATGATTGGTTCGGCTATCGGGCTTCCCATTATCACGATCATCGGGGTCTTCATTTTTGCCGGTGTCCTCCATGTGTGCCTCATGATCGTGAGAGGCAATCAGAAAGGGTTTGAGGCGACCTTCAGAGTCATCGCGTATGCCATGAGTACCGAGATATTCGCAGTGATCCCATTTCTCGGAGGGCTCATCGGCACTGTATACTCCCTGGTTATCTGGATCCTGGGTACACGGGAGACTCACCGTATATCGACAGGAAAGGCCGCCTTTGCTGTCTTGCTTCCGATTTTGGCTATCTTCGCCCTGGGCGTGTTGATTATCCTCGCTGTTATTATCCCCCTCGTATTTCAAGCCACATCAGGATGAATCGCCAGGATTCGAGGACCTCTGACTGATCCCCTGAGGGCGAATTCCGAAGACCTCAACAAGGTGATGTGGCTCAGCCCCTGCGGGCCGATTGAAAACCCACCCTGTATTCCTACCCCCCTGAGCGCCCTGGAAGGCATTGTGTGTGGCCGTTGATCTGGAGTTTCCTGAGTTTTCAAAGCAAGGAATTTCTGACATTCTGATGTTTCACGAAAATTTTGAGTCTTCAGATGGGATCCTCATATCCCCTCGCTCCCTTGCTCTCGCGCTGACCCCCTTCGGACTCACAGATTTTACTGCCGCAGGACAAAGGAAAAAGGTAAAAGGTTCAAGGAGAACCACTCTCAACAAACCTTTGGCCTTTAGCCTTTATCCTTTAACCTATCTGGGTGCCCCAACGCTTCCACAAACGTCCCTCAGGGACATGAGCATCCACAAAACTGAGGAACCTCCAGCCGTTGATCTCTTCAAATGATTGTGCTAGTTTTTTGCAGTATAAGGATTGCGACCGCTGCAACGACAGCGGCTCCCATAAGAAGATCCCCCTGTACGATCCCGGGGATCGAACGAGCGGGTTCAGAAAGGGAATATCTCATGGCCAAACAGAGGATGCGTTGCGTTTTTTCTGAGCAGCTTTGCCGTGAGTGCCCGCTTTTCCGGGGAAGGCATTATTACCTTTGCTTCACCAGAACTTACCGGGGATACCTTGGCGCAGAGCCTGCAGCAAGAGAAGCCTCTGACAGCTGTCAGCCCCTTTTCGGCATCGAGCCGATTCAACATCAGAGGGTTATTGTAAGGGAGCGAAGACGGACAGGCCGCCCTGATAGCAGAGGGGAGGAGAACAATTGATGAAAGACGTATCAATGCCACACCCGGGTCACGAAGACCATCTCTGCTTACTGCTAAACCTAGAAATGGATTTTGAGAAGTACAAGGAGTTCGTGAAGCATGCCACGTTCGTTTGCCGGGGATGTGGGCGTGCAGCTGCCAGCGCCAAGAACCTCTGTAGCCCTGAAAGGCTGTAGAAAAAAGACTTTGAGGGCTGGATCGGGGCGCTAAGGATCTTGAAGAGCAAAAGGCGACTTTTCCATGGATCTGAAATCATTTGGGTTTTGTCTTTCTGGGTTTCTTCTTCTGATCTTCGAGGGCTTTCAGAATTCTTTCAGGAGTTATAGGGAGATCGTATATCCTCACCCCGACGGCATCATAGATGGCATTCGCAATGCACCCCGCATTAGGATTTGTGAGTCCCTCCCCTGCCTCCTTTGCGCCGAAAGGTCCCTCCGGCTCGTAAGTCTCTACGAGAAGGGAGTGAAAGTTCTCAGGTACATCAGGGGCCCGCATCAACTTATAATCGATAAAAGAGGGGTTGAGGACTTTGCCCTCGTCCGTGACAAGGTTCTCCGACAACGTGTATCCCTGGCCCATGACAAACGCCCCCTCGAGCTGACCTTCCACACCGAGCCGGTTAATCACCTGACCGCAGTCGTGAGCGGTGGTCACCTGGATTAAAGAAACCCTGCCGGTCTCCTCGTCGACTTCTACCTCGGCCACCTGGGCGCCAAAGGCGAAGGCTGGAGATACCATGCCTTTTCCGTGAGGGGTGTAATGACCTCGCCCAACGATCGCCTGACCGTGGTTCGCCCTGACTGCAACTTTCACCACGTCCTCATAGGGGATAGATCGATCCGGCCGCTCCTTCAGAAAAATCTTCCCTTGCCTGGCACCAAGAGCATAAACGATATTCGGTCCCATCATCCCTGCAGCCACATCGAGCAGCTCCTGTTTGGCCTCTGCGGCTGCCATTTTGACTGCATTACCAGTCATCAGGGTTTGTCTGCTTCCCCATGCGCCCAGATCGGGCGGGCAGACCGAGGTGTCTCCCGAGATCACCCGAACATAGTCCATGGAGATTCCCAGTTCCTCGGCGGCTATCTGGGCCATGGCCGTGTCCGACCCTTGTCCGATGTCTGCAGAGCCTACATAGAGATCGACCATCCCGTCACCACTAATACGCACCATAGCTGCAGAAAAAGCATAAGGTGTGTTGAACCAGTTAAATACCCCTCCCGACATAAATCCGTAACAACCCATGCCGATGCCACGTCCCCTTGGAAGCTTGCCACGCTTTTCCTCCCACCTCGTGCTCTCCATGGCCAGGTTGACGCATTCCTTGAATCCGCAACTGGTCACCTTGCAGTACTCCTTGATCTCGTGGCCAGGTTCCATGCCATTCTTCAACCGAATTTCTGCTGGATCCATGCCGAGTTGTTCGGCGATCATGTCGATCTGAGAGTCACAAGTGAACTCCGCCTGAGGCCCCCCAAAGCCTCTCATGGCCGAGGAGGGGGATTTGTTGGTGTAGACGTGATATCCATCGTATCGATAGTTGGGAATCGTGTAAGGAAAGTTCTGGAAAAACCCCGTGAGGTAAAGAGCTGTGGGTCCCATGGCATTGTAAGCTCCGCCGTCCAAAATCGTCTTGCACTCTTTGGCCACCAAACTCCCATCCTCATTAAAACCGGTCTTTAGAGAGTACTTCATCGCAGTCCGGTGGCGGGTGTACGCAAACTCCTCTTCCCGAGTGTATTCGATTTTCACGGGCCTGCCGGTGATCATGGAAAGGTGAGACGCGCAGTATTGATCCTTGAAAAGTTCCATCTTGCCGCCCCATGCCCCGCCAACATGAGGCAAAATCACCCGAACATCACCTTCTTTCATTCCAAGAGTCTGGGCAAGGAGGACCTGGATGTAATAGGGAACCTGGGTGCTCGTCCAGATGGTGAGTCTTCCCTGAAGGTCATAACTCGCGACGGAATTATGGGGTTCCATGGCCGCATGGGAGACAGGATGGAGCTCGAAGACGTCTTCCCGAACGTAGTCACATGTCTTGAAGGCTTCGTCCACCTCGCCAAATTCGATGTGACGGGTTTCGCTGACATTGTTCTTAATGGTTGGCCCCTCATGAATCTGAGGGGCATGCTCTTTCATAGCCTCTTCTGGGTCAAAAACGGCCGGGAGAATCTCGTACTCCACATCGATCAGGGTCAGGGCCTCTTCGGCCGTATCCTCATCAACGGCCGCCACGGCGGCAATCTCGTCTCCGATGAATCGGGCTTTATCCGGGCTCAGCGGATACTCGTCCATAAGATGAGGGTAACGCCTCCAGTTGCTGTACGGGATCTTCTTCGTGTCCTTTGCTGTGATGATCCCACCCAGGCCAGACAACTTCTCCGCCTTGCCAGTCTCGATATTGAGGATTCTGGCGTGGGGATGGGGACTTCTCAGAAGCTTGCCATACAACATTCCGGGCAGCCGGATATCTACAGTATACTTCGCTACGCCTGTGACCTTCTCTACCCCATCAACACGGCGAATCGCCTTCCCGATATGGGAATACTCGCTCATTTCTGGGTCTCCTCCATTCTCCGAGCGGCCAGTGCAATGGAATCGATAATTCTCACATATCCGGTGCATCGGCACAGGTTCCCTGCAATCCCCTCTTTAATCTCTTGCCGTGAGGGGTGGGGTCTTTCTTCCAAAAGGGCTTTCGCTGCCATAATCATCCCAGGGGTACAGAAACCACACTGAAAGCCCCCATGATCCAGAAAGGCCTCCTGAATCGGATGGAGCTTTGTGCCATCGGCGACACCCTCAATGGTGGTGATATGCTTCCCCCGCACCTGGATTGCAAGAACAGAACACGAGTTGACTGCCTTCCCATCAACGAGGACCGTACATGAACCGCAGGCACCGCTATTACAGGCACGCTTGGTTCCGGTCAGACCAATCTCGTTGCGCAACAGCTCTACCAGTGTGGTCTTCGGGCTGACCCCGACCTCATAGGGCAGATCATTGACAAATAGATTGATCATTTTTTTCATTCTCGAATCGTTCCTTCCCACCCACTAAAGGCACTCTATGTGGTGACAGAAGCCATGCACAATAGGGCTGACTTATTGAAATTCTGACATTTGTTGGGCGGAGAATGGCGAATGAAAGATCCAACCAAATTTAACAGCTTAAGTCCGTCTGGTACTCGCAGTCAGGGCTTATTTCATATTCCCCAAGGCTTCCTTTATCATGCGTCTGACCAGCACACGAGCGACTTTATCTTTGTATTGCTCAGAGGCCACGATATCGGGGATTGGATCAATATCCTCAGATACCGCATCCGCCGCCTTTGCAATCAGACGATCGTTGAGGGCTTTCCCCCTGAGGATCTCCTCAGCCTTTCTCGCCCTCACCGGCGTTGGGGCCACGCCATTCAAGGCGATTTTTATCTCCTCACAGGAACCACCAGAACCGATGGCCAAAGATACTGCGGCCCCCACAATCGGAGCGTCACCTTCAACATTGCGAAACTTGGTGTATGTTACGGCCGTTCGGTCAGGAATCGGTGGCACCCTAATCTGGGTAAGGAGCTCATTGGGTGCAAGAACGGTTTCATAGTAATCGACAAAAAAGTCCTCGAGCGCCAGGGTTCTCTCCCCCTGAGATGAGGCGATACTCACCTGCCCATTCATTGCGATGAGAGGAGGTGCAGGGTCTCCGGTGGGGTCCGCAATACAGAGGTTTCCTCCAATAGTCCCCCAGTTTCTAATCTGAGCCCCTGCAAGGTGTCTCTCCATCGCAGACAGAACTTCGTATCTCTCCTTGACCAGAGGAGACTGTTCAATCATCCTGTGTGTCGTCAGAGCGCCGATCCTGAGACCTTCTGCCTCATCGAACCGTATATAATCGAGTTCTGAAATCCCCTTGATATCAACGAGAACAGCGGGAGCGATAAGACCTTGTTTGAGAATGTTCAGCAAAGACTGGCCTCCCGCAATGACTCGACAGTCCTCCCCGTATTGGTCAAGAAAGGCCAAGGCCTCTGCCAGGGTCTCAGGTGAAACACAATCACAATCTCTCATGGCTCTATCCGATCCCAAATAGTTTCAAGGAATAAGAATTCGCGACGACATACTCCCGGCTTGCTCGCTCATTCTCAGTGCAGCTCTGACGAGTCATTTTTTGTTCTTGAATCGAAAGGCTAGCCCGCTTGTTCTTCAAGTCTGACCTGGATATTCTTCGCAAACTGATCTCCAAGCTTTTTCGCTGTTGCCCTCATGATCTTTTCGCCAAAGGTGGCCAGCTTTCCAACGACCCGTGTGTTTGCTGCGTAAGAAACCTCTACCTCATTCGGGGAGATCTCCGCCAGATCCAACACACTTTCCTGATGGAAGGTCCCCGCCTTGAGGGTATCCTGGCCTTCAGTAACCGACTTGAGATGTCGGGGTGGATCTGTTTCCGTGACCGTCGTTTTGGACTTCATCGTCAGTGATATGAGGCCGACTTTAACCTTCACAGAACTCTCATAAACCTTGTCCCCAACGACCTCCACCTTTTCACACCCTGGGATACACGCACCAATCTTCTCCGGGTCGAGGATGAAATCCCAGACCTTTTGAATGGGTGCCTTAACACGAAACTTTTGTTCCACAAGCATCTTCTGAAACCGCCTCTCTATGTTTCAGAAAGTATTCCTTGGAAACCTTTACTCCTTGTAGCTTTTCTGATGTAGACTCCGCAAATAACCGTTGTTTCTTGCCAACGGTCCTTATGGTTCTCAGAAAGGCTAAAGTATATCGCCATCTAACTATTCGATTCAAGATTTTATTGAAAGGAGTTTCCTGAGTTTTCAAAAAAGGAAATCTCTAACACTCTCATATTTCAACACAATTTTAGCCTTTAGGTGGAACCCTCAGATCCCTTCGCTATCTTCCTCTCGCGTTGACCCTCCTCCCGTTACTGGCGGGACAGGTGAAGACGGGCTAATGTGGGGCTTCCAACTTTGGACAAATCTCCCCGCTTCCCTCAAAATGATGGATACGCGCTATCAGGATGTTGAGAGCGATCAGGTTCCCGAAATTCTCCTTGATGATGGCGCGAAGGTAAGAATCATCAGTGGCGGATTTAATGGCGTGAAGGGGCCGGTCGGGGATATCGTAATCGATCCTGATTATTTAGATATCACGAATTCCGTCAGAATCGACCTTTACACATCGTATCAAGAAAGGTCACACCGTCTTTGCCTATGTGATCGAGGGAGAAGGATATTTCGATCAGGTGCGGGGCCCATCTGCCCATGGGGCTGAGGGTGCAGACGATGTCGACTCCAAGAAAGGGGGCTTGATGGGCTCTGAAAATCTCATTGTTTTCGATGACGGTAACGAATTGGTTGCTTACGGCAAGGACGAGCAATTGAGGTTTCAGTTGGTTTTAGGAAACCCTATTCAAGAACCCGAGGCCTGGTCCAGCACAATTGTCATGAATACCCAAGAAGAATTGAGGATAGCATTTGAAGAATACCAGAATGGGACTTTCATCAAACATCGAAAGTAGTTGGCAAACCGTCGAATTCTTATTCTCCCTATTCAATAAGCAAAAAGGCGTAACGGTTCATGGTCCGAGTGTAATCCGATAGAACCTCAATAGGAAAACCATATTGCCTGACTGTGGAGAATACATCAACAGCCATCGCTTCAGGGGTGGGGCGCGCGGATTTCGGGTTGTTGCACTCTTCTCTCGCACCTCGACAATCCTCGCAGATGTGACAGGTATCCATGAACAGAAGAAAGGTTCGTTCGTAACCCGCCAGGAAAATCTCTCTCTCCAACGCTAAAAGTCCCTGGTTGATCTTTCTCGTCCACCCATGACGATCTTCAGGCCTATCTAACACCTTGTGGAAACGGAAAATAACTCCAGTATTGTATTCATCGAAGAATTGCCGACATTCTAAAACTGAAGGAACATTAGGAGGACAGGATGAATTTCTTCCGTAATCTCCACAACCATACATACACTTGAGCCGCACCCATTGGGAGACGACGATGTCCTCGGGCTTAATCCATTTGAAATCGCCGTAGGCCCGCTTTTCAAAGAGTGCTTCCAGTTCTTTATGACTATTCATGATCCAAGCAATTCCCTTCGCATGACACCAGACTATTGGGAAGAGCACCGAGGCCTTCGGTTTCGTTAGCATAACAGATGAATTTGTAGGAAATCAACACGACGCTCTCGCTGCCGCCAATTCTATCCGAGCCTGCTCGAGGATTTCCTTGCCTTGAAAAGAACAGGCGGTTCCGTTAGAATTGAAGCGGCTTTGGTGAGATGTAATGAAGGGTTTTTTCAATCGCCTAATCCGAATCAATGTTCGGTCGGGAACATACACCATCGAGGAAATCCCCGACAGAGTCCTCGCAAACTATTTGGGTGGAAAAGGACTGGGGACCTACCTTCTGATCAAAAACAACCCGCCCGGAATCGACCCCCTGTCTCCTGAGAATCGCATCATTTTCGTAACCGGATGCGCCACCGGCCAAAAAGCTCACGGATCGAGCCGTTACGGCGTCTACACCAAGTCTCCTCAGACTGGGATTTACTCCGAGTCCTACTCCGGAGGAAAGGTGGCCATTTCCATGAGCAGAACTGGATACGACGCCATCATGCTCGAAGAAGCCGCGTCGAACCCGATTTTCCTAGAAATATCGCCTCAGGGCGTGACTTTCCATGACGGAGCATCGATTTGGGGGAAATCCACCTACGAGACAGAGGATCAGGTCTTGGAAATGGTGGGCGTGGACGGGGCCGAGGCTGTGGTCATTGGACCTGCCGGTGAGAATTGTGT
>JABAOH010161045.1_pt3 | contig 11312 bp, 6 predicted proteins | sample 7062181 | NCBI WGS metagenome assembly JABAOH01 (sample SAMN14538630, study PRJNA623070) | marine sediment metagenome | biome: marine biome [ENVO:00000428]; feature: marine pelagic biome [ENVO:01000023]; material: deep marine sediment [ENVO:00002113]; isolation source: pool of 5 deep marine... | reverse complement strand
CCCGGGCAGCCCGGCAATTATCGGCAGGTTAGCCGCGTCCGTGGATAGGCGCAACAGCTCTAGGTTGCGGACGCGCATCTCCTGATAAAAGCGATGAGTTACCTCCTCAATCGTTTGCCACGTTAGCGCCGGTGCCGAGCGTACCACGAGGATGGAGAAGTCCAGAGTCAAGGGGTCGGGAGGGGAGGCGGAGTGACTGGAAAGCCCGCCCCCTAGAGACGCTCGCGGGAGTGCGGAGAGCCCGAGTTGTTTCGACTGAAGGGATTCTCGCAATCGGCCTTGGGAAACAGGAATTCGAGAGTCCAGAGGATCCACGTCACCAAACCGTTCGTAGATGAGGTGGCTAATCCTGTAGGCCGGGTGGTAGATGCCGACCCACTGGACGTAAGGCAAAGCCTCAGCGAATTGGGCGAGGGAAGAATCCATCTCTACGATGAAGGCGAAGTTCGGAACGTAGTTGTAGAACTGGATGCCCGAGGCCTTGAGGGCGCCAACCCATTCAGACTTCACAGGGCCGATGAGCTGTAGAAGGTACAGTCCCCGCTCACCTGGCGCATACTGGACTCGAAGGTCGCTAGATATCTCAGGCTCACCCCGGGCGGTGTCGAATTGCACGGATCCCAGGTAGAGGGTCGTGCGATCTCCGAGTATGCGACTCACTAGGCCGGAGGCCTGAAGGCGGGCCAGGGCGTCTTCCGAAATCGAGGCGAGGATGAAGTCACCGTAGTCAGCAATGGCAGTTACGCCCTCTAGGCCTAGGGTAACGCGATCGGCTGGAGATGCGCTGCGAAGCAAGACATCTACGGCTCCCGGGGCGCTGGAACGAGGCGCAGGGCGCGACACTGCTGCTGCGGGAGTGAAAACGACACTGACCACCGTACCGACCAACAGGACGGCAAGGGCCATAGACAAAGCTCGGAGAATTCTTCCCTTTTTGAGCAAACTCACCCCTCCAATTGTCGGGGCGTAGGGACAAAGGCATATTTAGGTTTTTGGTGTCCTCTTTTGCTTCCACCACACAAGCGGTCCTCCCCGGGGTTGACCGCCCCGTGGGCCTCCCAACACCCTGCAGCAGGTCTTCAGGGTTAAGTACGAAGATTACCCTCAGACTGACGGTGAGGCCGTGCCGTTCATCGACTTGAGGAGCGACACCGTCACTCTGCCCACAGAGGAGATGCGAGAGGCCATCGCTTCCACGGAGCTGGGAGACGACGTTTTTGGTGAGGACCCCTCCGTCAACCGGCTGCAGGAGGAAGCTGCGAGAAGACTTGGTAAGGAGGCCGGCCTGCTGGTAACCAGCGGCACTCAGGGCAACCTGGTGAGCCTGCTGGCCCAGACGAGACCAGGGGAGGAGGCCATAGTGGAGGCGGATTCCCACATCTACAACAACGAGAGCGCGGGGATGACCCGTGTGGCGGGGTTGATACCGCGGCCGCTGCCGGGTTTCTACGGTGCCATCACTGGCCGACAGGTTGAGGAGGCCCTTCGCCCCGTCAATGTCCATTTCCCAAGGACAAGTGTGGTGTGTCTGGAGAACACCCACAACTCGGCGGGGGGTACCATCACGTCCGTTGAACAGACGGAGGAGGTGGCCGCGGTGGCGAGGGAGCACGGCCTAAAGCTTCACGTCGACGGAGCCCGGATATTCAACGCAGCCGTGGCCCTAGGCGTTAGCGCCGCTGATCTCGCCAAGGAGGTCGACTCCCTCACCTTCTGCCTGTCCAAGGGCCTCTGCTGTCCCGTGGGGTCCGTGGTCGTCGGCTCGGAGGAGTTCATCGACGAGGCCCGCAGGGCGAGGAAGGTCCTGGGCGGCGGGATGCGGCAGGCGGGAGTCATCGCGGCCGCCGGACTAGTGGCCCTGGATAGGATGGTGGATAGGTTGGCTGAGGACCACAAGAACGCCAGGCTCCTGGCTGAAGGCATCGCGCGCCTCGGGGCGGTGGACATCGACCTCAAGAGCGTCCAGACCAACATCGTCATCTTCGACGTGGCGAGGCTGGGCATGACGGCCCCGAAGTTCGCGGGCATGCTGGAGGGAAGGGGACTAAAGGTGACCACGAAGGGCCCGACGAGGGTGAGATGCGTGACCCACCATGGCATCGAGGCGCAGCACATCGAGGAATCTCTTGAAATCCTGAAAGGCGTCCTTGGGGTGTAGGTCTGACATGAGTCCCCCGCCATTAGCGGGGGGCGCCGGGAGGCGTTAGCTCGCCCCTTTGGATCCTTCTGTAGGGCAGGTAATAGGCTATGGCCCACACGAGGTTTGTCAGGCCGACAAGAGACTGCCAGCCCAGCTGTCCACCGAAGGAGAGACCAGCAAAGCCAACCCCATATCCCGACGCCACCTGGTCAACGAAGTATTCCATCTGGCCATAGAGGTACCAGCTCATTCCTGCGATCACAGCTGCGTCAATCACCAGAGCTGCCCAGAGCACGCTCCTGCCTGCAGCGTCTTGGAGCTGGTACGTTATGAGTAAATACGGGATGAGGAAGGGAATGCTTATCACGCCGAGGCCCACCACAAAAGAGGTCCATATCGGGCGCATTTCCTCTGACGGCCGCGCCTCGATGATGGCCCTCGCCAGCTGAAAGGAGACGAACGCGATGAAGGCTAGAGTGGCGATGAAAAACAGCACCCACGTGACTATGGACCACACGACATACATCCTGTGGCGGTCTCCGAAGGCCCTTGCCCCCAGGTAGATGAGGATAACGGCCACCAGCGCCAATATGGCACCAATGATGTTTATGAAAGGGATGGCCGAGAGGACGCTGCCGATGACCAGGAGGAGAAGGCCTGTGGCCGTCCTGTCAACCTCCCTAACTGTGAAGGTGCTGGGGACCGGCTTGCCCCTCTCGGGTTTCTCCAGCACTTCGCCGCAGTTTGTGCAGTAGGACGCTGACCTTTCGTTGGGTTGCCCGCAGCGACGGCACGTCAGGGTCCGCATCTCCTCCCCGATGGTAGGCTCTCCCCTGCCCCGTGGGGCGACGGGATTCCCGCAGTTGGGGCAATAGAGGTTTGTCTCCGAGAAGCGATCCCCGCATACAGGACATTGGACCGTCGTGATCCCCCGGGGGGCCAACGGCTTTTGCTCTAATAGTCTTTTTTCCTGCTACGAGGGGAGAAACTTCTTGCGCAGCAGGAAGATCATCCCGGCCAGCCCTCCGACGAAGGCAGGGAGCACCATCAGGGGCAGGTTTGGTATGGCCTTCCTGTTGATGGTGTACTTACCGCCCTTCGGTGCTTTGTCCTCAATCTCCGTGAAGGAGTCCGCCCCCTGATAGTTCTCAAACCACACGCCGACGTTGGAGTCCCCCACCCCACCGACGGAGTCCACCGGGACCTCGTATACCAGGCTAACGTTCCCCTCATCCACTGTGACGACGATGTCCTCCAAGTACACCCAGTCCGTCCCGTTCCACTGCTCCATGTAGGAGCCGGACAGGGAGTACACAAGGCGGTAATCCTCCTCATAATCGCCTCCCTGGGGCTTGTCCATGGTCACCGTGTAGGTGTAGTTGCCCGCGTCGGGCATGTCCGCCAGGTCCTCCCGGAAGAAGAGGTGGGTGGTGTTGGTTGCGTAGAACAGGTCCACCATATCCGCGGGGCCCGCACCATCCCCGGCATCCTCCGGTGGAGGATCGTCCAGCTGTAACCAATCGACCTGCGCCTGGGCCATCGGCATCAGGACGAGCAAGGCGAGGAGCAAAGCGGGCCAGACCTTCATTCATCTTCCTCCAGGAATCTCTCGGGAGACAGCAGGGCGTTGAGGGACTCCAGATCCTCCAGAGCCTCTGAGTCCTCTACTGGCACGACCAGGTGGACGCCTTCGCGGGCGATGACATCCTCCAGGACCTCCGCACCAGGATAGACATCGACTCGGCCCTCTGTGTATATACCCTTCACAACCGCTCCCGGCTTGAGGGTGACCTTCCCCTTCGCGTAGACGACGCCTTGCACGTAGCTGAGCCTGCCGAGCACCACCTTCCCTCCAGAGATGAGGTTTCCGTACGCCTTCGCCTCCCGAAGCAGGCGCACACCTTTCATGGCTTTGGCACTCCCTTTGAAGGAAGCCCCCCGGCCGACGGTAAGCCGTCCCCGGGTCACCACGTTCCCCTCCATCTCCGTCCCCGCTATGATCTCCAGGTCCACGGAGACGTGGGTCAAGCCAGGCCTGACCTTCGGGTCCTGGGTCTTTTGCCCATTAGCGGTACGCCTCTCCCTGCGCTTCAGCTTCAGAGTGGACGTTGGCACGAAGCGGGGTCCGCCGTCACGACCTCGCTTGTACTCCAGTATGAGGGGCGCCGCCAGGGCGACAGGAAGGAAGAGGCCCAGGAGGAGGAGCCAGGGTAGCGGTGGAGCCATCTAGTCACCTCCTGCCGCCTGGGAAGGCTTGTGATAGCCATTGCCGTTGTGGATGGTGTGGTTCCAGTTGTGCTTGCCGTTCCTCTTGACCATGAGGCCGAGAAGGGCGGAGGCGCAGCAAGCGACGTTGAGGAAGAAGGCGAACAGCAGGCCTGGAAGCATCCAGATGAAGCTCTTCCTCTTGTCCAGGTAGACGCCCAGGCCCACCTCGAAGAAGGGGGCGAAGTTCCCGACAGCGCTGTAGGTGAAGACCGTTAGGGTTCCGATGTAGAAGGGGAGCAGGGGGGGCGCCTCCAGCAGGAAGACCGCCAGGCCAAGGATCCACCCCAGGAGCACCAGGATGGGGGCGAAGTATATCCACAGGAAGAGGAGCATGTCCAGCTTCTGGACCCTGGAGAGCCTCTTCGATCTGAGGGTGGCCCCGCTGTAACGGAAGGCACACTGCATGTGTCCCTTGGCCCACCGGTGGCGCTGCCTCCAGTAGGCCCTCCAGGTGGTAACCGCTTCCTCGTAGGACTCGGCCTCCAGGATGTACCTGACCTTATACCCCTTGAGGACGGTCTTAGCGGTCAGGTCCGTGTCCTCGGCCAGGATGTTCTCGTCCCATCCTCCGAACTCCTCCAGCAGGTCTCGGCGGAAGCCCCCGACGGTGCCCCCGTACTGGGGTATGAATCCGAAGCGGTCCCGGGCCACCTGATCGACCCTGTACCCGCCGATCCTCTCCAGGGTCACGAGCTTGCTCACGAAGCTCTCGTCTTCGTTGAAGACGGTGACCCGGCCCTGGACGCCCCCNNACGCCCCCGACCTCCGGGTCGACGAAGGGCGCCACCAGCTTCTCCACAATGTCATACTGCGGCAGGTAGTCCGCGTCGAAGGTCAGTATCACCTCCCCTATGCAGGCGGCCAGGCCGGCGTTGAGGGCTGCCGCTTTCCCGTTGGCGCCGTGGGGGCGACGCAGGGGCCTCACGAAGCCTCGCTTGGACGCGTACTCCTCAAGGATGGTGCCCGTCGAATCGGTGGAGGCGTCATCAATGGGAATGATCTCCAGCCTGTCCTTCGGATAGGTTGTGTTGATCAGCCGCTCCAGCAGCTGGCCGATGACCCTCTCCTCATTGTGGCAGGGGATGAGGATGGACACGAAGGGTCGGAAGAGGCCGGCCACCTCCTGATAGCTCGTGAGCTTCGGCCTTCGGAAGAGGGCGAAGTAGGAGAACAGGTAGTGGCGGGCCATGTAGATGAGCATGATGGCGACGACCGGGATGAGGAGGTACTGGATCAGGCTGCCACCTCCGGGGACCAGCGTCCCATCAGGGACATGCCTAGGGACCAGACCACTACGATCCAGAGGAAGTCCACAATGGGGGAGAAGATGAAGTGGATGGCCTCGAAAGCCTGCATGCCGACGTAGTGGGCTGCGGAAGCCGACAGGACCAGGCGGTTGATGTTCCAGAAGATGCCGACGGACGTGCCCGCGAGGGTCCAGAGGGCCTTGAACCAGAGGGGGCCTTTCAGGAGGCCCATGGTCGCTGCCAGAAGGAGGCCGAATATGCCCACGGTGATGAGGCCGGAACACTCCACCAAGATGGCGAAGGCCGCAATATCGCCGTTGGCCGTCTTCACGTAGAGGGTGGGATCGTTGGGGGCAAGGACCAGCAGGGAAGGGACGCCCCCGAAGGTAAGGATGGCGTGGGTGACCCTCGCTGTGATCTCCCAGGCCAGGGGGAGTGTGAGGGCGAGAGCGAAGGCTCCCGCCATCCCCCCTTGAACTAAAGCGTGCCCTACGTTGGGCTTCACCCAGACTCGTGACAGCATTCTGCTACCCCGCCACAGGCGGAGGGTGCTCTCTTCCTCCTGGCAACTGTAGATGTCGGCGAAGCTCTATTTCAGGGAACCTAGCCGATTATCAAGAGAGATTATCGAAAGAGACAATATGTCCAGGCAGTGCCAAAGGTATTCCCAAAGTAGTCTCGACGAGTCTGTGCCTCCGGCCTCTGGTCCCTCTCTCGGTGTGATGCCCAAGGCCAGCGGACTTCGTGGGCTACCGCCCTGTGATGCCTCCTCGTAGGTCCGACAGGGATGTGAAACGGGCCCGGGGACAGCTAGCCCAGCCTCGATTCTCATGATGCACTAAGACGTACATCAATGAAGAGTGGAGGCCTCTGCTACCAGACTCGGTTCATCAGACCACGATTCCGGCATGATCTGTCATTGACTACTTGCGGAACGATTAAGTACCGACAATCGATTCAGGCATCGCGGGGAGGGGTTTACCGCATCTTGTGATTCCATCAGGGAGGAGGGGTACTCTCCCCGCGTGGGCTAGCAATAGGAGAACGAAAAAATGAAATGGAATAAGCAACTACTAGTCGCCCTTACTACAGTAGTTCTAGTCATCAGCAGCATCGCTGGATTGGCAATCTTCTCAATCGGAACGCCGAGAATTCAGGCTTGGAAGCTACACCCGAACCTCATAGCTGCCATGGAAGAGACTGAGGGAAACCAGGGCCGAATAACGGCCATCGCTCACGTGGAATGGAACCCCGACTTCACGGACATCATGTATCAGTTGGGGCCCGTCAAAGCCATGTTGAAGGCCGAGGCAGAGGCCACCCAGGCCCCTGTCATCCAGTGGCTTGAAGAAAACAATGCCTACGTCATGAACACCTTCTGGCTAACGAACATCATCCTGTTCACGGCCTCGGAGCAGACCGTGTACGATCTCACGACTCTGTCCCAGGTAGACTGGGTTGTCGACAACTTCGAAGTGACCATCGAAGACCCCATCGAGGCCCAGCAGGTCTATCCGGGCTGGCAGCTGGACAACGTTAACGTCAAGCCGGTCTGGGAGGAACTCGGCATCACGGGTACGGAGGTCCGAGTTGCCACCACGGACACCGGTGTGCACATCGAGCATCCAGACCTTGCAGGAAAGTTGTGGACTGACGATCCTTCCGATCCGACCTATCCGGGAGGCTGGATAGAGTACGACTGCGCAGGGAACATCATCCCGGGATCTGTACCCCACGACTCGTGGATCCACGGGACAGGCGCGTCTAGCCTCGTCGTCGGCGGCGCTGCCAGCGGCGTGAACATCGGGATGGCCTATGACGCGATTCTGATGCACGCCCTGAGTCTGCCGGGTGGCGGCGGGTGCTTCCCGCAGGTCGCCGCTGGCCTTCAGTGGGTCATCGATCCTGTGGACCAATTCGGGAACCCCGCCGGAGAGCCTGCTCGGGTGAGCAGCCACTCCTGGGGCGCGTTCGGATACCACGATGAACTCATCGAGCCCATCCAAATGATGTGGATGGCTGGCCACGTGGTGGTCGCCTCCACCGGGAACGACGGTCAGGGCACCAGCAGTACTCCCGGCAACATCTACGAGACCATCGGAGCGGGTGCGACGGACATCAACGACAACGTGGTCGGCTTCAGCAGTGGCGAGATCGTGTGCAAGTCGGACTGGGCCAGTCCTCCAGCGGACTGGCCAGAGTGCTGGGTCGTGCCAGATCTGTCCGCGCCAGGCCTGAACGTCTACATGGCCCTACCGCCGAACAGCTGGCACTACTGGTCAGGCACCTCATTCTCTTCACCGCTGATTGGCGGCTTGTTCACCCTGATGGTGGCCGCCAACCCATCGCTGACGCCTGAGGAGTACCTGGACTGGGCCATCGCCGGAGCGGACTGGTGGCCCAACTACGCCGCCGAGCCGCCAGACATCCGCTACGGATGGGGCAGGATCAACGCCTTCGACTCCGTGCTGCCCATCGCCTTCAAGCAGGGCATCTACGGCACCGTGACGGACGCTGACACTGGTTCCCCGATCTCACAGGCAACCGTCTCCATACCGGACCTCGGCAGGTCCGTCCAGACCAAGAAGGACGGCACCTACGAGATCAGAATCCCGGAGGGCACCTACGACGTCGGGTTCAGCCACTTCCTGTACATCAGTGAGACCGTGACCGGCGTGGAGGTCCCGCCAGAGGTCTTCGTGGAGCTTAACGTAGACCTAGAGATGGCACCCACAGGCATCATCACTGGAGCGGTCAACTTCGATCCGAGCGGCATCGGCATCCCCGGCGTCCTCGTGGACGTTCTAGACATCCCCGTGACCATACGGGGTGAGACGGACTGGGACGGCGTGTATTCCGTCGCCCTGCCGGCAGGCGCCTACGACATCCAGTCGAGGCTAGAGGGCTTTGACTGCACGGGAGCAACGGGACTCTCTGTCGTTGCCTACACGACGATAACGGCCAATCTAATCTGCAGCAAACTGCCGAAGGCCGCAGTCCTCGGAGACTACGGTGGCCAGCTTGCCGGCCAACTTGCTACAACGGGTCTCACCGTCGATGCACGAGGGTGGGATTTCGTCGCCGCTGGCGACGTCGGCAAGTACGACCTGGTCGTCCTAGGGGAGGCCACAGGGTATCCAGGTTGCGGCGTGTTCATGGACCTGTTGAACCAGGCTGACGCTGCAGGGACAGGCGTCATGTTCCTCGACAACTGGGGAGGCTACTTCTCCAGCGGCATCTGGCTCAAGAGCTGGTGCACTGGCGTTCCGACCTACCGCAGCCAGCACTACCAGTGGTGGGGCGTCCAGACCTGGTACGACGCCACCACAGCTCACCCGATCTTCGACGGTATCGTGACACCGCCAGCTCGCATCTACCATAAGGTCGACTTCAGCCGAGTCGTGGACAACGACCACGCCTGGTTCTGGGACTTCAGCGGCACGCTGACAATCCTCGGATGGATGGGCGATGACGCCTATGGCACGGACGGACAGGGCATCGCGGTGGAGCAGAGGGATAACAACCGGCACATCTACCTCTCCAGCCACGGACCCACCTTCTACAGCAACTTCGACGACTGGTCCGCCGAGAGCATCCAGCTCTTCATCAACTCTGCCCTGTGGGCCGCGAGGCCCGTGGGTGACGCTGTGTTCGCCACTTGGGACACAGTGACGGATGGAGAGTGGAACCTCGACGTCCAGCCGCAGGTCGGCCTCTGGTACGAGGATCGCACCATCCCAGTGGGCGTCAAGAACGTCGGAAGCGTCAGCGGAACCGAGGAAGTCACCCTCTACCTCGATGGCGTAGTCGAGGGCAGTGAATCGGTCCATCTGGCGTCCGGAGGCATGGCGACGGTCACGTTCACCGTCAGCAAGTTCGACGTCGGCACCTACGCCGCCCAGGTCAAGCATCTGCCAGGTACCCTCATCGTGAGACCGCCGCGCATCGACCTACAGGCTTATGAGTTCGACAGCGACGTAGGCCTGGCCGGTGCGGACATCTACGGATGGTACCGGACGTATGCTGGGCCTGGATGGTACACCCAGTGGAGCAACCAGTACGGCGGGCTCGGACACTCCCAGCACGCGCAGCCGGTTGGCGACTTCGATGAGGACGGCGTGAACGAGGTCATCGTGGGCGGATATGAGAACTTCCCCGACTGGGGTAGGGCTCACATTCTGTCTTACGACGCAGCCTCGGGCATGTACGTGGAGGAGCACAGCTGGTTCGTGCCGGGCGGTTCGTACCACTCGCCCTCAGGGTCGAGCGTCCTCGACCTCGATGAGGACGGAGACCTGGAGTTCGTCGTCTCCTGGACGTACAGCGGTGCCGATGGGATCTACGCCTACGACTGGGACGGGACAACGCTGACGGAGCTCGACTACTTCCCGGCAGCCTTCGTCTTCGACGTCTACTCAGCGGACTACGACGACGACGGTCACCTCGAGGTGCTCATCGCCAACGCTCCATGGGGAGGCAGCCCCTACCACGTGGCGGCCCTCGGATGGGACGCCGCCGCTGGCAAGTTCGTCATGGAGACCTCCTGGAGGAGCCCCATCGGCTACTGGTGGGAGGCGCCCATGGTGTGGAGCGGCAACACGGACGAAGACCCTGAGACCGAGGTCGCAGTGGTCATCTCGTCAGGTAGCGGCGCGACTGCAGGGACCTGGGTCCTCGACTGGGACGGCACTCAATGGCAACCAACCCTCGTCTACAACGCCCTCATCGGCGGTGGCACCCACTATGGTGTCGTCGTCGGCGATGTCGACGGAGACGGGACGGACGAGATCGGTGTCGGCAACAACCGCGCAGGCTACATGGGAGCCGCCGCAGCCCTCTTCGAGTGGGACGGCAGCGGCTACGCCAAGGTCTGGGAGGACAGCTGGGCTGATGATGAGGTGGTCATCGAGGCCCTTGCCATCGGCGACGCGGACAACGACGGTGTCAACGAGTTCCTCGTGGGTGGCGGCGATGTCCACGTGATCAGCTGGACTGGATCGGACTACGCGGAAGAGGCAACCATCAAACAGACAGAGGGCCTGCTCGCTGGAACGGTCATCGGTGACTTCGACAGCGACGGCCTGAACGAGGTGAAGTCCAACGACATCATCGTCGGTCCGGGCATCGAGTGGTTCTTCGACTTCACGACAGAACCGATTCCGCTGCCTGGATTGTACTTCGACTTCTTCGGCACCACCGACGCGTCCGGCCATCTCAGCTTCGACTCGGCAGCGTCCGTCATCGACGGGAGCTTCTTCGTCTATATGGGCGAGAAGTCCGAGGCGGGATTCCAGTACCTCCTCGAGCAGTACCACCTCCTCGACGACGATGTCTCCATCAACTACGCGCCAGCGCGCGCTACAGAGGCCGTCATCACCTCCAAGCCAAACGCCAAAGCCCTCGAGCTCTTCCCGCACATGGCGGTCACGTGGCTGCAGTTCGACGACGTACCCGTAATCTGGCCGTACATCAGCCAGAAGGCTGACCCAGGCGAGATTGTCGTCACCCCCGAAACCTACACCTTCAGACACATGCTCAACGTCGTCGATCCCTATGCCTCCTGGTGGTACTACTTCATGGCCCCCGACAGGGTCGCAGACCTCAGCGGGGGACAGAAGTACGTCTACTCCTTCGGAGGCCCGATTCAGGGATACATC
>JABAOH010189216.1_pt1 | contig 11313 bp, 10 predicted proteins | sample 7062181 | NCBI WGS metagenome assembly JABAOH01 (sample SAMN14538630, study PRJNA623070) | marine sediment metagenome | biome: marine biome [ENVO:00000428]; feature: marine pelagic biome [ENVO:01000023]; material: deep marine sediment [ENVO:00002113]; isolation source: pool of 5 deep marine... | reverse complement strand
CCGCGCCCGCGAACGGTGTCGCGGCTGCCTGCATGATGGCCAGTGCCGCTAGTCCGCCCAGCGGGCTGGCAGATCGTCGTCGCTCATCCGACGCCATCGGTTCCCTCGCTTCCAGACTCATCCTGAGCCTCAAGGTCCAGCCATTCGTAGAACTCCAGCTCCGCGAGCATCTCGAGCTCCTCCTCGCCGAGCAGGATCTCTAGATCCGCCGCTGCCATCGTGTCGAAACCGGTATCGGCAACCGTCCCGCCGCGTTCTAACACTGGCAGCGTCACGAGCGCGACCAGCCCCGCAGCGGCGACCGCCGGTATCCACAGCCTAGGGCCGCCAAATCGAGCCCGTGGCGCCAGTTCCTCGAGCGCGCGCTCGCGGGCGGCGCGCAGTCTCGTGCGCGTTGCCGCGTCTAGGCTATCGACGCTGCTGTCGAACAGCGCCTTGCTGCCCTCGAGCAGTTCCGTTTCAGCCGGTTTATCTTGCGTATTCATCAGTAATACTCACCCAGTATCTCCCGCAGGCGGTGCGTCGCCCGCGAGTAATGTGTCTTGACGCTGCCATCCGAGCAACGCATCGCCGCGGCGGTTTCGGCGACGTCCAATCCCTCGAAGTTGCGCAGCATGAAAGCCTCGCGCTGCCGGTTAGGCAGCTCGGCCAGCGCGCGTTCGAGCGCAGCCATAGCATCGGCGCGTGCAACCTCGTCCTCCGGGCCGCTGCGCGCCGGGTCCGCTGCCGCGGCAACCGGATCGGGCTGCTCACCGTGCTGACCGCCGAAATAGCGCAGCACCGAGTCTCGGACGCGGCGACGGCGGTGAAAGTCGCGAATCCGGTTACTCAAAATCCGATAGAACAATGGCCGCCATTCCTCCGCCGGACGTTTCGAGTATCGCCGTACGAGGTTGATCATCGCATCTTGCACGACATCGAACGCCTCGTCTGGGTCGCCGATGCCTATTGACGCGAACCGATAAGCCCGCGCTTCCACCTCGCGAAGAAAGCGATCCAGCTCACTCTCGAGCACGCGGCCCTGATCCTCCTCGGCCAGGCGCCCGCCACGACTCATGACTGCTGCCGACGTCATTGGCCTACCGTTATTCGTCATTTATGCCCAGATTGATCATACGCGTGCATACCCACTCGACGCATCGTGCCGTCATCGCTCAAGATAACGCGTCCGCACCCAAAACGTTGACACAGACTTCAAAATCCGCCGGTCGGAGCCACAGTTCTCATATTATGACTAACGAGACGCCCGTGATCCGTGTGGCCGTGCCGCTGCCGATCCGCGAGGGCCTGGTTTACCTCTGGGCCGGCCCAGGCCCGGCGCCGACCCCAGGCTGTCGCGTTCAAGTGCCGGTCGGACGCAGATCCCATGTCGGCGTCGTCATCGAGCACCTGGCGACTAGCCCGGTGCGCCTCGACAAGCTCAAACATGCAACGACAGCGCTGGACGCGGAGCCGGTCATCGGGGCTGATCTGCTCGAAACGCTCGTTTGGTGCGCAAGCTACTACCATCATCCGATCGGCGAGGTCGTCAGTGCCGCGCTGCCAGCCCTGCTGCGTCGCGGACGCGCCGCCGCACCGGCACCGGAGATTAGCTGGCGGCTCACGCCAGCTGGACGTGACGTCGATACGAACGCGCTTGCGCGCCGTGCGCGGCGTCAGGCCGCGCTTCTCGAGCGGCTGGCCGCCTCCGATTCCGCTGCAGAACCCGACCTGCGCGAGGCCGGCTTTGCGCGTGCGCAGCTCGTGAAGCTCGAGGAGAAGGGTTGGCTCGAGAGCGAAGAGACCGTTCCGGCGGCCCGTGAGAGGGTCGCGGTATTCGAGCCAGAATCCGCGCCTGCGCTGACCGCCGATCAGCGCGATGTACTGGAGGCCATCGCTGCCGTCGCGCCCGGCTATCACGCCTTCGTGCTGCACGGCGTTACGGGCAGCGGCAAGACTGAGGTCTACATGCGCCTGATCGCCGAGCAAATTCGAGCCCGGCGACAGAGCCTGCTGCTCGTGCCTGAGATTAGCCTGACACCGCAACTCGTCAGCCGACTCGAGCAACGGTTCGGTGCGGACCTTGCGGTCATGCATTCCGCCCTAACCGATAGCGAGCGACTCGATGCTTGGCAGCGATGTCGCAGCGCAGACGCGGGTCTAATCGTTGGCACGCGCTCTGCCGTCTTCGCCCCGCTCGCGACTCCCGGCATCATCATCGTCGATGAGGAGCATGACATCTCCTATAAACAGGCAGAGGGGTTTCGCTACTCAGCGCGGGATCTGGCGGTATTTCGCGCGCAGCACCTGAGCATTCCCGTCGTGCTCGGCTCCGCAACGCCGTCACTCGAGAGCATCCATAACGCCGAGCAAGGCCGCTACGAGCGCTTGCGGCTACCACGCCGGATCGGCGCTGCGGGTTCGCCCGCCGTACGAGTCATCGATCTGAACCACCATGCTGTGCGCAATGGGATCTCCACGCCTATGCTCGGCGCGATCGACCAACACCTCGAATCCGGCAATCAAGTCATGTTGTTCCTGAACCGCCGCGGTTTCGCTCCCGTACTCTTCTGCTCAGAGTGCGGCATTGCCGAGGAGTGCGAGCGCTGCGATTCGCGCATGACGATACATTCGGCGAGCGGGCGTTTGCGCTGTCACCATTGTGGCGCCGAGCGTGCGCTCAAATGGGCCTGCGCGAGCTGTGGCAATGAGCGAATAGCCGTCGGCGCAGGCACTCAACGCGTCAGCGAAGAGCTGCGCGCGCTCTATCCAAACGTCGGTATCGGGCGGCTCGATCGCGACGCGACGAGTCGTCGCGGCAGCCTAGAGAACGTGCTTGCCGATCTAGAGGCGGGCAAGACGCAGATACTCGTCGGTACGCAAATGCTCGCCAAGGGGCACGATTTTCCGAACGTCACGCTCGTCGGCGTGCTCAACGCAGATCAAGGTCTCTTCGGCACGGACTTTCGCAGCAACGAGCGCCTCGTGCAGACGATCGTCCAAGTCTCCGGTCGCGCCGGTCGGGCTGATAGGCCCGGTGAAGTGCTGATTCAGAGCCATTTCCCCGCGCATCCGCTGTTCGATTGTCTCCTCGATCAAGACTACGCTCGATTCGCCGAGCTCGCGCTTGCAGAGCGACGCGCGAGCGATTGGCCGCCATTCAGTCACCTCATTGTATGGCGAGCAAATGCCGTGCAACGTGCAGCCGCTTTCGATTATCTACGCCGGCTCGCCGCCGCCGCGCGAGCGCTGGGTACCGAGATCGACGTTCACGGCCCCGCGCCGGCCAGCATGGAGCGACGCAGTGGACGTTTTCGGGCGCAGATGTTGCTGCAATGCGCGCGACGGGGTCCGTTGCATGCCGCCGTTGATGAGCTCCTCCTCAAGACGCGCAACTGGCCCGAGGCTCGCAAGGTGCGCTGGGCTGTCGACGTCGATCCCGCCGAGCTCTGATGGGGTCAGCTCTGATGGGGTCAGAGTAAGAATTCGAGGGTCAGAGCAATGCCAAGAAAAACTGGCGGGACCCTCGTATTCTTACTCTGACCCCAACTCCGCAGGTAGAATCGCGCATTGACCTTTCGGCGGCCGTTGTTATGCGCGCACAACTCGATTTCCTTCTCAGAGAGGCCCTGGCGCACGTCACGGCTGACCATGGCCCGCTCGAACCGGGTGACATGGAACCGCAGATCGAGCGCACTCGCGATGCGCGTCACGGTGACTTCACGAGCAATGTCGCCTTACGCCTAGCAAAGAAACTGTCGCTGAAGCCGCGCGAGCTCGCCGCCAACGTCATCGCTGCGCTGCCCGAGTCCCCGCTCATCGACGCGACGGAGATCGCCGGGCCAGGTTTCATCAATTTCAGGCTCGTGCCGGGCGCCTACCAGGAAGAGCTGCGCGTGATTCTCGAAGACGGCCCGAGCTACGGTTGCTCTGAGCTCGGCGCCGGCCACCGCATCATCGTCGAGTACGTCTCCGCGAACCCGACCGGCCCGCTGCACGTCGGCCACGGCCGACTCGCGGCCTACGGCGCCTCGCTCGCAAACCTGCTGCGCGCCACCGGGCACGAGGTCCACGAGGAGTACTACGTCAACGATGCGGGCCGGCAGATGGACATTCTCGCAGCCAGCGTCTGGCTCAGGTATGCCCAGCATCTCGAGCATGATCTAACGTTCCCGGGAAAATGCTATCAGGGCAGTTACGTCATCGAGATCGCCGAAGCGCTGCTGCGCGATCATGGACAGGAACTCGATGGCGACGTCGCCGAGCTACGGCAGATCCTCGCCGATAGCAGCGCCGACCCCGAGAAGCAGCTCGATCTCACGATTGCCGAGATCAAGTCGATGCTCGGCGAGAAGGGCTTTTCGATCGTCTTCGACGCGGCGCTCGCCAGCGTGCTCGGCGACATCAAGAGCGATCTCGAGGACTTTGGCGTCGAGCCGCAGCACTGGTACTCCGAGCGCGGTCTCGTAGATGGCGGCGCGATCGCGCGAGCGCTCGATCTGCTGACGACGAAAAACATGCTCTACACCGAGGACGGTGCGAAGTGGTTTCGCGCCAGCGAGTTCGGCGACGAAAAGGACCGCGTGGTCGTGCGCGAGAACGGCGCGACAACCTATTTCGCCTCCGATATCGCCTATCACCACGAGAAGCGCGAGCGCGGCTTCACGCATCTGCTCGACGTGCTCGGTGCCGACCACCACGGCTACATCGCGCGCGTTCGAGCGGGCCTCGAAGCGATGGGAGAGCCGCACGACTGTCTCGAGGTTCGGATCGTGCAGTTCGTGACGCTCTACCGCGGTGAGCAGAAGATGCAGATGTCGACGCGATCGGGCGAGTACGTGACCTTACGTCAGCTGCGCGAGGAGGTCGGCAACGACGCAGCACGCTTTTTTTACGTGTCGAGATCCAACGACCAGCACCTCGACTTCGATCTCGAGCTCGCAAAGTCCCACTCGAACGACAATCCCGTCTACTATATCCAGTACGCGCACGCGAGGGTCGCGAGCATGCTGAGCCGTATGCAGGAAGAGAACATCGCTTTCGGCGGTCCCGCCGGTGCCGATCTCACTCGCCTGACCGGGGCCGCGGAGCACGGGCTCATGGTTGCGCTGAGCTGTTATCCCGAGCAAGTGCATCTTGCGGCAGTGAATCGGGCGCCTCAACAGATTGCGCACTATCTTCGCGATACCGCGGCCGCGTTTCACGCGTGCTACAACGCCCATCGGGTCCTCGTCGAAGACGCCGAGCTACGCGATGCGCGCGTATCGCTCGCGCTGGCAACGCAGCAGGTCATTCGCAACGGCCTGACGCTGCTCGGTGTCGCGGCGCCGACGAAAATGTAAGCGGTTCCTGGAATGGCCACACGCAAGAAACCGAAGTCCAGGAAACAAACGCGACAAACGCCGGGCTGGGTCTGGATGCTGTTCGGATTGAGCCTGGGGCTCGTCGTGGCCGCTGCTATCTACGTCGGCGACCGCCGCGCACCAGCGCCGGTCGCCGCANNAGCCTGTTGTCGAGTCATCGCCCGAGCCGGCGCCTAGCGTTGACGAGCCCCATCCAAGCGCGCGCTTCGATTTCTACGACATGCTGCCACAGTTCGAGGTCGTGATACCGGAGGTCGAGACGAACGCGACCCGCACCACCCGGGCAAGCGCCGTGGAGGAACCCGGCAGTTACGTGCTTCAGGCCGGTTCGTTTCGAGAGCTTGCCGATGCCGACCGTATGCAGGCGAGCCTCGCGCTACTCGGCATAGAATCGCGCATTCAACGCGTTGCCATCGATGACGACATCTATCATCGCGTGCGCGTCGGCCCGACCGATGATCTCGCAGACCTCAACCAGATTCGCCGACGACTCTGGGATGCCGAGATAGAGTTTCTGACAATCCAAGTGCCGAACTAGCCCCTGATGCTGGCCAGAGCGTGTTGCGTGATCCTCGCCTGCTCGTGCGCACTGGCAGCAAGCGCGCAAGACCAGGTTCTCACCGTCGCCGCAACCGGCGATATCATGCTCGGCACGAACTACCCCGAGAATCGACTTCCGGACGACGATGGTGCGGGCTTTCTCGCGGCGGTTGCACCGGTGCTGCAAGCAGCCGATATTGCGATCGGTAATCTCGAGGGCGTAATTCTAGACGGCGGCGCACCGGCCAAGACGTGTACGAATCCCGACGCCTGTTTCCTTTTTCGCTCACCACCGCGTTACGCGGGCCTTCTGCGTAACGCCGGTTTCGACGTCCTCAGTCTCGCAAACAATCACGCCAGAGACTTCGGCGAAGATGGCCGAACTGCGACGATGTCCGTGCTCGACGACTACGGACTGCGGCACTCTGGAAGGCGTGGCGACATAGCGAGCTGGACGCACGGGGGGCTGCGACTCGCGTTTATCGCTTTCTCCCCGACGCGCCAATCCTATCTGCTCAACGACATTCCTACGGCCGTCGAAGAGGTCGCGGCGCTCGCAGCAGATCACGATATCGTGATCGTTTCGTTTCACGGCGGCGCCGAAGGCCCTACTGCGATGGAGTTACCGTTCGAGGAGGAGTTTTATTTCGGCGAGACGCGCGGCGAGGTCGTTCGATTCGCTCGCGCGGTCATCGATGTCGGCGCCGACCTCGTGGTCGGACATGGGCCGCACGTACCACGCGCAATCGAGCTTTATCGCGACCGCCTCGTCGCCTACAGCCTCGGCAATTTCGCGACCTATTATGGCGTCAGCGTTGCAGGCCTTGCGGGCGTCGCGCCGCTGCTCGTGGCGGAGCTGGCGCCTGACGGGCGTTTCTTACGCGGCCGCATCCATTCTGCCGAGCAGGTTCGCCCGCAAGGGCCCACCTGGGATGAACAACAGCGAGCGTTTGAGATCATTCGCGATCTAACGGAGCGCACTTTCGGCGAGGCGTTGTTCGAGTTTGACGCTGACGGAGGGTTCTCGGCCCCGGCCGCATCAGCGCAATAGTTTCGTGTCGTCGTAGTGCCTCAGTCCTCAGCCATGACCTGGCGGAAGTCCACACCTAATGATCTGAGCTTGCGGTAAAGATGCGTGCGTTCCATTCCTACCCGCTTTGCGAGCTGGCCGACTTTGCCGCCACAGAGCATGAGCTGCTGCTGCAGATAAGCCCGCTCGAATTGCTCGCGAGCCTCGCGCAGCGGCATCGCTAACAGGTCCTGTTGCACGAGAAGCTCGGTCTCACGGGCCTCGGTAGATAGCTCCGCCTCGACCTCCTCGAGCGAAATCTCCTCTTCCGAGCCGAGCATGAGTAAGCGACCGACCAAGTTTCTGAGCTCACCCATATTTCCTGGCCACGGGTAGTTGCGCAGACGATTCTGCGCCGCCACGCTGAATCTGCGAAATGGCAGATTCTCCGCGTCGACGAGCATGTCCACGTAGTAGCGCAACAGCTCCGGCACGTCTTCAGAGTACTCTCTAAGCGGTGGTACACGTACGACTACAACGCTCAGATGCGATAACAGCGCCCGCCTGAAGTCCTGTGTGCCCTGCTCGAAACCCGGGGCGGCACTGGCGATGATGCGAACGTCCAGCGTACGATCAGTGACCGCGCCAACGCTGCGAAACCGTCCATCCTCGATGATACCGAGCAGCAGCTGCTGCATTTCGGGCGACATGTCACCCAGCTCGTTGATGAACAACGTTCCGCCCTGCGCCTGTTCCAGCGCTCCCGGTGAGCCGGGCTCACCGAGCAGACGGCGACGACCCTCGGTCGGGTCGAGTGAGCTGCCCGTGACTTCGATGAACGGCTCCCCGGCGCGGCTACTCAAGCTAGCGAGATATCGCGCAAACGATTCTCGGCCGCTACCGGGCTCGCCCGTAATGAGCGTGTGGACATCGTGGAGCGCGATCTTTGTAACCTGATCGCGCAATGCCCGCATGGTCTCGCTCTTGCCGACCGGTGCGACCATCGGCGGTAAGAGACTTCGCCCTCTCCCAGGCGCCTGACGATGCGCGAGGGCCTTGTCGACCGTTCTCAAGAGCTTGGCCAGCGAGACGGGTTTTTCCAGGTAATCGATGGCGCCAAGGCGTGTCGCCTCGACGGCCGTATCGACTGTGCCGTGACCGGACATCATGACGACGGGAACCAGCTCTCCGGCTTGAGCCCACTCGCGCAACAACGTGATTCCGTCGACGTCCGGCATCCAGATATCGAGCAACACGAGGTCGAATGACTGCCTCGAATAGGCGCCCCGCGCACTATCCGCATCCTCTGCCGTCGCGACCTCATAGCCCTCCTCGGAGAGAATCTCCTCGAGAAGCTCACGAATGTTCGACTCATCGTCGACGATCAAGATACGTGCGTTCTTCATGCGTGCTGCCGGCGCCTATCGGGGCGACCCGCCGTGTCTGCCGGCGTAGATCCAGCCTCGCCTGATACCGGTAACAGTATACTGACGACTGCACCGCCACGCTCTGCGTTCTGCGCGCTGATCTGACCACCGTGCTCCTCGACGAGCTTCTTAACGATCGCGAGCCCAAGCCCCGTTCCCTTGGGTTTGCTCGTGACGTAGGGATCGAAAATCTGCTCGGCGATCTCGGCAGCGAATCCCGGTCCGTTGTCGGCAACCGTGATTTCGACGACGTCGGCCCCGCTGCCGACGCGCAAGTGCGTCGCGATCGTAAGTTCTTCCTCTTGCTGGTGCTCCATGGCCTCGAGCGCGTTGCGAATGAGATTGTGCATGAGCTGCCGGATTCTGCCGGGATCCGCCTCGATTGCCGGCAGGCCTGGATCGAGATCCAATGTCAGCGCGAGCGGCAACTCACGGTGTAAGTAGAGCTCGGCGACCTCGCGAATGAGCTCGTTGAGATCGAAACGGCTGATTTCTATGTCGGGGGCCCGAGCGTATTCGCTGAACGCGTTGACCATCTCCTTCATGGCCTCGACCTGCTGAATGATCGTATGGGTCGAACGGTCCAGCAGCTCGGCGTCCTCGAGATCCTCACGCAAATACCGGCGTCTGAGGCGCTCCGCCGATAGTTGGATCGGGGTCAGTGGGTTCTTGATCTCGTGTGCGAGGCGCCGCGCGACCTCACCCCAGGCTGCATCTCGCTGCGCCTGCAGCAACGCGGTTATGTCATCGAAGACAACGACGTAGCCGCCCAGGTCTTCGTCTTCGCCCGACAGCGCCGTGCAAGCGCACATGAGCACGCGGCGGCCGACTTCGCCTCGCAGCACGATCTGCTCGCGCCATTCGTAATCGCTACGATCCAAATGCGATCGCGCCACGGCCAAGAACTGCGATAGCAACGGCCTCGTCGCGGCTATGTCAACGAGCGACTCACCGAGGTGCGCACCGAGATTGACGCCCAAGATTGCGCCAGCAGCCTGGTTTGCAGTTCGAATCCGTAAATCCGGCTCCAGCGAGACGACACCCGTCGATAATCGCGCGAGGATGGTCTCCAGCTTTCTGCGCTCACTCTCGACGGCCTGCTGGCTCTGATGCGCGTCCTCGCGCGCTTGCGACAGCCGCTGCGTCATATCGTTGAATGAGTTGACGAGAAAACCGATCTCGTCACGCGCAGGCAGCGGTAGCTGGGTCTCGAAGTCACCCCGTGCGACCGCTCGAGTTCCTGCCATGAGCTGCTGTATCGGCACGACGAGCCGGCGGGCCGAGAAGAACGCGCCGTAGACAGCCGCAAGCATCGTGATCAGCAGTACGAGACTCAGCGTTAGCGTAAAACTGTATTTCAATGCGTTGCGCAGAAACGAAAGCTCTCCGTATTGACCGACGCTGTCCTCGACGAGATTCGCGAGCTCGCTAATGCGCGCCTCTACGCCAAACCGTCCTTGCAGCACACGCACGTCTGCGGCCGGCACGCTCGATATCAAATTGACGGCCGCGAAGATTTCGTAGCCGCGGCCTGCCTGTGGTGGCTCCAACGTTACGCAGCAGTCCTGCGCGCCACCCTGGCGCAACTGAAAGACCAGGTCATCGCGCGCGGAACCCGGCACGGCGGCCTCCGGATCCACCGAGCTCGTCGCGAGTATCTGATTGTTAGCGCCATAGATCGTGAGCTCCAGCGCACCGCTACTGCGTCTGAGATCACCGAGCTCTCCGACGATATCGGCGCGCCTGCTCGCTGCCAGCTGCTGCGCCATCGCCTCGAGCTCGCGAAGATTCTCGATCATCTGGAGATCGAAGGCCGTCCGGCTGAGCGCGAGCGCATTGTTGAGACCCTGCGCCACGTCGACGTCGAACCAACTATCGATGCCGCGATTGATGAACTGCACCGCAAACGTGTAGACGATCAGCAATGGCAAGACCGTCAAGACGACGAGCATGATCATCATCCGCGCCTTTAGACGCGCGCCTGGGACGTGGCGGCGATAATCCCTGATTAGGCGAACGAAGTTGCCGATAATGAGCAGCAACAACACGGCGATGCCGGCAATATTGATGAGCAATATCCACGGCTGCAGCCGGGCGAACTCCTCGGAGTTCTGCGCCACTTGCGAGAACAGCAGCAGAATCGTCAGCCACAACAGCGTCCCAAATACGAGGGCCGCTATGTATGCGATGCGTTTCAGTCGCCCAACGGCCATGTGTACCACTCNNCGTCAGCAGACGCAACGGGCCGGGGAAGTCCTCAGTGCTCAGAATTGTTCGCACGCGTATCTCGTAAGGCTCACCAAGCTCTAGGAGTGCCTCGTCGATGAGCGGCAACGCGTTCACGCGGCCAAGGAAATTCAGTGCCGAGAACAGATTGGCAAAGGAGTTCTGCTCCCCGGTGTTGCTATTCAGCACGAGATACCGCTCGCTGAGCGCGTGATACTGCAGCTCATACGTCTGCAGCAAGCTTGCTTCGGATTCGTCGAACCAGAAACGCCGGGCGCGAAGGAACTCGACTTCGATCTCGATCGTGAGCGGCACGCCCGATTCGAGCGCCTCTTGCGCCTCCGTAGAGAGCCGGTACTCGAGCCACGCGTCAAGGTAGTAGATACCTTCATCGAGAACGACGCTCGCCGAGCGGACCTCGAAACGCCCCGGATCCTCCTCCTGGGCTGTGGCCGGCGAAGCAGCCAGGCAGAGCATGAGGCCGATCACCGCAGCCGGCAGGCTCCGGCGGCACAGCGCTACAGGGGTGGCGACCGCGACGTACACGCAGGGAGTCTCACTTCATCTCGTTCTTGTGAAGGCAAGCATAATAAAACCCATCCATATTAGCCTCCCCTGGACGAATCTGCCGTGGCGACCCGATCGCAGCGGGGTCCAGCTCGGCATCGGCCGTGGCGGCCAGGAAATCCTCGATTTGAGCCTGGTTCTCCCGCCGTGCCACGGTGCAGGTTACGTAGAGTAGCTTGCCGCCGGGCGCCAGCAGGGGCCA
>JABAOH010013134.1_pt2 | contig 11319 bp, 9 predicted proteins | sample 7062181 | NCBI WGS metagenome assembly JABAOH01 (sample SAMN14538630, study PRJNA623070) | marine sediment metagenome | biome: marine biome [ENVO:00000428]; feature: marine pelagic biome [ENVO:01000023]; material: deep marine sediment [ENVO:00002113]; isolation source: pool of 5 deep marine... | reverse complement strand
CCAAACGGATAGTGGGCCGGTAGTTCAGTCTGGCATGAATGATGCCCCCACTCTACGGGGGTCCCAGTGCAAATGCCGCCTTCGCGTGTCCTTGACCGAGAGAGGCGGAGGACGCGGGTTCAAATCCCGCCCGGTCCACCAAGACTCCTTTTAGAAATTGGACAGTTCCGATTGTCTGATTCGCTAGCGCGTACACCGAGATTCTTGGCAGGAGTGGCGCGAGCGTAGTCACATCCAAATCTACGAGTCTACGTCACGTGCTACTTTGTCTATGTTCAAGTCTCGATCCCATACATTTGATCAGGGGCAAGGAGTTCGGGAAACTTAGCTCTCAGTTCCGTTCGGGCACAGTAACATACGTGGCATTCATCTACGTAGCCCTCTTCGTGCTGAACATGATATTTTCTCGCGAGCTCAGCAGGGCCTCCCTCAAGCAAAGGACCACATATGGGATGCCTTTGGGGGTCGAAATCCTTGAAAATCCTAATCAAAGATTTCTTCTTCAGGTTTCCTATCGTCACGCCTTGACAGACGTGGACATAGCCAAGTGGATCCACGTGCACTCGACTTTGGTTGGTGAAGTCCTCGTCGAGGCATTTGTCAAACGCTGTCCAGGGCGTTGTCGGTAATCCATCAACTAGTTTCTCGACCGCTCGACCTTTGAACTGGACTTTCCCGCCGACGACCGGCTTGCCTTTCCACGGGGTCTCAGCTGAGGACGCCCGTGTGTCTTCTATAGTGATCTTCCCAACCGGTAAGCCGAGATTCTCGGCAGCTTCGTAGGCAAACTTAGCCAGGTTCTCTTCGCTCTTCCCGTAGTGGAAGGCATCGTCGCTTATGGCTAAATCGTGAATGCCAACCTCTGCAATGGGCTTGAGCCATTCTGTCGCATCGTCGACAGACGTCGCCCAATACGCATTCGTGACGATTGATCTTCTAAACCCGTAGCTTTTCGCGGCACGCAGACCCCAAAGCATTGTCTGGTAGTAGAGGAACGGTTCGCCCCCCTCAAAGCAGATCGATCTAATACTTCCAGTCTGTTTTGCCTCGGTGAGAATCCGATACATGTCAGAAATTCTCATGACGCCTTTTGCTTCTGGTTTACTGTAGACGAAGCAGTGGTCGCACTCGAAGTTGCATTGATAGGTTTGGAGTAAATGTAGCCCCGTAATTGCCATAGTCCATTAGCGAGACTTTGCGTCATTTAGTCTTTTTCATGCATCCGACAATGGGAAGGCCGAAATGCGAGCACACTTTTTCTGCGCACGTGCAGACGCTTGTAGATTCTATTTCAATATCACAATAGCATGGAACTGTCTCAAACGGGAAATGCTCGTGAAAGTCAATGGTGTGTGGGGACTTAAGGCTTAAGTAACGGAAATGCAGTGTTAAGGTAGGAAAGCCGGAGAATTATATGGAATGAGTGAGACGCCTATCGAACCTTTGAAAGTGGAAGCGCTAAAACCCAGCTTGCGAAACGTGAATGTTGTTGTGAAGCTTGTTGACTTGGGCCAGCCTCGGGCAATTGTTGTTCGCAGAGACAGCTCGGAACACCGGGTTGCTGAGGGGCTCGTAGGCGACGAAACAGGAATGGTATTGTTGAATCTCTGGGATGATCAGATAGACCTCTTCAGTGTTGGTGAGGTCATAGAGATACAGAATGGATACACCTCATTGTTTCGCGGTTCGTTGAGACTGAACATAGGACGACGAGGAATCGCGGAGAAAGTAGACACAGAAATCAAGGAAGTGAACGAGAGAAACAACCTCTCTGAGAAGAGACACCCACAGACTCGCTGGTATAGGTCCACCAAAATGCCTTTTAGACGAAGGCGTAGAAGATACTAGTCCCCCCCGGAATGACGAGTCCGCTGTTTCTGTTCCAATATGCGCGGGCATGCGTGTGGTCTAGCCGTTCGCTTCAGTGACCGAGCAGACAAAGCTTTGCATGGTCAAAGCTTGTAATGTTTTCTCATGGCTCTCCAATGGAATTCAAGGTTCTTCGGCTTTGGTCGGGCCCATGATCAGACGTATCAGCTTTGGGCTGGTGCTCATAATGTCCGAAGAAGTAACGATTCCTACAAGTCTGTCGTCTTCTACTACTGGCAATCTCTTTATTCCGTTTTTTACCATTAGTCTAGCTGCTTCTTCTATGCTTGTATCATAATCTGTTGTTATTAGTGGCTGAGACATAACCTGCTTGACCTTGAGTACCAATGGCTCTGGGTACTGCTCCACCAATCTTAATATGTCTCTCTCCGTCACTATTCCTAGTGGTCTTCTCCTCTCCGTGTCCACCACCACAACCGAGCCGATGGCGAACTTATTCATCTTCTGAACTGCCTCCTTTATGATAGCGTCAATTCCCACAGTCTTAACATTCCGAGTCATAAAATCCCTGACCATAATAACCCCTGCCATGCTCATCACCGAAGCCAACAATATCCAGAACAACTATTTCAAATAACGCTGATATGCTTCACCGCTTAAAAATGATGCCATCGAGTTATCTGACTCTTCAATGAATATGGAACGGTCAACTTGCAGTAGAAGCCACAGCACATTCTGCAAAGAAACGAAGGCGAAATATCACCAGCATACAGCGATTGGACCAAGGGCACAGAGTGACCACGAAAGAGAACTTTTATCTATACTGCCACAATTGTAGCTCTACAATCTCTGCGCGGAATGACAAATTGGTTAAGAAAAGGACATCTCTTCAGAGATATCGCTTGAAAAAGGCCCTCAATACCCTCGCGCAGAAGGAGGGAAGAGGAACCGAGCTTGTGTCGCTCTACGTGCCAGAAGATCGCCAGATCAGCGAAGTCACGTCAATGCTCAAGCAGGAGCATGGGACCGCAGCCAACATCAAGTCAGACACCACCAGAAAAAATGTACAAGATGCCATTGTAAAAGTCATGCAACGCCTGAAGCTCTTCAAAACGGTGCCTGAAAACGGGCTGGTCATCTTCTGCGGCGCCATTCCGCAAAATGGTGGTCCCGGTAGCGAGAGAATCGAGACTTACGTGCTCACTCCGCCTGAACCTATCCAAGTCTATCTCTATCGTTGTGACTCCCGATTCCACACAGAGTATGTGGAAGAACAGCTCAAAGAGAAAGAGACCTACGGGATCATGGTGATGGATGGAAGCGAAGCCGTCTTTGCATCGCTCTCAGGCCGACATCTGGACATACAACGCGAAATAACCTCAGGCGTGCCTGGGAAATTCAAGGCAGGAGGACAATCTGCCAGAAGATTCGAGAGACAGCGGGAAGCCAAATTGCTGGACTATTTCAAACGGGTTGCCAAACATGCAAACGAGATCTTCACGACGATTCCAGATCTGAAGGGCCTAATCATTGGAGGCCCAGGACCCACAAAATTCGATTTCGAAAAGAAAGATTACCTTCACTACACCCTAAAGGACAAGATTGTGGAGACTATCGATACGTCATATGTGGGTGAACAAGGGGTAGACGAAGTCGTTGAAAAAGCTCCAGAGATCATGCGACGTGTTAGGTACGTGGAAGAAAAGAAAATAGTGCAAAACTTCCTTTACCAGATAGGACACGACACAGGCTTGGCTACGTATGGTGAGACGGACGTGAGACGGGCCTTAGAGGCAGGCTCTGTGGAGACTCTCCTGATTTCGGAGGCCGTGGACCGGGTCAGAGTCCGCGTGGAATGTACAGCCTGTGATTTCGCTAAAGACGAAACCATGACAGCTAAGAAACACTCAAGCTTCGAGCAAGTCCTTGGCGATCAACCGTGTCCAAGCTGTAGTGCCCCGAGCCTTCAGTTAGCAGAGATCAAGGACGTCATCGAGGACTTGGCGGAACTGGCTGATCAGGTCGGAAGCGACGTGGAGATGATATCTGCTGAAACAGAAGAGGGGGAGATGTTGAACAAGTCTTTCGGTGGGATTGCGGCCGTTCTACGGTTCAAGCATTCAGGCTAATATTCAGCTTTAAACTGAACATTAGGGTATTCTTCGACCCTTCTTCCTTCACCTTTTTCCGGTAGAATCTGCATGCGTTCGGTCTTGCAGGTTCCGGTGATGTCTTCCAAGGCTTGGTTTAGAATGTGCTCGCTCTTCTTACTTCCTGCGTACACAGTTAGCTTCGTTATTGGTTTGTTGAGAGGTATTCGCCTTTCTGATTTATCTCTACGGACTTCCTTAATGAAGGCAGTGATGAGTGCGCCGTATTTTTCAGCTTCTTCGTCAATTTTCTCTACATCGGGAACTGGCCATCGAGACGTATGGATGCTCTTCGGTTGCATGTCTCCAGCATACAGGTGTTGATAGATCTCTTCTGTGAGGTGAGGTGCGACTGGAGCTAGGAGTTGTAGGACCCGATAGATTGCCGTATACAACGTATGTTGCGCCGCTTTCTTCCTTGCGTCACCGTACTTGTCGGCGGTGTACAGTCTGTGCTTTATGGCTTCGATATATTGATCGCAGAGTTGATGCCACGTGAAGTTTCTGACTTCCTCTACTGCAGTGTTGAATTGGCAGCTGTCTAGGGCTGCGGTGACGTTTACAGTTACTCTTTCAAGGTTACTAAGAAGCCATCTGTCAAGGAGTTCCAGTTTTGGCACGCCCTCTTGGGGTGAGTAATCTCGGAGGTGGTGGCTTGCAAAGCGAGCTGCGTTCCAAAGCTTTATGAGGAATCTCCAAGAATATTCCACATCAGGCCATCGGAACGGGATGTCTGAGCCAGTTGTTCCGCCTGCGGCTGCCCATTGCCTGGAGGCGTCGGCACCGTATTTGTTGAAGACGTCCGGCGTGGCAACATAGTTGCCTAGGGATTTGTGCATCATTCGACCGTCGTTTCCGAGCACCATGCCATTGATGAGACAGCTTTTGTACGGGGTCTGCTCAAAGAGGGCTAGGTGACGAACCATAAGGTAGTACGCCCAAGTGCGAATGATATCTGTACCTGAGGGATGTACATCTGCGGGAAATCGGTGTTTCCAATCTTCTCTCTCAGGCCATCCTGCGTGAACGGCACAAGTTATTGAGGAGTCGAACCATGTATCTAGTACGTCGGTCTCAGGAGCGAACTTGCCGTGGCCACATTTTGGACATTTGTCCATTCTTGGAGCTTCTATTCTAGGGTCTATGGGGGTCCAGTCCTCTTCTGCCAGTATGACCTCGTCACACTCTTCACAATACCAGATGGGGATAGGTGTGGCGAAGACCCTTTGACGGCTGATTACCCAATCCCAGTCTAAGGAACGAGCCCAATCCACTAGGCGGGCTCTCATATAGTCTGGATACCAGCGGATCTCGTCCGCTGTTTTTTCGACCTTTGGTGTCAGTTGAAGGGTTTTCATGAACCACTGTTTTGTCTCCAAAATCTCTATGGGGGTGTGGCATCTCCAACAGGTACCTACTTCTTGCTGTAGAGTCTCTGTCTTTTCCAAGAGATTCTGTTGTTCTAGATCAGCGACTACGGCTTTTCTGGCTTCTTCCACGGGCATGCCTGCGTATTTTCCTGCTTTCTGGGTCATTTTCCCCTTTTCGTCTATAGACATGATGACGGGTAGTCTTCTTGATTTCACTGCTTTTACGTCTGCTTTGTCTCCATACGTGCAGATCATAACTATGCCAGTTCCGAATTTTGGGTCCACTAGTTCATCCGTTATGATTTTGACTTGTCGGTTGGTGGTGGGTACTCTGGCTGTTTTGCCCACTAGCTGTCGATAGCGGTCGTCCTCCGAGTGGACTGCAACAGCCACGCAGCTAGAGAAAAGTTCTGGACGCGTGGTGGCTATTGAGATGTGCGTGCTATCTTCTGTTGGGAACTGCACTGTGTGGAGTATGCCTGACTTCGATTGATGTTCTACTTCTGCGTCTGCTATGGCGGTTTCGCAGCGCGGGCACCAGTTGATTGGGTGCGTGCCCTGGTAGATGTAGCCTTTCTTGTACAGGAGGATAAAGCTGAGTTGTGTCTTGCGCCAGTAGTCTGGATCGCGAGTTTGATATTCTGTTGTCCAGTCGATGCTGCAGCCGAGGCGCTTTATGGCCCTGCGCATGATATCTATGTACTTGTCTACAAGCGTGTTGCAGAGCTTCACGAATTCGTCTGGTGGGACGTCTGTCTTTCTGATGTTGTAGTGTTCTTCGGTTTCGACTTCTGTGGGGAGTCCATGACAGTCAAAGCCTTGTGGAAATAGCACGTTGTAGCCTCGCATGCGTTTGTAGCGGGCCAATATGTCGAAGTAAGTGTGGTTGAGGGCGTTTCCCATGTGAAAGTCACCAGATGGATAGGGAGGAGGTGTATCAATGCTGAAGACGGGGCGCTCAGCATCATTCCAGTCGAATTGATAGATACCCATCTCTTCCCAACGCTTTTGCCACTTCATCTCAATCTCGAGAATGTTGCACTCCTTGGGCAACGGTTTCATGAGTGGTTCCTCGCTAGGCAAAGACAATGCTTACGGGATAAGCGTGGATAAAATTATAAAGATTCCTTTTGCCAGCTGATGCCGACTGCAGATTGAGAGTTCGCTTTTACACCTCTCTTGTTTTAGGTTCTTTGACTGCAAAGACTATTATCAGACTTACAATAATGCCCAGGACGATTGTAAAGGAAAACGGGTATGCTGGGTTGAGGCTGTAGAGGAAACCAGCTAAAGCTGATGCAGGAATCGTTGCCATGATATTTAGGGTCCCAATGGTCCCCATGATTCGCCCCCTCTTCTCCCGTGGAATCATGTCCGCTTGTAACGCATTATACGCGGGCATTATTAGACATCCACCTACAGCAAACAGTATGAAGACCAGAAGTAGTTGAGTAAAATTTCTACTCAGTATGAAAAGAATACTGGATGGCATAAAAATGACGTAGGACAGAATCACAGCCTTCTTNNTTCCCCATTGGAAAACCTATCGCAATTGTTACAGCAGTAGAAACCGTGTTTACAAAGCCCCAATCCAAATCACTTATTCCAACAACATCATTCACATAGAGCGCTGTGAACCAACGGAACATGGGTTCTTCGAAAGCACTGACCAAGAACGCCACGGTCAGAAACTTGAGACTTGTCGACATGGACCCCCAAGCCTCTGCTATCGCTCCTAGCGATTCTCTGAAGGCTCCTTTCAATTCTCCGAGTCTGATCTTCTTGGGCGCATGAATCGTTTCCTTCAAGAAAACGAGGCGCACCAACGCTGCAGCCAGAAAACAGAAAAAGACTATCGTGTAGACGATGCGCATCCCTGAGATTAGCCCTTGAGTCTCCACCAAAACACCTGCTAAGGCAGGAGCAATTATGGTGGGTATGTTGGGTATGACATTCGAAGCGGCAAATCCCATTCCGCGCCTTTCGGGGGGAATAGAGTCAGCGTGTATAGCTTGGAGGGCTGGTTGATAGATTAGGCTCGAATTTGAGATGATCATCCCGATAAGTACGAACCGCCAATCCGGCGCAAAAATGTACAAGAGATACGAAAGCGCAATGGAAAAAGTCATGGTTACAATTATCTGCTTTCTGCCATACTTGTCAGCTATGTACGCGCCGGGAATCCTAACCAGACTTAGCATAGCTGACCCAACAGACCCCATCAAACCAATAACAACTGGGGGCGCTCCAAGCCCCTTGATGAATCGAGACTCAAACGGAGAAACCAGAGCGAAAGTGAAATACATAAAGACCCAACTAACGAGCAGAGTAAGCAGATTGCCTCGCATGAACGAGAATTCGCTCTTTATTCGCTTCAGAATGCCTTCTGACATCTTGGACTTCTACCGAAAAAGCAGTCCGCTTATTTATAGTTTCACTGCGTAGAGAAACGGGTAAGCTATGTGGAACCCATTTCTGCGAAGTCTGCGCCATCAAACAGAGAAAGAGATCGTGATCGTCTTTCACGACAGCAAGATAAGCTGCGCCAAAACCATAGGACAACTAGCGTACTAGGAACATCCCGTAAACGTACCTAAAATCCAGATCTAGATCAAACAAGCACACATGCAGAATCAAGAGCGAGATTCCCTGACTAGTTCTTTAGCTTCTTCTCAATTGCCAAAAGCTTCGCTAGGTCCCTCTCGAGAAAATCTATCCAGCCACGCTCGAAATGAAAACCCGCATTGTCACTAATCAGCCGAACATCACAAACATAATGGGCATCAGCATAACCTTGGCAATCAGAGGCCTTCTCAGGCACGCCGCCACACTTCATCTTGCATAGGTTTTCAATGCAGCCGTTGACTACCAAGTAAAGTCGTTCAAGCCGGAAACGTGGTGCAACCCTTTCCGATACCATTTCGATGTCTTCACGATCCATCTCCCTTTGGGCCGCCTTGGTGAACCGCTTTCCGACGAGAATGCCCTTGTTGTAATCTCGCTTTTCTAGGATCTCGCCCATCTCTCTAACGGCGTTCACACCAACATACCCTGACTTCGACTCTGCCTCCGTTATAACACGTATCAGAATTTTGTCGTCTGATTTAGAAGGCGAAACGGTGAAGTCCACCCTCTTTTCTTTTCTCCTAGTTCTTGTCTTTTCATAATCCCTGATGACCGAAATCACTTCAGCCTTCTTGACAAGATCTTTACTACCTATTTTGTTGACCATCGAATAAACGCAACCTCAAAAGGTTTGATTGAATCGTACTACAGTGTATATTCTCACGGAACCTTATATACTGCCCCATCAAATCCACAAAGAAAACGGGGCGATAGACCAGAAGAGGGGCGAGAAATCACCGTCACTACAAGACTCCCAAGAGATTTCTATCTCTTAACAACAACGGCGATAACGCTGTTTCTCGCCTCACAGACAATACAACCCATACTCCCGCTCTACATCACCGAAAAAGGGGCTACCACGCTCCAACTCGGAATAATAATCAGCCTCTTGTCCTTCACAGCCATAGTGGCGAAAATCCCTCTGGGGATGCTGTCCGAACGTGTAGGAAGATGGCCTGTCATACCTGTCGTCGTTGTGGGTCAAACCATCAGTCTACTGCTTTACTCCGTCGCTCCGAACCCGACATCGTTCTATCCCATACGAATCTTCCACGCCCTCATACTTGCGGCGTTTGCCCCCACAGCCCTTGCAATAACGCAAGAGCTAGCACCCTCAAGCAAACGCGGAGACACCGTGGGGAAGTTCCTGTCATCCATCGGCGTAGCTACCACTTTCGGTCCGCTTCTGTGCACCTACCTCATAGGCTACGTTGACTATGCACAACTCTTCCAGATCGCCTCTCTAATTCCCCTAATAGGCTTAGCGCCCCTACTCCTGATCCGACATGGACATTCTCAAATGCTCAAACCCCGAAAAGCAGACGTGAGCCTCGCAGGAGCACTCAAGGCCATAATCTCATCGCGCATCATGTTGGTCCTCAGCTATCTGCGCTTCGCCTTCGCCTTCACATATGCCCTCTTCAACACCCTCTTCGCCGTGTACGCTAGTAACACCCTCGTTCTAGCCCCTTCTCTCATTGCCTTATTCTTTGGAATCAAGGGAATCGCGAATCTGATGTCTCGTATTCCCTCTGGAAAACTAACCGACAGAGCAGGACACAGGTATCCCCTAATCCTAGCTTTTGCACTCCTAACAATATCGTTCCTGACAATTTCAGAAACGCGCAACATCTACGTTCTAGCTGTCGCTATGGTAACATATGGAATTGCGCATGGTATGCGGGCCGTGTCAGAGTGGTCTATGCTTGGAGACTACGCGCCCTCAGAAGCAGGCAATATTGCAACAGCCTACTTGTCCACGATGATGAATGTTGGAGCGGCGCTGGGTGCAATAGTCGCAGGAGTTCTCTCTGTAGTCTTCAACATCCAAACAGTCTTCAGGCTCGCATCTCTCATCGTCTTTTCCGGGGTTTTGGTCTTGATTGTGGCGAAGATAATATCACCCGCAGCCCGCTAGAATCCAGCCCAGATTTTCTCACCGTCAGCGTGTCACAGGGTGTCTCCTGCAAACTCTTCCAGACCGCGCTGCCTTCTCTTTTGGTCACCCTTCAAGACGCGGATCTCCTCACCAACGATTAGACGCATGCTGTCAACTGCTGCTATAGTCCTCACACCTGTTCTCTTCTGGATCAACCCAGCCTCCTGAGAAGGTCCTCTGTGGATCATTTTCATTCCGAGACCAGTGACCACTGCAACCTCGGGAGTAACTTCCTCGATAATCCTAGCGGCATCGTCAGTTGTCATATGTCCCTTCCAGGGCTTGCCAGAGGGTCTCAGGACGCAGAGCATGAGGAGCCTAACACCTTGATAGGGCTCTACGATATCTTCGAAGTATTCAGTGTCCGAAGTGTAGCCGATGTCTCCAACATTCTGTATTTCAAATCTGAAGCCTACAGTATCAGGATCGGTATGCCTGCACCTGCAGGCAGCGACTCGACAATCTCCTACGGTGAACTTCACGCCAGGTTTTGTTTCGATCACTTCTTTGGGCATCTGCTGGTGATACTTCGAAATTGTTGGTCCACAGACATCATTGCCTTGCAAGACGCTGCTAGAAGCAGCTAGAATGCCTCTCTTTCTAGTCATGCCACGAGTCATAGCTTCGATGAGAATCTCAGCATCTGCGTAGTGATCGGGATGGCTGTGTGACACAAGCACAGCAGAGAGCTTTTGGGGGTTTAACCCCATGCTCAGAGAGTAGATGAGCGCGCCGGGTCCTGGATCTAGATGTATGTTCAGAGTATTTGAGAGGAGGCGGATTCCGCCTGTTCTGCGTTTCTGTGTTATCGTTGCAAATCTTCCCCCTCCTGTTCCTAGAAAGACCAGTTCAGCCTCGCTCATGGTCTAGCACTCGCTTGAGGATGTTCGTGTGTGGTGATGGCCGTGTTAGGATATGCTGTGGATTCATTATAAACCTCTTTGAGTTTGCTTCCGATTGCCAAGCGGTCGTATGAAGTTTATTATATTTAGTGTTCAGAATAACTTGGAAATGGCGGTATTCCAGTGAAGGTAATTCTCCGCATCGGGGGTTCGGTTGTTGCGTCTCCTCCAACGGCTGAGATTATCGCAGGATACGCTAGATTGTTGGAGGAGTTGGAAAGACAGAAGCATCAGCTCGTGGTTGTTGTGGGTGGTGGATCCGTAGCGAGAGACTTCATAGAATTGGCGAAGGATTTGAGTTTGAATGAAGAGGGGCAAGACGAGGTTGCCATATCTGTTTCAAGGCTTTTTGCTCAGCTTTTTGTCTTGAAACTTGGCGATTTAAGTTCAGACGTTATTCCGCGGACTGTTGACGATGCGGCGGAGTTGTTTGGGAAAGGTAAGATCGTGATTATGGGTGGGGTTAAGCCCGGCATGACTACTGATGCTGTCTCGGCCATGGT
>JABAOH010153231.1_pt2 | contig 11321 bp, 14 predicted proteins | sample 7062181 | NCBI WGS metagenome assembly JABAOH01 (sample SAMN14538630, study PRJNA623070) | marine sediment metagenome | biome: marine biome [ENVO:00000428]; feature: marine pelagic biome [ENVO:01000023]; material: deep marine sediment [ENVO:00002113]; isolation source: pool of 5 deep marine... | reverse complement strand
AAACTGCACATTTCTTTTTGTTTGAAGGCATGCGTGAAATTCAGTATCCAACTGAATAGATCGGTTTTTTTCCAGACATCCCTAGATTCAAGTTCTTTACAGTAATATCGGCCATCTTGGCTCTAGTTTCTTTTGTTGAGCTTCCAATGTGAGGAGCTAGTACAACATTTTGTAATTTTACTAGTGGATGATTGTTTCTAATTGGTTCTGATTCAAACACATCTAATCCTGCTCCTGCAATAATTTTTTTCTTTATTGCAACTGCCAAGTCTTTCTCGTTGACAATCTTTCCCCTTGCAGTATTGACCAAAAATGCGGATTTCTTCATTTTTTTGAAAGTTTTCATGTTAAACATGTGCTCTGTTTGCCTTGTATGGGGAACATGAATCGAGATTATATCGCTTTGAGAGACTAGTTTTTCAAATGAGACATATTTTACACCCAATCTCTTTTCTTTTGTCTTTGAAACGCGTTTTCTATTATGATAGACTAGTTTCATATCAAAAGCTTTGGCTCTTTTTGCAAAAGCACCGCCAATTCTTCCAAGACCCAAAATGCCCAAAGTTTTTCCTTGAAGATCTAAACCTACATAGTCATATGCGCCATAGATTACTTTCCATTTACCACCACGAATAATTCTGTCACCTTCTGAAACTCTTCTTAACAAATCAATTAACAGTGCAAATGCCAAATCTGCAGTTGCATCAGTCAGCACCTCAGGAGTATATCCAACTCGAATTTTCTTTTTCTTTGCATATTTTATATCGATGTGATCAAAACCAACGCTATAGGTGCTAATTACTTTTAGATTGGTAGCCAAGTCTAAAGTTTCTTTATTGATTATGTCATATGGAAAACAGATCAGACCATCAACTTCTTTTATTTTTGATCGCAACTTAGATTGTGGGATAGGAATTTTTCCAGAATGGACTTGAATTTGATATCTTTTTTTTAATTCTTTTAAAGCAAAGTCATGTAATGTTCTTGTAAGAAAAACTTTCTTTTTCATTGCTTTGAGACTCATCTCAAACCATTTATACGATTTCTTTGTTGATTCATCATGTCTTCTGAAGCTGAAGAAGAAGAGTTTGCAATTTGCGTTGAATGTGGAAACTCGATTGACAAGTGCGTTTGTGTCTGTCCCTATTGCGGTGAGCGTGATGAATGCAAATGTGCTTTATTTGATGCAGCAACTGGAGGTTGACAAATTTTGGTAAAAACGAGAATTATAATTTCAAAAAAAGGTGACTTACAATGAGTTCTGTTGATTTTACATGGCTAATTGGAGGCCCACAAGGAAGTGGAGTTGAATCAGGGGCCAACATATTTTCACGTGTATGTGCCGAAATGGGATATCACGTATTTGGAAAAAGAGAATTTTACTCTAATATCAAAGGTGAGCATAGCTATTTTGCAGTACGAGTTTCTGATCAAAAAATTCACTCAAATGTAAATGATGTTACTTTGATGGTATCCTTTGATGCAGAAACAATTTTTCGTCATTATGATGAGGTGATCTCTGGCGGTGGAGTTATCTATGATTCTGCCTTAGAGGAGACAAAAACCGATGATGTTCACACTTTAGATGAACCTTTCAAAGAAAGATTACACAAAGAGTTAGAATCAAAAAACAAACCATTTACAATTGGTGGGGTTTTGGAAATTGCAAAAGAAAATGGAGCATCATTGTTTCCAGTATCATTCAAATCAATTCTTGTAAACCTTGCAGAAGAAACTGAGAATCCTCGTCTAAAAGGATTAGTAAGGATGTACAATGTAATTGGTGTCTCTTTATCTTTGGGATTAGTCAAGATGCCAACAGATTCATTACAAAAAACAATCGGTTCAATTTTTTCAAAAAAACAAGAGATTGCTAAAATTAATCAACTTGCAGCAACTTTTTCGTACAACTATGCTACAGCAAAATTTGAAAACTTTGGTCATAAGTTAACTGGCATACAAAAAGAACCTGAAACCATTTTGGTTCAAGGATTTCAAGGAACTGCATTAGGAAAGATGGCATGTGGTTGCAGAGTGCAACCCTACTACCCAATTACACCAGCTTCTGATGAATCTGTATTTTTAGAATCAAATGAAATCTTAGAAATAATTGACGATCGTCCAGGTTCTACTGCAGTCATTCAAACAGAAGATGAGATCTGTGCAATGGGAATGACTATTGGAAGCGCATTAACAGGAACACGTTCTGCAACATGTACTTCTGGTCCTGGATTTGCTTTGATGACTGAAATGCTAGGTTGGGCAGGAATAAACGAAGTACCTGTAGTTATTACTAATTATCAGAGAAGTGGACCTTCAACTGGTCTCCCTACCAGGCATGGACAAGACGACTTGCTTTTCTCAGTATTTGCAGGTCATGGAGATTTTCCAAAAATTGTTTATGCATCAGGTGATATTGAAGAGAGTTTCTATGATACGGGAAATGTTTTCAACTATGCCGATATTTTTCAAGTTCCTGTAATTCATCTAATGGACAAATTCATTGCAAGTTCTGTTGTAACCTGCAAAAGATTTGATACGGAAAAAATCTCAATTAACAGAGGAAAACTCCTAGAGAATGTAGAAGATGGATACCAGAGATTTGCATTTACAGATGATGGAATTTCACCTCGTTCAAGATTAGGAATCGATAATGGAATCTTTTGGGATACTGGTGACGAGTCTGACGAATATGGTCACATTACCGAAGATCCAGTTTTACGAAGAAACATGATGGATAAGAGAATGTCTCGTCTTGACTTGATTCTCAAAGAAATCCCTAGTAGCGAGATGGCTATTTCATTTGGAATTGAAGATTATACTGTCATATCATGGGGTTCTGCAAAGGGACCAATAATTGATGCAATTGAGATGCTCAAAAAGGAAGGAATCTCTATTGGATTTGTTCAGATAAAGCTTCTACACCCTTTCCCAGCTGATTACATCTCCTCTTTGCTAAAAGACGCAAAGACCATTATTGATATTGAGGCAAATCATTCAGCACAGTTAGGAAAATTGTTCAAACAAAATGTAAGAAGAGAGATTGATTATTCCATTCTAAAATACACTGGTAGAGCAATGACCAGTTCTGAAATCTATGATTCTCTTAAGAAAATAGTTGAAAACAAGGCTAACAAAAGGGAGGTTTTAATGCATGGCGCTTAAACTGGCAGACTATAAGACAAACGTCCATAATGATTGGTGCCCTGGATGTGGAGATTTTGGAATAGTAAATGCAATTCAAATGGCATTAGCTGAGATGGGCGTTCAAAGAGACAAGACTGTAATATTTTCTGGAATTGGATGTTCTGGAAAGACTTCCCACTACATCAATACTTATGGAATCCACACTTTACATGGAAGAGTTTTAACATTTGCTCAAGGTGCCAAAATAGCAAATCCTGAGATGACTGTTGTTGCAGTAGGTGGTGATGGTGATGGTTTAGGAATAGGTGCAGGTCATTTTGTTGCTGCTGGTAGAAGAAATGTTAACATGACTTACATTGTATTTGATAACGGAGTTTATGGTTTAACAAAAGGCCAAGCATCTCCTACTCTTAAACTTGGAGAAAAGACAAAATCATTACCTTCTCCAAATACAAATTACAATGTTAATCCAATTGGATTAGCAGTTGCAAGTGGATTTACATTTGTGGCACGTGGGTATTCATATGATGTAAGGCATCTAAAGGACTTGATAATTCAAGCAGTCAAACACAAAGGATTGTCATTTTTAGATGTTTTACAACCATGTCCTACTTACAATGATATCAATACTAGAGATTGGTATGCAGGAACTGATTTAGCTGAAGAAGCACAAAAAAGACATTCAAGAATTTACAAATTAGAAGAGCGAGGATATGATCCTGTAGTTCATTATGCTGACGAAGCAGAACTTAACGAAAAACTAACACAATCTTTAATCAAGTCACTTGAATGGGGAAACAAAATACCAATTGGTGTATTTTACAAAAATGAACTCATTTCTCCTTATACTGAAAGATTAAGAGATAAGATCCCAAATTATCTAGAAAATCCTCCTGCAAAACAAAAAATATCCAAAAATGGTCACTCTAATACCGATATTTCAAAAATTTTAGATTCTCTACAAGTTTGAAAATTTTTAAAACTGATCGCAAGACTTTGTTTTAACAAATTGATCTCACTAAAAGGTATTAGAAATTTCACGATCCTTTTTAGAAATTTCCAAGTCTAATATTATGTAAAACCGTACTATGCCATACTCCCCTCAAAAGTATGATGTTTGTACGGTTTTTTAATTAAATTACCTTCACTAACACCTATTCAAATTTCAAAAGTTATAGGCAAGTTTTATTGAATAATATTTTGCATTTGAATATTAACGAATCAAACAAAATATTTAGAAAATCCATTCTCAAGGGTTTCTTTGAACCCCAACTTGTGAATTTAGATTTTAAAAAATCTCCGGTAAAGCATCCCTCAATTAATGATGATGGGCTGATGCAATCTGATTTACTACACATATTTTTTGATATAGAAACTGGCTCTGATTATCCTGATGGTGATGAATGGTTTATTGTTGAAATGCTTTTTCCTCACGACATAAAACTTCCAGATAATCTAAAGGGAACTGATTATTTTACAACTCTATCAGTTGAAGAAGGAAAAAATTTTTGGCATCATCGCGAACTAATTCGTTACAAATATGGAAAATCTAAGAAATTAGATGACGCTTTAGAATTTTTAGAATCAAAATACAAAGAACTTCACGAATTATTAGAGCCACTACAAAAAGATCTCAAGTAATCTCCACCCAAGAATCTCCTCTAAAAGAATATTTTTTGTCTTTTGATGATGCTGTATTTAGACGCCATCTAATTGACTTAGAATCAAACTTGTACATAATTTCTGAAATTTCTGGTGGAAGTTTTTGAGGATCTAAATGATGTGGCAATAATTCTAACACAAAATCAATTTTTTCAATAGCGTTATCAAACCATTGTTTATCCTCAATATCTACAGTAAAAATAATTCTTGGGTTCCCAGAAAAATTGATATTAATTTTTAAAGCATTTCCAGATCCTCTTCTTCTTTTCATCTCTTTGAATACAGCTTTAACTTTTTCCCAACGCTTGAATTCAAACCACTGGAAAAATGTTTCATTAAACGCAAGAGGAATATCCAAGTCTAAGTAACTTACAAAATTTTCATCCATTGGCTCAATTTCATCTTGGATTATGGTGAAATGTGAATTTAAAAATCCATACAAAACTTCAATTTCCCATGGTGAAATTCCATAATATCGTAATGTGGTCTTCAAGTTTTCTGTCAATAATTTAAAATCTAAAAAATTGTAATTAAAGCTTCAAACCCAAATTCGGGTCAAATTCATCTTAAAATTAAAATTATATGAAAATATTGATAATTTTAGACATGAAAAAAGAATTTGTTGTAAGAAGTATTGATGCAGCACCTGATGGCGCACCATATGTTGTAGTTTCATTATCATCCATAAAGGATCTCAAAGAAGGAACACAGAACCCTCCATCTCCTTTTGGTAGCCCAAAGGTGATGGGCTTTACTAACATGAATGATATGATGAAGGATCTCAACAAAATGCTTTCTGGAATGGGTGGTATGGGAATGCAGTCAGGTGTAACGCAATTAAAACTTGAAATGCATGAATACAAAGAGATGGGCCTTTCAGTTGGCGATAAAGTATTTTTAGAATTAAGTAAAGCCGAATCCCTAGGTGTCTAGACTACCAAATAGTATCAAAGAACTTCCAGCCATACAATGCACCAATTGTTCCAATTACAAACAACATTGGCTTCCATGCAAATACTGGAAGTGCTGGAGTTGCAAGTTTTACTTTGTAGTTATCAACAATTGCATGAACATTTTTCTTAATTTTGTCATGCCAAATACTGTATTCTATTTGATATTTTTTTAGAATCTCTTCTACCTCATAAACAACAGGAGTTCTCTGAGAGAATAGATGTTGAAGATAATCTCTTGAGACTTCAACTTCTGCATGAATTCCAATTAATCCTTTTTTGAGTTCAACCATTCTTACATGCATTTCCCAAGGTTTTTTCAATTTTAGATTCAAACCATTTCCTATTTGTCCTGGCTGTTTGTGTTCAAATTTTACTTTGGTAAATCCTTCTTCTGTAAACATCTTCATTAATTCTTCAAAACTCTTCTTTACAACAATGTGAAGTTGTTCTACTCCTTCTTGACTGTCAATTCTGATCTTGTGCTTTAGTCCATCAAGAAATGAAACTGTCTTGGGATATGTTGTAAGATATTCCATATTCTGTCCACCAAAATACCTCTATTTAAAGCAGAACAAACTAGAATGCTAATTTTTTTAAGAATTTGTTAAACCTCTAACATACACACACTGATCAGGTGATATCGCCATCTCAGAGGGATTGATCTTTCTATCCGTAAGTTTTGCACCAGAATTTCTAACTATAGCAAATGGTTTTGATTCTGCACCTTCACCCATCTTATGATTTGCAATGGTTGCAAGATTATCCACAACTGCTTGAAATGTAACTTTTAACGGATTTCCATCAAGATCCTTTTTTGCCCTCATGTCTAAAACTGGCTCAATTCCTGCACATGCAACAGCAATTCCTGATGTTCCAATTCTTGCTGGCATTAATCTGCTGTCCACCAAAATTACTCCAACATGAATAAATTGATTCAAGAAAATTTTTCTTCGAATCTGTTCTGCAATAAGATATGGATTTGTAGGATACAAAATCACATTTCCTTTTTTTGCATTTGATTTGTCAATTCCTGCATTTGGTGCCATGATATTATCTGATGATGTAATGACAAATCCTCCTATGCCTCCAAAAATTTTGTCAGATTCTCTGATTATGATTTCAGCAATTTCTGGCTTTAGCTGAAACTTTTTTGAAATTTCAGCACCTTCATCAGAAACTTTGGTTTTTTGAAGGTTGATTACTCTACCCTGAGAATTTGAGATATATTTTGTTGAAATTACTAAAACATCTCCATCTTGCAATTTCGTATTGTTTTTTTGTAATGTATCTTGCAGAATCTCAAAAACGTCAAATTTTTCTTCCATTCTTTTAGCCAGTAGTGGTAAAACTGTTAATTGCACAATATTGTGAGCGTTCTTTTTCTTTTTTATTGTTCTGAAAAGCTTTTAATCTGTAGTGCGAGCTTTTTCGGTTATGAATATTGTCGAGAAGATTCTTGCACGTGCATCTGGAAAATCAAGCGTCTCACCAGATGATGTTGTTTTTGCAAATGTTGACAAGGTAATGGTTCATGACGTGTCTGGACCAGGAGTCATCAAGGTATTTGATAAACTAAAGAAGCAAGGAATTTCAGTTGACAAATTATGGGATCCAACAAAAGTATGGGTAGCTGAAGATCATTTTGTTCCCTCTGCAGAAAAAGTCTCAGCAGAAAATATTGTAAAATTATCTAACTTTACCAAAAATTATGGAATTGAAAAACACTTCAAGTACGGCATGGGGCAATACGGAATTTGTCATACTTTATCTCACGAAGAAGCATTGGTAATGCCTGGAGATGTTTATGTTGGTGGTGATTCTCATACTAACACTACTGGTGCATTAGGTGCATTTGCATGTGGACTAGGGCATACTGATGTTGCTTATGTTTTGCTAAATGGAAAAATTTGGTTTAAGGTACCTGAGACTGATTATTTCAAACTAAATGGAAAACTCCCAGACCATGNNAGACCATGTAATGGCAAAAGATTTGATATTGAAAATTATTGGTGATATTGGAACTGATGGAGGAAACTATAGAACTATGCAGTTTGGTGGAACTGGAATTGATGAAATGTCTGTTGAAAGCAGATTAACTCTATGTAACATGACAACTGAAGCTGGTGCAAAAAATGGAATTGTAGAAGCTGATCAAAAAGTTGTAGATTATCTTGCAAGCCGTGGTGCAACAAATGCTCACGTATTCAAAGGAGATGATGATGCAGAATATGCAAATGTATTCGAATATGAAGCATCTGAAATGGAACCACTAGTTGCAAAACCATTTTCTCCTGAAAACGTTGCAGTTGTAAGAGAAGCACCATCAGTAGAACTAGACAAATCATACATTGGTTCTTGTACTGGAGCAAAATATGAAGACTTAGAAGCTGCAGCAAAAATTCTAAAAGGAAAGAAGGTAAAAATCAGAACAGAAATTTTACCTGCTTCAATTTCAATTTACAAGCGTGCAATGGAAAATGGTCTACTTTCAATATTCCTTGATTCTGGAGTGACTGTTGGCCCACCCACATGTGGAGCATGTTGTGGTGCCCATATGGGAGTCTTGGCAAAAGATGAAATCTGTATCAGCACTACAAACAGAAACTTTCCTGGAAGAATGGGACATGTTGAATCTCAAACATATCTTTCATCTCCTATGGTGGCAGCAGCTTCTGCAGTTACTGGAAAAATTACTGATCCGAGGGATTTGAAATGAAAGGCAATGTCATAAAATACNNATAAAATACGAAAGGGACAATATCGATACTGATGTAATCATTCCTGGTCAGTATCTCAAGGTTCATGATTATGCAGAACTTGCAACTCATGCAATGGAAGGATTGGATCCTGATTTTCATTCAAAAGTAAAGGAAGGCGATTTTATTCTTGCAGGCAAAAATTTTGGATGCGGTTCTTCTAGAGAACACGCACCAATTGCACTTTCTCACTCTGGGATAAAGGCAGTATTGGCATTATCTTTTGCTAGAATTTTTTACAGAAATTCAGTTGATGGCGCATTTTTACTACCAATAGAAATTGAAGAGGATGCATACAAGGCAATCTCTGAAGGTGACGAGCTTGATATTGAGATTGACAAAAACGAAATAAAAAATATTACAAAAAATCAAACATACAAAATGAAACCGTTTTCAGAAATTATTGGAAAGATTATTGCTGCAGGCGGTCTTTTCAAATACAAACCAGACCAGGATTAAAATGGGAAAAACTCTTTTTGAAAAAATTTGGGATGCACATGTTGTCGTTGAAAAACAAGATAGCCCATCTTTAATTTACATAGATCGTCATTTAGTGCATGAGGTAACATCTCCTCAAGCTTTTGATGGATTACGTATGAATAACAGAAAAGTTCGACGTCCTGATCTTACTATAGCAACAATGGATCATAACGTTCCTACTAGCGACAGAACACTCCCTATCTTAGATCAAACATCAGCAGTTCAAATACAAACATTAGAAAAAAATTGTAATGATTTTGGAATTAAATTATTTGATATTAACAGTCCAAATCAAGGAATTGTTCATGTGATTGGTCCGCAATTAGGAATCACATTACCTGGTTCAACAATTGTTTGTGGTGATAGTCATACGTCGACTCACGGAGCTTTTGGGGCATTAGCATTTGGAATTGGAACTAGTGAGGTTGAGCATGTATTGGCGTCTCAAACTTTGTGGCTAGAAAAACCAAAACCATATGAAATTAGAATTGAGGGAAAAAGGAAGAATCCTCATGCAGTTACTGCAAANNGCGGAACAGGCATGGTTTTTGAGTATCGCGGGCAGGGAATTACCGACCTTTCAATGGAGCAGAGAATGACAATTTGCAATATGTCCATTGAGGCTGGAGCTAGAGCTGGTCTTATTGCACCTGATGAGAAGACCTATGATTATCTTCGTGGCAGGCAATATACTCCAAAAAATTATGAATCACTTGTTGAATATTGGAGAGAAAATCTCAAAACAGATGATGATGCAAAATTTGAAAAACAATTTACTTTACACATTGATGATATTGCACCTCAAGTAAGTTGGGGAACAAATCCTGGAATGACTTGTGATGTTACTGAATCAGTTCCATCTCCTGATGAATTCTCAAAAGGTGATCCTAATCAAAAGAAAGGTGCAGAAAAGGCACTTGATTATATGGATCTTAAACCAGGAACTCCAATTCAAGATATCAAAATTGACAGAGTGTTTATTGGTTCTTGTACTAATGCAAGATTAGAAGATCTTATTGAAGCATCAAAAATAATCAAAGGACAAAAAGTTTCACCAAATGTTCGTGCTATGGTAGTTCCTGGTTCTCAAATGGTAAAAAAACAAGCTGAAGAGATGGGTCTTGATAAAATTTTCATTGATGCAAATTTTGAATGGAGAGAAGCTGGATGTAGCATGTGTTTGGGAATGAATCCTGATATCTTATCTCCTGGTGAAAGATGTGCAAGTACTTCTAACAGAAATTTTGAAGGAAGACAGGGAACTGGTGGACGCACTCATTTAGTAAGTCCTGTTATGGCAGCAGCTGCTGCAATTAAGGGACATTTTGTTGATGTAAGAGAGATGGATTTGGGATAGGATGGAACCTTTTACAAAAGTAACTAGCATTGTAACTCCACTTGATAAAGTAAATGTGGATACTGATCAAATTGTTCCAAAACAATTTCTAAAATTAGTTCAAAAATCTGGATTTGGAAAATTCTTGTTTTATAATTGGAGATATGATGAAAATGAGAATTTAAAATCTGATTTTGTCTTAAATGATTCAAAATATGATAATTCCAAAATTTTGGTTACTGGAGACAATTTTGGCTGTGGTTCTAGTCGTGAACATGCTGTTTGGGCACTACAGGATTATGGCTTTTCTGTAATTATTGCCCCCTCTTTTGCTGATATCTTCTATAGCAATTGCTTCAAAAATGGAATCTTGCCAATATCAATAGATGAAACTATAGTTGAGAGACTACAAAAAGAGACAGGCCAAGTCGAAGTTGATTTAGAAAAACAAGTCATAAAAACTTCCTCAGAAGAGATTCCTTTTGAGATAGATTCTCATAAGAAAAAAATTCTATTAGAAGGACTAGATGACATTGCACAAACTTTTCAATACGAAGAAAAAATTTCTGAATTTGAAAAATCTTCTAAAATCCCATCTGTTTTATAATCTTCTTTACAGTTTTTTCATTCCTTTCTAAAACCATGGGTGATTCAACATCAATCCATTCTTTATCATTAATGTCAAAAGCACTAATTTTTCCTTGCTTTGATAATGGTTGCAAAATATCAAATGAAAGATTGATTTGCTTTTGTTTTTGCTTTTTCTTAATCTGTTTTATGATATCTTTTCCAAGCATATAGATGCCTAGACATTCTGATAATTGCAATTTCATTACTGGTTTTTCTTTGAATTCTTTAATGATTCCATCTTCTACAATGGCAAACCCTGTTTCTTCTCTTCTTTTTGTTCTAGTTGCAATACATGCAGAGCCATTCTTTTTTCTGTAGAACTCTCTCATCTTTTTTAGATCAATGGCACATAGATTA
>JABAOH010145641.1_pt1 | contig 11321 bp, 11 predicted proteins | sample 7062181 | NCBI WGS metagenome assembly JABAOH01 (sample SAMN14538630, study PRJNA623070) | marine sediment metagenome | biome: marine biome [ENVO:00000428]; feature: marine pelagic biome [ENVO:01000023]; material: deep marine sediment [ENVO:00002113]; isolation source: pool of 5 deep marine... | reverse complement strand
AGGTCCCCCTCGGTGGCCGAGATGAACGTCCAGGGTCAGCAGATGTTCCAGGTCGTCGGTCAGGCTGAGGAGGTCACTCGGGAGGGCGGCGGTCCGGCCATTCCGGAGGAGGATGTGCAGCTGGTGGCGGAGCGTGCAGGAGTCTCGTCGGAGGAGGCCCGGAAGGCCCTGCAGGAGTGTGACGGGGAGCCCGCCGAGGCCATCATCAAGTTGATGAAGGGGTAGGTTCCCGGCCAGGGAACCTTAGCCATTTCTGGTGAGGACCGGAAACACGCCTTCCGGGACTGGCATGCTGCTCCAGACGCGCTCTCGCCTTCTCTGGAAACCCTGATCCGTAGCGAGAGGCCAGCCTCCTCCACGCGGCTTTATTATGCGTCTGAAGATGGCTGTACGGGGCGGGTGAGGATATGGGGGAGATGCTCAGGAAGGTCGGGATTGGGAGGGTGATGATGGTGGCTGCAATTGCGTTACTTTCATCATCCCTGCTCCTCCCATGGTACGTTTTCTGGCTGGAAGACCAAGGGTTACGGGCCCTCGTTCGAGAAGAGTATAATCTCGGAGAAGTGGTCATCATCCAGTACCAAGATGGAGTCGCTACCAACCGGTTCACTCGGAGCTACGTCGCCTGGGGGATGCCGGAGGTGGGTGAACTGATGGCGGGAATTCAGATCTTCGCCTTGCTCTCCCTCGTTCTGCTCATACTCTTCCTAGTTCTGTCTCTGAAATGGAGAGGGCCTCTCTTGTTGATCCTAGGTGCAGCCGGAGGTGTGTTCTCACTGGTAGCCACCGTCTACCNNCCGTGGCTTCACTGGGTTCTGGGGATCCGCCGTGGTCGAGCCAAACATCCAATTCGGCTGGGGTCCTGCAATCGGGTGGATCCTTGCTTTGGTGGTGACGGCCGTGGTCTTTGTGGCTCTCATCCTGTCTTGGAGAACGGTTCGAAGGCGCGAAGTAGAGTGACCTGAGCTTCGGGCGCCACCCCACCTAGAGACCGAACAAGCGGATTGCTATGAAGCGTGAAACCACTACGGTGATCACCGCCAGGGTGGTCGTCACGAGACGACTGAGAACCCGCGTGTCGAAGGGCCAGGTCGGGATTCGGGAGAGACGCCCTTCCGTCGCGTCAAGGATGTAGAGCTTCCTCAACTCTCTGAGACGGTTCAGGACCTCGGACAGCGTTGCCTCGGAACTCTCCAGATTGGGGTCGTCGGGCTCACGCGCGAATTGGAGCATCTGACTCCGAACTGAGGCTAGCTCCCTCTCCCGTTCGTCTACCATCACCCGGTGGACGCGATTCAGGGGGAGGAAGAACATGACGACTCCGACCACAGCAAGCCCGGTCACAAAGGCGAGGGTCTCGAGGTTGGAGAGGAGGGGCCAGTTCGCAGAGATCCAGAGGGCGACGACGGCCGTGACCCCCAGAAATGGGAGGGCCAAAGACAGGGAGAGGGATCCCAGAGGACGCAGGCCCAGCATGGAGTCCTCGAGGTGACCCTTCAGCTTCAAGGACTGCTTGCCCAGGGCGTGCAATCCGAGAGTGGAGCTGAGGTACACCCCGATGAAGGTGCTCAGCAGCAGGAGGTAGACAAAGCCCAGTACGTAATCGAAGACCGTTTCAAAGAGGCCGCCGGCGGGGAGTCCGGCTTGGAAGGTGAAGAAGGCGAAGAGTAGCGTGGCGGCCACTATAGGTGGCCAGAAGCTGGAGATACCCCCAAAGACCTGATGGTAGGTCTCCTCTCCTCGCGGGAGAATGGGCAGAATGGCGTCCTTGGCTTGCACCACCTGCAGGCGCATGTACTTCGTCGCCCAGATGACTGAGAAGGAGACCGCCACCCAAAGGATCACCTGGACTGGAACCAGCCATGGAGGACCTGGCGGGAGCCCAGTGAGAGCGACCTCGATGTCCCAAGTATCCAAGTACAGAGCCAGGACGCCGCCTGGTGGGGAGACGAGGGTAGCCACCAAGAGCGCTCCCCATAGGAATGGGAGGGGAATGAAGCTCAAAAGCCATTCAGTCAGCGTGAAATGCTCGGGGCCTTCCAGTTTCTGTGTGGCCGATGACTTCACTCCCATCTCCCCCCAAGGGTAACTGCCTCTCATAGGATGCCGTGAATTAGAGTTTTGCCCAGTCCAGGGACCAGTGGTGAACAAAATGCGCTAGGTCTCGTGCTCGCCGGTAGGAAAGGACGCTACTCATGGGGCCACGAGGGCGAGGTGTTTGGCGGCGCCCTATTGTATCGCCGCGGGATCAGGTTCTCCCGGCATCCCGCCTACGCCTCTTCACATAGAGCACCGTCAAGACGACCAATGCCACGGAGAACGCGGCGACACCTATGATTAACAGCCAGGGTGGACCTGGGAGCGGCTCGGGGACGGGGGGTGGCGATTCAACGGAAACAGTGACGTCGGGCGTCGCCTCGCCGAACCACCCAACCTCCTCCTGCAACATTCTCCACTGAAACGTGTAGGTCCCCGGAATCGACGGTGCTAAGACAGAGAAACGGAACTCCCGGGACATGCCAGGAGCAAGGAGCTCCCCTGGGTCTAGCTCGACGCGGCTTAGCCCCCATTTCATGTTGTCCTGCGGTCCCTGGGAGCCGAGGCGGAAGAACGTGGTGGGGGACCATGTGCTTGTCCCATTGTTGCGAATCGTGATGGATACGTCATACGCTTTGCCTGGCTCCATCGTAGTCGACACCTCCTGCGCCACGAAGGTGGCGTCGTTCACGCGGTTGAGGAAGTGAGCTGCATGTAGCGCGTTGATACGTATGTAGAGCCGGGGGTCAGGACCCCATGTGTCCGTATACTCGAGAGGATGGCAAGGCGCATCCCAGCACAGGTCGAGGTCATCAGTCGTAAGGTGCCCGTCACCGGGCCAATGGGACTCGGGTCGCGCCTCAAACATCCCGCTCCCCTCGGAATACTCGTTCCAGGACTCGACATACACGCGGTCGACGAGGTCCTCTGATGCCAGCACGTCCGACCACGCAGCTTCAAAAGTCCTGCCTCCGTCCCGGGCGAGGAAGGACGAGACGCCGTAGCCGGCGTTCGGCGGCCACGCCCCGACGAGGAGGTCCACGTTCCGACGGCTCCCGTACTGGAAGCGATCGTACCCGTTGAATAGGTAGTGGACCTCGTCCGGTCCAATGGGAGCCCAGCAGGCGTGGGTGCTCCAGTACGGCGTGAACCCGAAGTCCGCCTGGAGTCGGTCGTTGATGTAGGTGAGGAAGTCGCCGGGCGCGCTCTCACAGCCAGGGACGTACCACAGGATGAGGAGCACCTTGCCGAGCACGCGCACGAGGCGGTCCTCGTCAAGAATCGAGAAGTAGAGGTCGAACCACTCTTTGAAAATCTGGTACGCAGCGTCCTTCCCCCACGGAGTCTGGAAGTCCTTCAGGCACTCGTAGCAAGGCCAGCTCGCCGCTTCGAAGTTCGGCGCGATCATGGGGGCCCACTGCCCCTCTGCGAGGAGCGCTCGGTTCGCAAGGAGGTGGTTCCTCATCTCCCACTCCCACCCGTGCGGGATCTGGAAGATGATAAAGTTGAACCCTGCGTCGATCATGTCCCGCTCCTGCTTTCTCCAGAACGCGACGGACCCGTCCCACGCGTCGCGCCCCTCCAGCGGAAGCCAGGGGGATTGCCATTGTCCCGGCGTTGTCTTGGGCCCGAACCAGTTGAAGACCACGGGGCCGACCCATCGAGGTCCAGCCGTCTGCGTGCCCTGCACCGAGAACCACGAGCTAGCAGGATCCCCTGAGACTCCGCTCCCATCCGTTGCGTGGACCCACCAGGCGTAGGAGTGGCCGGCAGAGACGGAGATCGTGATCGTCGTGCTCGCCCAGCCGTCTACGCAGAGGTAGATGGTCGCCCCCGGGCAATTATTCCTCGAATCGCGGAGAGTGCCATCCGTCTCGTCGCGCACGCGGACTAGATAGCTGACCGAGCCTAGTGGTGGGTCCCAGGAGAGAGTCATGGAAGTGGTCGTGCTCGGGAAAGTCGCGCCCTCAGGGCTTAGGTTTAGAGGGGGCGAGGACGGCTGCATGAAAGCGGACGATCCCCATGAGAATGCCGTCGCCCCGCCCGAGGCCGCCACCACCCCGATGATCAAGGTAAACACTGCCGCGAGAACGAACCCGCTCGGCGCCGATTTTCGTCGGATCTCAGTCCCCGAGATGAATCAGGGCGGAGGTATAAAGAGAGTGCCGGCGCGGCGTCGAATCCGCACGTCGTGGAAGGCGCGATGAATCCGGGTTTGCCCATTCTGTCGACGGGGTTGCATTCAAGGCCACAAGAAGCAAATTTTATGACCGGGTGCCAAAAAGGGGTTCGCCGCCCTACGAGGTCGCAGCTCGCGCAGAGAGGTAAAGGGCTATGGCACCGACGGCCGCACCCAAGCCTGAGATTATGAAGGCAAACTCGCCATATTGCGGTAACCACACCGTACAGTAGCCTCCACAGGGCCCGACCCCCACCTTGTCGTAATAGAAGGAGACCCCTAACGTCGTGATAAGAATTCCCAAGGCAAAAGACACAATCCCCACGCCCCGTCGTATGTATCTCCGCCGAGCGTCGTTCTCCGTCGACTGAGCCCCCCGGTGTTCCCCCCCCGAACGACTCACCGATACTGGAAAGTTTCGGTCGATTTCCTGCCACGAACGGCTTCAGGATCCAACGTAGCTATGACACTTTGTGAAGCCTCCCCTTCCCACGTTGAACCCTCAGGGGCGCTCGAGGCTTCCGGAAATGACCTTCGGCTGCAGCGCAGTAGGGAGACTATGTGCCCAGGTCACGGCAGTAGCCTCCTTGCGTTGCATACCTGCGCTTACAGCTCTCCAGGAGGCCTCACTGGGACCGTGGATTCAATGGCCACGAGGATGAGTGGTGGTCCTTCCCACCAACCAAGCAAGGATCTGGCTCTTATCAGCAAGCTTCCGGAAACCGGCAGCGTAGTACCAGTCGTCGACCGACCTTACTCGTTAGGTGACGTTCCTGGGACGGCCAGGTATCTTGGAGCCGGGCACAGCGAAGGAAAACTAGTCATAGCCGCCCACATTGGGGGTCAATCGGGGCATCAGCGATGGCATCCTCCATGATAGCGGCTGTGTGCACAAGATACGGACCGCCAGAGGTTCTCCAGGTAAAGGAAGTGGAGAAACCCACTCCCAAGGACGATCAGGTACTGATACGAATACACGCGACAACCGTGACATCGGGGGACGTTCGCCTGCGAAAAGCTGACCCGTTTCTGGTGAGGTTTTTCGCGGGGTTCATTAGACCCAAGCGAACCATCATAGGGTCCGAGCTGGCCGGGGAAATTGAGGCAGTAGGCAAGGATGTAACACGATTCAAGGTAGGGGATCAGGTCTTCGGAGGAGGTGTGAGCACTTACGCTGAGTACACCTGTGTACTTGGAGAAGGTCTACGCGCATTGAAACCGGCTAACATGACCTTTGAGGAAGCAGCGGCCGTTCCCTTTGGGGCATTGTCTTCACTGTACTTTCTTCGAAGAGGGAATATCCAGGGCGGACAGAGAGTTCTCATCTATGGAGCTTCCGGGGCGTTGGGTACGGCTGCGGTACAGCTGGCCAAGCACTTCGGGGCGGAGGTTACGGGTGTGTGCAGCACCGCGAATCTAGAGTTGGTGAAGTCGCTGGGAGCTGATCACGTGATTGACTACACTAAGGAGAACTTCACTAACCCCGCGCAATACGATCTGATCTTCGACACCGTAGGCAAGAGCTCGTTTTTCAGGTGCATAAAATCGCTAAAGAGAGGAGGAGTCTATGCCAGCGCTGTAGCACTGGCACCGATTCTTCGAAGGCTGTGGGCTTCAATGACCGGCAAAAGAGTAATAGGTGGGATCGTCAAAGAGACGATTGATGATCTACTCTTCCTCAAAGAGCTCATTGAGGCGGGAAAGCTAAAGTCGGTCATCGATAGGCGCTATCCGCTGGAGCAGATCGCCGAGGCTCATAGGTATGTCGAGAAGGGACACAAGAAGGGAAACGTGGTCATCACCGTGGAACATAAGACGGAGACCTAGGGGTGAGCTGAGCCAGGTCACGGCCGTAAGCCCCCTTCTATCGCTCCCCGGCTCCTCCTTGGTCTGCTCCTGATGAACCTCACTTATTCGGCAGGAAGTATCCCATATACAGTGCAACAATCTGTTAGAGGTGTTACGCATGCATATTTCCGTAAGATGGTCTGTTCAAGAGTCTGCTTACCACCCAGAGAGCTCCCAGTGATATTCCTCCCAGCGTGATGAAGCTTCAGCCAGGCTGCAACTTCCGTAGCACAGTTAGGAGTCCGTTCTCTTGGACTCGGACTCCCTCTGGTGTGCGCCGCGACCTGAGTCTCCTGCGGATCTCCTGTCTCGTCTCTCCGTCCAACTTGTCGTATTGTCGCCTCCACTTCTTGGTGATGGCCTCGAGAACTTCCTCGACTGTATCGTAGTAGATGCTATTCGTGAACTCCTCCTCCGCGATGAGGGCGAATTTTCCCTCGATCAAGGCGACGCGTTTGAGAGCGTATCGGGAATCGAAGTCATCGGTCTTGACATCCTCACCTACGAGACGTTCGGGGTCTTTCGTGATCAGATAGGTTATGTCACCCCAGTGAAAAGGTTGATGCAGAGAAGGTTGGATGTTGAGGAGGATCCCCTCTGGTCTGAGGACCCGCCAGGCTTCGTCGAGGGCCTCTCTCATATTGGCCTCAGAAACCATGCAGCACAGGGACCAGGTGAAGAAGACCACATCGTTGGATTCATCGGGGAAGGGGAGCTTCTCCCCCCTTCCTATGAGAAAATCCACCTTGGAGACCAGCTCCCGGGGCGTGCTCTCCCTCGCTTTCCTGACGTCCTCCGCCACGGGGTCGAAGGCCACGACCCTCTCCACCATATCCGCAAACTGGAAGGTAAGCCTTCCATCCCCACAGCCCACCTCCAGTACTTCCCTGCCCTTGAACGTAGCATGTTTCAGAACTGCCTGTAGTTGAGTACCCTCAGGATCTTCGCGTATCGCCATACTTCGACCACTTGTTTTGGGAACGCTTAGGGATCCCCTTCTGTCGCCTGGGTCGCCCTGCCGAAGAGGTCCTTCGCTTGAAGGAAGCTCTGCCCACAAAGCGGGGTACGTTCCTACAATACTCCTCGTATTCTTTCCCAAATCGCTCACGCAGCCACGGTTCTTCACAGAACGGGGCAAGCAAGAACCAGAGGATCACTAGGATTCCAGTTATCAATGCCATGATAGAGTTTGTGATAAGAATGATCCCTGCGAAGAGGAGAATCAAGCCAACGTCTTGCGGATTTCGTGTATAATGATACGGCCCCTCAGTTACCAATGTTCTTGGTTCTTCCCAACCAGAGCTTCGTTTCGGGTTCAACGTGCGTGATCCCCACTCACTGAAGAAGAGGCCAGAAGAAGCCAATAGCCCCCCAGGGATGAAGCGGGACCAGTGCATAAGCCAGAAAGTTTCCCAGTCGAGAATCCCAACCACGACAACACCTAGCCCCATGATCCCCCACCCACCGACCACGAACCAGATTTGCCACGAACGCTTGCCAGGAGGCGGCCAGATCCGAAGCTTTGGAAAGAGTAATGTCAGAATGAGTCCGAACACCTCCAGAAGGGCTGTGATAAGGACGATCAGAAAGATGTAGAGATGGATATCGGCCAATATGATCACCCCTACCCCTCTTTGCCAACCTTGTGTACCCCTACCGAGCACCTCCTTGGCGCACCTCACGCTCCTAGCCGTACCATCCCATGTCGCTCTAAAAGGCTTGCCATGTTTATCTGGAATGGTTACGTGTGTATCGGTGTCGTGGGCCTGACGTGTTCCGCATCCACGCGCGCAGAAGAGTCACCCTCAGCCAAGTTATCAATGTGCCTCGTCATTCATAGTAGAGAGATGTGGAGAATGGCGCTGTAGACAGGCAGCGCCGAACTCACAGGCCTAGCCCTAGGAAGCGTCGCAATGATGATGGTGCCTCTTCAGGTCTTGATCTGAGACAAACAGATTGGACCTCGTGTGATAGAATGACGATTGTGGAAAGGGGAATTCCTAGTCCCGCAATTGAAGGGTTTGGCAGAACCGTAATTGGATATTTCTCAATTCTTTCGAAGCCCAGGCGGTCGAAAACACAAACCGGCGATAAACTATATGGCTCCGAATGGATACCCCCAATCGGGGGAGTCTTGTGGAAAAACCGACTCTAATGGAGCTACCGAGCCCGAATACGCAGTTGGCTGTGGTCTCATTGGCCACACTCTTCGTAGGCACAGCAGTGGCGGTATACGTTTATGGATCCGGGTTGACGACCGCTGTGGTCCCGGAGATGGCGGGGCCTTTGTCCGCTCTCTTGATGGCCCTGGCCATCTTCGCTGCGGGCCTGCTCTGGTTGCGTCATAGGTATGGATACATCGCTGCCATGATCACGGGGATCGTCTTCATCGTAGACATGGCCGGTGGCTTGGCGCAAATCGCTGCGGGAGACGCTGCCGCAGACTGGCTCATCCTCATAGTGCCAGCCATTTTCTTTGCGCTGATCGTGTTGGGGTCCAGCTACGCCGCTTGGAGAGAGTGAACGCGCATAACACGGAGAAGATTGACTCGTCGAATCGGCGTTCTCATCATCAGCCAGTCTATGCACTTTGGGCAGCATTGGCCCTCTGAAGCCAGCCGTTTTCTGCTTGCTGTTCGGCAGCCACGCAACCCCTTCGACGGAAGTGCTACCAGATCCGGCAGGAATCCTGTAGGTCTAGGGGGATATCCCTGAGTCTTACCTCCACCCTCTCTAGCATGACCCGATGATGGAGAGCGAGATAAGGAAACTGAAACGATTCAAGCTGGTGCTATCTCCTGACCTTCGGGAAGAGTTTTCCAGTCCTCTTCATGTACTCTTCTTAGTCCCTACCGAATCTCTCGAGTTACTCCCGCTCCTCCCATCTGACGATAGAAAATGACAACAATCATAATAGGCCGGAGTAGGAGGCCAGGTCACGGCAGTGAGCCCCCTTATGGTCGTGTCTGGACCAGCTCCGGCATGTTGTTGATAAACTCGGCTTACCGGCCAGGTCCACCCCCTCGGAGCGGTGGTTCATCGTCTAGTGCACCGCAATTGTAAGCGGCATCGATTCCCACCACATCTGCCGGATTCTCCCGTCTCGATGACCTCGCCTTTGGGAGCCTAGATGAGACACGCAAAACCCTGCCTGGATTCGTGCTAGAACGTGACAAGGAAGATATAGGGCGAGGGCTTGTCTGGTCGGGGGACTTTGAAAGCTCGGGGTCGCGATGGGGAACGACGAACTCGCGTGACGGTCGGGATCGCCCACACGCTGACTCCCAGGCTGGCGCGTCCACAACGGAGGGTGGCGCCGTCGATCCTTGCCCGATCTACGACGCATGAACGAGATGTCTGTCGCCAGGCGGCCTAAGAATGGCGGGACGCAAGCAAGCGGGCCTGTGGGGATTCGTCTTCCTGTCTTCCGTCCTGCTGCTTTTGGGCTCTTCCTCATCCCCACCGATGGGGGAGGCCCTGGCCGAGCCTACGGGAGCTCCCCCCGTCCGACCCGAGGAAGACACGAGAGCAGAGGAGCCCCTCCAGGCAGGGGCCTCGGAGGGGATGGCCCCCCTCTACCTCGTCAAGGAGGTCGTGGAGGTGACCAGCGACCACGCAACCGTGGACTGGGTCACGGGACCGCGGGTTATTGGTACGCGACACACCGTGCTAGAAGGGGCTGAGTCACCCGACCTGCGGGTTGAGGTTTCCGGCCTCGACGTTCGGGTCACGAAACCAATCGGCGATACGACGAAGGTGGTGGTGGAGGTGGAAGCCCTCGCCCTCCAGGGCGAGCCCGTCGCCTCGGTCTTCCTCGGTAAAGGCGCAGTAGCATCTGTAGGAGCGGAGGTATTAGCCTACGAACCAGGCAGGGGCGTCTTCGTCGGTGTCGCCGACTTGGTCGCCGACGGTCCAGACCCGGAGACCTTTGAGAAAGACCTTGCGGCGCTCTACGACCTCCCTGCCGCGAGGGCGACCGTGGAGAAGGGGATGAGGGAGCTGGAGAAGAAGGTCTTCGCCTTCTACTACAACTGGTACGCCAGTCTGGAGGGACCCTCACGAGAAGTGCTGGGTTGGGACGTCCCGGCACCCCAAACGCCCCTCATGGGTGGCTATGACTCGGCAGACGAAGACGTCATCTACGCCCACATGGAGATGGCCAAGGCCGCCGGCATTGATGGCTTCATTGCCAACTGGGTCGGTCCCGGGGACTCCATCGACGCCGTGTCGATGCCCGTCCTCCTCCGCGTCGCGGAAGAGGTGGGCCTGAAGGTGTCCGCCTATGCGGACATGCCCTTGAACCTTCCCCTGAGCCACGTGACGCACCCGGCGTGGCTCAAGGACGCCGGGAGGCCGGTGATCTTCGAGTACACCGTGGAGAAGTTCGGCGACCCCGCCCAATGGTGGGAGTGGCGAAGGGAGGCGGAGGCGCAGTACGGGCCTCTCGTCCTTATCGGAGACACGACCAACCCCGACTATCTCCACGTCCTCGACGGCTTCCACGCCTACATATACATCGAGCGTAATTATCGGACGTTCTACGAGGGCGCCATGGAGAGGCTTGAGCTTGGGTTGGCCTCCCAGGTGGAGGTCGAGGAAGCCTTCGCGTCAGCCTTATCAGGGGGAGATGTCAGGGTGGAGAAAAAGCCGTTCTCCGTCACGGTCATCCCCGGCTACGACGATACCCCCAACCCGGAGAGGTACCCTGGACTTCGGCTGGATAGGGAAGGAGGGGGGTTTTACAGCGAGTACTGGGAAACCGCGATCGACCTGGATCCCCACTCGGTGTTGATTACATCTTGGAACGAGTGGCTGGAAGGCACGGAAATCGAGCCCAGCGTCCAGCACGGCTTCGCCTACCTCAAGCTTACGAGGCGGTTCGTCGAGGAGTACAAGCGGATCTCCCTCGCCACTCCGGAGGCAGACTACGCCGCCACCCTTCTTTCCTTCGAGGTGCGANNCTGCTGGCGGCGGACGATGAGCTTCCCATGGTGATGGTGCGTGTTGAAGTCCAAGGGCGGGCGGGCATACGAAGCGTGAACCTTCAGGGTGACTTTCGCACCTATCTGAGGGGACAATCCGGGGCAAATGCCTCCGTTCTGATCCCTGCAGTGCATAGCGGGATGGAGCTCGAGATCTCGGTTCCGTTCGCCATCGATTCCTTCGCAGTCAACATCTCCGAGGCCCACCTCGATGTCGCCGTCACCGCGTACGACCCATCTGGCACGCTCCACCAGCTCATCGATACACGGGGGAC
>JABAOH010042616.1_pt1 | contig 11321 bp, 11 predicted proteins | sample 7062181 | NCBI WGS metagenome assembly JABAOH01 (sample SAMN14538630, study PRJNA623070) | marine sediment metagenome | biome: marine biome [ENVO:00000428]; feature: marine pelagic biome [ENVO:01000023]; material: deep marine sediment [ENVO:00002113]; isolation source: pool of 5 deep marine... | reverse complement strand
TTGGATTTGAAATTCTGACATCTCAATACATGCGATCAGTTTTGATGTGATTTTCATAAATTACTTTTGGGACGTGCTACTAGGACGGAGGCGACATGAAGGGGTCGACTCTATTGACAGATCTTTACCAGCTTACCATGGTGGCAGGGTATTACCAGGAAGGCAAAGCACAGCAAAGGGCCAATTTTGACTGGTTTTTCAGAACACTGCCCTTTGGCGGCGGGTTTTGCATACTCGCTGGTCTGGATCAGCTGGTCGACTATATTCTCAATCTACGATTTGAGGACGATCAGATCAAGGCCCTTGAGAGTCTGGGGATATTCTCGAAAGAGACCCTCAGAGAATTCGAGAAATTCAAGTTCACAGGAGATGTGCATGCCATTCCTGAAGGAACGGTCGTCTTTCCTCACGAGACTCTTATCCGGGTTACGGCGCCCCTTCCCGAAGCGCAGATGATTGAAACGACTCTCCTCAACACGATGAATTATCAGACCCTGATCGCGACAAAGGCGGCAAGGGTTTGCTTGGCCGCCGAAGGAGACCCAGTTATCGAATTCGGTATGAGACGGGCCCAGGGGCCTAACGGGGCGATCAGTGCCGCCCGGGCGGCATTCATTGGAGGATGCGAATCCACATCCAACGTACAGGCTGGCCTCTTGTATGACATACCCGTTCGAGGAACACATGCGCACAGTTGGATTGAGAGCTTTCCCGATGAGTTGGAGGCGTTTAGGGCCTATGCCAGATCATTTCCAGACTCCTGCATCCTGTTAGTTGATACCTACGACACACTTAAGAGCGGCGTCCCCAATGCCATTCGGGTCGGGAAAGAATTGGAGAAGGCCGGCCACCGGTTTATGGGAATTCGCCTCGATAGCGGAGATTTGGCCTACCTGAGCAAAAAGTCCAGAGAAATGCTCGATGAAGCGGGCCTTAAACGCGCCAAAATTGTCGCCTCTAGCGAACTCGATGAATGGATCATTGAGAGTCTGAAAAAGCAGGATGCCAAGATTGATATTTGGGGCGTTGGGACGAGGCTAGTTACCTGCTGGGATCACCCTGCCCTCGGCGGTGTCTATAAGCTCAGCGCAATTGAAGAGAATGGTGAGATGACCCCTAAAATCAAGGTGTCGGCCGATCCCGAAAAAATTACCAATCCCGGTCGGAACAAAGTCGTGAGGATATTCAACCACAGCACGATGATGCAAGGAGACATCCTCTTTCGCGAGGATGAACATGTCGACGGGTCCCAACCACTAACGGCCTGCCATCCGATGTATCCCCATGTCTCTAAGATCTATAAAGCCCCTTTTGAAGGAGAGGAGTTGCTAGTTCCTATCTTTTTGAATGGCGAGTTGGTCTACGAAAGACCTAGTCTCAAGAAGATTCAAGCCAATACGCTGAGGAATCTGAAGTGTTTGGAACCAGAGTACAAACGTTTGACAAACCCCCACATTTACAAGGTCAGCCTAAGTGAGAAGTTGAATCGGGCCAAAGACCGACTCCTGCTGATGCATACCTGAACCCTGGGTTCGGGAGTGAGACGACAGAGGCGGATCGGCTAATCAAAATCACCGTGAACGGTGACGTGTTGTCCTCTTCTATCAAGAAACTGAGCCCCGACCCCTGACAACTGAACCTAGGATCACTGTATCCATTCTGGAGGTTGGTGGGAGGTGGGGGAGGATCAGCCCATGGGGAACGAGAGGCAGGGCCCCTATCAGCTGCTTGACACCGTTACCGCTCTCTTTGTGACGGTCCTCCTCGTCAGCAATATTGCCTCTGCGGCGAAGATCGTTGACCTGGGAATATCCTTTGGCGGTTTCCCCCTGGCCTTTGATGGAGGGACGTTCCTCTTTCCGCTGAGTTATATATTTGGGGACGTATTGACCGAAGTATATGGATATGGAAAGAGTCGAAAGGTCATATGGACGGGGTTCGGATGTGCTGGGCTCATGAGTCTCACCTTCTGGATCCTGGGCAGGCTTCCCGGTGAGGCCGCCTGGGAGAGCATCGCCGGCCAGGAAGCGTATGAGAAGATTCTCGGCTCCGTTGGAAATGGAGCCATTATCGTGGCAAGCCTTTCAGCCTATTGGGTAGGAGAATTCTCAAACAGCTATGTCCTCGCAAAAATGAAAATCGCGACCAAGGGTCGCTGGCTCTGGACACGGACAATTGGGAGTACCTTGGTAGGGGAGGGCCTGGATACGCTCCTCTTCGTGGGGATTGCCACCGTCCTAGGTGTGTTCCCTCCAGAGGCTATGGTGAGTATTCTCGTGGCAAACTATATCTTCAAGGTTGGCGTGGAGACGGTGATGACTCCAGTGACATATCGCCTGTGCAGCTTTTTGAAAAGATGTGAGAGGGTAGACGTCTACGATTATCACACGTCCTTCAATCCATTCAATCTCGAGCTCCGTAGATAATCCTTAAAACCTCAAATAGTCAATGCGGTCGCTGAAGATGGTTCCATGATCTCTCTTCAAGTTGGAATCTGAGACGCGAAGCGGCTTCGGTATGCTACATAAGGTAGTAGAGAACCTATCCTACATCACAGATCCCATCTCCTTTATCTTTCGGGTCCTAGTTTGATAGAGCAAAGGCGAGTAGCAGCCAGCGCGATTTTACCTCAACCGCATACACTCACGGCTTGACGCCTCGTTCCATCGCCTTGAGACGTCGGATTCTCTCTTCAATGGGAGGATGGGTGCTGAAGAGTTTCATCAAGCCCTTCCCCCGCAGGGGATTGACGATGAACATATGGGCTGTTGAGGGATTCGTTTTCATTGGGATTCTTTTCGCCGACTGGTCCAGTTTCTCCAAGGCATTGGCCAGATATCTCGGATGGTGAGTCAACTGCGCTCCTCCACGGTCTGCCAGATACTCCCTCGAACGGGAAATTGCCATCTGAATGAGCATAGCCGCCACCCCTACAAGAATCGAAACCACGACGATGACCAGGAAGTTACCACCCCGATTGTCGTCGTGACCACCAAACCCGCCAAACAGGGCTCCCCACCGGGCCATCATACTCATGTAACTTATGGCTCCCGCGAGGGTAGCGGCGATTGTTCCAACAAGGATGTCCCTGTGGCGAATGTGGGACAATTCATGTGAGATGACGCCCAAGAGTTCCTCTCGGGATAGAATTCTCAATAAACCCGTTGTTACAGCCACGGCAGCATTTTCAGGATTCCGCCCGGTGGCAAAAGCATTCGGACTGTCGTTTTCGATGATGTAGGTTTTTGGCATTGCCATTCCCGCCCTTTGAGCAAGTTCTGCAACGGCTGAAAAGAATTCGGGGGCTTGATTGGGCGTGATCTCCCGCGCCCTGTACATTTTCAGGACAATCTTGTCACTGAACCAGTAGGAGATGAGATTCATTGTCCCTGCCAGAATGAGAGCGATGATCATTCCATTCCTGCCTCCCAGTAGGTCTCCGACCCACAGAAAAAGGAGGGTCAGGACCCCCATCAGAAAATAGGCACGAATTGTGTTCATAATCTTTCACCCCCTCTTCTCACCCGAGGCAAAACGCACGTCAGAACCTCCCCAAACTCCTTTCGCATCGCATCAAAGCGGTAAGGGATAGAAACCGAAGATTGGGACTCCTGAGCGGCGGCAGCTCTCCAAAAAACGATCGGAGAGGCGGGATGGTTCGATCACAAATAAGATCATGAATCCATGACCCCAGGAACTGCATACCCCACTACCATCAAGATAATCACGGTCCACCCAGAAATCAAGGGACCTCACCAGGGCAGTCCATGGGACACAATTGAGAGAAGGGCTCTCCCCCTGAGGCCTCGATTCAACCTCCCTCGAAGCTGTGATCCTCTACCTTGCGATGCCAGGAGGCAGGATCTGAAAAGTACTCTTCTGTTTCCTTGAGAGACAGATAGTGCTCGTGTTCTATCCGCGAGAGGAGATCGAAGAATTGCTTCTCTTTCTCGGCGGAGACACTGTCGCGGAGTTTGGCGTAATAATTCGCCCCATTAGCTTCAAATTCGATGGCTGTTCGAACGGCCTCCAGGTCGTTATCATCTCCTACTTCCTTCTCGTCAACCTTCTTGACAAAATCGAGTAAGATGTTCCTAACGATGGTGTTCTTGACTCTAAGAGGAACAGTCTCCGGCCATTTTCCCTGTTTTTCCCATTTGTCGTGGAGTTGTTTGAGCCGTTCGAAGTGTTCGAGTTCTTCATCTCCGATTTGCTTGAACATCGCTTTTCCAAGCGGGTTTTTGGTTCTTTCTGCGTTCTTGAGATAGAATGCACGCTCTCTCAACTCATTTTTGAGAGCGACCTCCAAAGCATTCAATCCTTCCTTTTCATCCATGGTCACTCCCTCTATTCTCGGTCGTAGGATCTCTTGGACTGTGAAAGACCAGACTGTACACCCTGACGGGGGCGGCAACGTTCTTGAATCTCTTTTCCCCTAGATCTTTTAGATGTGCGCTGCCATTCAAACGCCTTGCCGTTTCCGGACCGATCAGAATCTCGCCGTTTTCGGCTGCATTCGCGATCCGGGCTGCGAGGTTGGTGACTGAGCCAGTCGCTGTATAGGTCATTCGGGACCCCACCGAGCCTTCGAACCGTGTCATTCCGACGAGGGCAGCCCCGGAATTGATCCCCATGTTGACAGTCACAGGATCGAATCGACCTTCTAATTCTCTGTTTATCTCGAGCGTCCGTTCTCGGATGGCGATGGCAGCCTGGATCGCCTGGTGTGCGTTTTTGGTCGGATCCGGGTCTTGGAAGATGATCATGAGTCCATCACCGGCCGTCTCATTGATGTCTCCGTCAAACTCATAGATAGAATCGAGATAACTCGAAAAATACTTCTCAATGATAAAATTGACCTTGACCTTATCCATGAGCTGGCTCATTCGGGTATAGCCCGCGATATCGAGGAACAACACGGAGACATCCTTCTCCTTTTTTTCAAATTCCGGCGAGTCGGGGTTTTTCTTAACGATCTTCGTTACTGAATCAGGAACAAACTTCTCGATGTGCTCCAGAATCTTATCGGTCGTCATCTTGTCCTGAGATATGGCCCAATGCCGTTTGGCGTTCTTGATGACATTGGTAGCAAGGTCGGACAGATCCTGGAGAAGGGCGATATCTTTCTTGCCAAATCGGGTGCTTCTATCCGTAATGAGGCTTAAAACAGCCAGAACCTTATCATCCTCGTAAATGGGGAACGCGATCTCACGACCAATCTCGGGAAAGTTCCCGGTGCCCGGTTGATTGCCACCCTCTACCCAGGATTTCTTGGATATCGCCTCGCGAATGATTTTTCGGTTTGCCTTACAAAGGCGGCAATTGATTCTGTCTTTAAACACGGCGCAATGGAGGGGTCGCATGTAGTCTTTAGAGCTCTTATCAAACATGACGAGGCAGGCTTCTTTTGCCTTTGGAAAGATTATCCGAGCCTCGTCACGGATCTCCTCCAGAACCTCTCCTATATCGAGAGAAGAGGTGATCTTCTGCGTGACCCGTTTGATATTCTCAAACCTTTCTTTGTATGAGGCCTTCATGGTGTCCTGACCGTCAATCTTCCGATCTTTCATTCTACTTTGGCTCAGCGGGCAATTTCAAGCGGGTTTTGAGGGGCCCACCCCGGTCGATTATGGGGCAGGCGGCTCGGGGGTATTCACAGGTGGCTTGAGGACTCCGCTAACCTTGAGTGCCTTTGCCTCTTTGAACATGGGGCCGTATAGAAGAGTGCTCGTTACAAAAGGGAAAAGATAGTAAACGATACGATAGATAAGAACTGCAACAATTGCGACTTCCAGAGGCACGCCGAGGCTGTAGTAAATGGCGGCCATGGAGCCTTCCATGATTCCGATCGCTCCTGGAATCAAGGAAAAGAGGGAAACAAATAGACCAATCGCAAAGCCGACCAACAGAATGCCAGGGGAGATAGAATGACCGATTGCGACAAATGACCAGTAGAGGGCGAAAAGGCAGCAAAACCAGTCGAGAAATACGTAGATGGTAGGAAGGACCATATCACGTTTCTGAGCCAGAATCAGTGAAATTCCTTGGTGAAATTCCTCCTTGAATTCAAAAAGGGAGGCTTTCTCAAAGACAGTCCTCTTTGTTAGTTTGACCGAAATCCTGTTGATCCACGTGTAAAAGAAGTCGATAAAACGGTCTCGGAAGGCTTTGTTGATTAACGATCCCGTGGCTAATACGGAGAGCGTCAGGGTAAGGGCAAGAACAGCGCCGGAGGTCACATGATGGTATAGTCGAAGTCCCTTGGTAGTTAGGAGATAGGCAAAGCCGAACATGACGAATCCAATAAGCACCCCATTGAGCAACAGGGTGTGGACAAAGGAGGCTAGAAACGTCTCCGTAAACGGGATTCTCTTCTTTCGTAGAAGTAAGATGCGCATGGTTAAGCCCCCGATACCCCCGGTGGAGACGAGGTAATTGAGGGCGGTGGAGACCCATGAGATAGCAAACATCTCCTTGAAGGAGAGCGTCACATCCACTAACTCCAGCAGCTTCTTTAAGGCGAGGCCGATGAAGAGGTAACTCAAGACGGTGGCAACTAGGGCAGAAAACAGAAAGAAAGGCTGTATTTTCTGGGTTACCCGGGCAATTTTATGAATGTCAGAAATAGTGAAAACTAAGCCGAAACCGATAATTAAGGCAACAAGGATCTTGATGATCGGCCTGGACAGAGGCCTTGGGTTTTTGGCGAGCGTTCCCACTGGTCTCATCCTACCTAGCTCTCGTAAGAATGGGACCTCATTCTATTCTTTTCAGCCACATCTGGCAAGCATCTCCAACCTATGCGTGGTGGCGTCCAGGATTTTCTCTCACCTGGGGTGTGAGCGTGATAGTTTGTGGAAAAGTGAGGGCAGGGATTTCCTTCGACGTCTTCTGATCTTCTCTGAATCGCGAGCCTCCAAGAGACGTGATGGATGGGGAGAGCCAGGGAGGAGGGAAACCATGCACCGTCCCTCCTCCTCGGCTCGGCTCATTTGGGAGAGACAGTTACAAAAAGGCTGCTCTCGCCTCGTCTAATCAAGAAGAGAATACTCTCCTGGCTTTTGGCTTCTTCGATGGCTTGGCCAAACTCTTCAACGTTCTCGACAGGTTTTCGGTTTACCTCTTGAACGACATCGCCTCGGCGCATGCCAGCCTCCGCGGCGGGGCTGCCGGGTGTGACCTGGGTTACCACGACTCCTGTCACCCCCTCCAGATTCAGGCCTTGGGCGATCTCAGGGGTTATGTCCTGAACGGTAAGGCCGAGGGGCTTCTCAGAGGGTCCCTTCGCCACTTCAGTCTTCTCTTCCATTTCATCTATTGTCGTCTCCAGGGTGAGCACCTTGCCGTCTCTGAAAACCTTGATTTCAACATTTTTCCCTGGGGGGGTCGATGCCACGGTCCGTGAGAGATCGCCGAATTCCGCGATCTCTTTACCGTCAAATTCAAGAATGATGTCACCCTGTCTGATCCCCGCACGGTCAGCAGGTGTCCCCTTGAAGACCTGGGAAATCAGTGCCCCCTTTGCCTCCTCCAGTCCAAAGGATTTGGCCAGTTCGGAAGTTACCCGTTGAATCCCCACACCGAGCCACCCCCGGACGACTCGGCCCTTCTCCTTGAGCTGGGGAAGAAGTTCCTTGGCCATATTAACAGGGATGGCAAATCCAATCCCCTGGCCTGTTGCGATGATGGCCGTGTTGATGCCAACCACTTCCCCTCTCAAGTTGAAAAGGGGACCCCCACTGTTGCCGGGGTTGATCGACGCATCGGTCTGGATAAAGTCATCATAAGGGCCAGCGCCAATAACTCGCCCCTTGGCACTGACAATGCCTGCCGTGACGGTCTCGGCAAGGCCAAAGGGATTGCCTATGGCCATCACCCACTCTCCCACCTCCAGCTCGTCAGAATCCCCCAGGGGAACCACAGGAAGGTCATCCTCAGCGTCAATCTTGATGAGGGCCAAATCGGTCTTTTTGTCCCTGCCGATGACCTCGGCCTTGTAGTCCTTCTTGTTGGACAGGGCAATGATAATCTCCTTCGCATTTTCAACGACATGGTTGTTGGTCACGATATAGCCTTCCTTGTTGATAATAAAACCAGAACCGAGCGATCTGGTCTCAAATTCCCGAGGTATCTCCCCGCCAAAGAACCGCTCCCAGAACTCCCGAAATGGGTCCTGCTCCCCGAAGGGTGAGGGACGACCTCTGAAGAAAGGGGGTTGCTTCACCACCTGGGTTGTGCTGAGATTGACAACTGCGGGTTTTAGTTTTTGGGCTATTTTGGAAAAGGTCTCGCTGTTGATCCTGACCTGCTTTGTGCTATCGTCCCGATCCAGGGTTGTCCACAGGGGCTTGCTCCATCCAGTTGTGATGGGAAGAAGCAGGAGGGTGAGCGTCGTGATGATAATCGTAAATCCTCTTTTTTGCATGGATTTCAGGCTTATTGTTTTCACGGTAATTCTCCTTTTCATCTCTTTTGTCTAGGTCTTTCTGTCCTTCCAGAAACAATCGCGGTGCCGATGAGAAGGCCCTGATGACCGAAGCCGATCAGGAGCTCAAAAGACAAAAGCCCTGCAGTTTGTCGTTTTAATCGGTCTCGCCACCCCTCTTGAGGTTTTCGGCCAGTGCTCTCAGCTTTTTGTCCACGGGGTCATTGGGGTACCCCTTTCGTATCTGCCGTCGCCCCTCCTCACTTCTGCCTTTACGTCAGGACGTATCTCTATCCCCTGATCGACCCTTCCGACAGAGTAAGGTAGAAACTTACCCATCAAGGTTTATTAGGTGAGGAGAAAGAAATAGGGACCGCTCGGAAGCTCTCTGATTGATGGCCAAGTGTAACATTCAATGGGCCGACAAGACGTCTTCGGCTTGGAGAAATTCTCGTCGATCATAGTTTATGTGGAACTCTCCGTTTGGTCTACCCAACCTCGACCGCGCACAGCTTGCATTCTCCTCCCTGGATACGGTACGTGTCTTTGAGGTCTACTATTGTTCCAGGCTCCCTTATTTTTGCTAGATGATTCAAGGCTTCTCGCAGGATCTGCCTTTGAAGCTCCTTTTGAAAGGGATTTCCCATCGGGTGCCCTAAGGGAAAATCGACCACCAACACTCTCGGCGGGTTTACTTTCGCAGTGATTTCCCTGTTAAGGGATATAGAGATTGTCGGAATTCCGGCCGCCTCGATTGTTCTCTGAATCAGTCCCACGGACTGATGACAGGTTCCTCATGCCGGCGTTAGGAAAACAGCGTCAACACCATCTTCCTTCAACATGCCTGCCACTTGAGGTCCCGTCTGATTGACTAGCGTATCGAGATGGCCTCCAATGATGTGACCCATGAATGAAAAATGATGAGATGCAACTTCTCCTATAATCTTCTCTTCTTCGAACTCGGTCAGTCTTTGAAGAGGAAACACCACATTCACGTCTCTGTCCGCATCGCGATGATCATAGTAATTGTGTGTGATCATCAAATCCCCACCGGATGACCCATGTGGGATCACCCGGAAGGTAGGGTCTCCCTCCCAGTCTTCCATGTCAAAAGATGGCTGAGAACGCAGGTGAACTCCTCCGGTTGTTACCAAGGCGATACGGTACTCCTTGAGATCTCTGGCAAAGGGCGTCCAGGGGGTGTTCACGTTGACGACAAAATCGCGGGATTCGGCCCAGCCATTGACCAGGCTGGGGAAACGTGTAAACAGCCTTGCAAGCATTCTATCCCTTCGGGTTTTGAAGCTCATGGTCTATCTCCCCTTTTCACTTTTTTTCCTCCCTGCCAGATACTTTTGTGGGTTTTTCTCAAACTGGCTCTGGCACATGGGACAACAGAGATAGTACATTTCCTTTTCATATTTGAGGGTGATGTGTGCCTTGTTCCGATTCATTCTTTTTCCGCACACCGGGTCCTTGATCATGATTTCCTCCCTGAGTTTGCGAAACCATTCGACTGCTATCGCGCGGTCGGAAGAAAAGTATTCACGCTATGCGAGGAAAGACTTGCGGTGTCCTGTCGGTAGGTAATTGAATGGTCCATCGATTTACGATGAGCATTCGCGGGAGCTACTGTTTGAGATCCCAGCGAAAAACTCGTTCTTTCACTTCGCCGATATCCCTGATGACGAGTTCCACATATCGAGTGTCGGGACCTACCAGGCGTTTCCCCGAGCTGTGAGAGTTTTGAAAGACCAATGTCCCCTCTACGTGATGTCCCCCTTGACCAGGAGACGACCATTCGCTCGGAGTAAATTGGGCTCCCCCTTCGTCTCTTAAAACCGACAGACGGCCGAGATCAATGTCTCCAAGCTCCACAGAATGGGTATCCATCTCTACCTTGAACCGGAGTTCGTTTCCCTGGGTTTGCTGTTGGGGGTCAAAGGCCACTTTGACCGTAACAGGTCCTTGCGAATCTGTCCTAATCAATGATGAGTGGCCCGTTTCCGTTTGCGAGGAACCTTGCATCATACCTCCACCCATCATGCCCTTCATCATACTCTCCTGACCCATCATTCCACCTTTTTTCATCATGCCGCTACGTTCGTCCATCATGCATGGACTGGAATAATGGTTCATCATGGAAAATAGCAATGGTTTAAAGGAAGCGTGGAGCTTCTTCCGCTGGTCTTCTGACAGTAAGTTCTTGACTTTTTGAAAGGTTCGGACACCACTAAGATCCATTTCACCCTTCAAGTTAGACTTAGATTTGATCTTTTTCTCGACTTCACTGAAATCCGTTTCCTCTTTAGCTAAGAGTTCTCTCAGTTCGATCCCGATGATTCTTCGTTCCGCCTCGATCCGGATCGTCTCTTTCATGTGGGTGGTGATGAGGTTTTGAATTCCGTCCAGCTGTGCGTCGCTCAGCCCAAGGGCATCTTTCTGGCTGAGCAGTAAACGAGTCCATACATGGAGAATCCTCTTCAAACTCTTGCCAGAGTGACCCATTTGGCCCCAGCCCATCATGCGATCTCCCATCATCGAAGCCGGGGTCTGCCCCATCATGCCACCTTTTTCATGAGCTCTCGCATTGCCTATCGAAATCAGAAATACAAAAAGAATTAACGCGATCACAATAATCAACCCAACAACAGAGACGATGACGTGTTTTTTCATTTTCTCTTCCTCCTTTTCAGAGATTTCAGCAGTTCATAGCCTTTTAAAGTGCTCGATTTTCATAATCACGCAGGTATTTTATTGAATTGAATTCTTCGGTTCTTTTCTTAGTCAGGCTTTTCGGCAAAAAGGCTGGCACCGATTTTCTGTACTCGAGGTATCTCTCCCCAAAAAGCTCGATCATCCTCCGTTCCTCTCTCATGGCAAGTCTATAGTAAAC
>JABAOH010101995.1_pt1 | contig 11325 bp, 8 predicted proteins | sample 7062181 | NCBI WGS metagenome assembly JABAOH01 (sample SAMN14538630, study PRJNA623070) | marine sediment metagenome | biome: marine biome [ENVO:00000428]; feature: marine pelagic biome [ENVO:01000023]; material: deep marine sediment [ENVO:00002113]; isolation source: pool of 5 deep marine... | reverse complement strand
GGAGCGCACGCCCAGCAGCTGCGCCGCCTCCACCGCACAGGTCTTGATCCCCCGCTCACGGTCGGCGCCAAACCGATCGGCCAAGTAGCGCGACACCCGGTAGCCGATGTTCCCCAGCGAGATGCGCCCCCGCACGTCGGCCCGCGGCTTGCCCAGGTAGAGGTACATGTTGACCGCAGAGAGCCGGTTGAGGGTCGCGATGCTGGAGNNCATGCGGGCCAGCTCGCGGCGGACGAGCCTTCGCACGACCGGGTCGTGCGGCCGGAAGCCGAGCTTGTAGTAGAACCACCAGGCACCGGATTGCAGCCCCTCGAGATTCTCGTGGCCCAGCTGGTAGGGCGGCACGGTGATCGCGTCGGCTCCGAACAGGTGGCGCGTGACGGCCAGGATCCGCCCGTAGATGTACGCCGACTCCCCGCCGCGGTACGTCTCGAACACGTTGTACGCCACCTCTGCCGAGTTGAACAGTGCGCTGATCAGCACGTAGCCGATTGGCACTCCGCTCTTGAGCGTGAGGAATCCGTACACTGCATCGAGCATGAGGCGGCGCTCCGGGATCGCGCCGAAGCAGGCGAACTGCAGACCCTCACCGCAGTCGATGAGGCGTGCGTCCTGCCTGTCCGCGTGCACGAAGATGTCGAGGTCACGGCTGCGTGTGACCATTGCCTCGCGGGCGAGATCGATCAGCCGCTGCGCCTCCCGCGGCGGCAGGTCTCGCACGGCGAGGGGCGGTCGCAGGATCTCCCGGCGTAGATTGGGGCGCTCGCTCCGCAGGGGCGCCGTCTGGTAGAATACGGGAAGGCGCGCGTACTTGGCACGCGTCCTGGACGGTGTGTCAGGACCCGGCGCGATGCGGAGCGGCACGTCCAGCGTCTCGAAACTCGTTTCCCGTCCAAACGAATCCGCCTGCAGTGCCGCGAAGCGTCGAACCAGAAACTCGGCGTCGCTCTCATCCGGCCCCNNAGGTGCACCAACTCGGGAAATTGCTCCGCGTTCTGGAACAGCTCCCAATCGATCGAGAGTTGCCGAGGCCAGCGCCGCGCGAGCCACTCGGCCGTGAACCAATAGAAGGGATAGTTGATGGCCGTGCCGGCGATCCCGGTGTCCTCGAGCTCGGCGCGGTATCGCTTCACGTCGCCGCGTGATGCGAAGCCGTCGAGCATCCGCTCGACCTGCCGGAGCACCTCTGGGCTGTCGGGATACGCACGAGCGTGGCACAGCACCTCGTGCAGGCGCTGCACCGCCCTGGCGCTGCCGAGGCGGCGCCGTGCCAGCTCGCCCAGCAGCCGCAGCCGCCGCTCGGCGAGCTGCGCACCGAACCTGTCCTGCAGTGCCTCCAGCCGTCGCAGCAGCGCTAGCGCACGGTCTGCCATGCTCGATCTCGGCCCTTTCCCGACGCGCCCCCGGCCCAGGGAGCCCGGTCGTGCAGCGAAGATACGACCGCTCTCCCACCGGTACCAGTCGAGCGGAACCAATGGAAGGGCGGCTTCTATCCCGAGGATCTCCCCAACCACCAGATGCTGTGGTTCTACGGCCGGCAGCTCGGTACCGTGGAGATCAACAACACCTTCTACCGGATGCCGTCGGAGAAAATGCTGGTCCAGTGGGCCGAGCAGGTGCCGGACGGCTTCCGCTTCGTGCTCAAGGCCTCGCGCCGCATTACCCACGAGCACCGACTGCAAGACGCCGGCCGACGCCCGCGACGCGTACCGGCGTGCTGTCGAGCTGGATGTGTCCCACTACGACGCGCACGTGCACCTCGGTCGCCTGCTGCACGAGGCAGGTCACGTGAACGAGGGGGAACGGCACTACCGGCTCGCGCTCGCAGCCCGTCCCGGCGACTGCACCGCGGCGTTCAACCTGAGGACCGCACTCAAGGACCGGAACCGTCACCGTGAGGCGATCGAGACCTACGAGCGGGCCGGACGCCGCGCGGACGCCCTGCGACACCTCAAGCACTACAAGCAGCTCACGGAGACCACCGCCCGCACCAGCTGAGGCAGCGCAGCCCACCCGAGCTTTCCAAGGTCTCGCCCGTATGATAGTGTTGACATTCGCCTGACCGACTAGCCGGGAGTCCGTCGTTCCATGAGCGCAGATCGCAGGATTCAGGCCGCCGCGACACCGAGCGAGGTCTCCGTCTCTGGCCGCCTGACGCCGCTCCCCAGCGAGGTGCTGGCGCAGTCCTGCAAGCGCGTTGGCATCGCGAGCCTGGTGTTCGCCTCCCTCTGGGCCATCGGGCTGCTCATGGCGAATGTCGTCGCACGCTGGACGGACGTGCCGCTGGTGGGCCACACCCATCCGTGGCCCATGCCGGGCAACCTCATCGCGGCGACCGGTCTGCTCCTGTCGGTCGCGATGATATTCGTGGCGGGACGACTGCAGCACCGGCCGAACCTGCTGCTCGACCTGGGGCTCGGCTTCGAGATCATCACGGCCTTTCTCATCGGTCTGCTGCAAATGTGGGTGCCCCCGGCGGACGTCCGGGCGGTCTCGTGGGTCTGGATCATCATCCTCGTGTATCCCACGATCGCGCCCAACACCCCGGGGAAGATCTTCATCGCCTCGCTGCTGGCCGCGACGATGGATCCGATCGGATTGGGCGTCGCCAAGCTCCGCGGGGTCACCGTCTCGTGGACGACGGCCGAGGCCGCATGGGCGTTCGCTCCGAGCTACATCTGCGCCGCGCTGGCGGTGCTCCCGGCGCACATCATCCGGGGGCTCGGTCGCCAGGTGCGCAAGGCCAAGGAGCTCGGGGCCTACAAGCTGGGCGACAGCATCGGACGCGGGGGCATGGGCGAGGTGCTGCACGCAGAGCATCGCCTGTTGGCCCGACCCGCGGCCATCAAGATCATCCGTCCGGAGGTCCTGGGTGCCGCCTCCGCATCGGCTCAGCAAGTGGCGCTGGAGCGGTTCAAACGAGAGGCCCAGGCGGCCGCCACGCTGCGGTCGCCGCACACCATCGAGCTATACGACTTCGGGCTCGTGAAGGCCGACCGGAGCCGTGAGCAGACGATGCTCACACAGCCCCACATGACCACGGGTACCCCGGCGTTCATGGCTCCTGAGCTGGCGCTCGGCGAGCCGGACATCGATCGCCGCGTCGACATCTACGCCCTCGGCAGCGTGCTCTACTGGCTGCTCACGGGACAGCTCGTGTTCGAGGCCGACAGCCCCATCAAGATGATGCACCGCCACATCTCGGACACGCCGGAGCCGCCCTCCACGCGCACCGAGCTGGAGGTGCCGGCGGAGCTGGACGACCTGATCCTGGCGTGCCTGGCCAAGCGAGCCGAAGACCGCCCCGCCACGGTAGACGAGGTGGGGCGCCGGCTGGCGGAGGTGCCGGTCGTGGAACCATGGACGGAAGCGCGGGCGCAGCGCTGGTGGGAGACGCACCTCCCGGAAGCGCAGCTGAGCACGAAGTGCGACAAAGGAGAGCTGGCGCCGGTCGTGACGAGCGGGTGACGGCGCGAGCCAACGACGATTCGACTCGAGAACGAAAGGACGAAGGGTATGCAGGCTGGAACAGTGCGCCGCATCGTGATCCTCATGGCACTGACGCTGACACTGGGAGCATCGGCCGCGGTGGCACAGCAGACCGCTCCGCGAGCCCTCAGCGAGCTCAGCGAATCGTTCGAGGCGCTCTCACGGCAGATCTCGCCGACGGTAGTACAGATCTTCTCCACGGCGGTCGCGCCGCTCCAGGGCGATCCCCGGGGGCCGTCCGCAGTCCTGGGATTGCAGCGCCGCGGCGGGTCGGGCGTCATCGTGTCACCCGACGGCTACATCGTCACCAACAACCACGTGGTCGAGGGCGCGCGCCGCCTGTACGTGGTNNCGCCTGTACGTGGTGCTGGCCGAGCCCGCCTCGGATGAAGTTCCGGGACAGTCGCTGGTGAAGCCGATCGGCCGGCAGGTGGAGGCGCAGATCTTGGGGACCGACCTGGAGACGGACCTCGCCGTCCTCAAGATCGAGGAGTCGGGTCTACGGTACCTCGAGTTCGAGGACTCGGACGAGATCCACCCAGGTCACGTCGTGCTCGCTTTCGGCAGCCCCTTCGGTCTCAGCTCCACGGTTACGATGGGCGTGGTGAGCGCGGTGGGGCGTCAGCTCGAGGCCGACCACCCGATGGTCTACATCCAAACCGACGCTCCCATCAACCCGGGCAACAGTGGCGGACCCCTGGTGGACACCAACGGACGGCTCGTGGGCATCAACACGATGATCCTCTCCCAGTCCGGCGGGAGCGAGGGCATTGGCTTCGCCGCCCCGAGCAACATCGTACGCGCCATCTACGACCAGATCCGTCAGCACGGGCGGGTGCGCCGCGGCGTGATCGGTGCCAACACCCAGACCATCACGCCGACCATGGCGGCCGGCCTGCGGCTGGCACGTAACTGGGGCGTGCTCGTGAGCGACGTGGCGCCGGGCAGCCCCGCGGCTCGGGCCGGCCTCCAGATAGGCGACATCATCGTCTCGCTCGACAACAAGCCGATGGAGAACGCGCGACAGTTCGACGTCAACGTCTACGGCCGCGCCCCCGGCACGCTGGTCACACTGCAGGTGCGGCGCGGTCTCAATCAACAGGTGATCCGCGTGCCGGTGGCGGAGCGAGCCAATGATCCCGGCCGCTTCGCCGACCTGGTGAGTGACGAGCGCAACCTCGTGCGACGGCTGGGAGTGCTCGCCGTGGAGGTGAACGACGACATCGCCGCCCTGATGCCGTGGTTGCGGGAGCGGACCGGCGTAGTTGTTGCGGCCCAGGCGTTCGGGATCGTCGCCGTCCAGAGCGGCCTGCAGCCCGCCGACGTGGTACTCTCGGTGAACGGCCAGGAAGTCGTGACGCTGCGACAGCTCAACTCCATACTGGCACAGTTCGATCGGGGGGACCCGGTAGTGTTGCACGTCGATCGCCGTGGCCGACGCATGTTCCTCGCCTTCGAGATGGAGTANNCGCGGGCTCCTCCGGCTCGGGCACACGCTCCTGCGTCCAGCGAGCGAACGCACACCGGCATTCCTCCTGGCCGCGCTGGCGCTGCTCGCGCAGGCGCGGCCCAGCACGTTGCACGCGCAGGCACCGACCAGCCGCGACAGTGCCCGGATGTCGGGCGCCGGCGTGAGCTACTGGGGACGGATCCCCGAGCAGGCGGATTCGGTCACCGCCGAGCTGCGCAACCGCCCGATGCCCCTGTGGGAGGGCATCCTATACTGGCCCTACCGGGTGATCACCTACCCCATCAAGCTCGCGGGTGACGGGATTGGGGAGACCATCGAGTATCTCGACGAGAGTCGCCTCCTCGCCTTCCTGTTCCGCCCACCAGGCGTGTTCATCGTCGAGCCCGAAATCAGCGCAGGGGGGCTCTCCGGCTTCGGCGGGGGCCTCGCGTTTCGGTACACCGCCTTCCTCGGCGAGGGTAACGAGCTCAAGGTCCGGGTGTACGCCGCGGTGAACGGGGACCAGAAGCTCACCCTGGGCCTGCGGTTCCCGCTCGCATCGGCCGGGGAGCTCCAGCTCGGGGCAGGATTCCGTGACCGCGCGAACGCCAGGTACTTCGGCACAGGGCCCGAGACCCGCCCCATCGACCTGTCATACTACCGGCAGAAGATGAGTTGGGCGGGCGCCACGTATCGGCACAACCTCATGGACGGTCTGTACGCAGTGGGCGGTGTCATCTTCAGCGGCGTCAGCGCCGGGGAGCCGGGGGGGGATTTCGAGCCATCGATCACCGAGCGGTACGCCGACGACCTACCGTTCGGCTTCGGCTTCCGCTCCGAGGGGTTCACCGTGGNNGCGCACGAGGATGCACCCCAAGACGGCCGTCCGACGCGCGGCGGGGTGCGCCGCGCCATCGTGACCTACTTCCACGGTAACAGCCAGGACGACACCAGGTACTGGCAGTACCGGGGCGAGCTGCAGCAGTTCGTGCCGCTCTGGTTCCGGTACCACACGCTGGCCCTGCGCGGCTACCTGACGTGGATAGATCCGGTGGGCAACCGGGAGACGCCGTTCCAGCGTCTCATGATCAACGACGATCCCGATCTGCTACGGGGATTCAACGACTTTCGCTGGCGCGACCGCGGGCTGGCGGTGCTGTCGGCCGAATACCGCTGGCCGCTGTGGGCGTATCAGTACCCGCACGGCAGCGGCATGGACCTCTACTTCCTGGCCGACGTGGGCCAGGTATTCGGTGAGTTCGACCAGATCACCGCCGACAACCTCACATTCTCCTACGGCATCGGGCTGCGGCTGTTGAGCAGCAGGGGCTTCATCCTGCGGGTGGAGTTCGCCCGCAGCAGCGAGGGCTCGCAGTGGCGGCTCCGCAGCGATCAGATCTTCCAGTTCCACAGTGGGCTCTTCAGTGGGCGCGATCCGGTTCCGGCCCGGTAACGGGCACGCGGCGACGATCGCGCTGTGCGCGATCACGGGACTCGCCCTCCCGGGCGGCGACCCGCCGCTGCAGGACGCCCCTGTGGTCTGGTACGAGGACGACCGGCGGGACATCCCGCCGCCCGAACCCCGCGATCCCAACAAGGTTCGCTCCTCGGTGGAGGCGACATTCTTCCGGCCGCTGGGTCGCATCTTCCACCCCGGGCGCATCGTCCGCGGCGTGGGATCAATCTTCGGCGGCGACCACGTGCAGCCGGCCGCCAACGTGAACGTCCTGGACGAGGTGCCCAACTCGTCGTGGTTCACCAACCGCATCGGCCTCTTCCCGACGACGGTCGAGCAGGCGGCGCGTGGCCCCGTCACGGACGCGGGTCCCGACACGAGCCGCAGGTGGACTGTAGTTGACGCCAAGACCGAAGGCGTGACGCCCGGGTTCACCATCGAGGACGCCCACGGGGACCGGTACCTCATCAAGTTCGACCCGCCGGGGTACCTGGGAATGACCGCGGCCGCGGCCGTCATTTCGGGTCGGATCATGCATGCCGCGGGATACAACGTACCCGAGGACTTCGTGGTCACCTTCCAGCGTGACCAGCTCGTCGTGGCTCAGGACGTGGAGTTCGCCACACGGGCCGGCGACGAGCGGATCATGACCACCGGCGACCTGGACAGCATTCTGGGAAGCGTGGAGCGACTCAGCGACGATCGCTGGCTCGCGATTGCGAGCAGGTTCCTGAGCGGCGAGTGGATGGGACCCTTCGACTGGCACGGGCGCCGGAAGGACGACCCCAACGACCGCATCGACCACCAGGACCGACGGGAGATCCGGGGACTCAGAATCTTCGCGGCGTGGCTCTGTCACATGGACACGAAACAGGGCAATACGCTCGACATGTACGTAGAGGAAGACGGTCGCCGATACGTCCGTCACTATCTCATCGACTTCGCCAGCACCCTCGGGGTGGGCGCCCTGGGCCCGTTTCCCATGGGGTGCTTCGAGTACTCCTTCGACTTCGCGGCGAGCCTGGGTCGCGCCATCACGCTCGGGGTGCGGCAGGACGACTGGCGCAAGGTGGAGCGACCCGAGGGGCTGGACGAGGTCGGCTACTTCGAGAGTGAGTACTTCCACCCCAAGGCCTTCAAGCCGCTCGAGCCCAACAGTGCCTTCGCCAACCTGACCGACCGGGACGGGTATTGGGCGGCGAAGATCATCTCCGCCTTCACCGACGAGCAGCTCGAGGCCATCGTGGTCGAAGGGCGATACCGCAGCCCGGAGGCGGCCCGGTACATCACACGCATGCTGGGTGAGCGGCGCGACGTGATCGCGCGGTACTTCTTCGGCCGTGTCCCACCGCTCGACTTCTTCACGCACCAGCGGGGCGTGTTGCGCTTCCGCGACCTAGGAGTGGAACGGGGCATCTATCCGGCCGATGGGACCCGCTACCGGGCCCGCATCGCGGCGGTCGCCGCCGACAAGCGGCGGGCGGCACGCACCGCATGGATCGAGCGAGACGCCCCACAGCTCGACCTGGCGAGTGCGGGCGACGCAGTCACCTCGGCAGCGGAAGCGGCGTACCCCTTCTGGGCCGTCGAGCTCCAGGTCAACCGCGGCGAGCACTGGAGCTCGACCGTCACCGTCTACGTGGCCCGAGCCAGCGGGCGGGTGGTCGCGCTCGAGCGCTGAACGCAGCAGGCCTGGAGGAAGGCGGCCGGCTCAGCGCGCGGCCAGCGAGGCCGACGACGGCGTGGGTGCCTGAGCCGGCGGCTTGATCTCGGGGAGGTTGGTGCGCCACCAGCGCGCCGCGTTCTCCTGCGTCCAAGCCTCTGCCACATCCAGGGCGGCCAGCCGCTGGGCTAGCTTCTGCGCGTCCGAGGGACGCTGTCGCCGATCCTTGGCGAGGCACGCTAGCACCAGCTCGTCGAGGTCAGGGCCGACGTCTAACTCGCTGTGATATGAAGGCGGGACCGGCGTACCCTCGATGTGCTTCACCATCATCCGCATCGGCGTGTCAGCCTCGAACACGAGCCGACCGGTGAGCAGCCAGTGCGCCACACAACCCAGCGCGTAGATGTCCACTCGCCAGTCGGGATGGTCGTTCATGGCCAGCTCGGGCGCCATGTAGGCCGGCGTGCCGGTGGTGAGCCCATCCGCGGTGAGCTTCGTCTGCTCGGGCACCAGCTCCGGCGTGGCCTTCACCAGGCCGAAGTCGGTGACCTTGAGGAAGTCGGCCTCCAAGCCGAACCAGCAGGCGTACAAGTTCCCGGGCTTGACGTCGCGGTGAATGAGGCCGGCCGCATGGGCTTCCGCCAGCGAGTGACAGGCCTGCTGCAGCAGGTACACCACGCGGGGCGGGCGCATCGGTCCGAATCGCTCCACGAGCGTCTCAAGGTCGAGCCCATGGAGCAGCTCCATCACGTAGTAGAGGTCCCCGCGCCTGGTGACCCCGAAGTCGTACACGGCGATGGTGTGGGGGGATTGGAGGCTCGCCGTGGCCTCCGCCTCACGCTTGAACCGCCGCACCAGGGTGTCGGCCGCCTCTAGTCCGCTTTGCCCCAGAGTCCCCGGGCGGATCAGCTTCACCGCGGCCGGCCGGCGCAGCATGCGGTGTCGCGCCGCGTACACCTCCCCCATTCCGCCGCTGCCGAGGAGGTCGCCGAGCTGATAGGCCCCCAACTCCCGTGCGTCGCTCACCTGGCGTCCCAGACGCATGATGATGCGTGACGGCACGACGGCCAACAGCGCGCTTATGTAGTTCGGCAGGTAGGTCCACAAGATGACCGGCCCGGAGGGGACGGGCACGCCCCGGGCGGCCGTGATGGCGAGGCCGACTGGGTCCATCGACGCCGCCACCAGCGCCGCGGCGAGCGTCCTCCCCGCCGTGTGCGGCACGATCATGGGATGCACCAGCACCAGGACGCAGATCCAGGACAGGCCCTGGACGTTGGGCGTCCACTGGTTCACGAGGCCGATGGCGAAGGCCAGCAGCACCTCGTAGATGAGCCCCAGGTCCAGGGAGAGCTGGCAGTCGCATGCGTGCCACCGCGTGTAGGCGAAGATCGCCAGGGAGAGCACGATGACCGCGATCGCGGCCGGGTTACCCGGCCACGGCCAGGCGTCATCGAGCGGCGTCTCGGGCGAGAGGACCGGGCCGATGAAGTTGTTCATGAACAGGGAGAAGGCCCACAGCCCCGCCCACACGAGCGCCGCGACGCCCAGCCGCCGAGAGGCTGCCTCGAGGAGGTCCGCAGGCAGCTGACCGGCGGCGCCGCTCGGGACGTCACCCGATGTCGTACCGACGAGTTGCTCTGGAGTCATATGCCTCAGCGCTCACCATAGAGTAGCATCCCGGCGCGTCCCGGGGAAACGGCCTCGCCTTGCGCCGCCCGGAACCAAGCGTATTCTCCCAACGTTGCTGGAACACCGAGCCCTCCACCTAGCTGCGGGCCGCATCGCACGAGGTGGCCGGGATTGCCCCGGGCCCGCTCGAGCCCCCAGCGATGTGAGGAGTATCGAACCATGAACGGTACATCGCGGTCGAGCCCCATGGACCGTTTCCTGCGGCTCTTCACCGAAGTGCGATCAGGCGAGAGCCCCAACGCGCTCCTCCTCACGCTCAACGTGTTCCTCCTCCTCACAGCGTACTCAGTGCTCAAGGTCGTGCGAGAGGCCTTGATCTTGGGGGGCGCCACGGCCGAAGTGAAGAGCTACACAGCCGCCGGCCAGGTGTTGTTGCTCGCGGGACTCGTGCCCTTGTACGGCGCCGTAGCGGCGCGCGTGCCGCGGCGCCGGCTGATCAACTGGGTGACAGCTTTCTTCGTGGCCTGCCTGATCGCGTTCTACGTGGTCGCCCAGGTGGGTGTATCGGGATTCGGGCTGGGCGTGGCCTTCTTCGTCTGGGTCGGGATCTTCAACGTCATGATCATCGCCCAGTTCTGGGCGTTCGCCAACGACGTGTACACGACCGACGAGGGCAAGCGGCTCTTCCCAATCGTGGGCTTTGGAGCCTCCTCCGGGGGAGTGGTCGGCGCCTACCTGCCAACTCTTCTCAGCGGGATCGGCATCTACCAGCTGTTCATACTCTCCGCCGTGCTGCTGATCATCGCCGCCATGATCACCAATGTCGTGGACGCACGGGAGCGGCGGCGCACGGAGGCATACCTCCCCGACCCGCTCACCACGGGCACGATGCCCGCCGCCACCGGCCAGTTCAGAGCGGCGACGGGCGAGTTCAAGGTTCCGGAACAGGAGTACAAGCGCGAGAGCGGCGTGTTCCGCGTGGTGGAGCCCGGTGAAGAGGAGGAGGTGCCGGAACCACCGGTCGAAGAGCCGGAGTCGGAGGGAGGAGCATTCAAGCTCGTGTTCCGCAGCCGCTACCTTCTCATGATCGCCTTCCTGATCCTGCTGCTGAACTGGGTCAACACCAACGGGGGGTACATCCTGGACCGCACCGTGGAAACACTCATAGAGCAGGCCGTGGCCGCCGAGGGAGGAGGGCAGGCGGAACTCGAGGCCAGATTGACGATGTTCTACTCGGGCTTCGGGACGATCCAGAACATCCTGGCCCTGCTGATCCAGGCGTTCCTCGTATCCCGCATCCTCAAGTACGCCGGGGTGCGGCGGGCGCTGCTGTTCCTCCCTGCCATTGCGCTGGTCGGCTATACGGTGATCGCGATCGTCCCGATTCTCGCGGCCATCCGCTGGATCAAGATCGCCGAGAACGCCACCGACTACTCGCTCAACAACACGGTGCGGCACGCGCTGTTCCTGCCGACCACACGGGAGGAGAAGTACAAGGCCAAGCAGGCGATCGATTCCTTCTTCTGGCGCGCCGGCGACGTGCTCTCAGCCGTGGTCGTGGCGGTGGGCGCCAACCTGCTCATGTTTAGCACGGGCCAGTTCGCCATGGTGAACGTGGTGCTCGTGCTGGCCTGG
>JABAOH010024419.1_pt1 | contig 11327 bp, 11 predicted proteins | sample 7062181 | NCBI WGS metagenome assembly JABAOH01 (sample SAMN14538630, study PRJNA623070) | marine sediment metagenome | biome: marine biome [ENVO:00000428]; feature: marine pelagic biome [ENVO:01000023]; material: deep marine sediment [ENVO:00002113]; isolation source: pool of 5 deep marine... | reverse complement strand
TCTAAGGCATCCTCCACATCCATGTGGCCGCTTTGCACCTGCTCAAGTAACTGCCTTAAGTGTTTGGTATCCATTTCTGCTAGCCTGGGTTAACCGATGATGTGCTTGGACTTTTGCGCTCACCCCACTCGCCAGCCTCGACGAATGGAGCGATAAGAATCGCTTTTTCGATTACTGCAGTTTAGGACCACGTTGGTTGTATGTCAAGTAGAACAGGGTGAGGACGCATATCCTTTTGAGTCGATACGGTCATTGGAGGGCTTAGACCTGCACTTCATCGAAGAAGGGTTCTAACTGGAATTTGCGGATATCCTTGACACTATCGGCACCCAATAGTAGATTACCAGATAGACAGATATGCAGCAACGGAGCCTGTCAGCACGTTCTAAATCATACCTCAAGAGGAGGCCTACCATGAAAGTTCAGAGTTATGTCCTTATCCTTGCCCTTATCGTTGGATCACTAGCTCTTAGCCCCTTGGAATCTCGGGCCTACTTAGGCGAGGTACGAGAGAAATTGCTTGCGGCCAAAGGGGAAGCCATCCTCGAGGTGGGGGCAATGCCCCCCCTACGCCCAGCCCGTCGGCAGATTATGGATACCGATAAGGGCCCTGTGTGCATCAAATGCCTTCACATCCCTTATCCCGCAGCACCGCGGAAGCCGGAAAAGCCAGGGGAAGAGGCCCTCTCCTCAATCCAGACGACACCTCCGGGAGGTTTGCGTCTGCTGACAACCCTCTCAAGTCCAATCAACGAGATAGGAGGTGGGTGGAGCCCGGACGGGAAGCGCGTTGCCTATTCCATCAACTTGTTCAAGGATGATTGGGATATCTGGGTGATTGATGCGGATGGCAAGAATCGAGGTCCTTTATTACCCGGTTCTGCAACCGATCTCGCACCTGATTGGAGCCCGGATGGCAAGGCCATTGTATTTCACTCCAATCGCGCGGGGAATAACGACATCTGGACGATGGATATTGCCTCAAGAAAGCTAACCCAGCTCACAACCAACCCCGGTGAGGATACCATGCCCAAATGGTCACCTGATGGGAAGGGGGTCGTGTTTCAGTCGAATCGCAGCGGCAACGAGGAGATCTGGATTATGAATATCTCAACAGGCGCAGTGTCCCAATTGACCCACAACCCGGCCAAGGATGAGAATCCCGTCTTCAGCCCAAAGGGGGAAAAGATCGTCTTTGTGTCAGACCGCTCAGGCAATAGGGATATCTTCGTGATGAGCGCGGATGGCTCAGGCCAGAAAGCGCTTACCCATGATCCCGGTGAGGATTTAAGTCCGCACTGGGCCCCTGATGGGAAGAGGGTCATCTTCTCCCGCAAGAGCTCGGACAACCTGGATCTCTGGGTCATTGATAGCAATGGGGGCAATCCCACTCGCCTGACCACCCACCCCGCAGCCGAGCTTGGTCCTTACTGGAGTCCGGACGGGAAGTGGGTTATGTTTTCCTCCACAATCAGGGGCCACTGGGATGTGCTCCTGATGCAGGTTGATGCCTCCATGGTAAATCCTCCCTCGAGCCCTCTCAGGCGCCTCACCGACAGTGCTGCCAGGGAGGTGGGGTCAGCCTGGAGCCCTGATGGCAAGAGGATTGCCTACAACTCCGATGCGGATGGGTACTGGAGCATCTGGGTGATGGATGGAGATGGGGATAACAAGAGGCGCCTCACCGGCAGAGATGAGGAGGCGGGCTGGCCTGTGTGGAGCCCTGATGGGAAGAGGATCCTCTACTGGGCCTTCAAGGGAGGAAACCAGGATGTATGGGTGATGGATGCAGATGGGGATAACAAGCGCAGGCTCACCGATCACCCCGCACTTGATGGCGATGGGCACTGGAGCCCTGATGGGAAAAGGGTCGCCTTTGTCTCAGAGCGCACCGGCAATGGCGACATCTACCTAATGGATGCCGATGGCTCCAACATCAAGCGCCTGAGCATCTCCGATGCCTGGGATTGGACCCCACAGTGGAGCCCTGATGGCAAGAGGGTTGCCTATATCTCCAAGGATACCGGTAGGATGGAGATCTGGACGGTGGATGTTGAGACCCTTGAGAGGAGACACCTCTCCCCTGAGTCCTGTGCCAGTGTGGTGCCGCGGTGGAAACCGGATGGCACCAAGATCCTCTGGGGCAGGTGGATAGGAGGTGATTACCCCATCAAGGGGAGCTATGACCTGGCGCACATGAACCCTGATGGCACTGCCAAGGAAGACCTGGCACCCTCGCCCGAGAATGAGATGTCCTGCCGGTGGAGCCCTGATGGGAGTCGTATCCTGTTCTGGTCATGGAGGACCGGGAACCCGGAGGTCTTCCTCATGAATGCTGATGGAGGTGGCCTCCGGCAACTTACCCACAACCTGGCATGGGATATGTTCCCTGCCTGGAGCCCTGATGGCAAAAGGGTTGCCTTTGACTCCGACCGCATGGGCAACTTCGATATCTGGGTCATGGATGTGGCTCAGTGATCTGGGGCTATTAAGACAGAACCTGCCAAGGGACTAGCCTCAGTCCGTCCCCTGCATGGGACCAAGAAGGCGCGAAAAGGAAATAGCGCGATGGGCTTCATCAGACGTCAGGAAGAGCAACTGGTGATCCGCTTTTTAGTATGGAAGTACCAGAGAATGAACCTCCGCGTACCTGCTCTTTCAGAACTTCAGGATCAGGCCAGCAAATTCGTTGATGAGGCCCATCGTATTGCCCGCAAAACGGGCCGCAATGTTGCCTCTATCATGAAGGAGATGATCGAGGATTTGAAAAAGTAGCTATCGCCTTGGCCGAACCTTAACCCCTTTGATATCAATGCGTTAATAGAAATATGTCAGCCAAAGGAACGCGCTATCTGGGGCCTTATTGAGGAAATTGGGGCCCGGTATCCTGGATCCTCCATACTCCGTGCCCCTTCCGCCATAATAGATGGTACCCCCAAAAGTTATCTGGATAGCTTGAGTAATATCCCAGACAGCACGGGGTTGAACTATTCCCGAGGGGTCTGCAAGGTTGTTGATCAGCGTCAAATAGACATTAAACAGGGGATGTAACTCCAGCCTGATGTGGCCGTCCAGGTAGGTCCGGCCCAAAGTATAGAGCTCTCCCCGTTCAAGACGCTCGGAGATCTGCGGATCTGCAAATGCGTCTGTGTACTGGTCGTCACACAGGTCATTAAAATAGAACTCCAAGAACCCGTAAAAATTCCTTTTCCACCAGGTCCACGAGTAATCCATATTGGCCACGAGCGAAAGATACCCGTCCCTGCCGCTATCTTCCAGAAAAGTCCACGTAGCATCTAGGCGCCAGGCCGCACCCCGAAGATATCCGACGCAGCTCAAGCCCACCACGGTGTCCTTGTAGTGTTCAGCAGCCAATATATCGAACTCGGTGGTGCCCCGAGCAAGTTGTAGCTTTCCAGCCAGGGAGGATTCCTCCCATTCAACATCTCGACATACCGGGTCCCGCCTCGGTACATACAGGAACTGGAAGTCGCCCATCTTACTCAACGAAAATTGGGCAGACACCATATCATCCCCGGTCTTGTAGTCCCTCTCGATATCCGTCGGCGAAAAGGGATTAAACAGGTCCATGGGGTTGAAAAGCAGCCCGTTTCCCCAGGTCACCGCCTGCCGCCCGATGCCTACAACAGTCCACTTATGCAGTATTGTCAGGGAAAGCCGGTCTAAGCGGTGGTACAGGATATGGCTGTCATCCTCATCAATAGTCTTGGTTAAGTCCATAAAGCGACGATCATCTTCCACGGGCCGGCTGGCCGCAAAAGCCGCGTTAAATAGATCCGGATAAAGCCGCTCCTGGGACCTCAAGTTACGCCGGGTATCCCCACCTGAGAGGACGGCTTCATAATGGGTTTCGAAAATCCCCCACTCTTCAAAAAAGAGCCTGTTATTGACCCGGACCTCAGCGCTGCCGTCATAGAAAGGATCAGTGCCCACAGGCTGGAAAAATGATTCCTCATCAGGCCATGACACGGCACCTCGGACCTTGACATGACCGCCCCACTCGCCATCCACCTTTTCATGCCAGGGCTCAGCGGCCATAGGCTGCTCCTCGGGTGTTGCTTCGGATGCAGGTACCTCGATTTGCGCTACAGAAATGCAAAAAAGGAGGAGTCCAAAAAATATGAGAGCCTTTTGACCCAAGACCTTTCCCGGTTTTACCCTTCGCGGATCTGGTCATCAGCTACGAGGCCATCCCTTATGAGAACGAGCCGGCGTGCATAATCCATGACCATCTGATCATGGGTGGAAAAGATAAAGGTGGCTCTCTTCCTCTCGTTCATTTGCCTCATCATTTCCAGCAGACCGGTCCCGGCCTTAGAGTCCAGGTTGGCTGTGGGCTCGTCCGCTAGCACAATGGATGGATTGGACACGATGGCCCGAGCAACTGCCACTCGCTGCTGTTGCCCGCCTGATAGCTCGGATGGGCGCCGGTCGTATTTGCCCTCCAAACCAACATCATCTAAGATGGCCTTGGCCCGTTCCCGCCGCTCAGCTCTCGACACACCTTGGAGCAGCATCACGTATTCCACGTTTTCCAATGCGGTAAGAACCGGGATAAGATTATAGGCCTGGAATACAAACCCGACCTTTTGCAGACGCAAGCTGGCAAGCTCGGATTGAGTCATTTCGTCTAGTGCGTTTCCATCTACCGTGACCCGCCCGGAATCCGCTAGGTCCAAACCGCCGATGATATTCAGCATAGTGGTCTTGCCTGACCCTGAGGGACCGGCCAAGGCCATAAACCCTCCCCTTTCTATGGACAAGTTTACGCCATTGAGCGCGTTAACTTCCACCTTTCCCTGTCGATAAGTCTTTCTGACATCAATACATTCCACTATGTTCATATCTTGTCCCCCACAGTAAATTACAAAGGTGCTTCAAGTATGGCAGCACTAGGAACTGTTGTTGGGTATACGCCCAGGAAATTCCAAATTCGAAATCCGAAATCCGAGACAAATCCGAAATCCAAATTCTCAAATGTCCAAACCGATGGAACGTTTAGATATTCTAAAGTAAATTTGCTAGACATCTGTTTCGATCTTTTGAACTTGTGAAGATTCAAAGACTGTTTCGAGCTTCGGATTTCGATATTCGAATTTCAAATACTCAGCCTTAGGAATTATGGCCCATCCCTCTTTCATTCAGTTTTGGATAATTGCATGCCGCAAACTTCTCTCACCTAGATCACGTGTGCACCATGGCCTTTACCGGGGTGAATCTAGCCGCTTTGAGAGCCGGATAGACGCTCACCAAAAGACCCAAAACAAATACCACCAGGTTAGCCATGCTCAGGTCCCTGCCATGGATGACGGGATAAATCACCCGGGATATGCCAAAATATTCCATGCCAGCGGCAAGTGAAGAGAGGTCGATGCCGCTGCCGGACAGCGCTAAAACGCTCAAAATGCCCAAGATGTTCCCAATCGCCATACCAATAACCAGGACAAAACACGTTTCTGTGAGAACCTCTTTCATGATCCACCATGGCTTCATACCTAGTGCCTTGAGCAGACCAAACTCCCGTATCCGCTCGAATACGGCCATCAAGGTAGTGTTGACGATGCCGAAGCCCATGGCGATGAAGACCACTAAAAACCACAAGAAGAGGAATTGGTGATTAATCTTCAAGTATGCAGTAACTAAAGGTAGGAGTTCTCCCCATGCATGAACCTCATAATATGTAGGGGACAAAGCAGCCCTCAGGCTGGTTGCCACCTCCTCAGCTTGCTTGTGGTCTGGCAGGATGAGGGAGATTTCGGAGATACCGTTTTTCAATTTAAGCATTTGCTGGGCCGCCTTCATGGTGACAAAGACGAACTGTTTCTCCGTAGCTTCCATTTCCGCCCTGAAGATCCCTGCAATGCGGAAGGCGCGAGAGGCGACCTCCCCTCCTGTATCCTGGGACATTAGAACCAGCTTGCGACCCAGCTTGGTCTCAAACTTCTCCGCTAAGGCCTTGCCCACAACAATCCCGTATTTGTCATCAGGCCTGAGATAACGCCCTTGGGTGACCGCTTGCCCGATGAAAGAGACCCTCGCCTCCCGCAGCGGGTCAATGCCCACTAAGGTGACACCGTCTGAGTGTCGAGCATTGCTGGCAATGGCGTTGACGAGAACCCTGGAGGTCCACTTGGAGCCGGCTGGAGTAAACCTCTTAAGGGTGGTTTCTACCACTTCAGGATCGGCCATGCTGTTTTCGATAACCGGGTCATCTCGATAGCCCTTATGGTGCACCTGGAGATGACCGATGAGTGTAGCTACACCGTTCCGGACCATCTGGTCAGCGATGCCCCGCATCAGAGCACCCAAAAAGATCATGCTCCACACCCCGATAATCACCGCAGTCATGATGACCACCGTCCGTCTGGGGTTTCGCCAAATGTTTCGCCAGGCTAACTGTAGATGCATATCCCCCTAATACCTACGCGGATTTCATCGCTTCCACCGGGCGGAGGCGCCTGACCCTAAGGGCCGGATACAGGGCGGTCAAAAAGGTGATGACCATCACTATACCAGGCCCGATTGAGACAGAGAGCAGGGAGAGCTGGGGATACATGCGCTCAGGCAAGCCCCACTGCCTCATCAGCTCGGACGCACCGGAGATAACGATTCCATGTACTTGGAAATAGCAGGTGAAAAGGGTTCCGGCGATCATGCCGATGATAATGCCCACCATCGTCATGGTAGTGGATTCAATCAGGAGCAGCTTGGTCAACCTCCGAGGAGTAGTTCCGATGGCCATAAGGACGCCGAACTCCCTCTTCCGCTCGAACACGGACATAAGGAAGGTATTCAAGATACTGAACGCTACCACCACGATCAAGATGATATAGAAGATAAGCCCGCTGACTAGGTCCATCTGAATCCCCTGGATCAAACCCGGCATGAGTTCCTTCCAATCTAAGACCGCCAGGCGGCGTTTTTTGTCGGTCTTCTCAATGCCGGCCGCAACAGTACTTTTCACATCGGGCAGGCGATCCAGGGACTTGCAAAGCGCTACCACCTCGTGGACTGCGCCCCCCATGCTATATAAGTCTTGGAAGTTCTTAAGCGGGATATGTATGGAGGAACGATCGAATTCGTCCTGGCCGGAACTGTAAATCGCCCTTACCTTAGCTACGGTGGCTGCAATAGTCCCATCGCGTCCCTGTCCCAGCAGGACCAATTCATCACCCAGGCCGACCTGCAGGTTCCTGGCCAGGAGTTCTCCGACTAAGGCTTGATTGCCGTCCTCTTCGGAGAGATAGCTCCCCTGGCGTATCAGCTTTTCGAGGGTGGATACCTTGGCCTCCCGCGCCGGGTCAATCCCGGTCACGATGATGCCGTATGTCCGTTCCTCGGAGGAGGCCAGTGAGAAGGCGTTGGCACGAAAGGTATAGGCAGCCACCCCCGGGGTCTTATCCAAAATACCGCCTACCATCTCTGGATCCGGAACCACCAGGCGAATGCTCCTCTTATCCTTATACCCCTTCGCCTGCACCTGTAGGTGCCCTGTATGGATCCTTACCGCGAAATTGATCATGGTGTTATAGGACCCAAACTGCCAGGACAACATAAAGACTAGGAGCAGGCTCGCAAACGCTATAGCGGATATAGTCAGGACGGATCTCCTCGGATTCCTCCAGATATTCCGCCAGGCCATTTTGACATCGGTGGACATGGTCCGCTACCTTCTGGGGGTCCTTAACGACGACAGCGTGAATAGACTGTCCGGCAGGTCTTGATCAAACATAAGTTCCATATATTCAAGCACAGTATACTCACCCTCCATATCTGCCTTTTGCATCTTCCACAGCCTGGGGAATAGCTTGCCGCTTAACATCTGGATCTGGTAAGCGGTCAGGGACTTGACCAGCTTAACGTCCTCATCATAAAACTCCTGTCTCAGGAAGATGTGATCCTCCCGAATCTTGAGCCTTTGCATACCCCATACCACCGGCGCTTCAGGCTTGGGCATGGACTTAATCACGTATACCTTTTTCCCCTCGTGGGTCTCAGTGCCAGTAATCTCATGATGATAATCATCGATGATGCTCTCGGTCTTGGACAGATCATCGTTGGAGAAATCCGACCCCATCCAGGCTTGAGACATCATGGAGGGCGGAATCTTGATTACTCGGTTGACCTTTGGATTGTACATCCACATCTCACGCCTTTTCTTGAGGGTGCCGTTGCCCTTATCTCTTGGCGGGGCTGTAATCCAAAAAATGCTGTCACTCTGCCCTTTTGTCCAGGCCTTGATAGTGTGGGCCCGCTCCCAGTCCGGACGATGAATCGTCATTTTCACAGTGGAGATGGAAGTCCTACCCCGCATATAATTGAAACTTGCCTCCACGATCCCATGGGCGTCTTGTGCCTCCACATTCGAGCACAGGCTAATAGGAAGAACCAAAGGCAACCAAAGGACAAAGATTAGTCTCTTCCTCATACTGCATTACCTAGCTAAAGGTTTCCAGAGCCCCAGTTAAGGGGAAGCCCTTACGTTCAAGTACTAGAGCCGAGTCAAGTAATCTACAGAATCAACTCTTATTAGATCAAGTGTTAAATTCAAATGCAATCCCCCTCAAGATATGGCCTTCGGATAAAGCCCCATCATGAGGAAATAGTGCTTTGGGTTTTCTGACTTTTTTGATACGGTGCAGATATTAAAAGGAAATCCCCTGAGTCAAGAATGCGTTCCTAGCAGGAGGAGCTATGATGGATAGGGATACTTCCCTGAGACAGCTCATCGCCAAAAAACAGGGTAGCCCGAACCGTCTTCTCACATCATCTTATTGTAGCGACAAAACCGCTTGACAGGAATGAATAGTAGCAGTCTAAGCTTAAGAACATACAAAGGACTTGTCAATGAAAGCTCATGGCAGATCTAAGACCCTCATAGACCTTGAAAAATTTAACACCCTCAACCCGGAGGGTTGTCCTGCCTGCGGGAGGAATTTTGAACTGGGGGAGCTGGTAGTGCGCGCCTGTGGAAATTGGGAAGGCGAAAGGTACATCCACCAAGATGAAGCCACGTTTGACAGAGAGACGAACTCTTACTACGAGCGAAGGTACTATGAGAAAACATCTGAATAAGTTATCCCGCGCTCATTTGCTTCCTTAGCTAGCCCTCTCGATTTACTTGCTGGCGCCCGAGGAGGATGGGTATACCCAAACAAGCGTACCCCGTTGTTGATGGACACCTGTGACGTGATTCAGAAGATCCTTATCAAATGAGCTAATCAAATTCTCTTCATTCACATCGTAATTCAACCCTTGATATACAAGGGGATTTCAGCTATATTTCCCACCCAACGAAGGGAATTCTTATAATTTCAAAATGTTATGTTTCTGCCATCAACCACATCAACCTCACCCATACTGCACATATGAATGTCTGGTATATAGTATATAGACACTAAGTACCTGCAATAATAGGAATATTAACCATAACACTACTTTGGCACAATTCCTGCTTAACTAGAAAGATGGTTTCTCAGTCGCATAATCCAGTTGACAGGAGCGATGCAAGGAAGTTTTTAAAGAGCCTCGCAAATTTTCTTGGGACCCGAAGTTCAGGAATTTATATTGGGGAGCGGAGGTTTTAAGAATTGATCCGATGTCCTAAATGCCACTATGTCCGCAAACCAAATGATTACGGCACTGGGTTGGAATGTCCCAAATGTGGTATCGTGTACAAGAAATATGCGCCCCGTGAATCGGTTTCACACGATCACAACGATATGGATTCCACACCAGCTCCAATCCATAAGACTGGAAGATGGGTTAAACGTGTCTCACTGCTTTTAGGTCTGATATGTATCTTATCTATCTTCTCTGTTTGGAAGTATCAATACAAACAATCGGACCATGAAGAGGGCAATCCAAATTCTCCCACCAGTATAATCATTTACACGACCCCTCAATGTAAGTATTGTAACCTTGCCAAATCCTTCTTACGCAAACACCATATTGACTACTTCGAATATGATATCAGCTCCTCTGAGGAAGGACTCCGTCGGTTTAGGGAATTGAATGGGCGAGGGGTACCGCTGATCTTTGTTGGAGAGACGCGGATGGATGGATATAACGAGAGCGCTCTCAGATCTGCATTAGAACAAGAAGGATTATTGTAACTTTGGGGTCGTGGGGATGAGCGAGCGTGACATTTGATTCAACACCATAAAATTAGCAGAGACCAAATGCGCGCGGCTTTTCGAGCAGCTCCAAAGCAGACACGGTCGACAGTAGCAACTCGACCCAGAACCACGTGATTGAAACGCCGAACAAGGCACTGGAGGCCACAAATGACAGCGCGCCGACACGCCGCCATTTGCGTCTCAGTTTTGTCGCCGTCCTACCCTGGATTGCTGTGATCCGTACTGTTTAGGAATCAAGACTTCAGATCTCAACCATCGCAACGACGAATACAAGATGAATCAAGCAGCCAATAGCTCCCGCATTTTTGTTTAATTGCGATAGAAACATTGAATCCACGGTGGTTCCGAGAATTTTCACATTTCAGTTAGCATGGGTCGCACACAGAGATACTGTGTGCGTTAAACGCGGAAGAAACAAAAAAGCAGAATATATGAAAATCAATAAGCTACGTTTTTTGTTTCTTAGAAGAAGTATTCAATTTTTGCAGGGTATGGGTGATGGCAGGCTCTACCTTTTCTGGTCACCCTATGTCCGCTGTAGGTGACCCGCCAAAAGCGCAAAGAAATAGAGGGCAGGTAATCAGGAGGGCTCTCAAAAGGCCTTCGTGAGGCACACGTTCTTCTTCAGCTTCTTTGAGGATTTTTTCTTTTCCCTTTTGTAACTTTGGCATTTTCCTTCAATACTGCGTAAAGCATTAGAAAAGAGAGTATTACAAATATTAATGTTGCTACGTCCTCAGGGCCTTGAATTAAGCTAAACAAACCCATACTAGAAACCTCCTATATTAAAGTTTATTTCCTAATCTTTCTTTCATAGAGGCCCTTCTTGCGCGATTTACCCTCTGGGTTTTGAAACCGACCTCCTTTATGCGATGGTTTTGAGCTCTTAGATAATCCTGCTTTTGACGTTAAAATAAAAACGCCCTTGGGCACCTTACCCAAAGGCGTTGTTCAAAGTAACTTTCGGCAGCCCGGCGATCCTAGCCTTTCAGCTGTAGACCCGTGACTTTGCGTCTCCGCCTTTCGGCGGGTTTGCCCTTTCGGTGTCTTCTTATTTTTAAAATAAATATATCACAGACTTAGCCTTCTTGTCAACAGGAAAACTCACTGCCTCTTAGTAATGCCAGATAACATATCGAGACTCTATCTGATTTTATTGTAGGTTAC
>JABAOH010072509.1_pt3 | contig 11329 bp, 11 predicted proteins | sample 7062181 | NCBI WGS metagenome assembly JABAOH01 (sample SAMN14538630, study PRJNA623070) | marine sediment metagenome | biome: marine biome [ENVO:00000428]; feature: marine pelagic biome [ENVO:01000023]; material: deep marine sediment [ENVO:00002113]; isolation source: pool of 5 deep marine... | reverse complement strand
CGCGATCTCGTGGGTCGCATCGATGAGCTGAACGCCGGGCGCGATGTCAAGGATCACCGCCTTCATGGCGGCAGCGAAGCCGTCCTGGGTTCCGAAGTCGGAGAGCAGGGTGACGAGCGGCACGATCTATTCCAAATCCGGCTGCGCGCCGGCGCCGTCAGGCCGTGGAAGCCTCGGTGCGCTCGGCCACCGATTTGACGGCGGCCGCCACCCGTTCGGCGAGCTGGAAGAAGGCGCGCGCCTCGGGCGAGTCGGGCGCGGCGACGACCGTCGGGCGGCCCGAGTCGCCGGCCACGACGACCGCCTCCCCCAGCGGCACCTCGCCCAGCAACGGGATCTCCGCCGTGGCCGCCAGCTTCTCGCCGCCACCGCGCCCGAAGACATCGGTCCGCTCACCACAGTGCGGGCAGAGGAAACCGCTCATGTTCTCGACCAGCCCGAGCACCGGAACATCCACCCGCTCGAACATCTTGATCCCCTTCAACACGTCGGCGGTGGCGACACCCTGTGGCGTCGTGACCATGAGCGCGCCGCTCACCCTCGCGAGCTGGACCAGCGACAACTGCGCGTCGCCGGTTCCGGGCGGAAGGTCGACGATCAGATAGTCCAGTTCGCCCCATTCGACCTGCTGAAGAAACTGGCGGATGATCCCCATCACGATCGGGCCACGCCAGATGGCCGGGGTGTCATCGTCCAGCAGAAACCCGATGCTCATCAGCTTGACGCCATAGGCCTCCAGCGGAACGACACGCTCGTCGCGCGTGACGCGCGGACGGCTGTGCACACCGAACATGATCGGGATATCGGGACCGTACACGTCGGCGTCCAGCAGGCCGACCCGGGAACCCTGGTGGGCGAGGGCCGCCGCCAGGTTGCTGGCCACGGTGGACTTCCCCACACCGCCCTTGCCCGAGCTGACGGCGATCACATAGCGGACGCCGGCGACCGCCTGGGGCTCCGGTGGAGCCGTCGGTGGGGGCGGACCGGCGCGACCCGGGCCCGCGCCGCCGCCCGGCCGTGCCGGACCCACCACCGGGAGCTTGCGCCCGCCCTTCGCCCCAGCGCCACGAACCTCGACGTCTACCGACTCGACCCCCGGGACGCCCCGGGCCGCCGCTCGCGCCTTCTCGACCAGGTCGGGTGGGTCTCCCGGCTCGGCGATGATGCTGAACGAGATCCGGCCCGGGCCATCGAGCTTGAGCTGCGAGATCGATCCCGACGACACGATGTCCCGACCCGTGCCCGCGTGCACCACCGATCGGAGCGCGGCTGCGACTTTGTTCAACAACTCCTTTGTTTCCGTCATCGATCGTAGAGCAAAAAAGTGGGTCGAGTGCCTCTGGAAGCACCCGGTGCTTCCAAACAGAGCACGTCCTAAATGAACAAAAAACCGGCACAGGGCAACCCGTGCCGGCCGATTCCTGCTGAGTTACCGTCTAGATCATGACGACGGACTTCACCTCGGGCAACTGCCGGCGCAGACGCTGCTCGATGCCGCCTTTCAGCGTTAGCAACGAATGCGGGCACGTGTGACAGGCGCCCACGAGCCGAAGCTCGACCCGGCCTTCCTCTTCATCGTACCCGATCAGTTCGACGTCCCCACCGTCCGCCCGGACCGCGGGACGGATCTCATCGATCAGTGCCTCGATTCTCGACCACAGCGTTGTCGCCGTCATTCCTGGCTCCTCCAGCCGGCAGGCAGCCGCTGCCAAATAGCGATTCGTGTTTTTTGAATCTATCGGACGTCCGAAAACGGGTCAACATCGGGGACCGCCGATCTGGCAGCCTGGCCGCTGCGGCACGGCTCGCCACGGACCGACGGTCGCCGACCAGGTGGTCGAGGACCGCCGGCAAACTGGAAAAGCGCTCACTACCCACTGGAACCGCCAGCCGCCAGTTCGCCAGTCGCTTGAGCCAGGCGGACGCCGTGGCGACCCGGATCCCCCGAGCGTGGGCGAAGTCGGGCGCTACGGCGCGGCCTAGCTCACCCAAGCAGTCCCAGGCGCGCCGGAGTCGGATCGGCGCGGGGCCCCACAGCGCGGGGCGGTCGCCTTCAAAGGCGACCACCAGCAGCTTCTGGCGCTGCAGCACGGTTTCGACCAGCTCGCGGTGTTCAGACGACAGCCCCCTGACGACGAAGAAAGCATCGCTGGGACGGTCGGACCGCTGGTACTTGCGCAAGAGCTTGGCGATGACCTCGTCGACACAGCTGAAGTCGATGACGCGGACCTGCGAGAAATCGAGGATCGACAGGCTCGGTCCCCCCGCCTCGCGGAGCTGATCTTCGATGGCGCCGCGGACGGCCTGCCCGGCCGGGCGCGTCACCAGGTTGTTGTAGAACGTGGCCACCGACGTATGGAGCAGCCTGTCAACGCCGCACCCCCCTGGCCCCAGCATGCTCTCACCCATCCCCACGCCCTCCCTGTCGGCTATCCCCCGCCTGAGTGAACTCGGGCAGGACGATCTGAATCTGTGCTCCCGGAAAATCGGGAAGCCCGGTGACGATCGGCGGCTCGTCGCTCCAATCGGGCACCTCGGAGATCTTCGCGGTGCCGCTGCGGATCGTCACCTGGCCCTTCCAGCGCATGGCCACCTTGCGGATCCCCTGCAGCCCCTGGCCGCGACCGGGGTCCGGATATCGCGAGACCCCGTGGAGGAACGCCTGCTCCAACGCCTTGGCGTCGGACCACAGGTCGCCAAACTGCTGAGCGTGCGCCCGAGCCAGCGATCCTCTGAACCCCATCCCCACATCCATCACCGCGATGACGACGACCATCTTGCCGACGCGGCGACCCGTCCAGTTGTAGCGCTGAGCCGAGACCCAACCGTGGGCCTCGGCGTGTTCGACGATGTTCTGACACAACTCGGAGAGGATGACGCTGAACGGCAGCACCGCCGTCGGCGGGTAGTTCAGCTCTTTGACGAGGATGGTCGAGGCCCGTTCCTGCACTCGGTCGACGACCTCGAGCACATCCTGATGGGACCGGATCGACGTGATCTCCAGCAACCGCGTGGACTCACCTGCCGCACGCTTGCTGATGCGGCCGTCGAAGTCGAAAACCTCGCGGGCGTTCTCGAAGAATTCGATGCGCGAGAGGTAGCTCAACACCTCGCGATTATCGGGTGGTTGCAGCAGCGGTCGGGCGCCCGACCGCCGTTCCGAAGCCGAGCCGATCGCCAAGAGTCCGAGGACGCCGTACGGGCTCACGAAGCGAAGTCGCCGCGCGTCGATCAGCAGCCGCTTGTTCTCGGCGGCCGCCATACCGGCGACGAGCGCTTCGAATCCCCGATCGTCCAGGGTCTCGGGCACGGAGAGCACGTAGCTCACGTCAGCCGCGCTTCTCTTGGCCACACCGTGTCAGCCGCTTGCAAGCCCACCCCGCAGAAAGCGATTGAGGCCGGTCGCGCCGCGATGAGCGACATTGCGACTCGCAAAGCCGTTGGCGAGAGCGATCGCGTCCTCGATGGTTTGGCCTGAAAGCAAAGCTCGGAACACTGTGATCCCCCACACATCACCACAACCCGTCGGGTCGCCACCGGTGACCGGCGCCACCGACACCCGTCCTGTCCGCACCGGCCCGGTCCAACCTGTCACCCGATCCGAGCCTCTCGTCAACGGGACCGCATCGGGCGTCATGACGTAAGCGGCCCCGGCGGGCCCCAGCGTCACCAGCAGCAGGCGCGTATCCAGGCCGACCACCGAGGCGGCGAACGCCCACGGGTCGCCCCAGCGCGCGCTCAACGTTGCCAGCTCATCCTCGTTCACCTGAACGACGTCGAAGCAGCTGAGCCATTCGGACCAGCGCTCGAGGTCGCGCCGGCGCCGCTGGCCCCGCGGCCCTGTGGCCAGCAACAGCGAGTGCACGTCGACGTAGATCGGCCCGCTGAAGGCCCGGCGCAGCTGCTGCGCCACTTCGAGGTCGAACTCGCTCCCCGTGATGAAGTTGACGTAGACGGCGTCGCACCCTTCCACCCGCGGAGCGATCTCCGGCCAGGTCCAGCTGGGCACGCCGCCACTCAACCACTCGCTCCGCCGGCCGGCACTCGTGTAGCGCAGCTCGACTCTCGGGTTGGGCGTGTCGACGACGTTGACCGTCTCCACCGTCTCGAGGACGGACAGCTCCCGGAGAAAGCCAAAGCCGCGCTCGGCAAGGTCGCGCCCCAGCTTGACGACCGGCCTCACCTTGAGACCGCCGGCGCTGAAAGCGTCGGCGGCGGCGAGCGCGTAACTGATTCCACCCCACTCCTCGACCGGCGAGCCGGGTTCGCCGTCCCGCCAGATCGTATCCCAGACCATCGTCCCGATGACGCCGATGACGCCCATACGCCGCTCCGCCTCAGCGTGCCCGGCAGAGCGGGACGCGGACGAGCTCGCGCCCGCCCGGACTCGGATCTTTGACTGCTGGCGGAATCAGGTGGGTACCGCCGCTCAAGCTAACCACTCCCCCGCCGCGATGCGAGCCCGCTGGGCCACACCCTCACACCCGACCGTACATCTCCTTCTTGAAGCAGGCGACGGCCCCGATCACCCCGGCCCTCCCGCCCAGTTCGGAAGGAACGATGCGGCAGGCTTGTTCGGCCACACGAAACGCCCGGCGCCGCACTTCGGCTCGCAGCGGAACGAACAGATGGTCCCCGGCACGCGCCACGCCGCCGAATATGACGAGCATCTCCGGGTTCAGAATGTTGATCAGGTTGGCCAGCCCGACGCCCAGGAACTTGGCCGTGTCGTTGATCACCTCGGTGGCGTACGGGTCGCCCTGCACCACGGCCTCGAACACCGTCTCCGCCGTGATGTCCTGAAGGTCGCCGGCAAGCTCGGGCAACATCGATCCGATGCCCGACTCCAGGCCCTCGACCGCGCGAGCGGCGATCGCGGGGCCGGAGGCGTAGGCTTCAAGGCAGCCGTAGTTCCCGCACTTACACTTTCGGCCGGTCGAGTCGATGGTCATGTGGCCGATCTCCGCCGCCGCGTCCGCCGCGCCGTGGTAAAGCTCTCCGTTGAGCACGATGCCACCGCCGATCCCTGTGCCCAACGTCACGCCGACTAACGTGTCCACGTTCCGCCCCGCCCCCTGCCACCACTCGCCGTAGGTCGCCGCGTTGGCGTCGTTGTCGAGGATCGCCGGCAAACCCACCACGTTCTGGATCAAGTCACGTAGCGGAAAATTCCTCCACCCCAAGTTCGGTGTGCTGATCACGGTGCCCGATTCACGATCAAGCGGGCCCGGAGATCCGATCCCCACCCCCGCGAACGATTGTAGGCCGCAGTTCTGCTGCTCCATCACCTCCTGCATCGCCTCTTTGATCATCCGCACGACGCGATCCACCACGAACTTGGCACCGCGCTGCGCCTCCGTCGCTTCGGTCCGGAACGCTTGCGGACCGCCGCCTTCGAACGGAACGACGCCGACATTGAGGTTCGTTCCGCCGATATCGACGCCGACGACCCAGGGCGCTTCTCGAGGGCTAGACATCACTCACAGTTCCCACTCGCTTCAGCGATTCGCGGGCGGCCTGCGCCACCGCTTCGACTCCGATCAGCTGCAAACACTCCTCTCGGGCTTCCGGCAGAATCGTGCCCCGACCCCGGCGCGGACAACGCTCACGCCCACAGGGGGCGCACGGCAACGAAGAACGCCAGAGAGACCGGCTCGAGCTCGAGAGCGGGCCCACCTGCTCGGGGCGACGGGCGCCGAAGACTCCCACCGTGGCGGTCCCTACGGCCGCCGCCAGCTGCAGCGCCCCACCGTCGTTCGCGATGACCAGGTCGCAGGCACTCAACCCTGCCGCCAGCACCGCCAGGCTCGTCCGACCGCCCAGGTCGATACCGCTGGCCCCGGCGCCCGCTGCCACCCGGGCCGCGAGCACCCCATCGCGAGCGCTCCCGAACACTACGACCGACCCAACCTCCGCCGCCAGCATCCCGGCCAGGGCCGTGTACCGCCCCTCCGGCCAGCGGCGCGCCGGAGCGCGGGCTCCCGGCACGATCCCCAGAACCGGGGGCCGCAGCCGACCGCCCATCAACAGCTCGAAATGCCGTCGGGCCCGGGCCGGCACGGCGAGTCGAGGTGCCGCCGGACGATCCTCGGACCAATCGGGGTCGGCGACCCGCATCAGGGTGGCCGTTCGATGCTCCGGACCCGGCTCGACGCGCGCGGCCGAAGCCCCGAGCAGTCCGCCCGACCACCGGCCGACCACGGCACGTCGAACCGGTATCCCGGCCATCCGCGCCACCAGCGCCGCCTCGAAGCTGGGGCTGAGTAGATACGCCTCCCCATAGCCGGCGCGGCGCAGCCAGACCGCCGACCGCCACAGCGCCCGGCTGGGCTGAAATGGAATCACCGCGGCCGGAAGATCGGCCAGTTCCAGGACCGGGGTCCAGGGGAGCGGGCACCACACGTCCACACCCGCATCGGCGTGGAGCTGGGCCAGCCGCTGCAAGGCCGCGACGGCCAACACGACGTCTGAAAGGCGGTCCGGCGCCCGCGCGTAGATCCGGCGCGCCTGCGCGCCGCTCACTAGGCTCCCACCTCCAGAATCGCCAGAAAGGCTTCGCGCGGCACATCCACGCGGCCCACCCGCTTCATCCGCTTCTTCCCTTCCTTCTGCTTCTCGAGCAGCTTGCGCTTGCGCGTGACGTCGCCGCCGTAGCACTTGGCCGTGACGTTCTTTCTCAGCGGCCGGATCGATTCCCGCGCGATGACGCGGCTGCCGACCGCGGCCTGGATGGCGACGGCGAAAAGCTGCCGCGGGATCAACTCTCTCAGCTTCTCCACGAGCCCGCGGCCGTAGTAATACGCTTTGTCGCGGTGAACGATCATACTCAGAGCATCCACCGGCTCGCCGTTCAACAGGATGTCCAGGCGTGAAAGCTCGCCACGCCTCAGGTCCACCATGTCGTAGTCGAGCGCTCCGGTCCCGCGTGTCAGTGATTTGAGACGCTCGTAGAAATCCAGGACCATCTCGGCCAACGGCATGTCGTAGGTCAGCTCGACCCGCTCGCTGTCGATGTAGTGCAGCCGCCCAAACACGCTCCGCCGCTCGTGACACAGTTTCTGCACGGCGCCGATGTACTCCGCCGGACAGACGATCCGAACGCGGACGTACGGCTCCTCGATCGAATCGATCGTGGACGCGGGCGGCATGCGAGCCGGGTTCTCGACCGAGACCGTCGAGCCGTCCTTCAGATGCACGCGGTACTCCACGTTCGGCACCGTGCTCACCAGGTCCAGATCGAATTCCCGCTCCAACCGCTCGCGCACGATCTCCATGTGCAGAAGCCCGAGGAAACCGCAACGGAACCCGAAGCCGAGAGCCTCGCTCGTCTCGAACTCGTACTGGATCGATGCGTCGTTCAGCTTCAGCTTCTCGAGCGCCGATCGCAATCGCTCGTACTGATCCGAATCCGATGGGTAGATCCCGGCGAACACCATCGGCTTCACTTCCCGGTAGCCCGGCAGCAGCTGGGCGGCCCGGTTCTCGGCGTCCAGAATCGTGTCGCCCACCTTGGTGTCGGCGACCGAGCGGATCTGCGCCGTCAGATAGCCGACCTCGCCCGCCGCAAGCTCCGCCGTCGGAACCGCGCCCAGACGCAGAAACCCCACCTCACGCACCTCGTACGTCGCCCCGTTCGAGCCAAACGTGATGCGCGTGCCCGACCGCACCCGACCGTCGACGACCCGAATCAGCGGCACCGCGCCCTGATAGTTGTCGTGCTGTGAATCGAAGATCAGCGCCCGCAAAGGCGCGGCGGCATCGCCGCGTGGCGGCGGCAGCCGCCGAACCACCGCCTCCAACAGCTCGTCCACACCGATGCCTTGTTTTGCGCTGACCAGAAGCACTTCGCCAGGATCGCAGCCGATCAAGTCCGCCAGCTCGTCTCGACGCCGCTCGGGCTCCGCGGCCGGCAGATCGATCTTGTTGATGACCGGGATCAGCGTCAGGCCCGCCTCCAGGGCGAGGAACAGGTTCGACAACGTCTGCGCCTCGACACCCTGACTGGCGTCGACCACCAGGATTGCTCCTTCGCACGCCGCCAGGCTCCGACTCACCTCGTAGGTGAAGTCGACGTGGCCAGGCGTGTCGATCAGATTCAGCTCGTAGAGCCCGCCGTCGGTCGACCGGTAGTCCAGTCGGATGGCGTGCGCCTTGATGGTGATCCCCCGCTCACGTTCCAGGTCCATCGAATCGAGGACCTGCTCCTTCATCAGCCGCGGATCGATGGCACCGGTCCGCTCGAGGAGCCGATCGGCCAGGGTCGATTTCCCGTGGTCGATGTGAGCGATGATACAAAAATTGCGGATGTGTGGCGTCTCCAACCGAGTGCGCTCCGGCCTCTTTTTCTCGTCAGTCGCGGCTGAACAGCGGTTAATATAGAAGCGGTGGGGCACCCCTGGGAGGTGAGCTGCACCGCGAAACCTTGCCGGCGCGCCGGGGTACGTCAGTTTTCCGGCCGGAAGGTCCGCGCTCGAAGCCGCAGCACCACCGCTTTCCTGGCCCCGGCGGTCAGATCGTTCCCAACCGCCGGCCCCCGCCGGCAGCCGAGCCGAGCGCTTCTCTCCCCCGACAGACAGCGAACGGAGGTCTTTCGTGCGTTCCAATCTTGGAAGGGCATGCGCCCGCTCGCGCCGTGTGGGGGCCGCCGCCGTGGGGCTGGCGCTGCTGGCCGCCTGCGACGTGCCCGAGGCGCCGGAGTGGGAGGTGGGGCTGACGGTTCCGTTCAGCTCGGACCCCATCACCATCGTCGACTTCCTTCCCGCCGGGGTGGACACGGCGGTCGTCGGCGGCCGGAGCGTGTTTGTGGTCGCCGAGCAGCAGGACAGCAACGTCTACTCGCTGGGCGATATGTGTGCGCCGTGTGGAGCGCTCCAAGGGGCGACGATCGCCGTGCCGGGGTTCGATTTCGCTGACTCGGTCGACGTGCGCTTTCCGCCGGAGTTGCTGGCCATCGAGTTGTTCCAGGGCCGGCTCGGCGCGCGATTCGATAATCAGATGAACTTCGATCCGTTGCGTCCGCACCCGGACCCGGATTCGGCGGGCTACGTGGCCGTCGCGATCCGCGATCTGCTGAGCGGCGTCTTGCTGGACAGTCTTTTCATCAGCGGCGCGACGGAGACCCTGCCGCCCGGATCGACGCGCGAGTTCGCGCTGGCCGTGAGCAGCGCGGTGATCACCGAGGGTGTGCGAGCCGTCTTCTACGTCCACTCACCGGCTGACGGGCAGTCGGCACAGATCGATACCGCGGCGGGGGCGGGTGTCGCGGCGTTTCTCGACCAGCTCCTGGTCGATGCGGTAAGCGTTGTGGTGGACGCCGACACGCTGGAGGAGAGCTTCCTGATCGAGTTCGAGGATGATGCGCGAAGCGAGATCGCCGAGCGGGTGCAGAGCGCCATCTACGAGCTCCAGCTCAGACACGGCGGCGAAGTCGAGGGCACGCTGGAGATCTCGGTCGCCGAGTCGCCGGCCGCCTTGTTTTCCGGCAACCCGCAGTCGGAGGTCCGTCTTAGCGGACTGGTCTTCACGCCGGGTCTCGTCCAGAGCGGCGAGCTGACGCCGGATGAGGTGCAGCGAATCGCCAATTTCGTCGATGTGCACGTCGGGTACCGAGGCGTGGCCTCGGGAACGGGCACCGGGCCGAACGGCATCGGCAACGTGAGTCGCTTCACCGCGGATGAGTTGTTACGGGCCGAACTCAAGGTGACGAGCCGCATACGGGTCGGAGGCTAGGGAGATTGACGATGAGAATGCACCGAATCTTGGCGATCGCCTTCGCTCTGCCGTTGTGCCTCGCTGGATACGCCGACGCTCAGCTGGCGCCGCCGAGCGCTCGGAGTTTCGGACTGGCCGGTTCTTTCATGGCGCGGGCTCGCGGGTACGAGGCCCCGTTCTGGAATCCGGCCAACCTGGGGCTGCCGAACGGCCCGGCCTGGTCGGTCGGCCTACCGGGCGCGAGCTTCTTCCTCGGCAACAACTCGCTCAGCTACGGTCAGATCGCCGACCTCTACGGCGAGTTCATCGATGATGCGACGAAGTCGGAACTGCTGGCCGACATCCGGCGCGGCGACCCCGATCGCATGTTCGAGCTGAGCTTCGATCTCGGAGGCCACGTCGTCGGATTCAGCCTGGGCCGGCTGGCGGTGACGCTGGGTGTGATCGGCGCCGCAAGCCTCGAGGTGTCGCCCGACGCGATGGAGCTTCTGTTGTTCGGGAACGTCGGCGAGGACGGGTTAGGCCGGGACTTCACGCTGCGCGGCTCGCAGGGACAGGCCTGGTCGCTGAGCGGCGCCTCGATCTCTTACGCTCAGCCGTTCACCGTGCCGGCGCTCGAGTGGCTTGGGATGAGGTTCTCGGTGGGGGCCACCGTGAAGTATGGCGTCGCCCACGGCTACGCACGCCTCGCCGACCGCGGGAGCCTGCTCGCATCCGACCCGCTGGCACTCGACGTCGAGGCCGAGGTTTTGGCCAGCACCGACGTGGATGCCGGCCGGGTCTGGGCGGTGGACATCGGCGCCGCGATGGATTGGAGATCTCTCGTGGTCGGCCTCTCGTTCACGAACGCGCTGGCCGACATCGTCTGGCGCGAGGACGACTTCGAGCTGACGCAGTACTCGCTGCTCGCCGATTTCGACAGCACCACGCTGACCGACACCACCTTCGCCTTCGCGGAGCTGAGCCCCGACGACCAAGAACGACTTCTCGGGTTCCTCGACCGGGCAGACGTACCCAAGCAGCTCCGCCTCGCCGGACTCTATCGAGTGAGCCCGATGCTCACGCTCTCAGTCGATGTCAGCGAGCGGATCGGCGGCAGTCTCCGCTCGGGCTGGGAGCGCAGCGTCGCCGTGGGAGCCGAGCTGCGGCCCACACGCTTTCTTCCGCTGCGTGCCGGAGTGGCCACGGACTTCACGGGCCTGGCGTACACGGGAGGCCTCGGCCTGTATTCCGGCCCGGTCCACACCGACATCTCGGTGGGCCGCTGGGGCGTCCTGGGGGGCGACGGGATCGTTGCCGCCCTCTCGATCAGCATATGGCCGGGGATGGGTTACTGACGGCCGTCGTTGTCGTCAGCAGGATCAGAGCAACCGCGTCTGGGGGCTGCCGTCGGGCTCAGCCAGTCCAGCCAGCGCCTCGGGATAGGCCGTCACCAGCGATTCCGGCGCCCTCTGGAGCGCGCCCCTGTACATCGCCGCCAGCATGATCGCGTTGGCCGCGGCCTGGCCGCGAAAGTGGTTGTTGGTGACCACGTAGACATCGTCGACTCGGCCAGCTTCGGCCAACTCTCGGATGCGCTCCACCCACGGCTCCAGCTCGCCGCGATCGTAGAGGTAGT
>JABAOH010001331.1_pt4 | contig 11331 bp, 13 predicted proteins | sample 7062181 | NCBI WGS metagenome assembly JABAOH01 (sample SAMN14538630, study PRJNA623070) | marine sediment metagenome | biome: marine biome [ENVO:00000428]; feature: marine pelagic biome [ENVO:01000023]; material: deep marine sediment [ENVO:00002113]; isolation source: pool of 5 deep marine... | reverse complement strand
AACAGCAGCCGGTTCCTTCCAAGGAATTGGAGTTGCACAGAGTGGCAGAAGGAGACTGTCTTTTCAGCATTGCGCGCCGCTATGGCACCAGCATAACCGCTCTTTCCCAGGCAAACGCTATCGGAAACGTGGACAGAATACGGACCGGCGACCAATTGTGGATTCCCTCATACCCTACTCTTCATGTGGACGGCAAGCCATTGCTGACCCAGCCAGGACCTTTCTTTCACCAGGGGAAACTTATGGTTCCACTCCGGGCGACGGTGGAGGCTTGCGGCGGAAGCGTGCACTGGGATGCAGAGACGCGCCAGGTACGCTTCACTGTTTCCGGAAGCACAGTGGTGATAGGTGTGGGAGAGTCGCAAGCACTTAGGAATGACCGTGTTTTGGCCCTGGACGGCAAGGTAATCATTCGAGAGGATCGCTCATTCGTGCCGCTGGAATCCCTCCGAGAGATGGCGGCTCTGCCGATACGCTATGAACCGGACCAAAACCGGATCGAAATAGCCCGTCTGCCTCGATGAGATTCACTTCANNGGAGAGAATGCCGATTATCGCTTATCAGGAGATGAAGTCTCCTATTCCGAGAATGCTCAGGCTCGCGCTGAAGGAAACGTTCAGCTCAATTACCGCGAAATCAAGGTCTTTGCCGACAGGCTTATGTGGGACGCTGAACGGCGCTCCGTCACAGCCAGCGGCAATGTCAAGATCATCAGTGAAGGCCGGCATTTGAGCGGTGACACTCTTTCACTGAATCTCGATACAGAGAGCGGTGAATTGCTGCCTGTCCGGGGAGAGTATCATAATATTTTCCTGGAAGCAGAAAGAATTGAAATCCTGCCGGACCGAATTTCCGCTCATGACGCAAAGATAACCACCTGTGACCAACACAGGCCCCACTATCAAATAGCAGCAAGAAAGGTGGACATCTATCTGCTCCGGGCGGACCGGCAACCCACCCCCGAACGCCTGGAAGCGCGCGGCGCAGGCTTGATATTTCATGGCAGACGACTTCTCTCCCTGCCTCCTCTCCGGATGTCGCTCAAAGAAGGAGAGGAGAGCGAGCGTTCACTTCCACTGCCCTACCCCGGCTACAGCGGCCCCGATGGGCCGTTTATCGCATATCGCTGGAGCGACCCACGGCCGGAGAATAAGTTCAACCTGGACCTTGAGTGCAGGGCAACGAGCCGGCGCGGAACCCGTGCGGCGGCATACGCTCGTTATTATTTGGAGAACGGCGACTTGCTCCAACTTACTCTCAGCCGGAGAGAGGATCTGAGCGACCGCTATATCGGCCCGCGTGGCGTCAACACCGACCTGGAAGAAGTGCTCGTCAGCCGTCAACCTGAATTGAGCCTGAGGACGGCCCCCAGGACGGTCACGCCAGCCCTGCGATGGGATAGTCAAGTCAGTATCGGTCACTACCGGGAGCGGCCCACGGGTGTTTCCGCAGACCGCGCTGCAATTACCGGTCAAGTGCACCTCGGCCCCTTCCCCCTGGAGCGACGACTCAGCCTCATGGCGGCAACGGCTTATCGATTTTCCTACTACGGTGACGGGACCGACTCCGGCGTATTCTATAATCGGTTGACTCTCACCATGTCACCTTCACAATCCTCCGATTTCTCCATTTCTCTTGTAACAAGAGAGCGAAGCGGCTCTACCCCTTTTCTTTTTGACGATGTTGATCTAAGCCGTGAACTAACCGGAGAAACGCGCTTTGCATTGGGGAATCGCTGGCAGGTGAAACTTCTTGATCGTTATGATCTCCAGCAAAACCGCACTCGAGACGCAGGCATCGAGTTGCGGTATCGAGCGCACTGTCTGGATTATACTGTGGGCTGGCGGGAGAACCGAGATTTGTTTCAATTCGGAGTCAGTGTGGTAATGCCGCCTGGTGGTTAATACGGCAACTCTTGCTGGCACATGCTCCACAAAATACCGCTGCTGTTCTGGTGAAATCCGCGCAGGATTTTAGGAAACAAACGTCGAATAGAATATCTATCATGGCCTCTAATGCCAGGATCCTCGTGGTGGAAGACGAGTTCATTGTCCTCCGCGTCATCTGCGAGCAATTGGCCCGGTTGGGCTATGATGTTGTTGGAACGGCCCGTGACGGGGCTAACGGTATAGCCGAAGCGCTGCGGTTGAAGCCCGATATTGTGGTAATGGATATCGGCCTGCCTGACATGGACGGGATCGAGGCCTCCCGCAAGATAATGACACACTCTCCCTTGCCGGTAGTTGTGCTGTCTGCGTATGATGATAGGCAACGCTTGGAGGAGGCAAAGGCTGCTGGAGCGATTGGCTATGTGGTCAAGCCGATAGCGGAGCAGCAACTCAAAGAGACCATTGAGCAAGCCCTCTCTGGCCAGGGCCAATGACTCTGTGGATCCGTAACCCTAGTTCTGTTGACTGATTTAGATACATGAAAGTTCTAATCCTGGCAGGTGGATTCGGAACCAGGCTCTACCCTCTCACTTGGGCGCGACCCAAGAGCATCGTGCCTCTGGCAAACACGCCGTTTTTGGAGAGGATGCTGACCTGGCTGCGTCGCCACGGACTGATGGATGTCATCCTCGCAGTCAACCATCTTCCGGAGATGATCCGTGACTGCTTTGGTGACGGCAGTTCTTTCGGCGTCAATTTGGAGTTTCTCCTGGAGGACATTCCCCTCGGCTCCGGCGGGGCCATAAGAAATGCCCAACATCTCCTCGGAGAAGAGACATTTCTGGTGCTTAATGGAGATATTCTCACCGACCTGAACCTCGAGAAGATGATTCAATTTCACCGGACCCGCAAAGCGCAGATGACAATTTCGCTCGCCCGCGTGGAAGACCCCAGTGGCTATGGAGTGGTAGATATGGAGGCCGACGGCCGGCTTCGCAGATTTGTTGAAAAACCGGCGCCGGAAGAAGCGCCCAGTAACTACATCAATGCGGGCGCCTGGCTCTTTGAACCGGAGACACTTGACAAGATGCCGGTGAAAGGCACTCCCTTTTCTGTGGAACGAGAGTTCTGGCCCAAATGCCTGGAAGAAGGGATGCCGATGTTCGGTTATCCCGAAGACTGCTATTGGATGGATATCGGAACAGTAAACAGATACCTGGAGGCCCACCGCGATTTGTTGGCGGGTCGAATCCAGGTAAGCATCAAAGAACCAGAGATTTCTCCCCGAATATGGCAAGGCAAAGGTGCACAGGTTCATCCCGGGGCGACACTGATCGCACCTGTTATCATCGGGGCCGGAGCCACTGTCGGGCCTGATGCTGAAATCTCCGACACAGTGATTGGGCCCGGCTCTATAATAGAAGCGGGAGCGGTTGTGTGCAAAAGCGTTCTTTGGGAGAAGGTGCAAGTCGGACAGGGAGCCCGAATCACGAACTCTGTTATCGGTGCCAGACAGAAGATTGACCCAAAAAGAATACTTGATGACACTGCCGTCGAAGAGTTGGGCGCCCGCTCTCCAGAGGAGTAATATGGGCAGCCAACGCCTCCGACGGTTTCCTAAGATGCATCATATAATCGCAGCCCTAGACAAATAACGGAGATACTAGAAATGAAACCAATTGCTTTTGGAACCGATGGCTGGCGAGCGGTCATTGCAAGAGATTTCACTTTTCCCAGAGTCTGGGCCGTTGCCACCGGCTATGCGGAATGGCTGTTGGCAAACAAGGAGAGCCGGCCCATCCTGGTCTCTTTCGACGCTCGCTTCTTATCTGAGAAATTCGCCGCCGTTGCCGCCGCGGCCCTTGCCGAGAAAGGAATCTCAGTTTCAATCTCTGACAGGCCCGCGATAACTCCGGCAGCCTCTTACCACGTAGCCGCCAACGGCTTGGGCGGCGCGGCAATCATCACAGCCAGCCACAATCCTTCACAATGGAATGGCTTCAAGATTAAGACTGCGGATGGAGCGTCCGCGCCCACGGAGATCACTGACCCGGTGCGTGACCGTGCAAATGCACTCCTGGAATCCGGCGAAGTCCCGGAGGACTACGACATTTTGGCATCCCCGCCGGCAAAGAGCACCAATCTTCAGACTGCCTATGTCGAGCGTTTAAGCCAACTCGCAGACTTGGAATCAATCCGCAGAGCAGGGCTGAAAGTAGTAGTTGATAATATGCATGCCGCCGGCACCGGCTATCTCGATACACTCCTGGAAAAGGCCGGCTGCCAGGTCGAAGCCGTCAGAGCGGAGCGCAACCCCCTCTTCGGGGGAGTCAACCCTGAGCCTATTGAGGACAATCTGGGGGCATCGCTCCCCCTTACACGGGCACCGGGGGTTGACGTCGGGTTCGCTTTGGACGGGGATGGAGACCGCCTGGGCATAATGGCCGGTGGAGAATTCATCAGCACTCACCGCATGATGGCACTCCTCGCTTTGCATCTGCTAAGAAACAGGAAAGAGAGAGGCGCTCTCGTGCGAACCGTCAATATGACCTCCATGATAGACGCACTCGCGGCCCATTTCAAAGTCCCTCTCTTGGAGACTCCGGTCGGTTTCAAGAACGTGGCGAAACTGATGCTCAGCCGAGAAGTAACCATTGGAGGAGAAGAAAGCGGTGGGACCGGATTTGCGGGGCACATACCGGAACGAGACGCCTGTCTGGCGGCGCTCCGCATCTGTGAGTTTATGGCGACGGAGGGCAAATCAGTACCTGAATTGTTGGAACTGTTGTGGGGATATGTGGGAGGGCCTCACTATTTCGAGCGTCTGGATGTTCGTCTCAGTCAAGAAGACAAGAAATACGCACTAGAAAGGTTGACAAAGGCTTCACCGGAACAAATTGCAGGTAAATCCGTGGTTGATGAGAATTCACTGGATGGACGGAAGTTCTTTCTTGAAGACAATGCGTGGCTGCTGATACGCCCCTCGGGAACCGAGCCGCTCATCCGCATTTACGCCGAAGCAAAGAGCCAAGAGAGCGTCGGCCACCTCCTCAAGGCCGGAGAAAACCTGGTCATGGGCAAGTAGGAATCTTCCTGCGCCAGAGAGCACTTCCTTCTTACGATTGAGACATTTAATGGCTCCCTTGCGTCTCATAAGGTATGAATCCCGCTCGGAGCAATTATCGGCTTACTTGTTAAGTGATAACAAAGCGTCTATTCTTGTGTACCCAAGCTAACAAAGAATCGTAAATTAGCCATCCGCTTGGTTAGATTTTATGTACAAAAGCGTATAATACTAGGGATGTCGTCAGGCAAACTGACGGATGCCAAAGGCGGGTTTTCCGAGCAGGGAGGACCGGATTGCCTGACCGATTAGGCACTAAAGAGAGGAGGAGTCTCCCATGGCAGAACGAGGAGGTATGACAGTCCGGGAGGCAGGCCGCAAAGGGGGCCGCGCTACAAAGACTCGTCATGGCCCGGAATTCTATCAGACCATCGGACGAAAAGGTGGGGAAACCACCAAGAGCCGCCACGGCCCTCGCTTCTACGAGCGAATCGGACGGAAGGGTGGACAGAGAGTTCGCCAACTTGTGGCGAGAGGTCGTCGAGCGTCCTGACCTTCGCCCACTAGAATAGGCCTTCCGTGCGGAACTGGACGGCATCTCCGTGATGGTTGCTTTGCCTGGCCTCCCCTGCTTTTTTTACAGCAGCCTGCGGCTAGCGGCAAACGGTGATGCCAAACCTGATGCCGGGAAGTCCGACATCGGCAGGTCCAACACGGGGGTCTCAGGAACGGTCTGAGGAAGATTCACACTGACAATTGAATACGATGCACAAACTCCCCGTCTCATCGGGGAGTTTGTGTTTCTTACCCTTTGAAAGGCTATGCTTCGTCATTGAAACACGATACCCGCCTCTACCAACTCCATACTTCTTTCAGCGCCGCGGCAGTTTCTTGTAGTGCCTGCTTGGGCGGCAGATTCTTCAGCCGTTCATTGAAAGGCTCCACTACAACCGGTCCGCTGTAACCAATCTCCGCCAAGGCACTCAAGAAACCCCTGATATCAATTACGCCGGTCTCCCCGGGCAGACAGCGCACGGTGTCTATTTGCTCATCCATGGCGATACCGGCCGGGGCATCGTTTATGTGTACACATACAATGTCTTCATCTCGTAATTTGTTGATCTGCTCAACACGCCCGCCGGCCGTATACCAATGCCAACAATCCAGCAGCAGCCCCATGTTGTCCGTTCCCACGGCCGCACAGAGAGCCAGCATGCCATCCATGTTGTGGATGAATTCGTAACGGGCGTCCTTGCGGACTGTCCAGGGCCCGAGAAACTCCAAACCGAATCTACATCCCTTCTCCGCCAGTATCTCAGCGATAGGGCGCAAGCGATCCACATGGAAGCGGAAGTTCTCTTCGAAGGTAAGCGTATCTGAACTGGGCCAGATGTAGGTTATCATGCGCGTACAACCCACCGCAGCCGCGGTTTCCGCNNGTCTGCCTCGTATTCAGCCTCCCCCTCTTTCCAGTTCACAGGCACACCGCATCCCGATGCCCGGATCCCGGCACTGGAGAGAATCTCCTGCGTTTTCTCCACACCCAGGCGAGCCACTTCACGAGGGTCCACCTCCACACCTTCAAAGCCACCTTCCTTTGCCAGGCCCGCCATTTCCTCAAGATCTGCCTTGATGCCAATCGCCCAACCATTCAGCGACCGATACACTATCTGCCTCCTCTCTATATCCCGTACAAGACTTTCTGCCAATCCTCCCTTTCCCCTCTTGGCCGGATGGCATAAGGGGCGATGTCCGCATTTCGGAGCAATCGCCGCGTTGACACTCCAACGAGAAGCCCTTTATACTGACCCCACCGAGCAAATCATGTTCTCCAATCTACGTCGGGACATTGCGGCTGCTATGGAAAGAGACCCCGCGGCGCGTTCAGCGCTGGAGGTACTGTTGTGCTACTCGGGTCTCCACGCCATTCTCATGCACCGATTCTCACACTGCCTGTGGACACACAAACTCAGGTTGATGGCACGCTTTGTCTCCCAGCTGGGCCGCTGGCTCACCGGTGTAGAGATCCATCCCGCAGCTCGAATCGGCCCCGGACTCTTCATTGACCACGGCATGGGCGTCGTTATCGGGGAGACCAGCGAAATAGGCAAGAATGTCCTCGTCTTCCAAGGAGTAACCCTTGGCGGAACCGGCAAAGAACACGGCAAACGCCATCCTACCATCGGCGACAATGTCGTCATCGGTGTGGGCGCGAAAGTGCTTGGCGCGATTACCATCGGTGAGAATTCCGTCGTCGGCGCAGGGGCCGTGGTATTGAAAAGCGTACCTCCCAACTGCACCGCAGTGGGAGTTCCCGCCCGTGTAGTAAGAGAAGAGGGGGAACGCATAATGGACCTGCGTCACGAAAGGCTACCCGATCCCGTTACAGAGGTTTTCCGAACCCTCAATGAGCGAATTAATTTGCTGGAGCGTCAGATCTCAACTCTGCAAGAACAAGCGGCACAGACGGCGCAAGAAAAGCCGCCGTCTCAGGGCAATACATGAAGACGCTTCTGAATTCTAACTCTTTGTCGAGAATTCCAAATTCCCTCGGAGAGGCACACTGATGTCATTGAAAATCTACAACACCCAAAGCGGTCAAAAGGAAGAATTCATTCCGCGGAAACCCGGCGAGGTGGGAGTCTATGTCTGCGGGGTGACTCCTTACAACTTCTGTCATATTGGTAATGCCCGCCCTTATGTAATCTTTGATGTCATTCGGCGTTTCCTGGAAAGCCAGGACTGGAAGGTCTTGTTGGTGCAGAACTTCACCGATATTGATGACAAGATCATCAACCAGGCGCAAAACGACGGAGTGGAGTGGAACGAGATTCCCGCCCGATATATTCCCGCCTATTTCGAGGACATGGACGCGCTGGGAGTAAAACGGGCGGATATCTACCCTTTGGCGACAGAACACATCTCTGAGATCATATCCCTCGTTGAGGAGTTGGTGAAGAACGGTCTGGGTTATGAAATCGACGGAGATGTCTACTTCCGGGTGAAGAAGTTCAATGACTACGGCAAACTCTCCAACCGCACCCCTGAGGAATTGCTCGCCGGAGCCCGCATAGAAGTTGACGAAAGAAAAGAAGACCCTCTCGACTTCGCCCTCTGGAAAGCCGCCAAAGAGGGGGAGCCTTCCTGGCCCAGCCCCTGGGGGCCCGGCAGGCCCGGCTGGCATATCGAGTGTTCAGCGATGTCCTTGAAATACCTGGGAATGGGATTCGACATTCACGGCGGGGGCGCGGACCTCGTCTTTCCTCACCATGAGAACGAGATCGCCCAGGCTGAAGGCGCAAAGGGCACTTCACCCTTTGTCCGCTATTGGGTTCATAACGGCTGGGTGACGATGGCCTCCCAGAAGATGTCGAAATCTCTGGGAAACATCCGCTCCATCCGAGATGTGCTTTCGCATTGGCCGGCTGATGTGGTCAGACTTTTTCTGCTGAGTGTGCACTACCGGAGCCCGCTCGACTTCACTGAGGAAGCCATGGAATCCGCCCGCGCCGGTCTGGAGAGGCTTCAGGTTGGAATGAAACGCCTGAAACGGCTTACCGCCAACCCCGCTGCTGAAGGGCCGCTTTCATCCTCTCTGACTGCACTGGAAAAGGCGGAGGAGACAGCCTCACAGCGTTTCCAGGAAGCGATGGAGGATGATTTCAATACTGCCGCGGCATTGGGCGCAATCTTCGACCTGGTGAGAGAACTCCACCGCGCCACAGGACAGATTGACTACAAGCCGACCTCCGCGGACCAGGCTTTGCTGACCAAGACCGAAGACACACTGAAACGCCTCACTGGAATCCTGGGTTTGATGGAAAAGACGGAAACGGTTGGAGAGGACCTTACCGGTTCATTGGTGGATTTGCTGGTTGAGGTGAGAAACCAGGCGCGGGAAGCCCGCAATTTCGAGATGTCAGACACCATCCGCGCCCGCCTTACCGACCTGGGCATCATCCTTGAAGACGGCCCGCAAGGAACAACCTGGAGGAGAAGGTAATACTCGCTGCAGAAATTCCTTATTCGTCCCACTCTTCGGGATAGGGGAAGTTTGCCAGGTCTGCCCCCGGAGGAACCACACCTTTGCCCAGGCCCTGGCGTTCCGCCTCCAATTGCGCGGCCAATCGGTGGCGGGCCTCGATGAACATGGGCTGGGCGAACTCTGTGGTCCAGGTAAGGTCCTCCAGCGATTTACCTCTCAGTGATTCCAGAAAGCCCGCAAATCCGCCCACTCCCTCCAGATCCTTACCGTAGATGTGGAGCGAATCACAGCGATCCACATAGCGCCCCACCTCGACCTTCACACCTTTTCGGGCGCTAATCTCCTGGGCGACGAAACGCTGAACATCGGTCAGGGCAAAAGCATTCATGAACCAGGCCTTGTAAGCATCTCTGGAACGCCAATCCGCGCTCATGTTTAACTTCCATCTGTCGGGTTGAGAGTTGTGAGTTGAGAGTTGAGAGGGGGCACCCGCAGTGTCCCCAGCGGGCAGGACGCGAAAATGGAGCCTCTGTAAACAGGGCGGATCAACGATATGGGGGTCAATTCCCGGCATCCACGTAATGGCTTGAAAACGCCGGCCAAAGGGAAACTCGCTGGTACAGATGAGGTCAATCATCTCCTCTATCTGATCTACCCGCTTGCCATCCTGGCCTTCATAGGAGCGGAGGCGCTCGTGATAGGTGTAATTCCACTGGTCCCCCTTCCGGTCAATCCAGTGGTCATGTACACCGGCCATAACCTCGAGGCGGTAGATCTCCAGTTCCTCCAGGCCGGCGGGCATGGCGCGCCGGTGAAGCCTAGGTTCAGCCAGAGGCTCTTCAACCAGGATTTGCATCGTCGCCTCTTTGCTGGGCGGATCACCGGAGCGATCATAGGCAGTGGGAATATCTGCCCCTTGTTCGAAAAGGGCAACNNAGTGCGGCCGCTAATGTGCATGACAGGAACGCCTATCAAAACTGAATCACTCCTTGTTTTCTTCATTAGTGAATAAGAGCCAGGCGCGCGCCTTTGCCTCATCATAAACTTCTCGCACGAGGACATTGTGCTCCTTGGCGAGCCTTCGACAATCTTCATATTCCGGCGCCGCGCGGATGACGCGGTTATCTGACCGCGCGACTTTGATTTTCACTTTTCCCCAGCGCGTTTCAACCTCCCGGAACTCCCTTTCCAGACAGCAACGCTCGATTTCAGACACTCTCACTCCCAAGGTCGTGCTTTCTCCAAGGAACGCCTTGTACACTTCGTCTCTGTCCTGCAAGTTACACAGCGCGCTCACTATTACACCCGGTCGGCCCTTCTTCATTATGATGGGAGTCAGGTATGCGTCCAGCGCTCCTGCCGCAAAGAGCCGTTCCATCAGACTCTCACAGAGTTCGGGGTTCATATCATCAATGTTCGTCTCCAGCAGGGCCAAACGCTCGGTCTTCGCCATCCCTTGCGCTTCCGAGAAAGTCACCTCACCCAAGAAGACGCGCAATACATTCGGCCTGGCGAATTCCCTGCTGCCGGCACCACAGCCAACCGCTTCAACCGTCATCGGCGGCTGAGGCCCAAATGCTTCAGAAATACTCACTGCAAGGGCGGCGCCGGTTGGGGTCACCAACTCCTCTTTGCTCTCGACTCCATAACTCGGGACATTCCGCAGGAGCAGCGCCGCCGCAGGCGCGGGCAAAGGCAAATCGCCGTGCGCGCTATTCACCCAGCCTCGAGGAACAGGCAAAGGGGAACAGTAAATCCTTTCCACCCCCAGCCTGTGAAAACCTGCCACCGTCCCGACGACATCCACCAGCGCGTCCACGGCTCCAACTTCGTGAAAATGAATCTCCTCCTCTGATTGTCCATGCACCTGGGCCTCGACACTCGCCAGTCGGGTAAAAACATCTTTTGCCTTTTCCTTTATCGGAGCGGGCAGCGCGCTGTCACTGATTATGCTGAGGATATCGGAGAGCGTGCGGCGGGGCTGTGGGCCGGCCACCTCCACCTCGACCAGAGTGGCGGAAAGCGCGCCTCTTTTGACCTGTTTTACCTCCAGATTCCATCCCGTCAGGCCAAGTTCGGCGAGGTCCGCGCAAAGTGCCTCCTTCCCCACTCCCAATTCCACCAGCGCGCCCAACAGCATGTTCCCGGAGATGCCTGATAGACAATCCAGATAGGCGATACGCATTACTTCTCCCAGACCACCCTCTTCAGAATAGTCTCGCTCTCACCTGCAAAGGCAATTAATTCTCTCGAAAGCCGCGCTTTCCTGCTTTTGTTGCTCACAGATTACAGTACTCAGCAGGCAAATCGGCGAAGGCGGCGAAAAATCAGAAGGATATCCATCTATGATGAAGGAGCACCTCCATGCAGGAAGAGAAGACTGCAGGTCTTA
>JABAOH010108436.1_pt1 | contig 11340 bp, 6 predicted proteins | sample 7062181 | NCBI WGS metagenome assembly JABAOH01 (sample SAMN14538630, study PRJNA623070) | marine sediment metagenome | biome: marine biome [ENVO:00000428]; feature: marine pelagic biome [ENVO:01000023]; material: deep marine sediment [ENVO:00002113]; isolation source: pool of 5 deep marine... | reverse complement strand
CATGTGCTCATCGAGGATGCCCCTGGTACAGGGAAGACCATGCTTGCGCGTTCTATTGCCATCTCACTGGGCCTCACCTTTAAACGTCTTCAATGCACGCCGGACCTATTGCCAAATGACGTGACGGGCGTTTCCGTATACAACCAGAAAACCGGTGAATTCTCCTTTCGTCCTGGTCCAGTCTTCGCTAACGTGCTGCTGGCTGATGAGATCAACCGCGCCACACCCCGCACGCAGAGCGCACTGCTGGAGGCGATGGGTGAAGGACAAGTTACCGTAGATGGTGTGACGCACCTGCTTTCCAGACCATTCTTCGTGATGGCCACCCAGAACCCCATCGAGTTTGAAGGTACATTTCCACTCCCTGAGGCTCAGCTTGATCGATTCATCTTCCGTATGAGAGTTGGGTATCCCAATATCGATCAAGAGGGACAAATGCTGCTTAATCTTCAGCGTGAGCATCCAATTGAGAACCTTGAGCAGGTTGTGGATGGTTCGCGCCTGCTTGATTTAAAAAAAATGGTATGGGAAGTGCACGTCGACCATACCGTCCGAGAGTACATCTTACGCCTCATCCACGCCACGCGCGACCATCCGGACCTAGCTCTGGGAGCCAGCCCTCGAGGAAGCCTGGCGTTGTTTAAAACCTCCCAAGCCTACGCTGCGCTTCGGGGACGCGACTATGTCATTCCTGATGATGTAAAGAAACTCGTAGTCCCCGGTCTAGCGCACCGTCTAATTGTGCGACCAGAAAGCGCGCTGCGCGGCCGCACAGCCGAATCGATTCTGGTGGACCTGCTCGAAACTACCGAGGTCACGCTAGGGACACCAACGGATTAATCCTTAGCCAACGCTCATCCGAACCCTATTGATTGGATGGGCATACGTTGCAGGACGACGAATCTCACGGTAACGATGTCATCTCAGAATGACCGGCCTACGCTCGTCCCAACATCTGCGGGGCGACCTACCACCCGATGGGGAATGCTTCTCCTCTTCGTCGGGCTTATACTCATTGCGGCTTTTGGTGAAGCCGGTGGTTTTTTCTTTGTGCTGTACGGCTTGGGTGGCATCATCCTAATTTCATGGCTTTGGTTGAACGTTAACCTGCGCGGCTTGGTCATCCAGCGAAAGTTCGACGATCATGCCTATTTCGGACAAAGGGTTGTGGTGAGACTCGACCTTAAGAATCGAGGTTTCTGGCCCATTCTGTGGCTCAGGATCCATGAACGACTTCCCGTTGAACTGTCTTCCCCCAATTTCTTCGATGCCATTCTTTCACTTGCGCCCAGGGAAAAGAATCGGCTTGAATATATGCTGACTTGCGGAAAGCGTGGTTATTACAACATTGGTCCATTGGAACTTCAAACCGGAGGTTTTTGGGGGCTTTTCGAAGGCCGAAGGTATCGCTTCGAGGATCACAGACTGATTGTCTACCCACCAATTGCTCCGTTGACGCAACTCGGATTTCCTTCACAAGCGCCATTTGGCGAGCTGCAAAGCTCCCAAAGACTCGTTGAGGATCCCAGTAGAGCATTTGGTGTTCGCCCATACGTCGTCGGCGACAGCCTCCGGAAGGTGGACTGGAAGACCTCCGCAGCAACGAACAGCCTACAGGTCAAGCGATTCCAATCCTCTATTGCTCTTGACGTTCATATCTTCCTGAATCTCAACCAGGAGGACTACTATGGTCGAGGTGTCTTCACTGCTACAGAACTGGGCGTAACGACGGCTGCCTCACTGGCTGCCCACTTATCTCAACGCCGGCAGCAGGTCGGGCTGAGTGTGCTTGGGTTCGATCCTCTTGTCCAAAAGGAGGGTTTTTTCAACATCCAATCGGGCAAGGGAAATGCGCACCTGATGCAGATGCTTGAACTGCTCGCCAGGGTACAGCGAGTTAGGGCGAAGGAAACCTTTGTAAACGCGTTACCACGAATGAGCGCCGGACTGCCATGGGGAACCCTGGCATTGATCGTCAGCGCGTCGGTAGGAGAGTCCATCTTCAACGTGCTCTTTGGTTTCAGTAGACGAGGTCTGAAGCCCATCCTTGTGATCACTCAAGCGGGTGTGGAGTATAAGACAATTGAGGGTAAAGCCAATGGATTTGGCATACCCTGTTATCGCATAGAACATTGGCGTGATCTGGATGTTTGGCGTGAGTGAAGGCCCGTTGTAATAGATGTAAGTATGTTTCTTGAGCAAACCTGATGAAATACTTTCAACCTTTTCTCGTAGCGGCTTTGATGCTCTGCCTTACCATTCCCATCATCCTGTTGGGCGAGGGGCTTTTACCTCCATGGCAAGGAAGTTATCTCTTCTTTGTTATTCCCATTGTGGTCTTGGAGGGGATCTGGTCGAAAAATATCTTCCGGCGAGAACGCTTGCCTGGCTCGGAAGTGTTCTGGCGTGTGCTCTCCGAAGCGGTCGTCATCGTTCTTTTTACCAAGGCTGTCAGTTTCATTGGAGGAGGGTTTGATACACTCAAGCTTTCATTGGAAAGTTGGTTTACTGCGCCATTGAGCTTTTTCGAGGGCGACACGATCCCGGTAACCATCCTGGTTTTGCTTGTGTGGCAGATGGGGCAAGGTCTGAATACCGACATTGAACGGCTGTCTGATCCTCTTGCGAGCGGATCGGAGCGCCAGGCGACTCGGCAGAGGATCAGGGGCTTTGTGTTCACCGGCAGCGTGTGGCTTTTGTTTCTCAGTGGGATCATGATCTTCATCACGGACCGCACTGGGACGTTTCAAAATCGCATTAGCATCCCAATTCAGGCTGTGGTGATTGCATTCTTCGGAATGTCACTCCTGCTGCTGGCGCATGTGCAGTACTTACGCAGGCAAATGGAATGGAAGCTCGAAGGGCTGCTCGTGCCGGACGTTGTTGCACACCGCTGGGTGCGTTGGGGGTTAGGGCTTACGGCGGTGATTCTTATCGTCGCTGCTCTGTTACCTGCTGTGTACTCACTAGGCCCCGGTCAGCTGTTCAATTGGTTGGTTAGCATCCTGACATTCATCTGGCAGGTGTTGAGCTTCTTGATGCTTCTGTTACTTTCTCCCCTTATCCTGCTGTTGAGTACATTGATGGGCAACCCGCTTGAGGAAGATCAGATTGAACCTAAGCTGCCTGAGGCACCTCAAGTACCGCAGACTCTACCGAGTCAGCTGCCGACCTGGTGGTTACCACTTCGGCAGGTTCTTGTTTTCGCATTGATTGTGGTGGTGATTGCAATTGTCCTGTACACATATTCATTAAACCGCCGCATTCCCATCCCTTCGCTTTCTAGCGTGCGGGATTGGATCAGGCAAGTAAGGCGTTCTTTCCGAGCATGGCTGCGTGGGATAGGGTTGAGGATCCGGCTGGCCAGGGATAGGTTCAGGGAAACAAGCATTCCCGAGTGGGGACGGGATGTGCGAAGAGGGGGTTGGGTGCCCTTGCTGCGGGCACGCACGCCGCGGGCACGCATTCGCCGCTACTACCTCTCGCTATTAAGGCGCGCTGAAGGTGTGGGTCATGGACGTCTACCACAACAAACGCCAAATGAATATGAGACTAGGCTGATCCATTCTGTCCCTGAGTCCAGGAATGAGATAGAAACTCTGACCGAAGCGTTTATGTTGGCTCGTTACAGCAAAGAGTCATTTTCGGATGAAGAAGTAGGCCTCGCGAGAACGGCGTGGCGCAAGATCAGAGACACCTTGCGCCGCAGCAGGATTTTCAGAAAAGTGGAATCCAACGATTGAGGAAGCGTACATGAGAGTTGGAAGTAAGCCTCCAAAAGCTCGAATGAGGTTTAACAGCCGATTTTTACCACTGGTGGTCGGAGTATTGCTTTTCCTCAAATTAGTTTCTCCTTACCGGGGCTGGCTGATTTTGCTCATAGGGTTAGGAGGCGCGTGGTTCCTCGCTTACCTCTGGGCGCGTTCATTGGCTCGGGGACTGAAGTTCAGGCGTGAAATCCGTTACGGTTGGGCGCAGGTGGGTGATCACCTGAATGAACGATTTACTCTTGAAAATTCCGGTTGGGCACCGGCGCTATGGGTCGAGGTTGAAGATCATTCGACGATACCTGGGTATCAAGCAAGTCGAGTGATCGGGGTCGAAGGTCAGGGTTCTCATAACAGTTGGCAGATCGCTGGAATTTGCCAACGTCGTGGTGTGTTTGAGTTGGGACCTACCACTATTAGAACCGGAGATCCTTTCGGAATCTACTCCGTGGTCTTCGAATATCTTCAATCAACCCCCTTGGTGGTTACGCCTCCCATATTGTCACTACCAACAATCAGGGTATCTCCCATGGGTAGGGTCGGTGAAGGCTGGCGTCAGATCGACGCGCTGGAACGCTCCGTGAGCAGTGCGGGTTTGAGAGAATATGCGCCGGGCGATAGCTTGCGTAGGATCCATTGGCCAACCACGGCTCATCAGGGTTCACTCCACGTACGCCTGCAGGAAGGTGTTGCCTCCGGTGATTGGTGGATCGTGCTTAATCTAGATGAGAATGTGCAGGCGGGTGAGGGATTCGAATCAACCCACGAACTGGGTATCATCCTGGCGGCATCTCTTGTCGATACAGGGATCAGAGAGAAAAAACGTGTCGGCCTAGTCACAGCAGGGGAAAACGTCGTCTGGCTTCCGCCAAAGGTTGATATGGAGCATCGACTCCGTATCCTGCGGGAATTAGCACTCGTGGAACCGGGCCCTTGTACCTTACCCGATCTGCTACATCTGGCGAAGAACATGCTTAAAAGGCTACCGTACCTGATCATTATCACACCTCCTGCAGATGGAGTATGGATCAACGATCTCATCCCACTACTGAGGCGTAGTGCTGTGGCTACTGTCCTGCTTCTGGATCCACTCAGCTTTGGTGGTGTAGGGGATGTAGAGGCTGTTACAGGGATACTTTCGCATTTAGGTGTTCAGAATTACATCGTAGGGAGTGAGATGCTTTCATTGCCGGAAGCAAAACCTGGAAGAAGAGGCCAGTGGGAGTGGAAGATCGGCGCCTCAGGGCGTGCGATCCCGATACAGCGGCCTGATGATATCGCATGGAAACAATTGGCATAATCCAGAAGCGATTTCGACTGAACGTTCAATGGGGCACCATCATTCTGCTGGTACTTCTGGTTACTGTATTGGTTAGCGCTGCCATGGGCTTGGGGGAAGTCGTACATAACCTTGATTACGGAAGGCTACTTCTTCCGATTATTCTGGTAGGGCTTCCATCAAGTTGGCTTGTTTTCAGCAGGCGGGAATCTGGTTGGCGGGCTGCATTGGGGCTCCTGTTCCTCGGCTTGATTACCATCCTGATCCGAATCAGCAACTCGGGTGATGAAATTTGGAATATGGCGGAGGGGGCCTCCGCATTCCTCTGGGGCGATCAACGATTTTCTGGAGGGATTTCGGGATCCGCCCAACTGCTGGAAGCCGCGAGGAATTTGTTGTTGGCGTTGAGTGTGGTCCTGGCGAGATCTTTGGAGTGGATACAGGATCTCATCAGGGGACAACCGGGTTTCGACCCGGTTGCTTCGGCGATTGTGTGGGGCTTGCTATTCTGGGTTACATCCATCTGGGCAGGTGGAATCGCAAGCCGGCGTGGGGATTCGATTCTAGCTATCCTCCCTGCGGGCATCATATTGTCAGCTGGGCTTGCTTATAGCTGGCATGTATCTGAATGGTTATTGGTTCTATTGGCGGGTGTTTTGTTATTGCTATCCCCGCTTAGGTACAGGTTGGATAGAGACCGTTGGGATGCTGAGAAGATCGATTACCCATATGATGTAGGGAAGGAATTGGCTGCCATCGCCTCATTTGCAGCCATAGCCCTCGTGATACTGGCTGCCGTCACACCATCAATCTCATACAAACAACTTGTTGAGCTCTTTGAGGGAATGGGAGGATCAGGTTCTACGTCGTCGCGCGAATTGGCTGAATCTGTCGGGCTCCAGGGTCGTGTGGAGCGACCGGTGGATGCCTTTGCTGAGGTGCGCTCGCCAGGTCTTCCAAGACAGCACTTAATTGGTTCTGGACCGGAACTCTCCGAGGAATTGGTCATGTACGTTCATGTAGAGGGGATAGCGCTCCCTCGAACGGGTTATGGCCTGTCCCACTACTATTGGCGTGCGCTCAACTACGACGTCTACACAGGGCGCGGATGGCGAACTAGCTCAACGAAAGAGGTCGGATTCTCACCAGGCGATACCATTCCTCAATTAGCTGGGACTCGCCAGCTCCCTGTACGGCAAGAGGTCCAAAAGGCGGAAGGTACCGGAGACCTGCTCTACGCTGCAGGAGATCTGGTGACCTCGGACGAAGAGTTCAAGGTCGCTTGGCGCACCCAGTCAGATTTCTTTGGAGCTACGGTAAATGGGCAAAACTATCGGGCGGATTCATCACTCCCATGGGCAAACGAAGAAACCTTGCGCGCATCCGGGAGCGGATACACTGATTGGTTGCGAGAGCGATATCTGGCGCTTCCAGATACCATTCCTTCTCGGGTGTTCAGTTTGGCGCGCGATCTGACCGCCGCAGAGCCGACACCCTACGACCGCGCACTCGCCATAGAGAATTACTTGCGATCATTCCCGTACAATTTGGACGTGCCCGCACCGCCTGGTGGACGTGATGTCGTGGACTTCTTCATTTTTGATCTACAGGAGGGTTACTGCGATTATTACGCGACGAGCATGGTGGTTCTAGCGCGCGCGGCTGGCTTACCGGCTCGTCTTGCTGTTGGTTATGTGAGGGGAGAGTACGATGAGGAGAGGGACGTATTCAGGGTATCCATGGCGGAATCCCACTCGTGGGCTGAGGTGTATTTCCCTGAGGTAGGGTGGGTTGCCTTTGAGCCGACGGCGGGCCGTCCGCCACTCGACCGTGAGAGTATCGAGCCGAGTGAGATCGCTCAAGAGTTAGAGGAATTGGAGGCACAAGCTTTTACTGATATCAGGTTTAATTGGCTTCTTGCGATTGCCGGTACCTTCCTCCTCCTTGGGCTTGCACTCGCGTCACTTATCCTGGTCGATATGTACCGCCTCCACCGCCTCACTCCCTCTGCGGCCGTGATTCACATTTATAACCGCATGCGGGATTATGGGGATCATCTTCCGATACTCACACATCCAGGGGATACGCCCTACGAATACGCCTCCACGCTTAGTGGGTTTCTGGGTTTATTTGCCCAACGGCTAGGCTGGATGCGCTCAGCAGATAAGGATGTGAACAGGTTGGCGCAACTCGTCGTCCTGGAACAGTTCAGCGAGTACACGGGAGGTGAGTTGGGGAAGAGGCAAGCAATAAGCCTCTGGCTTCACCTTCGGTGGAAACTTTTAATCACCAGGATTTGGTCGGCCTTTCGTAGGTGACATAGGCCGCTCTTCGCCATTCCGAGGCGCCCCTACGAGCAATCGTCGTAATACGAATCGAAAAGCGTACGTTTCACCACGCGCAAGCAGAGCTTGCGCACTCCACACCCACCCCTTCACATCACAAATGGTTGCGGCGCAGAGCCCCGCAACCAGGAAATAAGCCCCTCTCCCCACAAAAATGGGGAGAGGGGTTGGGGTGAGGAGTCCGAAATAAAGCGTTCAGCGATCACCTTCTCACTTTTCAACTCATTCACTTCTTAACTGATTGACTGATTAACAGATTCACTGATCCCTGATCACCTCTTCCCTTTTCAACTCATTCACTTTTTCACTCATTTACTTGTTGACCGATTCAACTATTTCGATCCTGCTAGGCTACTAGCGCCTTCCATGTACAATATGTCCATGGCTTTCTCAGGGTAACCCTTACGTCCAAATGCCTGAGCAAAGGAGCATGCATGGTTGATCAGGACGAGGAATTCCTTGGCGAAATTCGCGTCGGTCGTCGCATAACCTCAACACCTAGAGCTGCGGCCAGCGGCTTGATCTTCTCTCCCGGATTGGTGTTAATCCTGGCGGTCTTGACGGTTGGCATTGTCGGGATCAACTCGACGATAGCCACCCTCTTCGTGCTCCTGTTATTGGGGCTCACGCTTTTAAATATCGTTGAGCTTCTAGGAGGAAGCACTGAGCGTGGTGGAACTGCCTCGCTTGTGCATGAAAGTCTAGGTGGGTTTGGCGGTTACCTTGCAGGGTGGACCCTCCTGGCGGGCATCCTTGCAATGGCTGCCATTTTCTTTCTCTCCATGGCCGATCTGCTCCTTTCGCTGTTTCCAGCAGTGTCATTAGATACACGACTTATAGCACTGCTCTTTCTTCTATTGATGATCATCGTGCAGATCTTTCGAATTCTGCCCAGGCGGAGTTGGGCACTTACGTTAACCATCTTCTGCATCCTAGCAGTTCTCATCCTCTTCCTATCTGTGGTACCGCAAATCGAACCTCAGACCTACCGAGAGGGCCCGCCTTTGAGTTCCCGAGAACTGCTGCGTTCTTCGTCCTGGCTGGCCGTGATCTTCATCGGGCTGGAGGCTGTCCTTGCCTCTCGTCGTCAGATCCAGGACTCCACTCGGCGGGTGCCACCTGCATTATTGCAAGTTATCATCGGTACTGCGTTTCTTCTCATCGTGGGTCAAGTTACGGTTGCAGGGCTAGGCAGAACATCCGGTCCTACTGAGGGCGGATCATTTATGGATGTTTTCTACTCGGCTTCCTTTCTTCCTGATTGGATCATAAGTTTGGTCATTTTTACAACACTGCTTCTCGCAGCCAATGCCAGTTTGATGCTCGCCGCGCGGCAGCTTTTTGCATTGAGCCAACGTGGCGGGATACCAGAGGGAATCCGAAGCTTAAGGTCGCCATTCCGCCTCCCACCGCTGCTATTTAGCTCCATCGCTCTCCTGACGATCTGTTTGATCATGACCGGATCGATTGATCTTTTGATCAACTTGGGAGCCTGCTTGATCCTCGTACCCATCTTTCTGCTGAATCTTGGCCTCATCCGCAGCCGGCAAACCGAACCAGATCGGCGTAGGCCGTTTTTGGTGCCTTATTACCCGCTGGTTCCATTGCTGGCGTTGGCTGTTGGAGCGGCAATGTTCATTGCTATTTCAATAGAGGGCCTGCTCGGCGGGCTTATTTGGGTGCTTTTAGGGCTTGTGCTCTACCAATTCTATGGACGAACTCACCAGGCTGAAGCTCGGGAAGGGATCCTGGTATTTGGGCCCAGCCCCGACCGTGAGAAGGCGCCCGAGGCATATCGAATCCTCGTTCCGATGAGTGTTGGTGTTGAACGGCGTATTGTCTTGGAAATGGCAGCGGCGTTGGCGCGCCAGTTGGGAGCAGAACTGATCGCCCTTCAGGTCCTTGTCATCCCTGACCCGTTGGCGATGGAACAGGGTCAGCGCCTGGCGCACGAGCAAAATACCCTCTTCCAGTGGTCGATCCGTTTCGCCTCCAAAAGCGGCGTTCCTATTTACCCAGTCACCCGGCTCGCACGTAGCGTTCATGAGGGGATCTTGGACACGGCTGTCGAAGAGGATTGCAACCTAATCATGCTGTCCTGGTCGGTGGAGCAAGCCACACGAGGCACTCAACTCGGACGCGTGCTGGATCCTGTGGTGCGCCGAGCAACCTGTGATGTAGTCGCTTTTGCATTTCACGCTGAGGCGGTTCGGCTGGAGGAGAGTCAAGCTGAAGCCAAGGGTGAGGNNGCCGTGATCCTCTCCCGTGAATATGGGGCGACGACCAGGGGCGTTTACGTGACCGGGCCGCAACCCTCGCAGGAGGATGTGGCCAGGGGTGAGGGATACATCCAGCAAACGCTGAATGCTATGCGAGAGCAGGCAGCTGACCTTCCGTGGGTAGGTGAGGAAGGGCAGGAGGAAGAGGACCTGCCATTCGAGAGCAGGGTGATCAGTGCAGACAGCGTCCTCGATGGCATCGTTGAGGCGGGAGATGAAAGCGACTTGATACTGATTGGCGCATCAGAGGAGAGTCTGATCGATCAGGTTCTCTTTGGAACCCTCCCCGAGGAAGTTGCACGGCGATCGAAGACGCCCGTATTGATGGTGAAGAAATACCGAGGTTTACCTCGCTTTTGGTTCCAGCGGGCTTGGGACACGATTTCCGGGGCGTTTCCCACAATATCCAGCGAAGATAGGCTGGAGGTATACAGGAAGGTACGGCGAAGCGCTCGACCAGACGTCGATTTCTTCATCATGATCGCACTTGCTGCCGTCATCGCTACTTTCGGGCTTCTGCTCGACAGCGTTGCAGTAATCATCGGGGGTATGCTGGTGGCGCCTCTATTCACACCAATCCTAGCTTTGAGCCTTGCGGTAGTGCAAGGGGATATTCGCCTTTCACGTGTGGCCATCGAAGCCACATTGAAGGGTATCTTTCTGACGATTGGTGTCGCTACGCTGCTCACTGCCATTTCGCCATTGCGGGACCTGGGTGGAGAAGTTACCTCGAGGGTGACACCCAACCTACTTGATCTAGCAGTCGCTCTGGCTTCTGGTGCCGCAGGCGCTTATGCCATCGCACGCAAGGACGTGGCAACTGCGCTGCCTGGTGTGGCCATTGCTGCCGCATTAGTTCCCCCGCTTTGCGTGGTGGGCATCGGGCTGGCTATTCTGGATATGCAAATCGCCGGGGGTGGAGCGCTCCTGTTCTTGACAAACCTGGTCGCCATCGTGCTGGCCGGTGCTGTTATTTTATTGCTTCTCGGTTTTCGCCCAACAGAGCGAGGCGTGCGCGAAGTGCGTCTGCGCAGGGGACTCGTAGCATCACTGGTCCTGCTCCTCATTATCTCCATACCGCTGGCCGTCATCTTCGCCGGAACGGTTCGAGACACAAGCATACAGCGAACCATTGACAACTTCCTGGTGGAGGAAGTTAGTGTTTCGTCGCAGGTAGAAGTTCTAGATTTCGAGTTCCAGCGTACGGAAGAGGGAGTGGAAGTCATCGTCAGGTTGTACGCTGATCCTGCCCCAACTTCAGAAACTGTAGACACATGGCGCGGTCAACTCAGCAAAATGTTACGAGCGCCCGTTCACCTTCGTGTTGTGGCCATACCCGTGGTGGACGTGGAGTCATCCGCTCAGTAATGCATAGCCCCCTATACGAATTCATGGCCTCAGTCTTTCAGCTTTTAGCTCTTAGCTGTTAGCTGTTAGCTTTCAGCAGCCGGTAGACAGATGTGGGTATTATTGATTACTCGTCAACTTCTTGACCTATCGACCTTTTGACTGTTCCCCGATAACTGATATCTGATCCCTCATTCTTTTTATCTTAAAACTGAAAACTGATCGCTGATCGCTTTATTTCGGACCCTTCACCCCAACCCTTCTCCCCATTTTTGTGGGGAGAGGGGCTTATTTCCTGGTTGCGGGGCTCTGCGCCGCAACCA
>JABAOH010166440.1_pt3 | contig 11341 bp, 10 predicted proteins | sample 7062181 | NCBI WGS metagenome assembly JABAOH01 (sample SAMN14538630, study PRJNA623070) | marine sediment metagenome | biome: marine biome [ENVO:00000428]; feature: marine pelagic biome [ENVO:01000023]; material: deep marine sediment [ENVO:00002113]; isolation source: pool of 5 deep marine... | reverse complement strand
GCCATGTGGCATATTGCGCTGCCATGACGTGACAGTTCATGCAGGCTTCCGGTTCGTCGGATAGATAGGATCCAGCATTCGAGATGTATAGGGCCAAGGAACCAAGTCCCGTAAGGATTCCCAGTAGAATAATGACTGGCAATTGCCACTCTGGGGGCGGCACAAAATGCCGAATCCAATTCCCAAATCTAGACATAATACGCTTTAAGGGGTTAGGTCCATTTCAAGGACCATGTTCTATTTAGGTTGTTTCGCAAACATAACAAGGTCCTTTGGACCGAGGCTACTCGTAAAATTACTAGTTTTTGGACAAGAAACTACTAGACGGAGGAGGGGCAAATCCGAAAAAAATTGGTGAAAACTCGAATATCGAAATCCGAAATTCGAAACAATGGGGGAAATCTCAAAATTCAAAACAACAAACAATGTCCTGGGCCAAATTAAAAACCGGTTTTGATCGTTAAGATTTTGGTTATTTGGATTTGTTTGGAATTTCAATAATCGGATTTCGGACTTTTCCCTCATTTTTTAGAGTTTGTTCAGTCCGTTGTGGGCGGCAATCTTGTACGCTTCCGCAAAGGTGGGATAATTGAAGATACTGTCCCGGAAATACTCAAGGGTGCCATCCAGGGCGAGTACACCCTGGCCAATATGGATAATCTCCGTGGCGTCCTCTCCTATGGCATGCACGCCGAGCAATTTTAGTGTGTCCGGATTAAATAAAAGTTTCAGCATTCCCGTGTGGTCGCCGACCATCTGTCCCTTTGAAACGTCCTCGTAGGAGGCAACCCCCACCTCATACGGGATTTTTGCGACGGTTAACTGCTGCTCCGTCTGGCCCACCATGGAAATCTCCGGGATCGTATATATCCCGTAGGGAAAGAAGTGGGGCATGCTGGCCTGCACCGTATCAAACATGTGGGTGGCGGCCAGGCGGCCCTGTTCCATGGAAGTAGAGGCAAGGGCCGGAAAACCAATGCAGTCACCGGCAGCATAGATATGGGGCACGGCCGTTTGAAAGTGATCGTTTACATCGATCCGCCCGCGCTGATCGTGACTCAACCCTGCCGCCTGTACGTTGAGTTGATCCGCATTGGACTGCCGACCTACGGTGTACAGCAGAGCATCCGCCTGTACCCGTTTGCCGCTTTCCATGGAGGCCCGCACGGATCCGTTTGCATCCACCGTGACTTCATTGACCTTCTCGCCCAATCGAAATACGGCTCCCTGCCGGCGCATGTGATACGAGAGGGCCTCGATGATTTCATGATCCGCAAAGTCAAGAAGGGTAGAACGTTGGTCAATGACGGTAACGTTTACTCCGAGAGCGGAGAACATGGATGCGTATTCGAGGCCGATCACCCCGGCACCCACAACGATCACGTTTTTGGGAATGTACTCTGCCCGTCCCTGGCCGATGTCGTCGGACACAATGACATAATGACCATCGTAGGGAATGTTTGGATTCATGGCCGACCGGGAGCCGCAGGCGATGAGAATGTAATCAGCCGTTAGACTGGTGGATTCCCCGTTGTCGGAAACCTCCAAGGTGTGGGAGTCCTTGAACCGTGCCATGCCGCCCACCAGGTTCACGCCATTGCGCCTGAGTTGCTGGGTGATGGATGCCATCTCGCGCTCGGTGACGGTTCTCAAGCGATGGAGAAGATCCGACGGTGTGATATTCTCTTTTAAGGTATAGCCCTCGCCATAAAACGACCTCTGGCGAAAGCCGGTTAGATAGAGTATGGCTAAACGTAGAGTTTTACTCGGAATCGTGCCGCCGTGGAGACAGACGCCGCCAATTCTGTCCTTTCGGTCCACCACGGCAACCTTCTTACCAAGCTTTGCTGCTGCGATGGCGCCCTTCTGGCCGGCGGGCCCGCTGCCGATGATGACAAGGTCGAAGTGACTATGAGTCATTTATTCCTCCCGGAAAAACTCTACAACCACGGCAAATCAAAAAATCACGAATCCATGGAAATGGCAAAAGCGGGTCATCTTTAAATCGGTTCACCCTTGAGTTGGACTATCCGGCAAAGCGAGGCTCTGGAAGGCCGCGAACCCCGGGAACCATTGCGAAGATTCCGCCGGACAATGGAGCCTGGGCCAGTTGTTCCGCGGTCAACATCTCTGTGGCCGAGGTAACATACAATATCTCGAGATTTTCTCCGCCGAAGATGCAACTGGTGGGGCGCGGCACGGGGAGTTCGACAACGCATTCCACCTTGCCCGTTGGGCTGTAGCGCACCACTTGACCTAGACCGGGCTGAGCACTCCAAACGCAGCCTTCGGCATCTACTGTGAGTCCATCCGGAACTCCCGGTGAATTCTCATCCACCGTGGCAAACACGCGTTGATTGGTCACCACACCTTCGGCAGGATCAAAGTCAAAAGCGTGGATGCAATGGCGGAAGCTTTCCGCGAAGTACATCACGCGATTGTCAGGGCTCCAGCCCAGGCCATTGGACAATCTGACCTGGCTCAGAATTGTTGTGATGTGACCGTCGGGATCGAACCGGAAAAGGTGACCCGACGGGGCATCGTGCTGCACAAGGCTCATGGTACCAGCCCAGAAACGCCCCTGACGGTCGCACTTGCCGTCGTTGAAACGACACTCCGACATGTCTAGTCTGGGCCCCTCTAGAAGATTCAGATCCCCCGTGTCCGGATTAAAGAACGCAAATCGATCCTTTAGGGTTATGATTAATCCGCCTTGATCGCGAAGAGCAACGGAACTGACGATTTGATCCAGGTGAAACGTATCGTTCAACCCGCTCCCGGGGTGAAACCGGTGAACGTTATGACCCTCTATGTCCACCCAATAAAGAACCCTTTCGTCGGGATCCCATAGGGGCGACTCACCAAGGATTGCGCGGCATTTTAGGACGCAATCGATTTTAAACCCGTTTTTTTGAGTTGTCGGCATGGTTACTCTGGAATCGTGGGAAGGGGCGCAGTCATGACAATGGTGATTAACGAGACTCCCTCTGGGCGTGAAATTTTAACAGCGCCTTCAAGACATCGCGGCGGCTGATCTGACCCACGAGTCGGTTGTCTTTGACCACCGGGTAGCCTCGAAAAGGCTCTTTCAAGAATTTCTCAGCCAGCTCCACGAGACTGGTTTCCGGTTCGACCGTCTGGACACCCCGGCTCATGAACTCGGAAACTTTACCCGTCCATTCGTTATGATAGGCCGCACGGAGACCGACCTTCATACAATCCTGCTCAGAGAAAATTCCCACCAGGTTTCCGTGCAGGTCCACGACCGGGGCGCCGGACAAACCGCTCTGGACCAATGAACGAATGGCTTCAAATACCTCGGTATCAAGGGTAAGGGTGACGGGTATGGCCGTCATGTAGTCTTTAACGGATAGGGGTTCCGTGGTTTTTGCGTGCATGGTTTCTCCTGTATGCTAGCTATCACCGATTAACCGTCAGCAAGAAAAGGCAAAGCGCATGGCGTTACGCGCAAAGCGTTAGGAGCATTTTACCAAACGCTGTTGGCTCGTACCTTTTTCATCGCTTTTACCGCCTGCGCCGCACACTGGGCATTCCTTATCCGAACCGTCAATAGTGCTCAATCCACCGCAGCTCCCCTTGATGGCGCTTCTCCCCATCAGCACACCCAGAGCCATGCCAAGGATGGCCAATCCAATTATCACGAAACTTATGAAAAATACTTCCATATTATTTGATTTTAGATTTTGGATTGAGGATTTTAGATTTTCGGAATTCGTGCATGTTTGTTTCGAATTTCGGATTTCGTGCTTTGTATTTTGCCTGTCATGCTCACTTCTATTGTGAGATGACCTCCGCAAATGCTGCAGTCGCCCTCGTTCGAAAGGAATCACCCTCTCTGATGATAAAAAGAGCCGCGATCTTTTCTCGTTCCGCCAATTCAAAACCGATCTCCGGCCCCATGACGTTTAGCCCCGTGGCCAATGCATCGGCGATCATCGACGACGGACCGATAACTGTAACCGATGCGAGTTGATGTTCGACGGGCCTTCCTGTTCGCGGGTGGATCGTGTGCGAAAATCGATTCCCTTTATACTTGAAAAAATTACGATAGTCGCCGGACGTAGCCATGGCCTGATCCGTCAGTTGAACAACTTTATGGAGGACCTTCTGGCTGGATATCGGCTTTTCGATGCCCACGGTCCAGGGAGTCCCATTAGCATTCATACCATGTGCCCTTAACTCGCCACCGATCTCCACTAGGTAGTCGAAAACCCCGGTTTTTTCCAAGTGCTCTGTGATCTGATCCACGGCGTATCCTTTAGCGATGGCCGAGAGGTCAACCTCTGTTTTTGGATGGTCTTTTCTTATCGCGGGAGCCGTTGTCCGGGTGTGAATCTTATCGTAGCCAACTTTATTTAAGGCCGCACGGATGTGTGCCTCCGATGGAATCCCGTTGTCCCTTCGATGGGGGCCGAAACCCCATAGATTGACCAGCGGCCCCACGGTGATGTCAAAGGCTCCATCTGTCATTTTGCTGGTTTGCATGGCGGCGTTGATGACCTCGAGGGTTTCACTGGAGACTTCAATCCAATCCGTGGACACCTGCCGGTTGAATCGGGACAGTTCGGAATCCTCAAGATAGGTCGACATGCTGCCGTTGATACGCTCTAGGATCCGCTCTATTTGTCGTTGCAGCGAGTCCGGGTCTAGCCCGCTTGGCAAGTTTCTCAGTTTAACCGAGTAGGTTGTTCCCATAGTGGGGCCGCTGATCCTTATCAGCTCCCCTGTACCCGCCTGCTGATTACAGGATACTAGGAGCATCACGGCAATCAGGGTCGTAAGAGTTCTTGCCGTGACAAAACGATGGGGAATTAGCACCGCGGGGTAACTCATTTAGATACCGAAATCGTCAAACAGGATCTGTTCGCGCTCGACTCCCTGACTTTCCAGCATTTTGACTACCGCTGCGTTCATCACCGGAGGGCCGCACATGTAATACTCACAGTCCTCCGGGGCGGGGTGGTCTTTGATGTAGTTGTCGTAGAGCACCTGGTGAATGAACCCGGTGTGACCGGTCCAGTTGTCCTGTGGTTGGGGATCGGATAGGGCCACAAACCATTTAAAGTTTTCATTCTCAGTCTGGAGCCGGTTGAAATCCTCTTCGTAAAAGATTTCTCGTCGGCTGCGTGCGCCGTACCAGAAGGTGATTTTTCGTTGAGTTTTGAGCCGACGCAGCTGGTCAAAGATATGGGAGCGCAACGGTGCCATTCCGGCGCCGCCGCCAACAAAAATCATTTCGTTTTGCGTGTCGCGGGCAAAAAACTCTCCGAACGGCCCAGAAATAGTGACCTTGTCTCCCGGTCGCAGATTAAAAATGTACGAGGACATCTTACCCGGCGGCACGGAGGCGGGAGCTTCGGGTGGAGGCGGACAAATTCGAACATTGAGCATGATGATACCTTTTTCTTCCGGATAATTGGCCATGGAGTAAGCGCGCATCACCGGCTCTTCTACCCTCGACTCATAGCGCCATAGGTTGTATTTGTCCCAGTCCTCGCGATATTCCTCCTGGATGTCGAAGTCCCCGTATTTGAGATGGTAGGGCGGACACTCAATTTGAATATAACCGCCCGCTCTAAAATCAACATGCTCTCCCGGGGGGAGTTCCAGGGTAAGCTCTTTGATAAAGGTTGCGACATTAGGATTGGAGCGTACCGTGCATTCCCACTTTCTCACCCCAAAGACCTCATCCGGGATCCGGATCCGCATGTCCTGCTTGACCGCGACCTGACACGCCAGGCGGTCACCATCGGCAGCCTCCCGTTTGGTGATGAAAGAGAGTTCCGTGGGCAATATCACACCGCCCCCTTCGAACGTCGTAATCCGACATTGACCGCAGGTGCCCTGTCCTCCACAAGCGGAGGCCAGAAAAAGTCGAGCGTCTGCTAGAGCGCCCAGTAATTTGCCGCCCACGGGCGTTTTAACCGTTTTTTCGTCGTTGATGGTGAGGGAGACCTCACCGCTCGGCACCAGTTTGGATCGGGCCGCAATGATGCCGAAGACCAACAGCATGACAATGACGGTAAAGAGAGTGACACCGAGTCCAATTTCAAGCATCGTATTAGCCTTCCAACAAAAGAAACTCAGAAGCTACTTAACCGCAGACCCACACAGACTTTCGCAAATAGGGATTCGAAAAACTCACCGCAGAGACGCAGAGGTCGCAGAGACCGGACTTTTTTGTTTGTCGGGAGACGACGACAAACAAAAATACATCTCTATTGCGGACAATAACGAGAGTAAGATTCTTAACCGCAGATTTCCGTCGATTAACGCTGACCGAGGATTTATTCATCTCTATTGAAGCCAATAGGTTTTGCCCAATCGCCGTCTCCCGATTGGGCAAAATTTCTTCCCTTTGCGTACTCTGCGTCTCTGCGGTGAAAATCTTAAAAGTTCTTTGTCTGCGTGCATCTGCGATAATCTGCGGTAAAAATAAATGTTTAAATTCCGGAGAAGGCCATGAACCCCATAGCCATCAGACCGACGATAATAAAGGTAATCCCCAGGCCTTGCAGTCCCTCGGGGACGTCGCTGTATTTAAGTTTTTCACGGATGCCGGCCAGGGCGACGATGGCGAGACTCCATCCGACCCCGGTGCCGAGGCCGTAAACCACACTCTCGGCAAATACATAATCGCGCTGGACCATAAAAAGCGTGCCTCCCAGAATGGCGCAGTTAACCGTTATTAACGGGAGGAAGATACCCAGAGCATTGTAAAGGGCAGGGAAGAAGCGATCCAGAGCCATCTCCAGTATCTGCACCATTGCTGCAATGACACCGATGTAACTGATGAGGCCAAGAAAGCTGAGATTAACATGCGGCAGGCCGGCCCAGGCCAAAGCGCCGTCCCTGAGAAGATACTGGTAGATCAGGTTATTGGTTGGAACAGTAATCCCCTGGACTACGATAACCGCCACTCCCAAACCCAATGCCGTTTCGATTTTCTTGGAGACCGCTAAGAACGTACACATGCCCAGAAAAAATGCCAGGGCAAGGTTCTCCGCGAAGATCGATCTGACGAAAAGACTCAAATGGCCTTCCATTACATCACCTCAGTTCGGTGGACAACGTGAATCTGATACTCGCGTTGTTCCACCTGCTCAGTTTTCCAGGATCGTAGCCACCAGATGAACAGGCCAATAATAAAAAAGGCGCTGGGGGGCAGGAGCATGATGCCTATGGGGTAAAACCAGCCCCCCGCGCTCGCCAGCGGGAAAATCGTGTGTCCCAATAAAGTTCCCGATCCAAACAGCTCTCTTACCGTGCCCACAACAATCAAGATCAAACTGTAACCCAATGCATTTCCCAGTCCGTCCAAAAAACTCATCCCCACCGAGTTTTTCATGGCGAAGGCCTCAGCCCTCCCCAGGACGATGCAGTTGGTGATAATGAGACCCACAAACACCGACAGCTGTTTGCTGATTTCAAAGGCAAAGGCCTTTAGCAACTGATCCACCACGATCACCAGTGATGCGATGATGGTCATCTGGACAATGATACGAATGCTGCTCGGGATATGATTTCTGATAAGGCTGATGGCCGCGTTGGAACAGACCAGGACGGCAGTCAGGGCCAAGGACATCATCAAAGAGGTTTCCAATTTAGACGTCACTGCCAAGGCCGAGCAGACTCCCAGGATCTGCAGGGCAATGGGATTGTTGTTAAACAGCGGATCGGTGACGACCTTTTTCACATCGCTTGCCATTTTTCACCTCGTTACGATCAACCAGCAGTGCTCAGTCTTTCTAAAAAGGGTCCAAATCCCTCGGGACCCAGCCAGTAGTGGATCAGATGGGTGACTCCGTTAGCCGTCAGGGTAGCCCCGGCCAGGCCGTCCACTTTGAACTTTGCCTCAGGATCCTCTGGCGAGACGGTGCCTTTGATGACTCGAATCTTGGGCTTGCCGGGTTCTTCGAAGACGACTTTACCTTTCCATCCGGCGCGCCAACGCGGGTTGTCAATTTCCGCCCCCAAACCGGCGGTTTCCCCCTGTTCATAAAACCGGAGGNNCGGAGGCCAAACACGGTGTTCGCGTCTTTCTCCAGCGCCAGGTAGGCGTACATAGTCGACCATGCGCCATAGCCATGCACCGGGAGGATAATCTTTTTAATATTTCCCCCTTCTTTGACGAGATAAACAACCGCGTGCTTCGCCCGTTTGCGAATTTGGGCGATGTCCTTCTCGGGAGGGATCTTGAAGTTTTGTTCCGGATCCTTTGCCGCCGCCCGTGCGTCGAATTGATTCGGATCGATACTATCCACGTACTCGCCAGTGGCTAGATCCACGACTTTGGGTTCAATTTGCTTAAAGAGGTCGTCAATGTTCGCTCCAGGTTTGAATAAACCCGCCACCTCCAAGACGATCTTTTTTCTGTCGAGCTCCTGGTTGCGTTTCTGTAAGGGTTGGAGCTTGACCGCCGCCGTAGACACGAGAACCGAGCATACGACGCAAAGGGCCAGTGCGACGATTAACGTCTTCGGCTTGCTATCGTTCGGCATCGAACGAAAGGATTCGAACCATCCCTTTCGTGCGTGACCGGCGGCCGGCTCGCTAGGCATTGCGGAGCCTCCTCCGACGAATATTTAACTGAACCACCGCGTAATCGATCATGGGAGCGAAGATATTGGCAAACAGGATTGCCAGCATCATTCCTTCCGGAAAAGCCGGGTTTGCGCTCCGAATGACGACGGTCATGGAGCCCACCAGAAGACCAAAGATCCACCTTCCCGCGCTGGTCATGGACGCGCTGACGGGATCCGTGGCCATGAACACCGTACCAAACGCGAAACCTCCCAACACGAGATGCCAGTACCACGGCATGGCAAACATCGGATTGGATGCACCGCCGATCAAATTAAACAAGAGTGCGGTGAGAATCATCCCCAATGTGACCCCGGCGACGATGCGCCAGGAGGCGACCCGGGTGTAGAGCAGAAAGGCGGCTCCGAGAAGACAGGCCAGAGTCGATGTCTCCCCCAGAGACCCTTGAACTTGACCAAAAAAGGATTGGGTCCAGGTGATACCCGCCCCGTGAATGGCATCCATGCCGCCAAAGGCGGCCAGGCCCAGAGCCGTGGCACCGCTGAACCCGTCCACGGCCGTCCATACGGCGTCTCCGGACATCTGCGCCGGGAAAGCAAAGAAGAGAAAGGCTCGGCCGGTCAGCGCCGGGTTCAAAAAGTTCTTTCCCGTCCCGCCAAAGATCTCTTTACCGATGACGACACCGAAGGAAATCCCTAGCGCCACCTGCCATAGAGGAGTAGCAGGCGGTAACGTCAGCAGAAACAAAATGGAGGTAACGAGAAATCCTTCGTTGATTTCATGGTTACGAATGCCGGCAAAGAGAGCCTCCCAGAATCCACCGACGACCAGAGTAACAATATAGATAGGCAAAAAGTATACGAGACCGTGCCACAGGTTGGCCCAGAGACTGGCCGGGTCGTAACCGATACCCAATCGATCCAGTAACGCGCCACGCCAGCCTGGTGCTGAATCGATACCTAGAGCGGCCATGGCCGTGTTTGCCTGATAACCGGTATTCCAAAGGCACACCAGGATACAGGGACCCAGGGCCCAAACGACATAGACCATGACCCTTTTGAGATCGATCCCATCGCGCACGTGGGGAGCCTCACCGGTCACATCAGGAGGAGAGAAAAGGAATCCGTCCAGCATCTCATAGAGGACGTAAAACCTCTCGTAGCGACCGCCCTTGGCAAATTGTGCGTGTTTTCCTTCGAGCCAGCGCCGTAGCCAGTCCATGAGGTCAACCTTCCCTCTCAATACGCTCGAGGTTCATCCTGAGAACGGGGCCGTAATCATATTTGCTTGGGCACACAAAGGTGCACAGTGCCAGATCTTCTTCGTCCAGCTCCAAACAGCCCAACGCTTGGGCCGCGTCCGTGTCCTGGACCACCAGGGCCCGCAACAACTGCGTCGGCAAAATGTCCAGAGGCATGACTTCTTCGTAGCTCCCGATGGGTACCATGGCCCTGGGGCTACCGTTTAACAGAGTGGTGAGACCAAACCGTCTTTTCCTGGCAAAGCTGGACCAGAAGACATTGATGGCAGAATAATGGTTGAGACCGGGGAGCAGCCATCCCAGGAACGCGCGGAGTTGCCTTCGACCACCTTCGGGCACGACGGTAACCTGTGAGTGGTAACGACCAAGGTAAGTTGCCCAACCCGCCGCACGATGCCCGGAAAGGATGGAGCCTGAGACGATCCGGCTGTAGAGAGGAGGCAGCTCTCCCTCCACCAAATCCTCCGTGTTGGCGCCTAAACGGGTTCGGATAAGCCGGGGATTGCTGACCAGAGGACCCGCCAGGGAGATGGTACGCTCCGTCCATAGTCTCCCGGTGGTGAATAGTTTGCCAATGGCGATCACGTCCTGGTAGTTCAAAGACCAAACGGTTTTTGCCGCACCCACTGGATCCAGAAGATGAATGTGAGTTCCCACGAGTCCTGCTGGGTGGGGCCCTTGAAACTCGGCCACCGTTACCTGACTGTTACCGTTGGCAGGAACGTTCCCCCCAGCGTATTTGCAAAGGAACACTTTTCCGTCAGTCATCCGGGCAACGGCAGATAATCCGATTTGAAAGTCTTCTTGATACGCGTTGATCACGACCTTTGCATCCACCGCGAGAGGATTGCTGTCCATGGCGGTGACAAAAATGGAATGCGGTGTGGAGTCCGGTGCCGGAATTTTACTGTAAGGGCGGGTTCGGAAGGAGGTCCACAGACCTGACCTCACAAGGTTGTCTTGAATCTCATCGCGGCTCAATTGAGGGATTTCCTGCCGGGGGTAGGCGGTAAACTGATCCTCCTCGTCTCCGTCCAAGTCAATCACGACGGATTGCAGCACTCGTTTCTCACCGCGATTTATCACCCTGACAACACCGCAACCCGGCGACGTAAAGCGAACCCCAGTTGTCTTATCCGTGAAAAGGGTTTGGCCGAGCTTGACCCTGTCTCCTTCGGCCACTTGCAATGTCGGTTTCAATCCAACGTAGTCATGGCCTAAAAGAGCCACGGATCGTACGGAAGGTTTATCGTCGATGGCTTGCTCGGGCTCACCTGCCAAGGGGATGTCGAGCCCTTTTCTGATCTTAAAAAGCATTGTGACTCAATGCCCGTCGTCGTTAGGCTTAACCGTGTCCGTAGGTCGTATGCGGCGGTAATTGAGGGGAGGGGTTAACACAGTAGGGAAACCCTTACAACTAGTAAATTTACTAGTTTTCCAGGCGATTCCTGCGGTGATGGAGGCAATTGGAGCGATTGCCGCTCTCGTGCGCTGATAATTGCTGTTAAACGCCAG
>JABAOH010006258.1_pt1 | contig 11342 bp, 11 predicted proteins | sample 7062181 | NCBI WGS metagenome assembly JABAOH01 (sample SAMN14538630, study PRJNA623070) | marine sediment metagenome | biome: marine biome [ENVO:00000428]; feature: marine pelagic biome [ENVO:01000023]; material: deep marine sediment [ENVO:00002113]; isolation source: pool of 5 deep marine... | reverse complement strand
GGGCAGGATGAAAAGCCAACAAAGGAAATCGTACCAAGCTCCTTTGAAGCCGCGATGGATGACTGGCTCCATGATCTCCCTCTGTGGCCTGGTAACCTTCCCTCGCCTCTCAGCCATGACAAGCCACAAAGCCCCGCCCTGGAAGCGCTGTTCCTTGGTCACGGTCATGCCCACGGCTTCCAATATTCCCCTCAGGTCGTGCAACCGGGTGGGGCGCTCCTCGATGGCAATGAAGGTCAGAAGGGCCACCACGGCCCGCTGCAACCCAGAGCTCAGGCGCAGCAAAAAGTTGGTGGGACGGGCTTCATCGGCCACAATCATCCTGCCTCCCACTTTCAGGCGCGCGGCCATATCAGCGACCACCATCTCCGCCTCGTCCGGCGACATTTCGCTCAAAGCAAAGGTGGCAGTAATTGCGTCAAAGGGTTCATCATCCAGCAGTGGGCTCTGGGCGTACCCTTGTCTGAAGTTGACTTCTACCCCGGCCGCGCGAGCTTTTTCCTCAGCCAGGCGCAGCATGGCGGGCGAGAGGTCTAGCCCCGTAACCCGGGCTCCCTTCTGAGCGGCTTTGACAGCCAGGGTGCCTGTACCACAGCCCACGTCCAGTATCCGGTCGCCGGCGTCAATGTAGCCCAACACGGCCTCCCGCACCCGTTTGTCCTGTCCCCAGGTGATGAGGTTCATCCAGCGGTCGTAGTACCTGGTTGCCGACTCGATCCGGTCGGCGATGAGCATGGAAACCAGCGACATTTCGGTCTCTTTTCCTTTTCCCAGAAGCCGCCGACATGGCCAGAGAGCGATAAAGGGTGCTGGAGCCCCCAGCGCACTTTATCTTGGTCCCTCGGGGAGATCAGGTAGGGCTTTCCCATTTTCAACGAAAGCACCGGTCGAGTGAGCTCGAAGCGTAGCGGAGAGATGTATCGAGACCAAGCGCTGTCGCCTATGCTGCTCGCTTTGCCTTCGATGCACCCTTCCGCGGAGTCTATCCTGAGCCTATCGAAGGGCTACAGGGCACTCAGCCAGCGTTCGCTCCGACTTTGGGAAAGCCCTTGAGATCAGGGCCCCGTCGGTGCTGGAATGTAGGGCGGCTGCTCGATGACAATGGTGGCACTGAGTTCTGGTCCAAAATACTCGCCAGTGGGACTCTTGAGGCGAAAGGCAGCCGTGTACGTGCCGGGTGAGAAGGGAGCGACCATGGTCACGCCTACGTTGGTAGTTTTGTCTGGAGCGGTCCCAGGAAGGGCTTGGTAGTTAGGAGCTTGCATTTGGTCGCCAGAGTAAAAGACCAGGAGGTAGCCCTCTCCCCAGGTACAAGTGCCCGTGTTTTTCACCTTCCACACTTTGTCAATGCGACCGCCGGGTTCGATGACCGTGCCGTCGGCGATGGAGACGTGTTTCACCAATTCGGCGTTCGGGATGCAGGCCGTGGTGGGCCCTCTCAGCAGGAGCCATCCCACATAAACGCCGACGCCCAGCAGCAAAAAGACCACCAGGCCAACGATGACGAGACCTGACCAGCTTGTCTGCGGACTGGGACGGGCGATGGGGGGAGCGGCTCCGGGGAAGGCAGCGCCCCGCTCGGCCATCTCTCTACGTATCTTTGTGCCAGACATGACCATCGTCTTGTCCAAAGAGCCCATGATACTGAAAGACAGCACCACGTCACCGCCCAGGCCAATCGCATCCCCCTCGCGGAGGACGTGGGGTTCGGTGATGCGGACAGCGTTGAGAAAAGTCCCATTGGCGCTGCCCAGGTCACGAAGGACGAATGCGTTTTCTTCCCAGGACAATGAAGCGTGACGACGGGAGACTTGCGGATCGTCTATGACCAGATCGTTGTCATCCCGTCGGCCGAGGGCAATATTGTCCTGGGTGAAGGTGAATTGCTGGCCTGGTTTGGGCCCCTTACGCATGGTCAGCGTAATGGGAGGGGGTGGGGGGGTGGAGGGAAGCTCCCTGGCTTCCACTTCTATAGTGTTGCTCATACTTTTTCTTACCTCCTGGTTAGGATCGTTCGCGTGGCATCTGTACCGTGTGTACCGCGACAGTGGTGCAACAGTATTGCAATGATGGTAGTTCTCGGGCACCCGTCCTCTGGGCTACCGACTGTGGATTTATGAATTGCTCAGATTATACCAGTTTTTTCCAGCCTTTTCAAGATGAGCCCCATGCTCTGTTCAGACAGTGACTTGCTGATTTTGCATTAAGAAAGGCGGGCCGCTGGCTCGCCTTTGCAGAGTTGTGCCCCAGCATCTTTGGCTTTTCCCTCGCGCAGAGAGGGCCTGTTTATCTCATCGTGGCCAGATTAAGTATCGACTGAGACACCCACTCGAAGAAGCCCAAGGCCGGCAAGGCCACCCGGACCAAGGTACAACCAGGGTGGGCACGAAACGGGAAGCCTGACCCTCTCAGCGTTTACCCGCCTGCCCAAGCCAACGCCCAGTCAGGCACCCAGAGCCGCCCGTAGCCACCAAAGAGCGATAAAGCCATCGAGACGATGAGGAGCAGCACCGCGAGCGCCATCAACACGTAGTCACGCCGCCGGTAATGCAACTGCTCCAGCCACGTGCGCGGGCCGATTCCAAACGCACGCAAGTCCATCGCGTCTATGATATCCTCGCTGCCGACGATGGCCTGGATGGTAACCGGCACGATCAGCGGGGCCAGTTTGCGCACTTGCGCGATTAGCCCACCTCGCAGCTTCTCGATCTCGTATCCGCGGGCACGCTGCGCGTCTAGCGTCAACTGAAAATCGCGTCCGAGGGTGGGAATGAAGCGCATCGTCAGTTCCATCGCATAAGCAATCTTGTCCGGCAGCCCTAACCCGTGGAAGGTAATACCGTAGTGCGCCGGGTTCAGAGAGTAGGGGATCAGGATCGTCATGCTGGCGAGGCTGAACACCCGCACAAGTTGGCTAAGCGCGTAGAAGATGCGCTCAACGGTGATGTTGAGCGTTGGCCGCCAGCCAAAGATGGTGAACGGCGCGCTTAGGCTGGTGATCAGATGCTCCTCGGTGTAAAGCTCCATCCCGCCACGCCCGGTCAGGAACGTCAGCAGCGAGAAGAAGACGATGAACCCGCCGATAAACAGCCAGGCGCGGTACATCTCACGCCACTTGATCCCCGACGTGAAGACCACCACCAGAGCGATGACGAGAAGTGGGGCCAGAAAGCGCAGGTCCCAAAATAAGACAGAGGAGACCATAAAGCAGCCGTAGAAGATGATCCACGCGCGCGGGTCAAAGCTCTGGATCAGTGACTTTCGCTTGCGATAGCGCCAGGTTACCAGCATCGCTCCACCTGGTTTGAACTTGCGGGGGCCCACGCTGGCGCTGTAGACCCCCGCAAGGATACCTTCTACCGTCCAGCCCGCCGCTGGACGGCTGCGTAGGCCGCGACGAGGATCGGCACCAGGATGGCGGCGAAAATCAGGTTGGGCCCGGCTGCCGGCAAGAACTCACCGACGATGGCCACGGCTGGCGAATAGCCGTTGATCCAGATATCGGATATGGCTGCGAAGCCGATGCCAATGAGGTTACCCAACATGCTCCAGGTCACCGCAGCAGCGACGTCAATGTCCTGGCCGAAGGCAAAGCGGACGATGAGCACCAGCACAAAGCCGACCACCGCCGAGAGAGCGGCGAACCAGGTTATGGTCGCATCGCCAAAGATGCCCTCTTCCGGCGCGAAGAACATCATGTTAGCCAAGCTAGGGTTCAGGAACCAGAATATGGTCGCTATGGCGGCCAGCACGGCGCTGATGATGAGCACCACGTTCATGCCCTTCTTCTTGTCGGCGAAGAGGAGCGCCATACCGGCGATCATGCCGACTAACCCATTGCCTACACTCCATTGCGGTGAGAGGCCGAAGCCCGTCAGCGCGTCGCCAAACATGTTGCCTACCGCACCGGTGAATAAGCCCACAGTCGGTCCAAAGGCATAGCCGAAGAACATCGGGATAGCGATGGCCGGCCGGAGCGCGACCTGGCTGACCGAGGGCACAGCGAAGACGGTGCCGTTGAAGAGGTAGGAGAACACGGCGTACAGTGCCGCACCGATGGCCATGTACACTACCTCGCGCGTGCCCGTGTCCCACGCCCCGCTACCGCGCGTGAGCCAGTAGACCACAAAGACGATGAGAAGGCCCAGGCCCACGAACACGAAGCGCAACAGGGCTGTTTCGTCCAATTTGAGGTTCTCGTTTATCGCCCCCCCAATCCACACGACGAGCAGGAATACGACAAGGACGGCGACGAGCGCGATGATCACGGAAAGCAATCTGCGGTCCATTTGAACTCCTCCTTAACTTTTGCAATTATGTGCCTTGCGGTTTTCTGACTATTAAGATAGAAGTTACCTTGATCTACTTACATAGACACCTCCTTCTTTTGGGTTACTTGGGCTCCGCGTCCCTCCCCCGGCACGGGGCGCGACAAGCTACCGACCTGCGCCTCAGCCGCGCTAAGGGCGTCGGCTGAGGCGGTGTCAGGTCACTTTCCAGTATATAAGTTCTTGAATCTCTCGAATGAGCACAGGCAAATTGGGACGGGTGAAACTTATCTCCGGTGCAGGAATGCGATTGTGTTTCATATCAGGTGGAATATGCTTGTGATGAGGAAGGGTTGAAGCCAACGTCGGGTCATTGGGGTGTGGAAAGTCGTCGTACCAGTACAATCGTTCTTCACCTTGAGAAATCTCATACCCATACGACGTGATCANNCGGACATCGCCTGCAAATACGACTTCCCCTTCTGCAACTCCTGTGTACGGACTGGCGGACCAAACCGATACTGTGGAGCCTTGCACAGTGGGGCGATCAAATAGCTCAGCAACGAAACGGCTATAGTCGGCAATTGACTTTAGAGGGTGGTTACTCATCATCAGTATGCAGGCTGAAAGCGTAACGCTTCAGCTAATTCACGCTGCTTGAGTTGTTCTGTGTAAGCTTGTTTGCGCCGTAACCATGTCTCGTAGATACCCTTCCAACGACTGAAATCTGTGCGGGTTTCATCGTACTCATCATAGCGTGCTAACTTGCCAGCTATGAGGGCTGTATAAAAGTCTTCGCTGAGAACGCCGTACTTTTCCTCGTAAAGGGTCAAGCGGCGTTCGAGTAGCTTCATTTCGATAACTAATTCGTGAATTTCCATGTCTACCTCCGATTAGGCTAGTCTGTAGACGAGTGGGCTAACATGGTTTTCGTCGCCCAACCTCCATAAGAGCATCGGGCTTGACGGGATGCTCATAATTCTCCTCATCTAACTCCGCCGAAGCTTGAGCGTACAATTCATCCCAGAGTTCCTCTTGCTCTTTATCTGAGAGGGCGAGATATTCACCCACAGTCAACCTGCCGATGAAGAGGTCCTCGTCGGAGGGCGGAACTCTGCCCCGCGCTTCTAATATCTCCTGCCGCAACTGTTCCAGGAACTCCTTGGAAGGCCGCAGCGGTTGCTCAGGTGGCTTCAGTGGCTCCACCTCTCGCAACTCTGGCACCAGATAGACCAGGTACCCCTTCTCTTCAGCGCTCATCTCGCGGATGATATGGGCTACACGTTCTACCGAAATACTGTATTCTGTCTCCTCAGTCATCGTCAATTCTCTCTTATGCTACATGAGCCAGCAACTCGGCCCGCATAAAGCGCCCCGTCTGAGGCAGCCGTTCCAGGTTGGCGGCCAGCAGCGAGGTGGGTACTACCCGACAGCGCTCCAGCAGTTCGCGTTGGGCCAGCACCTCTGGAGGCGACCCATCGGCGGCGATGCGGCCCTCGTGCATCAGAATCACCCGGTTGGCGTAGCACACCGCCAGGTCCAGGTCATGGGTGATGAACAGGATGGCCTCGAAATTGGGCAACTGCAAGATGGCGTCCATGAAGGCCATATAGTTCTTGTAATCCTGGCCAGCGGTGGGTTCGTCCATGACCAGGATCTTGGAGTGCATGGCCAGAATGGCAGCGATGCTGACCCGCTTCTGTTGGCCGAAGCTGAGGGCCAGCGGCGAGTATTCCGCCAACTCGCTGAGGTTGAGGATGTCCATCGCCTGGGCCACCCCTTCATCGAGCGTAGCCTGGTCGTAGCCCAGGTTTCTCGGCCCGAAGGCCAACTCATCGCGCACAGTGGGCGCAAAGAGCATGTGACTGGGGCTCTGGAAGACGTAACCAAGGGTCCTGGCAATCTCAGCCACACTCAACTGGTGGGTGTCTGTCCCCTCCACGCACACCTGTCCACGCTTCGGTTTGAGCAGGCCGATGGCATGTTTCACCAGAGTGGTTTTGCCGGCTCCGTTAGGACCCAGTAAAGCGATGATATCGCCCCGGTGGATCTCCAGATTGATGTCCTGGAGCACTAACGGCCCATCCTCGTAAGCAAAGCTCACGTCCTCGAATTGCACCAGGGGGGCGGCTAGCTCTTTTGCTCTCTTCAAAAGCGGCGGGACGTAAGGGGGCGGCGGGTCGTGACGGGCCTTGTCAATGATCATCGGCGCTGGTAGCTTGACTTCGTGGTAGTCAATGGCTTTCTCCAGGCCCGCTCTGGACCCGAAATAACGTACCTCTCCATCCACCATGAACAGCGCCTTATCGGGTGCTATCTTGAGCACATCTTCGACGCGGTGCTCGATGATGATGACCGTCTTACCCTCATCGGCCAGGCGGCGGACGAGGCGCAGGGCCTCTTGAGCGCTGGCGGGGTCCAGGCTGGCCAGGGGTTCGTCGAGGAGAAGGATGGAGGGGCGCATAGCCAGAGTGCCCGCCACGGCTACCTTCTGCTTCTCACCCCCTGACAGATAGAAGGTCTCACGATGCTCGAGGTGGGTGATGCCCAGGTAAGCCAGGGTTTCATCAACTCGGGCCGCGATCTCCTCGCGGGGCAGCGCCAAGTTCTCCAGACCGAAGGCCACCTCGTTGACTACACGGCTGCCCAGGATCTGGCGCTCGGGGTCTTGCAAGACCGTGCCTACGATTTGGGAGATGGCCGCCAATGGCTTGCCGTCGGTTATGTCCTCACCATTCAGAATCACCCGGCCATTTAATTCGCCCTTGTAGCTGCGGGGGATGAGGCCGTTGATGCAGCGGATGAGGGTGGTCTTGCCACAGCCGCTGGCCCCGGCCACGAGCAGGATTTCTCCGGACTCCAGTTGAAAGGAGACATTGCGCAGCGCATAGTCAGGCCGGATGCGGTAACGGAAGGATAGATTCTCAACCACCAGAGGCGGAATAGCTTCGTTCAAGAGCGACCCCTCTCCACACACGGCGCAACAGTGCCGAAACTCCACAGCACGCCGCGTCTACTAGAGATAACACCGTGGCCAGGCAACAGTTGCATGACTGCCCACAATAATTATAACCCAAAATCCGAAATTTTTCAATAGGCTCATGACGCAACGCGGAAAGGACGATTTTCCCTCCCCACTGTTTCAACAGATACCTCATGGATAAATCGAGGATGGAGCACATTGGCTCTTGACCACCATATCTTTGAATGGAGCAGAGGTAGGCAAAAGCCTCAAAGGTCTGACCGATGCCAGGTTCCAAGAGATGACCGACTCGACAGACAGGGGGACCCGTACCGCCTGTACCGCAATAGTGGTGCAACAGTGGTGATTGCGGTACAGGTGGTGCAACAGTGGTAAATGCGGGGACTCACCGTTGACAAACAGCTATTGGCGTGATATAGTAAGGTCACAATGAGGTCTAACGAAAACAGTCCTAAACCTGCTATGTTCTCTACGATGGCCAAGCTCGGCGGGTGGAGATGGTAAGGGTGAGTTTACAATGAAACAAGAGAAGGTCGTCCTGGCCCGTGAGACGACCCCTCAGGGGGAGATACAATTACAACAGTGGATAGAGACCGATGGCCCAGGCCAGCCTGTCTACGAGATCATCTTTAACGGCGTCTTTCTGATGGCCAGCTACAACGAGCGATCAGGGAAGGCAGTGGCCACCCTGGCCATCGAGCCATTGGCGGGGGAGAGGCGGGCCATGCGGGCCTTGATCGGTGGCCTGGGGATGGGCTATACTCTGCAAGCCGCTCTGGACTATGATGGAATCCAGGCTGTGGACGTGGTCGAGATCGAGGAGCACATCATCAATTGGGCTCAGAGGTTCTTCGGCGAACTGAACGGCCACGCCCTTTCCGACCCCCGGGTGCGCCTGATACAGATGGATCTGAGAGACTATCTTTTCCAGACGGAGGAGACCTACGACGCCATCATCTTGGACGTTGATAATGGCCCCACATGGCTGGCATTGGAAAGCAACCAGAGGCTGTACGAGAGGCCGACTCTGGCCAGGATGAAAGACCTGCTGACGGAGGGTGGGGTGTTGACTGTCTGGGCGGCGGAGAAGTGCCCAGACTTCCAGAAGAGGCTTGAGGAGGTCTTTGGCCAGGCAGAGGAGATCACGATACAGGAGACGGACAGGCGCGGCCGGCCGACCGATTATTTCATCTATCGGGCACGCTCACTGGATAAGGGATAGGGGATGGGGGTTACCAACAACTGGTGGGGATGACCAGCGTCTGGCCAACCCAGATGTATTGGGGGTTGGCGATTCCACTGGCCCAGGCGATGGCCGCTACAGTAGTACCATACCTTCTGGCGATGGAGTACAGGGTATCGCCTGGCCGGACGATGTAGACCGTTGCCCCTGGAACGGCTGGGGGAGGCGCACAGGCGGGATAAGCGCCGGGGATGATCAGCCTCTGCCCGGCACGGATGTAACGGGGGTTGGATATGCCGTTGGCTTGAGCTATGGCCCCTATCGTGGTGCCGAAACGCCGGGCTATGGAGAAAAGGGTGTCACCCCTCCGCACGACATAGTAGCAGCCCCCCGTGACCGCGGGCGGAGGAGGCGTAGCGGTGGGCTCCACCTGGACTGGCGTGGGAGAGGGAAGCACTGTGGGTTCAGCCGTAGCTGATAGAGGGGTCTCAGTTGGGGATGGGACAGCCGTAGGCACTTCAGTCGAAAGGGGGGTGGCGATGACAACGGGGGTTTCAGTCGGTGGCCCCTCGACGGTGGCCGTAGGCTGCACGCTGAGGGCTCCCACCGCGACCACGACCTCACCGTCCAATGTCTCGGCCGGGATCTGCTGACCATCAGGGCTGGCCAGCTTGGCACTGGTGAAGGCAAGTCGAGAGGTGCCTTCGCCTTTTGTTTTGACGGTTATCGTGGCCAGAACCCCACCGCCGTCAACTGGCTCCCTGGGGGCCAACTGGCTGACGGCGTAATCAATGGTCCCCTGAACGTTGTCGGCCTGGTTCTGAACAACGAAATCGGGCGCGGGGAAGGAGCCTGTTTGAAGCTGGACACCAGACTTGTCGGGGTCGGCGTCCTGGATTTCCAGGTAATTCGGATCGAAAGTCAGGTGAACCTCGACCCCGTAAAGACGGGTCACGTTCTCGATGCGGATGGCGACCTCCGTCGTCCCCTCCGGTCCGATGCGTTGCCAGGCAGGATCAACGCCGATCACTGTGACCCCAGCAGGCACCTCCATTGGCCTCGATTCCACAACACCTGAGGGGGTGGGGCCTGCAGGAGCAACCTCCGGTGTGATCTCGCCTACCAGCGTCCACACCAGCCGTCCTATCCCCAGAACGATCAGGATCAGCACGACGGCGATCAGAGCCAGGGCCACCCAGAAAGTGCAACCCATTTGCTCTTTGAGCGCTTTCAAGCGATCCAGCACCTTCCCCTCCTCTCGCCAGCCTCACTTCCTCTTTCTCAGCACCAGAAAAGCGACAACGGCGATCACCAGAACAACTACCACCCCAGCGCCTATCAGAAGGCCAGAGTTCATGCCACCAGACACAGCCGTGGCGGCGATCTCAACCTGACCATCCACGGTCTGAGACGGGATTTCCTGGCCATCGGGATCGGCCAGCTTGGCCCCCACAAAGGTCAGCGAAGAGGTGCCCTTGTCCTTGCCCTTGACGGTCACCGTGGCCAAAACCCCGCTCCCGTCAACGGCCTCCCTGGGGGCCAGTTGGGTGGCGGCGTAGTCAATCGTCCCCCTGGCGTTGTCGGCCTGATTCTGGACGACGAAATCGGGGCTGGGAAAGTCACCAGCCTGAATCTGAACCCCCTCTGTATCTGGATCGGCGTCTTGAACTTCCAATTGGGTCGGATCGAAGGCCAGGTGAACCTCGGCTCCGTAGAGACGGGTCGCGTTTTCGATGTGGATGGCCACTGTGACGGCATCTGCCCCCTTCTGCCCTGGGAGAGGCTCCAGGCGCACCGTCGCCCCCTCCTGAGCCGACCCTGTGCCTGTCAATGGGCCGCTCAGCAGCAAGGCAACGAGTAAAAGAGCCAGCGTCGCCACCAAACGGGAGTACAGGGGAAACCGCTGTCGGAGGCTATTAAATGTGTTAAAGCAATATACCATTCTTCACCCCTTTGTTGTTGGCCTCAGTGTAGCATAGCTTTGAAATGATGTCAAATCAAGGGACGACAGGTGAGAGATAAGGAACGGAGGATCGGGGACAAGGTGCCTGATCACCGGTCAATAGATCAAGTGGATAGGAGATTTTGATATTAAAAAGGTGGTGATGCGGCTGGCACACCACCACCTCTCTAGTGGCTACGATCAAGGCTGCTACGGCGTCATTGACCAAAGCGTCGGCCCTGTCCGGCCAAAGTTGGCTGCGGCCATGGTCAGGTCGAGGATGTTCACCACGCCGTCGCCGTTGACGTCGGCGCTCATGTCCGCTCCGCGGAAACGGAAGGCGATGTACGATATGTCGTTGATGTCAATGGTGTTGTCCGGTTCTGGCTGCGGTGCGACGTCACCGCCCAGCAGCTTGGTGGCGCCTATGTCCGTGCACTCTCCAGCCACAACCTGCACGCCGGAACCCTTGAGAGAATCCAGGTAGCCGTACATCCTGGCGTATACTTCATAAATATCCGGAGCCAGATTGTCCAGCGTAAAGCTGCCGGAGCCGTCAGTGGTGGCCGAAGCCACGATAACCCCACCCTTCTCAGCTACCACAGTCGCTCCGCTATGGTCATAGCGGCCCTGGAGTTGAACGGATCCGATGACGCACCCCACCAGTTCGTCGACGACCACGGTGCCGGGCACTGAGGTATCCACAGTGATGGCATACCCTTCTGGGTCAGACATCAAGGTGTTTCCGGCCACTGTCACTGCGGTCTCTCCAGAAGCCAGGCCGCGCCAGGTGATGGTGGCGATGGCCGCATCGGTGGCATTGAACACCGGCGTGCCGTTGCTCTGGGCCACGGCGAAGTCAATGGTGCCCGCCCCGTTGTCAAACTGGTTCTGGCCGATATGGAGCGTGCCGTCGAAAAGAGCAGCACTGGGCGTGACACTGACAACTTCGACGATGGCGGGATT
>JABAOH010117180.1_pt1 | contig 11347 bp, 1 predicted proteins | sample 7062181 | NCBI WGS metagenome assembly JABAOH01 (sample SAMN14538630, study PRJNA623070) | marine sediment metagenome | biome: marine biome [ENVO:00000428]; feature: marine pelagic biome [ENVO:01000023]; material: deep marine sediment [ENVO:00002113]; isolation source: pool of 5 deep marine... | reverse complement strand
ATCCACAGAGAATTGGATATTGAAATTCCGTTGACAGAGATTTTTAAAAGTCCCACCATCCGAGGGTTATCAAAATACATCCCAGGTGTTGCCGAAAGCAAGTATATCCCCCTAGAACCGGCAGAAAAAAGGGAGTATTATCCCTTATCTTCGCTGCAAAAGCGATTTTACATATTGAATCAAATGAAAGGGGTTGGAACCTCTTATAATTTAGCAAATGTGATGACAGTAGAAGGCATGCTCCGTAGAAGCTGCCTGGAAGAAGCCTTTCAATTATTGAGCCACCGTCATGAAAGTCTGCGGACTTCTTTTGAGCTAAGGGAAGGGGAAGTGGTTCAGCGAATCCGTCCGGCTGCTGCGATCGATTTCTCCGTTGAATTTCAGGAAAAATATGAAAGTGAACTCTTTAGTGAAGAAGAAATTCAACAAATCATTAAGGCGTTTATAAAACCCTTTGATTTGAGTCAGCCGCCATTGTTACGGGTAAAACTCGTTAAGTTATCGTACCAGGAACACCTGTTATTTTTTGATATGCATCATATCATATCGGATGGTACATCCATGGGAATCCTGGTACGAGACCTGGTTTCATTTTACCAGGGCAAAAAGATATCGCTGCTGCGGCTGCAGTACAAAGATTTTTGCCAGTGGCAAAACAGTTGTGAAGGGCAGGCACTTATAAAGCAGCAGGAAGATTACTGGCTGGACCTTTTTAAAGGAGAAATTCCGCAATTGGCTCTTTTTACCGATTATAAGCGGCCTGCGGTTCAGAGTTTTGCCGGCGAAGCCATCTATTTTAGTCTGGAAAAAGAGATAAAGGAAAAGATTGACCGGTTGAAACGGGAGACAGGCGCAACATTGTACATGATTTTGTTGGCTGTCTATAATATATTGCTGTCCAAATACTCCGGGCAGGAAGATATTGTGGTGGGAACTCCCATCGCTGGCAGGCAGCATACGGATTTCGAGGATATCATCGGGTTATTTATCAATGCTCTTGCCATGCGAAATTTCCCCGGGGCGGAAAAAACCTTTCTCCAATTTCTAAAAGAAGTTAGAGAGAATACTCTGCAGGCTTTTCAGAACCAGCAGTATCCTTTTGGGCGTTTGCTTGAAAAATTGGGGCAAATGAAAGAAGTGAGCAGGAACCCTCTCTTTGATGTGGAGTTGGTGGTCCAAAATATGGAAACCCCGGAAGTCCGGTTGGAGGGATTGCGATTGGCCCCTTATGAATCTTATGCATCTCAAATAAGCCAGGTGGATGTTGCCTTATATGCAGCAGAATCCGAACCCGGGGACACCATTCATGCTAACATGCTTTATTGCAGCGCATTGTTTAAACGGGAGACCATTGAACGATTTATCGCCTCGTTTAAAGAGATCCTTTCCGCAGTATTGGAAAACAGGAATCTTCGGTTAAAGGATATTCATATTGTTCATGATTTTGCCGAGGTAGAATCAAGCGCATACCAGGATGAATCCGTGGATTTTGATTTTTAACCGTTTGAACTCTCCGTCCAGGTGGAATAAGTTAGGAGTAAAATAAAACCTGCCAGCGATATTAAAGGAGGCTCTCATGGCCAAAATCAAAAAATTGAGTCAGCAAGATATAGAAGATATCTTTGCCCTGACACCTCTCCAGGAGGGGATGCTATTTCATTATTTGCAAGATCCCAAAGGGGATCAATATTTTGAACAGTTATGTTTAAATATATCGGGTGGGATTGATATCGAGGTCTTTGAGCAGGCCTGGAATTCTGTTATCGATACCAACGAAATGTTACGAACAGTCTTTCGCTGGGAGAATGTAAAAAACCCCATACAAATTGTTTTGAAAGAATATCTTCTTCAGCCTCGATATTACGATTTTTCCGGTAAAGATAGAACTGAAAGGAAAATGTTATTGGATGAGATTAAAACCAGGGACAGGAATGAGAAATTCGATCTTCAGGATGTACCGTTTAGAGTCACGTTGGGTAAAACGAGCGAGAATCAATATGAGCTGATGGTCAGTCATCACCACATCCTCTACGATGGCTGGAGCAGCGGCATTATTTTGAAGGAATTTTTCACCACCTATAATGATCTGTTCAATCAAAAAAAGCCTGAAAAAGTAATTAAAAATAAATTTAAAGAGTTTGTCAAATGGCGGCAGCCCCCGGATACGGAGAAACAGGAAAAATTCTGGAAAGATTATTTAATGGGCTTTGACAGCAGGAGCGAATTTTCCATCAAAAAGTCAAAGGGAGATGGCCCGGATGAAGGGATCTATAGGGCAGAAAATTATCAGTTCAAGTTTGACAGGCATTTGCAAGGTAAATTGGAATCATTTGTCCGGGAGCAAAATATCACTGCGGCAGCATTGTTGTATGCTGCCTGGGGTATCCTGTTACAGAGATACAATGATCACGACGATGAACTTTTCGGCATCACCGTATCAGGGAGATCGGCAAAAGTTGAGGGCATCGAGCAAATGGTGGGACTGTTTATCAATACCCTTCCTTTTAGGGTGAAGTCGCGGTCTTATGAAGAAATAAGGGCTTTGTTGGGTAAAATACACGGCTCTTTGCAGTCATTAGGGGAATTTGAAATTACTTCCCTGCTTGATATTAAAGAATGCAGCGAACTGGATAACAGGGACGAGCCTTTTGATACCCTGGTGGTGGTGGAGAACTATCCACTGGCAAATGATCTGAAACAGAAGAGAGGTCCATTATCGGTGGATTCGTTTTCCATATTTGAAATGACTCATTATGACTTAACCTTGTTAGTACCGGTTTTTGATGAAATAGAGATCAACTTCATATACCCTGCAGGGCTTTTTGACCGGGAGACCATCCGGGACCTGGCCTGCCATTATCGAAATGTTGTTGAATATATAATCAGACATCCTGATGGCAAGGTAATTGAAATAGAAATGTTGTCGGCAGAGGAGAAAAATAAGCTCTTGCGGGAATTTAATAAAACCGAAGCCGAATTCCCGGCTGATAAAACCATTTATGAACTATTTGCCCACCAGGTAGAACGAACCCCGGATCATATTTCTGTTGTAGGGGAAGGTTTGCGATTGGATATTTGCCACATTTCTTATCAGGAATTAAATACCCGGGCCAACCAATTGGCAGGGTATCTAATCGAGAGGGGGGTAAAAGCGGATAGCATCGTTGGCATAATGTTGGAACGATCCATAGAGATGGTAATAGGTATAATGGGAATATTAAAGGCCGGGGGGGCCTATTTGCCCATTGACCCGGATTACCCACAGGAACGCATCGATTTCATGTTGAAAGACAGCGAAGCTCAAGTGCTGGTTATCACCAGCACTTTTGCCGGAGAAGTTGAGAAGTTAAGAAGTTGGGAAGTTGAGAAGGTCTTCCTGGAAGAGATTCTTGAAACTCCAGCAAGTTCCTCTCAACCTCTCAACCTCTCAACCTCTCAACTTCTTAGCTCATCAAATCTGGCCTACGTTATCTACACCTCCGGTTCTACCGGCAAACCCAAAGGGGTGCTGGTAGAGCAGCGGTCGGTAATCAACAGAATAAGATGGATGCAGAAAAAATATCCTTTAACAGGGGAGGATATCATTTTACAGAAAACCCCCTTTACATTTGATGTGTCAGTCTGGGAATTGTTCTGGTGGGCGTTTGCCGGCGCAAAAATCTATTTATTAACGCCAGGGGGTGAAAAAGACCCGGGGGTGATTGCGGATGCAGTAGAAAATGGCAAAGTAACGGTCATGCACTTTGTCCCTTCCATGTTACAGGTCATGTTGGAATTTGTTGAGAAAACCGGTATTCAACCCGGGTTAAAAAAGTTAAAACAGGTTTTTGCCAGCGGTGAGAAACTTGGAGTTCACCAGGTGGTAAAATTTAAAAATTTGTTATTCCGGCATAATAAGACCAAATTAACGAACCTGTATGGGCCTACAGAAGCCACGGTAGACGTATCGTATTTTGACTGCTGCCCGGGCACCACCATGGATATTGTGCCTATTGGAAAACCGATTGATAATATTGGATTGTATATTATGGATTATGCCGGACATTTACAGCCCATTGGTGTGCCGGGAGAATTATCCATATCCGGTGTAGGTCTGGCCCGGGGATACCTGAACAACCCGGGGTTAACCGCAGAAAGATTTGTTTTAGCTCATAGCTCATGGCTCATAGCTGATAGGAAAGAGAAGAAAGTAAGCAGTTTTGGAGAGCTCCCTATGAGCTATGAGCTATCAGCTATGAACTGCTTCTACAGAACCGGTGACCTGGCCTGCTGGCTTCCGGATGGGAACATCGAATTTTTGGGCAGGATTGACCACCAGGTCAAAATCAGGGGATATCGAATAGAGTTGGGGGAAATAGAGAGCCAATTGCTCCGGCATCATCAAATCAAAGAGGCATTGGTTATTGCCAGGGAAAATGAAGAGGGAGATAAATCTCTTTGTGCTTACATCGTTTCCCACCTGCCTGAGTCAAGTAATCCTTTGAATGTAACGGAATTGCGGGAATTTCTATCGAATTCTTTGCCGGATTATATGATCCCCGCCTTTTTTATGGAGGTAAAGGAAATACCGCTGACAGTCAACGGAAAAGTTGATCGAAAAGCCCTTCTGTCATTAGGTGTCAGCATGGAAAGCGGTAGGGAATATGCAGCTCCTGAAAGCGATTTGGAGAAAAAAATGACCGCCATCTGGCAGCAAGTATTGGGAGTGGAAAAGGTGGGAATAGATGACAACTTTTTTGATCTGGGAGGTAATTCTTTTTATATTATTCGCCTGGCCAGTCAATTGAAACAGGAATTTAAACGTGATTTCCCGGTAGTAACTTTATTTAGATATCCAACCGTTCGTTCTTTGCTAAAGTTTTTTCAGGCGGGAGATACCGGTGAGACGACAACAGCCAGAACTCAGACAGGGAAAGAGGATACGCATGCGGGTGCAGATGGGGAAATGGGAGTGGAAATAGGCGTGATCGGCATGGCGGGCCGTTTCCCCGGGGCCAAAAACATCGATGAATTCTGGAAAAACTTAAAGAATGGAATCGAATCCATTACTTTTTTTACAGATGAAGAGGTGGCGGAAGCAGAGGGGAAAAATTGGTTGGCCCGTAACCCAAATTATGTAAAGGCAAAAGGTGTCCTGGAAGGTAGTGAATATTTTGATTCAACCTTTTTCAGCTACATTAAGAATGAAGCCGCAGTAATGGATCCGCAAGTGCGGGTTTTTCACGAATGCTGCTGGGAAGCCCTGGAGCATGCCGGCTATGTCCCGGACAACTATGAAGGTAAAATTGGGCTTTTTGCCGGTGCTACACCAAATTTTTATTGGGAAGCGCTGACCATGTTGTCCGGGGGGAAAACCGACAGCTTCTTAGAACTGTGGGATGCCCTGCAATTTTCGGAGAAAGATTATTTAACCACCCGCATCTCCTACAAACTCAATTTAAATGGACCGGCAGTTGCGGTGCAGACCGCATGTTCGACCTCATTGGTAGCCATTGATATGGCATGCCAGGGACTTTTGACCGGTAAATGTGATATAGCCCTGGCAGGAGGAGTATCCATTACCGTGCATGATAGGACCGGTTATCTTTATCAAGAAGGCATGATAATGTCCCCGGACGGACACTGCCGGGCTTTCGATGACCGGGCCAAAGGCACCGTGAATGGCAACGGCGCCGGTGTGGTGGTGCTGAAACGGCTGGGGGAGGCTGTTGGTGATAGAGATACGATTCATGCAGTGATTAAGGGTTCGGCAGTTAATAACGACGGCATTCGCAAAGTCGGATTTACGGCACCCAGCGTTGAAGGCCAGGCTGAAGTCATCCGGGCTGCCATGGAGATGGCCCGGGTAAATCCTGAAAGTATCAGTTGTGTAGAAACCCACGGCACCGGCACAATCCTTGGAGATCCCATTGAAATGGAAGGTCTAAAACTTGCATTTAATATTAAGCAGAGAGGTTTTTGCGCGATTGGTTCTGTTAAGACCAATATCGGTCACTTAGATGCTGCTGCCGGCGTTGCCGGGTTTATCAAGACGGTATTGGCACTAAAGCACCGGTGCATTCCCCCTATTTTGAATTTTAAAACTCCCAATGCGAAGATTGATTTCGAAAATAGCCCCTTCTATGTCAATACAGGATTAAAAGATTGGAAGAATGATAAATATCCGCTGCGGGCCGGGATCAATTCTTTTGGTTTCGGAGGTACAAACGCCCATGTGATTTTAGAGGAATGGCCTGGAGATAGAAGGTCAGAAGGGCAGGGGACAGGAGGTCAGAAGAACGACGGAGAGAAGGTTAACAGCCCCCAATTAATTATCCTATCTGCCAAAACAGGAACTGCCCTGGATAAAATGACCGAGAACCTGGCGAAATATTTAAAAGAAAATCATGATAATCCTGAAAATCCTGCAAATCCTGGTGCAAATTCGGGTTTTAACCTGGCAAATGCGGCCTATACCCTGCAGGTGGGAAGAAAAGCCTTTGAATACAGGAGAATGCTGGTGTGTTCGCATGTAGATGAGGCCGTTCATATCCTCTCCTCGTTGGATGCGGAAAAATTGCAGTCATTTGTTGCCAGGAAGGAAGATAGACCTGTGGTCTTTATGTTTCCTGGCCAGGGAAGCCAGTACGTGGGTATGGCACGGGGATTGTATGAAAACGAACCCGTATTTCGCCGGGAAATAGACCGCTGCTTTGAGACCCCCATGCTGGGGGACCCCATAAAAAAAATTCTTTATCCACCTGAGACTGGTGACTTGCACCTGTTACCTGATATAAACCGGACCGAAATCGCCCAGCCGGTGATTTTTATCATCGAATATGCCCTGGCCAGATTATTAATGGAGTGGGGAATCATGCCTTATGCCATGATTGGGCACAGCATCGGTGAATATACGGCCGCCTGTCTGTCCGGTGTTTTTTCTCTCGAAAATGCACTGGAGTTAGTAACGTTGAGAGGAAGGTTGATGCAGCAGATGCCAGCCGGCTCTATGTTGAGTGTTCCCTTACCTGAACAGGAGATTAGACCCCTCCTGGATCGGGATATATCGCTGGCAGCAGTGAATACTCCTGGCAGTTGCGTTGTTTCAGGAACCCATCAAGCAATAGATGCCTTTGCTGAACAATTGATGGAGAAAGAGATAAAGACCAGACGTCTCCACACATCCCATGCCTTTCATTCCCCCATGATGGACCCTGTTTTAGATGAATTTGAAAAAAAGGTGAGGCAAATCAAAATGGAAGAGCCGCAAATTCCCTACATTTCCAATTTGTCGGGTAATTGGATTACCATCAAAGGGGTGACCGATCCCCTTTACTGGCCAATGCATCTGCGCCGGACAGTCCGTTTTGCCGATGGTTTACAGGTTTTATTAAACAAGCGGGATTTAATTTTGCTGGAGGTAGGACCGGGCAGTGCCCTGAGTACTTTTACCCGGCAGCATCCGGCAAGGGAAGCCGGTCACCTGGTCCTGGACCTTGTCCGGCATGTGAAGGAGGAGGTGGACGATAATGAATTCCTGCTGAGAAAACTGGGCCAATTGTGGCTGTATGGAAAAGAACCGGATTGGCGGAAATTTTATCCGGGAGAGAAGAGGCAGCGAATACCTTTACCCTCATATCCCTTTGAGAGTAAGCACTGTGTGATAGATAAGAACCAATTCGAGAAGGTTAACAATACTTTTTTCGAAAGTTTACAATCTCCAAAAAAGACAGATATTTCAGATTGGTTCTATATTCCATCGTGGAAGAGGCGTCCCCTTGTTTTTGGGAATTTACAGGCAAGAGAGAAACCGGGTAAATCCTGTTGGCTGCTGTTTATTAATGAGGGTAGTATGGTCAGGCAAATGGTAAGGCAGTTGAAAATGGACGGTTACCATGTCATTACCGTGAGTATAGGCCCTGGATTTTCCCTTGAAGATGCGGATGAATATACATATACCATCAATCCACGGCAGGATCAAGATTACGAAGCCTTGTTCAATGATCTCCGCTTAAAGGGAAAGACCCCGCATAAGATTATTCATCTATGGAATGTGAGGGAGGGTGACGAAGGAGAACCGGGAATTGAAGCGATTGAAAAATCCCTTGACCTGGGATTTTTCAGTTTAATCTTCCTGGTCCGGGAATTGGGTATGCCCGAGGGCATGGATGCAGTTGAAATCGATGTTTTGACAAACAATATGCAGGAGGTGACAGGAGGGGATTTATTGTGCCCCTTAAAGGCAGCGCTGTTAGGAGCATTAAAGGTAATTCCCCATGAATATCCCCGGGTGAAATACCGCAGTATCGATATTGAGCTGTCGGAACCGGGAAGCCAGCAGGAGAAGAGACTGGTGGGCCAGGTGGTGGAAGAAATTAGTGAGGAATCAACAGATTCGGTTGTTGCCTACCGGAATGGCATCCGTTGGGTACAGACCTTTGAACCTGTCCGCTTAGATGAAACCTTTAACGGTACGTCGCGGTTAAGGGAAAAGGGGGTATACCTGATCAGTGGGGGTCTCGGTAGTATGGGACTTGTACTGGCAAAACATCTTTCCCGGAGCGTAAAAGCAAGATTGGTATTGCTTTCCCGTTCACCCTTACCTGGAAGGGAGCGCTGGGAGGAGTGGCTCTCCAGCCGCGACACCGAGGACCGGGTGAGCCGAAAAATCCGGCAGTTACAGGAAATAGAAGAGCTTGGGGCCGAGATTATGGTTGTTGCTGCCGACGTTTCAGACCAGGAGCAAATAAAAGAAGCAGTCCGGCAAATACAGGACCGTTTTGGCCGGCTCGACGGCGTTATCCATGCTGCCGGGGTTGCCGATCAAGGCGGAGTCATCCAGAGAAGAACCAGGGAAACGACTGAGCCTGTTTTAGCAGCCAAAATGAAGGGCACACTGCTGTTAGATAGACTTATAAAAGATTTTGCTCCTGATTTTTTTATACTCTGTTCATCCATTACTTCAGTCCTGGGTAACTTTTCCGAGGTGGGGTATGCAGCAGCCAATGCCTTCCTGGATGCTTTTGCCCAATTTCGGAATTCCCGGGATGGAGTTTTCACCCTATCTATTAACTGGGATACCTGGCAGGAGGTGGGTATGGCAGTGGAGGCGGTGGAGAGGTTGGCCGGCAGTTTGGATATTTCTTTGGACGAGGGAATATTATCGGCAGAAGGTGTAGAGGTCTGGAACCGCGCCCTGGGATCAAACTTATCCAGGGTTGTGGTATCTACCATTGACCTGGAGTCCAGGCAGGAGAGGGTAAACACTAAACAACCTGATGGAGCTTCGCTGCTTGAAGCGTTTTTAGAAACGGCAAAACCCGGGACACTGCATCAGCGCCCGGAGATGACCACTGCCTATGTCCCTCCTGGGAATGATACCGAGAAAAAACTTGCTCAAATATGGCAGGAATTTTTTGGTATTGAACAGATCGGCATTCATGATAGTTTTTTTGAATTAGGAGGAGATTCCCTGAAAGCCGCGGTTGTTTCCGCAAAAATTCACCAGGTTTTAAATACCCAGGTATCGTTAAAACATTTTTTTGCCTTTCCCACCATAAAGGGATTGGCTTCGTATATTTATGAGGATCAGGGCAGCGCATATTCTTCGATAGAGTGTGTAGAAAAGAAGGATTATTATCTCCTCGCTTCGGCCCAAGAGCGGATGTTTATATTGAATCAACTGGATAAAGAGGGTATTGGCTATAATATTCCCACCATATGTGAGCTGGAAGGACGCCTGGATGTAGAAAAAGTCACTGCTGTGTTTAAAAAGCTCATAAGGAGCCAGGAGAGTTTGAGAACTTCGTTTTACCAGGTAGATGGAGAAACGGTGCAGAAGGTACATGATCATGTGGAATTCAAGATAGAATATTATGATATGACTGAGATAGAGGAAAAGGCAGCGGATACCGTTAACAATTTCATCAGGCCGTTTGATTTATCCCGGGCACCGCTGCTGCGGGTGGGGTTGATTCGGCAGGCAGATGTTCGGCATCTCCTGCTGCTGGACATGCATCACATCATTGCCGATGGGTCGTCTATGGGAATACTGGTGGAAGGATTGATGAAGCTGTATGAAGGAGGAGAATTACCTGACTTAAAGCTCACTTATAAAGATTATGTAGAGTGGCTGAGGAATGAACAAAATAGTACCGCAGTCCGGGAACAGGAAAAATATTGGCTCGAGGAGTTGAAGGGTCCGCTGCCGGTATTGAACCTGCCGTTAGATTTTCCCAGGCCCCCGCTGCAGACGTTTGAGGGTCGGCAAGAACACTTTGAACTGGGAGCAGGCGAGACCCGCTCCTTAAAAAAATTGGCAAAAGAAGAGGATACCACACTCTATATGGTACTGCTTTCGATTTATACTATATTATTGGCCAAAATAAGCGGTCAGGAAGATATATTGATTGGTACACCCACAGCAGGCCGTAATCACGCCGACCTACAAAATTTGAATGGGATGTTTGTCAATACGGTTGTGTTGCGCAATTATCCTGGAGGTGAGAAGACGTATCGCCAATTCCTGGAGGAATTGAAGGAGCGGACATTGGCGGCTTTTGAGAACCAGGATTACCCCTTTGAAGATTTGCCGGAGCGTATTGGGGCGGCCAGGGATGTGAGTCGTAATCCCTTATTTGATGCAGCGTTCGTGCTGGAAAACATGCAAGTACCGGAGATCAAGATACCGGGCTTGAATTTGAAGCCTTATCCCTATGAAACAAGGATTGCCAAATTCGACATAACCCTATTTGCCTGGGAGGGGGAAGAGCGGCTGTTTTTTGTCTTTGAATACAGCACCCGGTTGTTTAAGGAGGAAACCATTACCAGGTTGATAGGGTATTTCAGGGAGATCGTAACGTTTGTCGTCGGAGATAGGAATATTAAACTGCAAGACATCGAAGTATCCCACCATTTATTAAGATCCAAACTCGACAATCCTTCTATGGAGTTGGCATTTTAGATTAAAATGTCTTTTGGCTGCATGGGTCATTTTTCCATTAAAAAGATAAATGGAGGTTCTTATGAACCAAAGAAGCATTTCTGATCGGTTACGCATCGCAGCCAGGCAGAATCCCAAAGAGGGGGAGTACTGGCTCAATAAATTAAAGGGCGCACCACTCATGAGTGGTTTCCCTTATAATCGAAAAAAAACAGACGTAATGAAACAGGATATCGCTTCGATTGAATTCATTTTTTCAGCAGATCTTTTTTCAAAGTTAATGAAATTAAGTAAAGGATCTGACTATACACTGAATCTTATATTACTTACGGGTGTGGTGGTATTACTTGGGAAATACACTGGCGAGAGAGATATTGTCGTGGGTGCTCCCATATACAAGCAAGAAATGGAGGGTGATTTCATCAA